>Ga0105854_1000364_pt1 | contig 22405 bp, 22 predicted proteins | sample OrgsoiDNA_201058_FD_89679 | JGI IMG/M metagenome (GOLD analysis project Ga0105854, IMG submission 89679) | Permafrost soil microbial communities from the Arctic, to analyse light accelerated degradation of dissolved organic matter (DOM) -... | ecosystem: Environmental > Terrestrial > Soil >... | reverse complement strand
TATTAGGTGATGGCTCGCCTCTGGGGGTAGTTTATTTACCGTTCACACCAAATATTGCCACAAGGAATGAATGTCGTGTTTAAGCTTTAGCGATAAATCGGGGAAAAGCAAATAATCATTTCGGCTACTGTCATATTTGACAGGTTATTATATTAAAATGTTCTATTTATATTTGTAAAGGGCAAAAGAAAAGCCCGCTTAATAACTATCAAGCGGGCTTTTTCACGCGTATTACTATGAATTATATTGGTTATTTTACGTTTTTGATCTGGCGGTAGAAACCTGGCAAAGAGCCAACGCAACACAAATCATTAATGCAGTGTTACTCTGAATCATGACGGTGTCGGTTAATCCCATAACAATGATCGGGCACATGACGAAAAAAACACCGTTACTGTTATTTCTTATCCCTTTAATCCCATAAACAATGCTGCTTACAAAGAGCATGATTAATGAAAGCAGCCCCAACAAACCTTGTAGGGAAAGAATTTCTAACGTTTCGTTATGCAGATTGTATTTAACATTATTATAAGCTTCGGGGTTATTCCTCTCATATTTCTCAATGAAAGCTCGCGCTTTTTCTGTCCGCGAAGCAGGCGTTTGGCCTAACAGAGTGGGTTTAATACTGTGTATACCACTTTCCCAAATAGAGAACCGCGCACCAATAGAAGTATCATTATTGGTGTGATACTCACTAATATCTTGCGTGATTTGCTTCATACGATTTTGTATTAACCACGGCGTCACTAATATCCCGGCTACACAAAAAAGGATAAAACCATATTTTATCTTTTTCGGAACTGCTCTAAATTTAAAAAGCAACGTATGTCAAAATATAAAATATGAGCCACACGAGAATCACCGTCTCAGCGCGGATGGCATACGCGCCACCCGCGTCTGACGGCTAATCCGTTTTAACCTTACGATACTTCCACAACCACTTCCCGCTGGCTAAACGCCAGTAGAAGAACGCGCCGCGGATGATCCAGTCGAGACACATGCCAAGCCAAATACCGACGACGCCGAAGCCGAGCACCACGCCAAGCGTATAACCGGCGACAATACGGCCGCCCCACATGCTGAGCAGCGACACCCACATGGTGAAACGTGCGTCGCGTGCGCCCTTCAGGCCCGCCGGTAATACCCATGATGCGGCCCAGAACGGCATAAAGGCAGCGTTCAGCCAGACCAATATTTTCACCACGTGAATAACGTCATCTTCCTTGGTGTAAAACGACGCCAGCAGGCCCGCGAGCGGGACCGATAACAGCGACAGGGCGCACAGCCCGAGGGTCGACAGCCAGAAAATATGCTTGAGCTGATGCTCCGCCTGCCCCATCTGTCCGCGTCCTAATCGCGTACCGACAATAATCGTCGAGGTTGATCCCAGCGCATTGCCCGGCAGGTTAATCAGCGAGGCGATAGAGGCGGCAATAAAGTTACCGGCGATCACATCGGTTCCCATCCCCGCGACAAACACCTGCGTTAATAATTTACCGCCGTTAAACAGTACCGACTCAATACTGGCAGGCACGCCGATACTTAAGACTTCCATCAAAATACCGGTATTCAGCGGTTTGAAATAACTCTTCAGCGGGATGCGTAATGCGGGATTGAAACCAATCATCAGCACATAAATCACCGCCGCGGCGCCGATATAGCGCGCAATGGTCAAGCCCAGACCTGCGCCACTGAACCCCAGCCCAGCCCAACCGAAACAGCCATAAATCAGCACGCTGCTGATCATAATATTGAGGATATTCATCCCGCCATTGATCAGCATCGGAATCTTAGTATTACCCGCACCGCGCAGCGCACCACAGCCAATCAGCGCAATGGCCGCCGCCGGATAACTCCACGCGGTGATGGTCAGGTAATTCAAAGCCAGGGCTTTCACCTGCGGCTCGGCACTGCCGGCGATCAGGTTGATAATATGCTCGCCCGCGAACTCAATCCCCAGCGCCAGCAGGAAAGCAAACAGCGTCATCAACACCAGAGACTGGCGCGCCGCATTGCGCGCCCGTTTACGATTAAGCTTACCGAGGCTGAACGCCACCACCACCGTGGTGCCGAGATCGATAGCGGCGAAGAAGGCGATCACCACCAGATTGAAACTGTCGGCCAGACCGACACCCGCCATCGCCTCTTTACCCAGCCAGCTCACCAGAAACGTGCTGAGCACCCCCATGAGCAGGACGCACATATTTTCGAAAAATATGGGGATGGCCAGAGGGGTGATTTCACGCCAGAACAACACACGATAGGAACGCCGTTTGTGATACCAGGAAGTGCGCTCCAGCGCGTGCTGCACAGTTACTCTGAGGTTTTGCAAGATAATTCCAGCTATGAGGTAGGGTCAGATGCCTCTCTAAGAATGGTAAAAGCCCTTGGTTTTTGCAAAGGCTTTTCACCTCCGTGATCGGATATTTATTACTCAATAAAAACCGACTTGCCTCACCATCCCCTGTCCGCTCTGGGCTTATGTGTTGGTGCTATCAACATTCTGATACAAATCCCAACGTTTAGCGTAGGGATCCTCGATTCCCTCCGCGCATCCACCGCCCCGCTATCCCCGCCAGCGTGGCGCACAGCAGGTAATAAATCAGGCCGACAAACAGGAAAATCTCAGCGGGGTAAATTTGTACCCGATTATTCACCTGCCCGGCGACGGTCGTCAGTTCAGGCACATTGACGATAAACGCCAGCGAGGTGTCTTTGAGCAGGGAAATCAGCAACCCCAGATAGGATGGCAGCAGGTTCGGCCACGCCTGCGGCAGCAGCAAAGTGCGCAATATCTGCCACTGGCTGAAACCCGAGGCTATACCCGCTTCGCTTTGCCCAACCGGTAATGACTCCAGCCCGGCCAGAGTCGAATGCATGACCGCCGCCGAGGTGAACCACGCCAATGCCAGCGTCACCGTCAGCGCGCCGGGCATCGAGCTGCCAAACACCACCGGCAGCAGGAAATAGAGCCAGAAGATCACAAAGATCAGCGGAATGCCGCGAATAAACTCGGCCCATACAAACAGCGCCCGCCGCGTCCAGCCGCCGAAACGCCATGCCAGCGCCGCCATGCCTATGCCGAGCAGCAGCGCGATAACGCCCGCCGACACCGCCATGATTAGCGTCAGCAGCACGCCACCCGGCTGGCCGTCGGCCATGCGCCCCCACAGCAAATAGGTGAAATTATCGTGCAATACCGAGTAATCAAACTCCATTCTGGCCCCCGTGACTTTTCGCTACCGCGAGCAACCACGGTTTTTTTTCCCGGGGGCGTTTCGGGCCGAAGGCCACCAGCAGCCAGCCCATCACCAGCCCGAGAAGCAGGTAAAGCGCGGTGCCGACGGCAAAGCCTTCCAGTGCATGGGCGTTGTAACTTTCAATCCGGCTAATCTGGTAAGTCAGTTCGGAAAAACCGATCCCCGTTGCCAACGATGAGAGTTTCATCAGGTTAAGGTATTGACCGGTGATGGGCTGCCACGCATTCGCCAGCCCTTGCGGCAACAACACATAGCGCAGCAGCGCCCAACGGCTAAACCCTTGGGACAGTGCCGCCTCGGTCTGCCCCGCAGGCACCGAGTTCAGCCCCGCCTGCACCTCTTCGAGCAAAAACGCCGCGCTAAATAATCCCAGCCCCCAGGTGGCGCAGAGAAACTCCGGCGTCAGCCATGACACATTCACCGGCAATACCGCCCAAGGATGCACGTCGCCGATGTAAAATCGCCAGGTTTGCGGCAACACGCCATAGGCGGCGAAATACCAAAACAGCAGTTGGACTAACAGTGGCGTATTGCGAAAAAGGGAGACATAGGCGGCGACAAAACCCCGACCGACTTTGCCGGGCGTCAAACGTAACGCGAGCAAAGCCACCGTCAAGACGGTCGCCAGCACACTGCCCGCCAGCGTAACGTACAGCGTGGTGAGAAAACCGGAGATTACCCATTGCAACGGCTGGCCGGTCAGCACGCCCGCCCAGTCAAGGTGCCACGCCATCGACATCCCCTTTTTTGATCAGTTGCTCTTGCGCCGAACGCAGCGGGAACAGCACTTTCTGCAAGAAACGCTGCGCGCGCGGGTGCGCCGGTTGGGTGAAGAACTGTTCAGGTTCTGCCTGTTCGAGGATCTCCCCGCCGTCCATAAACACCACGCGGTCAGCAATTTCCCGCGCGAAGCTCATTTCGTGGGTCACCACAATCATGGTGATCCCGCTGTGCGCCAACTCCTGCATCACCAGCAACACTTCGCCGATCATCTCCGGGTCGAGGGCTGAGGTCGGTTCGTCGAATAAAATGATCGACGGGTCCGTCACCAACGCGCGGGCAATCGCTACCCGCTGCTGTTGGCCGCCGGAAAGCTGGGCCGGAAAATGGTGGGCGCGATCGGCCAGACCGACACGTTCCAGCAGTTCCCGCGCCTTATTTCGCGCCGCTTCCACTTTCCAGCCATGCACTTTACTCAGCGCCAGACTGACGTTATCCAACGCATCCAGATGGGCATACAGATTGAATTGCTGAAAAACAAAGCCGATATGGGTGCGCAACTGGCGCAGCGCCTTGCCACTCAGTCCGGCCGTCGGTTGTTGATGAATGAGGATTTCGCCACTGCTGAGGGTTTCAAGATGGTTGATCAAGCGGATCAGCGTCGATTTTCCTGAGCCCGACGGTCCGCACACCGCCACCACTTCACCGGCGGCGACGCGAAGATCGACCTGATGGATCACCTGATGCGGGCCGAAGGATTTACTGACCTGACGAAACTCCACCGCGACGTTGCTTGGTGTCGACAGCGGAGACGAAAAAACCGCAGACGAGTCTGCGGTTGGCGAGGATGGATGTTGCATAAAGTGTGTCTGCCTGTCCGTCGGGTTATTTCGCTTCGATCTTAAATAAACGTGGCTGTGGCGATTTGGTTTGCGGCCCGAACCAGTTGTTGTAGATGGTGGTCGCTTCACCGGATTTCTCCAGATTCAGCAGCTCATCATTGACCACTTTCAGCAGGCTGGTTTCGCCTTTCTTCACGCCCACGCCAATCTCCTCTTTGCTGAGCAAATCAGGCAAGACTTTGTATTTGGCTTTGTCCGGTGCGCCATCGAGCAAACCGGCCAAAATGGTGCTGTCCTGCGTGATGGCCTGAACGTTGCCATTGCGCAGCGCCGACAGCGCCAGTGGAATATCGTCATACGAAAGCACGCGCGATTGCGGGAAACGGTTATGCAGCTCTTGTTCGCCGGTGGTGCCTTTCACTGCGCCGATACGCGCGGTGGCGTAGTCATCGAGTTTGTCAGGCGAACCGACGGGCACTAAGAATTGCTGACCGGTCACGAAATAAGGGAGGGAGAAATCCACCACTTTGGCGCGTTCCGGCGTGATAGTGATATCCGCCACGATAATGTCCGCCTTGCCCGATTGCAGCAGCGGAATGCGGTTGGCCGGGTTAGTGGCTACCAGCTCCAGCTTGACGCCAAGCGTTTTTGCCAGCGCCTTGGCGAAGTCAACGTCATAGCCCACGATGTCATGGGTTTTGGCATCGACCGAACCAAACGGCGGATTCGAGTCGAAGGTCGCGACCTTAATCACCCCGGCTTTCTTGATGTCGGCCAGTTGGTCGGCGTGAGCGGCAAAACTCGCCACCCCGCCGAGAGAAAGTAAAATGAATGCTGTCAGTGTTGCCTTGCCAGAAACGAAACGAGCCATAGAGATTCCTTAAGATTGAGTCACGGTAGCGGCAGCCTGTGGCTGCTCATTTTTTTGGTTTTTTTGCTGCACTTGCGCATAACGACTGGTCTTGAACGGCAGATCCAATCGCTCGCGCAGGGTTTTACTGTCCGTCGCCGGGTGCCAGTAGCCGCGCTCGGCCAGGACCGGCAACACCAGACGGACAATGTCATCCAGCGCTTCGGTCAATACCGGCCCGCTAATAATGAAACCGCTGGCACCGCCCTCTTCCACCCAACGAATAAAGGTGTCGGCGACCTGCTCCGGCGTGCCGAAGAATTCGCCTTTGGGCAAGGTGGTCTGGAAAGCCACATCGCGCAGCGTCAGGTTGTTCTCTTTCGCCAGACGTTTGATTTGATCGGTGGTGGAACGGAAGGTGTTCTGCCCCAAGTCGCCGACGTCCGGGAATGGCCCGTCCAACGGATACTGTGAGAAATCATGGTGATCGAAGAAGCGCCCGAGATACGCCAGCGCGTCATCGACTGAAATCAGTGACAGCAGATACTGATATTTGGCTTCCGCTTCGGCTTCGCTCGCGCCAACAATCGGGCTGATGCCGGGGAAAATACCCACCGGATGGCGGCCATTTTTGGCCACCTGCGCCTGCAATTTTTGCGAGTATTCTTGCGCTTCCTGCAAGGTGCGGGCATTGGTGAAGACCGCATCGGCAGATTTCCCCGCCAGCGCAATCCCGGCTTCCGAGGCACCGGCTTGGAAAATCACCGGCTGGCCCTGCGGTGAACGTTTGATATTCAGCGGCCCTTCAACCGAGAAGAATTGCCCCTGATGATTGAGTTTGTGCAGTTTGGCGGCATCGAAAAACACCCCGCTTTCGCGGTCGCGGATAAAGGCATCATCTTCCCAGGAGTCCCACAGCCCTTGCACCACATTGATGTACTCTTCCGCAATCTGGTAGCGCAGCGCATGTTCCGGGTGGTCTTTGCCGAAGTTTTTGGCAGACCCCGCCAGTGGCGACGTCACCACGTTCCAACCTGCGCGGCCGCCGCTGATATTGTCGATACTGGCTAACTGGCGCGCCACGGTAAACGGGTCGCTGTAAGAGGTGGAAATGGTCCCCGCCAGCCCGATGCTGTGGGTGACCGACGCCAGCGCTGACAGCAGCGCCACCGGTTCAAAACGGTTAAGGAAATGCGGCAACGATTTTTCGTTAATATGCAGACCGTCGGCCACAAACAGGAAATCAAAATTCGCGGCTTCGGCTTTCAGCGCTAATTCACGAAAATAGGGAAAGTTTACGCTGGCATCCGCTGGCACATTTTCATGTCGCCATGAATTCATATGCCCGCCCGCACCGTGCAACATCAGGCCTAATTTAATGCTTTTCTTTTTATTGGCTTTTACGGCGGATGCGGTCGGTGACAAAGGTAATTGGCTCATAATCTGGCTCCATAGAACGGATTAACGGTGCAGCATTTATAAACGACCGGGAAAAACGATCGGACAATGCGATAGGAAAAGAATTCCATAAAACCCGCCCCCGCCTAAATATAAAAACCGACCTTCTAAACCCAATAATGAGATATTGAATATTTACGCCAGCGACATAAGCCGCGAGAACCGAAAGGCATAACAGATAACCAGTAATTCTTTAGTAAAAATAGGATTACACGTCAGGATTAACACGAGTATTTATTTCCCCGTCAGGATGACTGTTGTTCTAAACAAAACCTGACCCAGACAAAATAAGGTTGAGACGCTTATGAGCCTCCACACTGCCGATGATACGCTTGACGCAGCCTCTTTGAATAACGCCACGCTGGAAGCGCAATTGATCGCGTGGCGTCGTGAGTTGCACCAAAACCCTGAATTGTCGAACCACGAGTTCGCCACGACCAAACGCATTACCCAATGGCTGAATGCCGCCGGGATCCGCATTCTGGATTTAGGGCTAAAAACCGGCGTCGTGGCGGAGATTGGCCCGCAAAACGGTCCGCTGGTGGCGCTGCGCGGGGATATCGACGCCTTGCCGATCAATGAAATTTCTGGCGTCCCCTTTAGCTCGCAGCACGCCGGGGTGATGCACGCCTGCGGCCATGACTTCCATACGTCGGTGATCCTCGGCGCGGCCTATCTGCTCAAAGCCCGTGAAGACCAACTGCCCGGCCGCGTGCGCTTATTCTTCCAACCTGCCGAAGAGCGTTTTAACGGTGCGCTGCAACTGATCGACGCGGGCGCATTAGCCAACGTTGACGCCATTTTTGGCTTGCATAACGCCCCGGAACTGCCGGTCGGTACCTTCTCAACCAAAGGGGGCGCGTTCTACGCAAACGTCGACCGCTTCGAGATAACCGTCACCGGCAAAGGTGCCCACGCGGCGCATCCTGAAGAAGGGGTGGACAGCATTGTCACCGCCAGCCACATCGTCACCGCCTTGCAAACGCTGGTCAGCCGCCATTTCAGCACCAAAGAATCGGTGGTCGTCAGTGTCACCCGCATTGAAGGCGGCAACACCTGGAACGTTCTGCCACAAGACGTGGCACTAGAAGGCACGGTGCGCACGCACAACGCCGAGATCCGCGCACAGGTGCCCGATAAAATCCGTCAGGTGATCCAAGGCGTGGCACAAGCGCTCGGTGCCACCGCCGAACTGCACTGGTTCCCGGGGCCACCGGCGGTGGTGAACACCCAGCGCTGGGCCGATTTTGCCAGCGTCGCCGCTGGGGAAGCGGGCTATAAGGTCGAGGTGTCAGAAGCGCAAATGGGCGGTGAAGACTTCGCCCATTACCTGCATCACGTCCCCGGTGCGTTCGTCAGTATCGGCTCGGCCAGCGAATTCGGCTTACATCACCCTAAATTTAATCCGAATGAAAACGCCATTTATCCGGCTGCCGTCTACTTCCAACAATTAGCCGAGAAAGCCCTGGCAGAATTACAGCCTAAATAACGTTTGCGTCACTGATTACGGCCCGTTTATTGATGAAAAACATCGGTAAACGGGCTTTTTTTTAACTCGAATTCTTTATTTCTGGAATATCAGTTTAGTTATGTATTTTTGTTGTTTTACATGCAAGGCCTGCTCGGGAATAGTGAATTCAACACCTGCAAAGGCCTAATAAAACTGGGATGGATAATAATAAAGATGAATAGCGCTAAATTAACCGCAGTGGCAGCTCTTGTTCTTTTTTCTGCCGTAGCTCAGGCTGCGCCAGGTATTGATCTGGTCGCCAACGAAACACCGATTAACACCCCTAAGAGTCCTGAAGCAGTAGCCAAAATTCCGGCTAACTTTAAGTTTGTTGAACCGGGTACGCTCACCGTTGCGCTTGCCGTATTGGGCAGTGCGCTGCCATTCGGGTTGTATGCTCGTGACAACAAAACCATTATCGGCAGCGAAGCGGATATCGCTCGTCTGGTGGCAGATGGTCTGGGGCTGAAGCTGAAAGTGGTACCGGCCGCGTGGGAAGACTGGCCACTGGGCGTGACCTCCGGCAAGTACGATGCCGCCATCTATAACATCACCGTGACCAAGGACCGCAAAACCAAATTTGATTTCGCCACCTACCGTCAGGACACGCTGGGCTTCTACGTGAAAACCGGCAGCAAAATCAAATCCATTACCTCTGCACCGGACATCGCGGGCAAGAAAATCATTGTCAGCTCCGGCACCAATCAGGAAGCCGTGCTGCTCGCATGGGATAAAGAGAACCAGGCCAAAGGTCTGGCCCCGCTGCAACCTATTTACGTCACCGATGACGCCGCCGCGACGCTGGCAATCCAGTCTGGCCGTGCCGACGCGACCTTCGGCCCGAACGTGACCGGTGCGTATAAATCCTTGTTGACCGGTAAAACCACCCTGGTCGGCACCGTCGCCGGTGGCTGGCCGAAAACCGCCAACATCGCGGTGACCCTGAAAAAAGGCAACGGTTTAGTGGACGCGGTACAGGCTTCTCTGAACAGCGCCATCGCCAGCGGCAGCTACCTGAAAGTGCTGGATCGTTGGGGTGAAAGCGTTGAGAAGATCGACCATTCCGAAATCAACCCGCCGGGCCTTGGCGACTAATTTTCTTATTCAGCAGGAGTAGACCATGAGTCAGGACATTTTTATTCAAACCCTGCCGGATGACCCACTGATTGCGCCCGTCATCGACGGGCTATTCGGTGAGTACCGCGCCCGCTATGGCGACTACTTCGGCGAACAGGAAGAAGAGCCTCTGAGCTACTACGCCCCGCCTGACGGGGTGTTTATTGTCTTACTGCGTCACGACGTGCCCATTGCGATGGGCGCGTTCAAACGCTACGACAGCAAAACTGCGGAGCTAAAACGTATCTGGACTGACCGCACCTTACGCCGTCAGGGTTTAGCCAAATTAATTCTGCTGGAACTGGAAAAACGCGCGCAGGCGCAAGGCTACAGCCAGTTATTTCTGACCACCGGATTTCGTCAGCCCGAAGCCGTTGGCCTGTATCTTTCTAACGGTTATCAGCCGCAGTTCGATACCCGCGTAGATCCGGTGGTTTACTCATTGCCGCCCTACGACGGGCGCTTGCCTTTTACTAAGTTGTTGCCCGTGACCACGCCGGTAACCGCACACGTTGCCGAGAAAGCTTATGACTGAAACGCCACTGCACCACACTGAACAACCGCTCAAAGTGGTTCCAGCCCGTTACCCACTGCGTCTGGTGGGTGCGATTTTCTCGGTGTTTATTCTGCTGGTGATCATTCAATCGATCGCCACTAACCCGCGCTGGGAATGGGGCGTTTTCCGCCAGTGGTTCTTTGACCCGGCCATTTTGTCGGGGTTGGCGAAGACCTTAATACTCACCCTGCTCGGCACGCTGTTTGGCATCATCTTCGGTACGGCGCTGGCGCTCGCCAGACTGTCCAAATCTTACCTGCTGAATGGTCTGGCATGGGGCTATATCTGGCTGTTCCGCTCCCTGCCGATGCTGCTGGTGCTGATCATCCTCTACAACTTTTCCTACCTGTACGACAACCTGTCGATCGGCATTCCGTTTACTTCCATTGAATTCTTCAGCCATCCGACGGTGGATTTGCTGGACCAATTCTCGGTAGCGGTGCTTGGCCTGTCGCTGGTGCAGTCGGCCTATACCGCTGAGATCATTCGCGGGGGGATTTTAGGTGTCGAACACGGCCAGCATGAAGCCGCCGCCGCGCTGGGTTTACCGGGCTATCGTCGTACTTTTCGCATTATTTTGCCGCAGGCTCTGCGCGCCATTATTCCTACCGGCTTTAACGAGGTGATCAGCCTCGCCAAAGGCACGTCGATTGTTTATGTGCTGTCGATGCCGGAACTGTTCTACACCGTGCAGGTGATTTACAACCGTAGCCAACAAGTTATTCCGCTACTGATGGTGGCGACGATTTGGTATCTGGTGATCACCTCGGTGCTGTCGGTGCTGCAATATTATGTTGAGCGCTACTTCTCACGCGGTGCGGTGCGCGAACTGCCCCCGACTGCCATTCAACGATTCCGCCTGTGGGCGCGCGGCTGAGCCGTGAAGGAGACACCCTATGTCTGAAGCTTTTGACCTCTTTGTTCCGCGCCCGGTACAGAAAGCGGCCGAACCGGTATTTTTGCGTCAGCCGCACCACAATAATCCCCAGACCAACGCGCCGGGGCGGATTGAAATCAGCCACCTGAGCAAACATTTTGGTACCCACAAAGCGCTCGATGACGTCAGTTTAAGCATCGAACCGGGCACCGTAACGGTGATCCTCGGCCCTTCCGGCTCCGGGAAATCCACCCTATTACGCACCATTAATCATCTGGAAAGGGTCAATGAAGGCACTATCCAGATTGACGGTGATTATGTCGGCTACCAGCGCAAGGGCGACAAACTGTATGAGCTGAAAGAGCGCGCCATTCTCAAGCAGCGCGTCAGCGTCGGTTACGTGTTTCAGAACTTTAACCTGTTCCCGCATTTATCGGTGCTCGATAACATTATCGAAGCGCCGATCGTTCACCGCCTGCTCAATCGCAAACAGGCAATTGAGCGCGCATATGAACTGCTCGATACCGTCGGCCTGCGCGCCAAAGCCCATGCTTACCCGCGCCATCTCTCCGGCGGACAGCAGCAGCGTATTGCCATTGCCCGCGCACTGGCACTCAATCCGAAAGTGATGTTGTTTGATGAGCCAACGTCGGCGCTGGACCCGGAATTAGTCGGCGAAGTGCTGGATGTGATTAAGAAACTGGCGAAGTCCGGCGTCACGCTGGTGGTGGTCACTCATGAGATCGGTTTTGCGCGACAGGTAGCGGATCAAGTGGTGTTTATGGTTGATGGCAAAGTGGTGGAAAGCGGTTCGGCGACTCAGGTTCTCGACAACCCGCGCCATAGCCGAACTCAGGCTTTCCTCGAAAAAGTATTGTAAGAACAGATTCACTCGGCCCAGGCGTCAGCGGCGACCAATCCTGCCGCCGCGGCGCTGAGTGCCAACACCACCAGCATGACCGAGATACCCGCATAACCTTTCCCGTCCGGGTAAAAGGCCAGAAAAACCACCGTCAGCGCAATGCCTGTCGCCACGCCCGCCGCCTGTAGCGTTGGGGCGAGCAGAGTGAAAGCGGGCAGAGTCGCAACCGCATCGCGCCCTTTTATTTTCGCTGACAGCCGATTGGCCGCCACCAGCAGCGTCAGCAAAAATCCGACCGACAAATCACTTAACCCGCTGGTTTGAGCATCAATCCTCGGCAGCAGCACCATCGCCAAAAACAGCCCCGCGCCCAATCCGGCGATAGAAAACGTTTCTGCGGCTAAGCCCCAGGATAACTGGGTTTGCTGGCCTGCCCCACGCGGAAACCAAGGCCGTGATGCATATTTTTGATGCAGCAAAAACAGCAATACCAGGCTTGCCGCCACGCCATTACTGAGGTGGGTCCAGTCATCGCCCACTCCACGTTGTGACCAGCAGGTCAGCGCCACCAGCACACTTAGCACCGTGAGCGCCGCCAGCCAGGAAGCCATACCGCCGTGTCGAACCTTGTGCGTCCTTACCGCATGTAGCGATAAAACCAGCGCGCCAATCAGCACATTGGCGCAAAACAGCCACGTCCAGCTAACCTGTGAGAACAGCAGACCGGTGATTGCCGCCTGCGCGATAAATATCAGTGTTAACGGCCAGCGCTTGATCTGGATCCGTTGCTGACGTTGTTCGATGCATACTGTCATGATGAGCCCGCCTTTGAAGGAGTAAGAATCGGCCAAGCATGAATTCAGTTCATCCTTACCGAGATTGCAAAACAAGCTTACACCGCCTATTTTAAGTCAATCAAAGTCATCCTTTTCAGCCTTGGATGAAAATAACTCATCAATAAGGTCATCATGAAAAAACCCAGGCTTCCACCGTTAGGCTCTCTAAAAGCGTTCGATGCTGTCGCCACCCACGGCAGTTTTAAACGCGCCGCCGAAGAATTGGGCGTGACGGCCACGGCGGTCAGCCATCAGATCCGCGTGCTCGAGGAGTCGCTGTCGGCGCAGGTGTTAGAGCGCAGTGCCCGCGAAGTCAAACTCACCGCCACGGGGCAGATCTTGCGGCAGGCGACGCGTCAGGCATTCAGCATTTTGCAGGACGCCGTAGAAGAGATTCATCACAGCCAGCAGCCCGCCGCGTTAACGCTGACCACCACCTCAAACTTCTTGACCCACTGGCTGGTGCCGCGCCTGGCGGAGTTAAAAAACCACTCACCTGAGCTCGACTTGCGCTTACACACCAGTATTGAACTGGTGGATTTGACCAAAAACGCGGTGGACGTCGCTATCCGCTACAGCACGCAATCCGATCCTGAGTTAGCCGCCACGTTGCTGTCCCACGACACTTTTGTGCTGGTCGCTAACCCGACGCTGGGGCTGCGTCGATTAGAGGATTTGCTGTCAGCCACCCTGTTTCACGTCGAAAACCGCATGATCCCGCAGCCCTCTCCCGATTGGGAAAACTGGCGTCAGCAGTTCGGCCCAGCCAATTTAAATATTGGCGCAGGGCTGCGTTTTACCGACGAAACCCACGCCATTCAGGCGGCGATTGCCGGTCAAGGTGTCGCCATCGTCAGCAGTTTGCTGGCAAAAGATTTCATCGATAAAGGCATTCTTCACGTGCCCTTTGTGCAGTCGCTACCGGGGGCGAATTACTATTTCGTCACCTCGAAAGAAAAGGCCCAGCGGCCCGATATCGTCATCTTAAGAGAGTGGTTGCAGAGCCGGATGCCGGAAAAGAGCTGAGCGATGGCCGCGCCAGCGGAAGATTGATGTCAAATTGTGTGCGAGCCGTTCCCAAGCCGAAAAGAGATGATTATCATTATCATCTTTCATTTCGCTTTCAGGGATTGCCATGTTAACTGTTTTACTTCGCCCCGCTCGCCTGCTGCTGGTTGCCAGCGCGTTAATGGCTTCGTTTATGGCGCACGCCGCGCCGATCACCGTGACGGATATTGCCGGACGTCAGGTGACCTTTGACCATACGCCGCAGCGCGTGATGTTGGCGGATTCACGGGCGTTGATCGCCCTGAATATTCTGCATCCCGAGGACCCGCTAAAAGGCATCGTGGCGATGGATAACTCGCTGCAAACCAAAGCGGCAGACATGAATCAGGCGTACCTGAAGAAATTCCCGCAGATGAAAGACATCCCGATTTTCGACAATCCTTACGTCGCGGATTTCAGCGTCGAAAAAGCGGTGACCCTCAAGCCGGATTTGGTGATTTTCGACACCGGATTACTGGGCAAAATGACCGACAGCGGCACGCTGGCCTTGCTGCAAAAGCTGAATATCCCGGTGCTGTTTATCGATTTTCGCCAGCAGCCGTTGACCAATACCGTCGCCAGTATGCAGATGCTGGGGAAAGTGTTTGATGAAGAGAAAAACGCGCAAACGTTTATCGATTTCTATCAGCAACGTCTGGCGCTGATCCGCCAGCGCGTCGCGACGCTGAAACCCGATCAACGCCCGACGGTGTTCATTGAGCGCCATGCCGGTTTGCACAGCGAAGAGTGCTGTTCCACCTTCGGCAAAGGCAGTTTCGGTCAGTTTATTGACGAGGCAGGCGGCCAAAATATTGGCAGTAAATTGTTCCCGGCGATGGGTGGCGACATCAACGTCGAACAGTTGATCAGCAGCAATCCCGACTATTACCTGATGACCGGCGCCGACTGGAGCCGGGGCAACAAACCGTCCGGTGCCGTGCCTTTTGGCTACAGCACCGACGAAGCGACAGTACAAAAAAGCCTGAGTACCTTGATGAACCGTAACGGTATCAACGTGTTGAAGTCGATCAAAGACAAGCGGGTTCTGGCGCTGTATCACCAATTCTACGACCTGCCGTTCAACGTGATTGCGGTCGAAGAGATTGCAAAATTCCTGCATCCAGAGCTGTTCAAAGATCTCGACCCGCTGGCCGACCTGAAAATGGCCCACCAGAAATTCACCTCGCTGGACTACAGCGGTGTGTTTTGGGCTACGGCAAAATAAACAACCTTCGATTACCTCTTCGTCACTATCAAGGGTGGCGAGGGCAGAGGACGCGCAAAGCGTCTTCTGAGATCCCTCGCCCACTTCCCTGTTTTGATTGTTGTTCGTTTTTTCCACGGACACTATGATGCGCCGAGCAATACACCCACCAAGGAAAGGGATAATGACACCTTTGTTGGCCGCACCATTCCTCTTATCGGTATCCTCGTCATTGCCTCTGACGTGTCACAAATCGCCTAGAGATCGCTTCGGGATCACAACCTGGTAGCCAGAGAGAGTGACAAGCTATGGTAGAAGATATTGAGCAAAAAGTTATTGACTTGGCAACCCGCCATGATGGGGCGTATCTCTTTAAAAAGTCCAAAAAGAATACCATTACGCCTGAATGGAGCATTCATTTTGATCTCAGGTTGGATGTCGATGAAGCACAGGAACTGATGGACGAGTTTTTCACAGAGTTCTCTGTTTCGAGAGAACGATTCTCTCTCGACACCTATTATCCTGAAGTACTGTTTTCACTTAATCCGTTCAAAAAAAAAGTCCTCGACATTCCTAATTTCACTATCGGAATGCTAATAGAATCGGCGAAAACCGGAAAATGGTTGTATTAACGAAAACGAGAGCGGGGGATTCCAAAGGGTCGAGCGACTGCGACCCTTTGGTCGGTGTGGGCCGATGCCCACGGTATTGACCTTGGGAGTAAACGCCGGAACGTTTAAGGATAAACCCCAATGTATGACGTCTTCTTCCGCCCCTCGGACATAATCCCTTCCAGCGCCTCCACGCACTTAAGATAATGCGGGGTCTTCTTATGCGCCGCTACGGCAGCCTGATCGGTATAGGCTTCGTAGATAAAGAATCGGGTTGGGATGTTCTCATCCTGCAACACGTCAAACCGCAGATTTCCCGGCTCTTGCAGCGCCCCTAAATGGTTCTCAAGAAACACCTTCAGGAAGGCGTCAATCATGTCGGGTTTGACATTAATTTCTACCAGCGTAACTTCCATTATTGCCCCCTTCCTCAGCCTTTTTGATCGACAAACAGCTCATACGCATGGTCAACGCTGGCGTGGTGATGCACCACCGCCTGCACCGCTTTAAGCATGGCAATCGGCGATTCTGACTGGAAAATATTGCGGCCCATGTCCACCCCTGACGCCCCCTGATCGATGGCCTGAAAACACATCTCCAGCGCCTCGCGTTCCGGTAATTTCTTACCCCCGGCAATAACTATAGGCACCGGGCACCCCGCCGCGACCCGCTCAAAACCGCTGTCGACATAATAGGTTTTGATAATATGCGCCCCCATTTCTGCGGAGATGCGCGTTGCCAGTGAGAAGTAGCGCTGGTCACGCACCATGTCTTTGCCCACGCCGGTGACCGCCATGGTCGGCACGCCGTAGCGGGTGCCTTGGTCCACCAGTTGAATGATGTTTTTGATCGACTGATGCTCATGCTCACTGCCGATATACACCTGCGCCGCCATCGCTGAGACGTTCAGGCGCAGCGCATCTTCAATCGCCACGGCCACCGTTTCATTCGACAGTTCGGTCAGAATCGAGTTACCGCCGGAAGCGCGCAGCACCACCGGCTTATTCACCGATGAGGGCACCACGCTGCGCAAAATACCGCGGGTACACATCAGCACATCGGTATGCTCAAACAAGGGGGCGATATTGAGATCAATCCGCTCCAGACCGGTGGTCGGCCCCTGAAAATAGCCGTGGTCAAAGGCCAGCATCACGGTACGCCCTGACGCGGGGTTAAAAATACGCGCAAGCCGCGACTGCATTCCCCAGTCCAGCGCCCCGCTGCCTTTGAGGAAAAATGCGTGGTTGTTTTGCGGCGTGCCGATGCCAAAGTTTTTGCCGTCTTTGATGTCGTCTAAATCAGCCATGGAAAGTGCTCCTTAGGTTTACGCCGAGGTTAGAAATCGTATTTGCCGATGTTGTCTTTGGTGAACACCACGCGCTCTGGCAGCAGCACAATGCCGTTACCCTTAGCTTCATATTGGTAACCCTGCACGCTGTTCGGTGACACTTCCACCTGACCGACTTTCGGCACATCAAGTTTGTCGCCCACGTTCAACTCGCCTTTTTTCAGCAGTTGTTCGGCGACATAAATGGAAATTTTGCCCTGTGCCACTACGTCCCACAGACCAAACTGTTTGACCGTGCCGCGTTCAACATAAGGGCGCATCACGTTAGGCGTACTAAAGCCGACGATAGCGACATTTTTGCGCCCCAGGTTTTCAGCCGCCTGTGCCGCCGCCGGTAAGGCATTGGCATCCGGCGCGATAATGGCGTCGAGATCACCCCAGGATTTCAGGATCCCTTCGGCGGTTTGCAGCGATTTGGTGGCGTCGTTATAGCCATATTGCGTGGTGACGATTTCCCAGCCCGGATGCTCTTTGGCAATCTTTGCTTTGGCCTCTTTTACCCATTGATTCTGGTCAGTCACCGTCGGGCTGGAATAGAAAAAGGCCACTTTGGCTTTCTCTTTGGTCACCTGACTGGCGGTCATGTCCACCAGCATCGAGCCCAGTTGTTGCGGCGTTCCCTGATTGATGTAAATCGAGCGGCATTCGGGTTTGGTGTCCGAGTCCCATGTCAGGACTTTTACCCCACGCTGCATGGCGCGTTTGAGCGCTGGACACAGGCCGTCTGGCGATACGGCGGCGACCACAATGGCGCCGAATCCCTGATTCACGAAGTTGTTGATCATCTGTACCTGACCGGAGACGCTCGGCTCGGTCGGGCCGTCATAGGTGACATCCACGCCGAGCTCTTTGCCCGCCGCCGTCGCCCCGTTACCGCCGCTGGTGAAGTAGCCAACGCCCACCAGTTTTGGAATAAACGCGATACGGTCGGCGGCCTGCGCGCCCGCACAAGCCAGCGCCAAGGCGCTGACGGCGACCAGATTTTTCCACGGTGTTGTTTTCATCATTCACTCCAGTTGATTAAGACGTCAGAGAAGAAGACGCAGACCAGCGGCGGCGATAGCGCTGGAAAACACTGCGGATAAGACCTCGATTGAGACTGGCCGAGCGGCCAATCACCACCAGGATCAGCAGCGCACCGGACAGTGCGCTGGAAACCTGACTGGAGATGCCGATCATTTGCAGCCCTTGTTGTAAATAACCGATGAGTAGCGTGGCCAGCGCCGTGCCCAATACCGAGCCGGAGCCGCCATAAATATTGGCGCCACCGAGCACCACGGCGGTGATCGCCGGCATTAACAGCGAGACGCCTAAATCTGAGCGCGCCGAACCAAAATAGGAGGTCATCACGATCGACGCGATGGCGGAGGCCAGGCCGGTCATGCCATACAGCGCGAACAGCGTGCGCTGTACCGGCAATGCGCCATAGCGCGCCACGCGGGCGTTTTGCCCAATCAGAAACACGTTACGGCCGGTGCGGGTGCGGTGCATCAGCGCCCAGAAGAACAGCGTCATCAGCAGAAAAATTATCAGCGGCATCGGCAAGCCGAGCACCGTCAGATTGGCGAAATCGGTAAATGCGGCGGGAAAATCACCAATGCCCTCAAAGCCCGTCGCCCCCGCCAGACCGGACAACAGCAACGCGCTGCCGCCGAACAGATATAACGTGCCGAGGGTGATCACCAGCGGATTGACGCCGGTATACAGAATCAGCGCAGCATTGAGTAACCCGCAGGCCGCACCGAGCAGCAGCGTCAGGCCAATCGCCAGTGGCAGCGGTATGCCCGCCTGACACAACACGCCGAGCGCAATGGCGCACAAACCGATGGTCGAGCCGAACGAAATGTCGATGCCACCACTGACAATCACCATGGTCAGCGGCAAGGCCACGATGCCGATGGTGATGAAATCGCTGGTGCTAAACAGCAAGGTGTTCACGTCCAGCATCCGTGGATTCGCCAGACCAAACAGCAGGATCTCCACCACCAGCAAGCCAAGCAGCGCCCCTTCCCAGCCATAATGCGTAAGGCCCTTTCTCAGGTTCCGGTTGATCATTTTTTGCTTCATAAGGAGAGCCCACTTTTATTGGCTTTCATGCGGCGTGAAGCCCGCGTTGAGGAGGGTTTCGTCGGGGATTTTTTGGCCAAGGTTTTCGGCTGGAAGCGGGCATATTTCTGCCGGCGTAAATTTTTATCCAGCGCCTGACGCAACCGACCGTCAAACACCAACACCGCCAGCAATACCAGTCCGGCGATAAAATCATTCCACCACGCCGGTAAACGCAGCAGCACCAGCACGCTGTCAATCTGCGTCAGGAAATAGGCGCCGAGCAGCGCACCGATAATACTGCCGGTCCCGCCAAGCAGGCTGATGCCGCCGAGCACGCAGGCCGCGATGGCTTTCATCTCCAGCCCGCTGCCGGTTTGGTTCGGCACAAAACCAATTTGCGAAGCGAAGACAATACCGGCCAATGCCGCCATCGCGCCGTTAATCGCAAAGGCTAAAATGCGGATGCGATTCACCGGTACGCCGAGCTGGCGCGCGCCTTGTAAGTTGTCGCCGACGGCGTAAAAACTGCGGCCCAACGCGGTGCGCGACAGCAGCCAGAACATCGCCAGAAGCAGAAGGATCACCAGCCAACCCAATGGCGAGATGCCCAGCACCAGCGGCGCAGACAGCGATTTCAAATCAGCAGGCAGGCCTTCAATCCATTTCCCGCCGGTCAGCAACAGCATCAGTCCGCGATACAGCCCCAGGGTGCCGAGCGTGGCGACAATCGCCGGAATACGTAACCAGGCCACCAGCACGCCGTTAAACAGCCCGGCCGCGATGCCAACGCCGAGCGTGGCTAAACAGGCCAGCGGCAGCGCCACGCCGCTGTTAAGCAAAATCCCCAGCGACACCGCACACAGGCCGGTGATCGAGCCCACCGACACGTCGATATTGCGGGTCAGCATTACCAGCGTCGCGCCCATCGCCAGCAGCATCAAAATTTGCGCACTGCCGAAAATCATCCCCAGCGTCTGGAAGCTGAATGACTGGCTGTCCATCGCGCCGAGCAGACCAAACAGCGCGACAATCGCCAGCAGCGCGGTCAGCTCGCGGTTGTTCTGAATCAGTTTCAACATGAGGTTTCTCCCTCAACCGTAGCGGACGCTACGCGCTGATGATGATTGCCAAAAGCGATGTGCATAATGCCGTTAACGTTGATCTCATCCCCGCGCAGTTCACCGCTCAACTCCCCCTGATGCATGACAAACACGCGATCCGCCAGCCCGACGATCTCATCCAGATCCGACGAAATCAGCAGCACCGCCACGTTCTGTTTCACCACGTTATGCAGCAGTTGATAGATATCGGCCCGCGCCGAGACGTCCACGCCGCGCGTCGGTTCATCGACAATCAGCAGCGCGGGAGCGGCCTCCAGACATTTGGCGATCAGCAGCTTTTGCTGATTACCGCCCGACAAGGTGCGGGCATGCTGTTCCGCATGGGAATATTTGATACCCAGCGCGCGGTGATAACGCTCCAGCACCGCCGCCTCGCGTTGCGGATTGAGCCACCAGCCGCTGCGGTTAAAGGTCAGCGAGGTGGTGTTCCACGTCAGCGGCGCATCGAGGTATAACCCCGACGCCTGTCGGTCCTCCGGCAGATAAACCAGCCCGTGCTGTAAACGCTGACGCGTAGGCAGCGCGGTGATATTTTCCCCCGCCAGCCAGACCTTGCCGCCCCGCGCTGCCCGTAAGCCATATAACGTTTCAGCCAGCTCAGTACGCCCGGCGCCGACCACGCCTGCCAGCCCGACGATCTCCCCCGCCTTGACGTGAAAAGAGATATCGATAAAGCCTTCGCCAGTCAGATGTTCAATCTTCAACACGGCGTCGCCCGTCTGGCTATTGCGCCGCGAAGCGGATAAATCCAGCCACAGCTTTTGCTCCACCGGCAGCGCGGTGTCTGCGGTTTGCGGGGTAATAGCGCGGATAAGCTGGTCATCATTGAGCTCACTGAGTGCGCCGCTTAGGGCGATTTTTCCGTCACGCATCACGCTCACGCGGTCAGCGATGTGGCGAATCTCCGGCAGCTTATGGGAGATAAACACCACGCCGACGCCCTGCGCGGTGAGACGGTTCACCTGCGTAAACAGTCGGGCGGACTCCGCGGGCGTGAGTGAGGCGGTTGGTTCATCGAGGATCAATAAGCGGGCGTCACGCATTAAACCGCGCAAGATCTCCACCAGTTGTTGGTCAGCCACGTCGAGCGTACCCGCCAGCGCGGCGAGTGGCAGCGAACAGCCCAATTGCTCGAGGCGCTGTTTCAGCTTGTCGGCACTGGCCTGATGGCGTGGCAGGCGAAACAAAATGTTCTCTTTTACCGTCAGGCTTGGAAACAGCATCGACTCTTGCGGCACCAGATAGATCCCCGCCTGATGCGCCTTGGCGGGCGTCATTGCGGTTTGCAGGTTGCCGTTCAGCCACAAGCTGCCGCTGTCGGCGGTTTCCACCCCGGCGATGATTTTCATTAGCGTCGATTTCCCCGCCCCATTTCCCCCCAACAGCGCGTGGACCTCACCGGTATGCACCGTGAAATCGATATTTTTCAGGACCGCCACGCCGGAAAAACCTTTGCTAACACCGGATACCTGTAATAACGCGCTGAGGGATGCTGACGACATGAAATGACCTCTGGGGTAAAAACACATTCAATGAACAAATGTATTTATCATTTAATATTGTTCAGAAGCCTAGTCTGCACCTGAGGATAAAACTTCCGCGCGGATCACAATTTGTTCAATCCATATACTCTGCGTTATGATTCAAGCGGCAATCATTCACGAATTGCCATACACATCACAGTTAACAACATTTCGTTAACGAACAATTGATCTACATTTTGATAAGTGTTCACTATGAATGACAAAGCAACGCAGTCCGATCTGACTATCCCACTGGAATACGGCATGGGCGAAGAAGAGCTATTGGCACGCACCGCGTGGTTCTATTACCACGATGGTTTGACCCAAAATGAGATCGGCGATCGCCTGGGGCTGACGCGTCTGAAGGTCTCGCGCTTGCTGGAGAAAGGCCGTCAGTCTGGGGTTATCCGCGTACAGATTAACTCGCGTTTTGAGGGCTGTCTGGCGCTGGAAAACACCCTGCTCAACCGCTTTGATTTGCAGCACATCCGCGTGTTGCCGCATCTGTCAGATGGCGTGTTGAGCAGCCGGTTGGGCGTCGGTGCTGCCCATATGTTGATGACGCTCCTCAAGCCCGACCAGCTTTTGGCCGTAGGTTTTGGCGAAACGGCGATG
>Ga0105854_1000362_pt1 | contig 22446 bp, 17 predicted proteins | sample OrgsoiDNA_201058_FD_89679 | JGI IMG/M metagenome (GOLD analysis project Ga0105854, IMG submission 89679) | Permafrost soil microbial communities from the Arctic, to analyse light accelerated degradation of dissolved organic matter (DOM) -... | ecosystem: Environmental > Terrestrial > Soil >... | reverse complement strand
TCAGGGTCAATTGAAAGGTGCCGCTTTTGGTCGCCCCCGTGATGGCCCAACTGTGAGCGGTTTGCGCGCTGCTCAAGGCCGGCACACTGGTCACGTTCGCCGGGTCCAGCCCGGTTTTGATGCTGCACGTCAGCGTCACCGGATAACCGGCCAATGGGCTACCGGCCTTGGGTGTCAGGGTGAGTGTCTGGGCAACGCCCCGGAAAAACACATTGCCCCCCGCCGGAACAGGTGCATTAGCAATTTTTACATCCGCTTCATCAGCCAAATTTTTCGAGAGCAATCGACAAGGCAGAGGTAGTACGTCGGGGCGCTCAAGAAAACGAAATTGATACCCGAAATAGCCACTTTTCGCCGCAGCGCCAGTCACGGTCCAGATCAAGGTTTTGTTTTGCCCAATGACTTGCCCATTCGCCTCACCCACCCCAGGGACCACGGTCGCCAGTGTCGAATCTCCGTCACCGGGGTCCAGAACGATAGACATGCCAATCATGGCATCGTCTTTGAACTTCACCTCCAACGTGGTCGGTTGCGCTCGAAAAAACACCAGGTTCGGCGTTTGCAAATCAATGGACGCGCCCCCAACCTTGATCGATTCGATCACGCTCATGTTTAATTTCGAAACGACTCGGCTATCGATTGCCCTGGGCGTCGGAACCAAAGGGCAGCTGACGTTGAGGCGAAAGGCAGCGCTGACGGCGCCCGCAGTGATCTGCCACGTCAGCCTCCCCTCATCCGGCACCTCAACCAATGCTTTGAGCGGTGGAACAGCGCTTACTCGTGCGCCGTCACCGACCTCTTCAAGCGCCACCTGCAGCCCGACCATCCAGGGCTCGAAAGTCAGGGTGAGCGGCTTATTTTCACCGCTGAAAAAAGTGGCGGTGGTGTCCGTCACAGGTCTCCCGTCCACTTCGACTTTTACAATCTCGTCGGCCAGGTTCTGGGAAATCACCCGAGCCGTGATCGGTTGCCAATCACGTTGCAGTTTCGAACATTTAAGACCCAACGAGAAAAGCCCGCGATTCGCGTCGGGGCCGGACGACGTCACACGCCACAAGGCGTTGGCACCATCCAATGGTGTGGGAGTGCCAAGGGGTGGATTGAAAACGAGCCCTAAATCGGAAGACGGGACCGAGTCCGAGGTGAGTTCGAAGAGTGTCAGCTGTGAGCCTTTAAGCCGCTCATCCGGGTTGAGTAAGGTCAACGTGTTGTCCTGACCGCGCAGCAATACCACACCCGTTTTTGCCACCTCGGCCACCGGTTTTTCATTGACTTGTAGCGTCGCTGTACTGCCCCAGGGTGTAACGGCTAATACTTCAACCGCTATCTCTTCGCTGACAGTGCCGCGCTCGAAATACAGACTCGGTACGGTCAATGTAAAAGTCCGCACGCCCGTTTTGTCGGCGTTGAACTCATAGGTCGTGATGCCATTTGCCGAGGGCGAGACGTCCAGGGTTTCGCCGTCCAGTATCCAGTTCACCGGAATCGGAATGCCGTCGCGGGTGTAATGGGAAATCACCTTCGAGGACAGTAATGTTTTCTCTTCGTATGCCAGCACCAGAAACTGTTCGTTGCCACGTGTCTCGACGAATTCGAGTCGATGATGCCCTTGTGACACGGCTACTTTGTGGGCCGGCGCGGTGAACTCTGTCTGGATCCATACCTCGTAAGTTTCGGCGGCTGCCGTCGCCGGTTTGTAATCGCAAGCGATCGACCATTGCAAACCGTCCTCTGCAAACGGCGTGTATTCAGCGATCTTCGGGGTGGCGGTGAACGGCAACCCGGCGGCTGATGGATCATTCAAACTCGCGCCCTGATTGATCCAGGGGCTGTCAGCCAGAGCCTTGATTGTCAGGGTGTGTGCGCCACCGTGACAAAAATACAAAGGCGTATCTGTCGCTGATCTCGAATCTCGCATAAGGCTCATCGCCGTAGTCTCACCTTGTTGGATGGTTCAACTATCGAGAACCAACCATCCGCTGGCAACTGTCAGAAATTACAGTTCTTTAGAAAAAATCGAGATAAAAAACGCAAATAAATCACGAATACGGATTCAGAATTATTTTTCTGTTTGTTTACTTTCTTGTATTTTTATTCCATAAATACCCATCCTGAAAACAAAACCAAAAGGACCCCGGCTATGCGCGAACTCGGTATCGGACTCATCGGCACAGGTTTCATGGGCCGTGCCCACGCCTTGGCGTTTCGTAACGTCAGTGCGGTTTTCGAGCTGCCCCTGAAGCTCAGACTCGCCGCACTGGCCGACGCCGATCCGCAGCGCGCGCGGCAGTGTGCCGAGGCCTGGGGTTTCGACAGCGCCCACAGTGACTGGCAACAACTGATCGATGATCCGAAGGTCAATCTGATCGCCATCACTACCCCCAATCATCTGCACTACCCGATGGCCATGGCCGCCCTCGCCGCCGGCAAACCGGTGTACTGCGAAAAACCGCTGGCGGTGAACCTCGAACAAGCCAACGCCATGCGTCTGGCGGCCAAAGCGGCGGGTGTGGTGACACGGGTTGGTTACAACTATCAGCACAACCCGATGATTGGCCTGGCGCGTGAGTTGATTCAGAACGGCGAGCTGGGCGACATCATCAGTTTCCAGGGTGAATTCAGCGAAGATTTCATGGCCGATGCCGCCTCACCCTGGTCCTGGCGTTGCGATGCCGAACATGCCGGCGGCGCGTTGGCGGACCTGGGCAGTCACTTGTTGGCAATGGCCCGTTATCTGGTGGGCGATGTCGAAGCGGTGTGTGCCGACACCCAGACCGTGCACAAACAGCGCCCCGCCACTGCCGGCAGTCAAGAGCAACGCCCTATCGCGGTAGACGATCAGGTTCATGCGCTGCTGCGGTTTACCAATGGTGCCCGGGGTACGTTCAGCAGCAGCTGGCTCAAGCACGGCTACAAAAATCACCTGAGTTTCGAGATCAGCGGCACCCGAGGCACCCTGCTTTTCGATCAGGAACGCTTGAATGAACTGCGCCTGTTTCGTACCGGGCAGGACGGCTTCCAGCGCTTGCTCGCCGGGCCGAATTTGCCGGGTTATGCGGCGTTCAGTCCGGCGCCGGGGCATCAACTGGGTTACAACGAACTCAAGACGCTGGAAGTGCACGATCTGGTGATGGCATTGGCCGGAGTCAGTCAGGGCGGAACGGATTTCGAACAGGCGTGGGAAGTCGAACGGCTGGCAACGGCGATACGCGTGGCCGCCAACGAGTCACGCTGGGTCAGGCTTGAAGAAGTCTGAGGCTCAGCCGCCCATGACCTTCGGCAACTGCCAGTCATAATTCACCGACAACAGGCGCAACGTCAGGCACGCCGCGCCGGCCAACAGCGCGGCGGCCACGGGCGGCACACAACACCGCCGTACCGACCAGGTCGGCCACCAGCACAACTTTCTCGACACGGGGCTTCAACGACGGCTTCGCCCAGGCTTATTGAGTGACGCAGCGGGTGGTCGTGGTGACCCTAGTCACCTGCCCGTCCGCAAGCACATCGCCCATCACATCGGTTTTATCCATGGTCTGGCAGGTGCGTACAGCAGGTGGTGGTGGCGGAGCAGCGGGAGGCGGGGGCGGTGGAGGACTGGCACAACCACTTAAAATCACTGCGCAAAAGGCGAGTGACAGTGGTGTAAAAAAGCGTTTCGCAAGACTGTTCATTGGCTGACCTGCAGTGGCTGATCGACGTGTTTCCGCGACACGAAAACAACACCGCGCAGCCGCGGACCCGGTCACAGAAAATAAGTACCACTCATTCCTTATAGCCCAGCCGCCGGCCAATGCCAGTAAACACCTGAGAACAGGGTTTGATTTCGATCAAAAATGGCAGGAACGGTATCAATCCACTGTGGGAGCGAGCTTGCTCGCGATGGCGGAGCGTCAGTCAACGAAGACGTCGAATGTGATGCCCTCATCGCGAGCAAGCTCGCTCCCACAATTGGATGGTGTATACCGCTTACGACGTTTCAGGGCGATACAGCGCATTGGTCTCTAGCTCATACCGCAACTCTTCGATCAACGCCGCCACCGCCTCCGGCGACCGCAGGTTCACAATACTCAACCCACTGACCACCAGATCCACCTGCCCCGACACCGGGTGATAGAGCTTCACGGTCAAGGAGTTGTCTCCGGTGAGCGCGCAATCACAGGCCAGTGGCGAAAAGCTTTGCTCCAGTTGGGTACGCAACTGCGTCAAATAGATCATCTGACTCACCCGACCGACAGTGCAAAATTGAACACGCTGTCGAACTGATCGTTACCCATGTGGCTGTTCCTTTAGCTGTTTTGAAGGGGACGCGATAGTCGCCCTGAGACGCCTATCGCACCCTTACAGGCTAAGAACTGCCCGACCCGCCCAACACACTAATTTGCACCGTTGCGACTAGTGCATTTGCACCTTATCGCTGGCCCTTCGGCCGCCATTCACTGGAGAACAAACCGCGCTCCCGCGCCCAGACAATCGCCTCGCTGCGACTGTGCACATCGAGTTTGGAATACACCGTGGCGACATGATTGCGCACCGTGTTCGGCGCCAGTTTCAGGCGCGCGGCGATTTCCTTGTCGGCCAGGCCTTCGCAGATAAGCCCAAGCACATCGCGTTCCCGGGCGGTCAGGTCGGTGAAGGAGACGCTGGGCATCTTCGGCGAGTTGACGTTCTTCACGTTGGCGAGTTTTTCGATCAGGGTGCGGCTGAACCAGGACGCGTCCTTCATCACCTCTTCGATCGCTGACACTAACTCCAGCTCTGTGCGTTTGCGCTCGGTGATGTCCATAAACACCAACAGGTAGCAAGGGTTGTCCTGAATGTTCACGGTGTCGGCCGAGACGGTGCACTCAATCAGCTCGGCGCCCTTCTTGCGCACCCGAACATCGACGCGATCCAGCCTGCTAGCCTTCTCCAGCGCAGCAAACAGCCGCGTGCGAGCACCCTTGTCATCGATAAAGTCGATCTCTGCCACGGTCTTGCCGAGCACTTCTTCACTGGGGTAAGCGAGGGTTTCGAGGAAGGCTTCGTTGACGTCGATCACCAACTGATGCTCGGCGCTGCACACCAGTGTCGGCACCGGGGTCAGGCGAAAGGCCTTGGCGAAACGCTCTTCACTTTGACGCAGGGCAAGCTCGACCTTGTGCCGTGGTTCCATGTCGACGAAGGAAAACAGCATGCAGTCTTCTTCGTTGAGCTCTAGGGGTTGCCCGGCCACGATCACCTGTTTGCTGCCGCCGTCGGCCAATTTAAGCTCGGCCTGCATTTGCGGAATCGTCGCGTGCTCGCGCAGACGATCAATCGCCAGGTCTTTCTTTTCCGCGCCTTCGAGGATGTCCAACTCGTAGGTCGACACGCCGATCACCTGATCTCGCGTGTAGCCAGTCATTTCCAGGAAGCCTGAATTGACCTTGATGTAACGCAAATCGCTGAGACGACAGATCACCGCCGGGGCCGGGTTGGCGTTGAAGGTCTTTTCGAAACGCTGTTCGGCGCTGGCCCACTCGGTGACGTCGTTCATGATCAACACCAGGGATTCCGGTGCACCAGCGCTGTCGGCCAGTTGCATACTGCGCACGCTGTGAACCCACATCCGCGTCTCGTCATCGGCCGGCGTCACTTCCACCAGTACGTCGCTGAAGATTTCACCTCGAGCGATGCGGCTGATCGGGTAGTTGTCCGTCGGCACCGGGTGATTGTTGCGATAGCGCAAGGCGAAACGCTGGGCGTACTCCTCGGCATTGGCGCCCAACTCGTCGATCTCGCTGACACCATGCATTGCCAGCGCGGCGGCATTGGCCCAGAGGATAGTCTGGTTGAGCTCCAGCAAAATCACCCCGTCCGACAAACCAGCGATGATCTGCTGCAACTGGCGACGATTGGTTTCGGTGGTCAGGACGTCCTGGCTCATTGGCTCTCCACAAAGTGCGGCGGCGCTTTTACGCGCCGCCCTGTGAAGATTACGACCGCGGGGGATTACGAACGTGCGGCCGAAAGGCCTTGGCCCTGATTGAAAACACAATCCCCCTGTGGGAGCGGGCTTGCTCGCGAAAGCGGTGCGTCAGTCAACAAAGATGTTGAATGTGGTGTCCCCTTCGCGAGCAAGCCCGCTCCCACATTGACCGTCTCAGCCTTGGCTGTCCTGCACGACCAACTCACGCAACGTATCGAGGAATAGCTTGAGCACTGGCGAGGCGTCGTCGGCGCGGTAGGTGACGTACAGCGGCACTTCCGGCAACGCCGGAGTCAGGCGCCGGAACACCAGGCCGACCGGGGCCATTTGCTCGATGGAGGCCGGCAGCAACGCGACGCCGAACCCGGCTCGCACCAGGCTGAGCAAGGTTTGCACTTCGATCACTTGCTGACGGATTTGCGGCGTGAACCCGGCCTTGATGCAGCACTGATAGAGAAAATCAGCAAACCGCGACTGCTTCAGCTCCAGCGCCACAAACGGCTCCTGCGCCAGGTCCGCCGGCGCCAGGCTTTCGCGTTGGGCCAGCGGATGGTCGGCCGGCATGACCACCCGGATCGGCTCGTAGATCAGCAGTTCGTTGCGTAACTGCGGATCATCGGAACCGACCCGAAAAACGCAGGCATCGATGCGTTTGGCCTTCAACGCCTTGACCTGAGCCGCCGGAGTCATCTCATGCAGACGCCAGTTGACCTGTGGATAGCGCTCGCGAAACAGGTGCAGCGCCCGGGGCAACACACCGACCATCACCGAACTGATCATGCCGATTTCCAGTTCCCCCAACTGCCCGCGACCAGTCTGCCGGGTCAGGTCCAGTGCGCGGTTCAGTTGCTCGAACACCAGCGGCGCCTGTTCCTTGAGCATCTGCCCGGCCGCCGTTAGCTCAACGCGGTGATGGCTGCGCTCGAACAGCGGTGTGCCGAGTTCTTCTTCCAGCAAACGAATCTGCTGGCTCAGCGGCGGCTGGCAAATGTGCAAGCGCTCAGCGGCGCGACCGAAGTGCAGCTCTTCGGCCAGGGCCATGAAGTAACGCAGCAAGCGCAGGTCCATGGTGGTTTATCCCAGAGTCAGTGGTGTCGAGCGTTGGCGCACACCGGTCAGGCTGAACAACGCATTGGCGATGGCCGGGGCCACTGACGGGCTACCGAGTTCACCGACGCCGCCGGGTTTGCTCGGCTCTCCGTCCAGCACCAGGATGTCCGTGGCGGGCATGTCCGACATCCGCGTGACGCGGTATTCGTGAAAATTGCTCTGCACCACCCGGCCTTGTTTGATGTCCAGACGATCGAACAACGCGTGGCCGAAACCCCACATCAGGCCGCCGTAGATTTGCTCCTCGACCCCGCCGGGCGACACTGCCAAACCACAATCGACCACGCAGGTCAGCTTGTCGACCTTGGTCACGCCGTCCTGTTTCGACACTCTGGCCACTATCGCGATGAAACTGGTGTAACCCTGATTGGTGGCGATCCCCAGCGCAGTGCCTTCCGGCAACGACTGGCCCCACCCTGCGCGTTCGGCGGCGCTTTTGAGCACCGCGACATGCCGGGGCCGGTCTTTCATGTTGGCCAGGCGAAACGCCAACGGATCTTGCCCGGCACCATGGGCGAGTTCGTCCATGAAGCTTTCCACGGCGAACACGTTGGGAATGAAGCTGACCGAGCGATACCAGCCGCTGGGCACGTTGCTTTCGTGTTTGACCCAGGCCAGATCCAGGTGCGGCGCACGGTAGGCAAAATCCCACGCGGTGATGGCTTCGGTGGTGCTGTAGTCCATTTTGTCCGGGCGCTCGAAATAGCCCGGCTCCCATTGTTCCGGCGAGGCTGGCGACACGGCGTTGAGTTGCAACGCGGTCAATCGGCCCTCGGCGTCCAGCGCGCCTTTGGCCCGATGCAAGGTTGCCGGGTGCATGAACAACGCGCGCATTTCATCTTCACGGCTGTTCATCAACTTGACCGGGACTTTGGCCTGTTGCGCCAGGTACGCCACTTCGAACAGCCAGTACTTGGACTCTCGGGCACCGAAGCTGCCGCCGGACACCAATTCGTTGATCGTCACCTTGTCCTTGGCGATCTTGCACACGGTTTCTGCAGCCTCAAGCGCCGACGACGGCACCTGAACCCCGCCCCAGTAAGTGATCCCGTTGCCCTTGATGTGTGCGGTGATGCAGATGGGTTCCAGCGGATTCTGCACCTTGTACGGCATGCGGTAATCGGCTTCGAGCAGCTTCGCGGCGTTGGGCCATTGGGCGCTTACATCGCCTGCGGTCATCGCGGTGATACGCTGCGCGGTTTTGTCGTCGAGCGCTGCAATCTGGGCCTTCGCCAGCTCATCACTGTCGAACCCGGCCAACGGTGACTCGCTCCATTGCACGTTAAGCACGGCTCGGCCCTGATGAGCAGCCCAATAATTGTCGGCGAGCACCGCGACGCCTTCCAGATTGCCGCCGAGCACATCTGGTCGGCCGGGAATCGCAATCACTTTGCGCACGCCCGGTACTTGCAACGCGGCTATGGAATCGACCGAAAGCACTTTCGCCCCAATCACTGGCGAACGTTGAATCACCGCCACCAGCATCTCTGGCAACAGCACATCGATGCTGTACTTGAAACGCCCACAGACCTTGGCCGCCGCATCCCGTTTATGCCGCAGTTTGCCGATGTATTTGAACTGCGCCGGGTCTTTCAATGTGACCTTGGCGGGTGCCGGCAAGTGGGCGGCGACAGTGACCAGCTCACCGTAGCCGAGGCTGCGCTTGCTGGCGCCATGCAACACATGACCGTCCTCAGTGGTGCAACTGTCGGGGCTGACTTTCCATTGCTTGGCCGCCGCTGCAATCAACAGCACCCGTGCAGTGGCACCGGCCATGCGCAAGCGATCGTATTCCAGGGAAACACTGGTGCTGCCCCCCGTGGAAAAGACCTTCCAGACCGGATGAATGTAAGCCTCGAAAAATGGATTTTCCGGGGTGATCACTTGCACGGTCATCGGGTTGACGTCCAGTTCCTCAGCCACGCACGCAGCCAGCGCAGTCTGAGTCCCGGTGCCGGAATCATGCTTGTGCACCACCAGTTTCACCGTGCCATCGGGCAGCACGCGGACCCAGGCGTTAGGTTCGAAGTCACCTGGCGTTGCCGCAATTCCCGACGGCAAATGGAACGAGATCGCCAGCCCCGCCGTCACGGTGGCCGATTGCTTAAGAAAAAGTCGGCGCGAGAGATTGGTCATCACGCCTCCTTCGGCGCAGAGGCTGCGCGTTTGATGGCTTTGTTGATCCGTCCGTAAGTGCCGCAACGGCACACGTTGCCGGACATGGCGTTGCGGATAGAGTCGTCGTTCACCGCCGCCCCGGTATTGAGCAATGCGGCGGCGGACATGATCTGCCCGGATTGACAGTAACCGCATTGCGGCACATCTTCGGCAACCCAGGCCAATTGCAGCGGATGCTGTTCGGTGGGCGACAAGCCTTCGATGGTGGTGATGTGGTGCCCCGCCACAGCGGCGACCGGCAGTTGGCAGGAACGCACCGCGACGCCGTCCAGGTGCACGGTGCACGCGCCACACAGGCCCATGCCGCAACCGAACTTGGTGCCGGTGAGTTTCAAGTGGTCACGCAACACCCATAACAAGGGCATGGAGGGCGACGCCTCTACCAGCTCGCGTCGTTCGCCGTTTACCGTGAATTCGATCATTGTCAGGCTCCAAGAGAGCGGCCCGTCTTTGTGCGGGCCTGGTCATCGATTATTGGAAGCCTGCGCAACAGCGGGCCAGCGACGATTTCTGCCATCGTGTGTAAGTAGGACTAACAGCATGTACAAGCGATACCCGTCGGTGCAGTCCATGAGCGCGTTTATCCAGGCAGCCCGCAGCGGCAGCTTCTCCAGCGCCGCGCGCAAACTCGACCTGACCCACAGCGCCATCAGCCAGCAGATCCGTTCGTTGGAAGATTTCATCGGTCAACCGTTGTTCGTGCGTGAAGGCGGCGGCAGCAACCTGACCGATGCCGGGCAGTTGTTTGCCAGCGTGTTGTCCGACGGGTTGGCGCAGATTGATCGGGCACTGTCCTCGGTGAAAAACCGGTGCGTGGCGCAACGGCTGACCATCGATGTGGACAGTGAACTGGCCCAGAGCTGGCTCAATCCACGCTTGCCGGAGCTGCTGGATTTGTTGCCTGAGCATGAGGTGGTGCTGCTGTCGATGCCGCGTTCGGATCGCAGCTCTTTCGAGCGAGTGGATCTGGCGTTGCGCTACGGTTATGGCGATTGGGATGATTGCGAAATGACGCAGATTTGTGCGGACAGCGTCAGGGCCGTGGCGTCGCCGGCGTTGCTGGAACGGTATGGATTGCAGGTGCCGATCCGCCCGGAACAAGTGCTGGAATTACCGTTGCTGGGGTATACGCGCAGGTCGTGGATTCCGTGGCTGGATGCGGCGGGAATGGCTCCGGTGGAACCTGCGGCGCGGGTGGTGTTTGATAATGCGGCGAATCTGATTGCAGCGGCTGAAGCGGGTGTTGGCGCGGGGCTGGTGCGCGGCTTGCTGGCGGCGGATGCGTTGCGTTCGGGGCGGCTGGTTGAGCTGAATGACGCGCAGATTCCAGCGCATTACAACCTGTATGCCGTGTGGCCTCCGGGGCAGGCCGAGCGGGTGGCGCCGGTGGTTGAGGTGATCAAGCAGTTAGCCTTGCGTACACAGGGCTGACGCTTTCGTGAGCAAGCCCGCTCCCACAGTGGATCTTCAGTGGGTGCAGGATTGGTGTCTGACACCGATCAAACTGTGGGAGCGGGCTTGCTCGCGAAGAGGCCCGCAAATCCACCACAAAAACCGACCCGATATCGAACGCATATCAACACCCCGCCCAATTAATATTGTACGAACCCAATCCCCCCTTCCAATACTTCCCCCCAAGCAACCAGCGTCCCAAGCCGGATGCGACCAGGCGAGGGAATGCGCATTCGTGCGCATAGAAATGGCCGATGACCCGGGACGTGGTTGCTGTGAGCCCAGAGGCTCCCTTCCCCGCTATCAGGAGATCGACTTCAATGATCATCGATATCAGTTGCTATCCCACCGACCTGGTGGACCTCGCCTGGAGACATGACGGTGAGCCGTTCACCGGCGAGCGTCTGCTGGAGATGATGGATGGCCCCTACATGGTCAACGGCAAACCTCGCCGCATCGACAAAGCCTTCATCCAGCCGCCCCAGGGCAACACGATTTACACCTGGACCGACGGCGACCTGACCGGTCGCGAATCCATCGACGCCTACATGGCCTACACCCTGAAAATGGTCCAGACCTACCCGGACCGTTTCATCGGCTGCTTCGTCTACAACCCGCGCTGCGGTGTGGAAAATGGCGTCGAAGCCATCGAGCGTTACGTCACCGAGCACGGCTTCAAAATGGTCCAGATGCAGGCCAACATGCACGCCTATCGCCCTGACCGGGCACTGGATTGGGTGCGCCCGTGCTTCGAGAAATGCGCCGAGCTGGGCATCCCGGTCAAGCTGCACACCGGCGACGGGCCGTACAGCATCCCGTCGGAATGGGTGCCGATGATCAAGGAGTTCCCCAACGTCGATTTCATCATGGCCCACTTCGGGGTGCAGACCGGCGGCGTCTACGTGTTTGAACCGATGCAATGGGCGATGGAGTTGCCCAACGTCTACTGCGAATCGGGCTGGTGCCTGCAATCGCGGATCGTCGAGTTCGCCAAGGTCCTGCCGACCCACAAAATCCTCTTTGGTACCGACACCCCGCCAAACGAACCGGGCATGTGGCTGCGCCTGCTCGAAGTGCTCTGCCATGAGCCGCCGCAGGGGTTGAACCTCGACGAGGACACCCTCGAAGAGTACCTGGGCAACAACACCGCGCGGATGATCGGCCTCCAACCATCGCCACCACCGCGCACCGTCAGCGAAGCAGAGGCGCAACTCAAGCGCCCCGTCACCACTCAACTGGCCAGGAGCTGAATCGATGATTATCGACACCCATCTGCACCCCACCAACCTGGTCGACGAGGCCTGGCGCCATACCGGCGAACCGTTCACTGGCGAGCGCATGCTCAAGCTGATGGACGGCCCGTACATGATCAACGGCAAGCCTCGGCGTATCGACATGGGCTTCATCCAGCCACCACCGGGCAACACCGGTTACCGCGACGGCAACCGCCGGGGCCGTGAAGGCGTGCGCGACTACATGTCCTACATCGCCGAGCTGTGCATGAAGTACCCGGACCGCTTCATCGGCAACTTCAACTTCAACCCGCGCTGGGGCCCGGAAAACGGTGCGGCGGAGCTGGAATTCCACATCAAGGAATACGGCTTCAAGATGCTCAAGCTGCACGCCAACATGCATGGCTACCGCCCGGACCGCGCACTCGACTGGTTGCGCCCGGCGATGAAGGTCTGCGCCAAGTACAACATCGTGGTGTTGATCCATACCGGCGACGGCCCGTACACCATTCCGACGATGTTCTACCCGATCATCCGCGAGTTCCCGATGGTCAATTTCGTCATCGGTCACTTCGGCATCCAGACCGGCGGCAACTACTCGTTCGAAGCGTTCTGGATGGCCATGGATACGCCGAACGTCTACTGCGAATCCGGCTGGTGCTTCCAGTCGCGGATCGTCGAATTCGCCAAGGATTTACCGCGCAACAAGATCGTGTTCGGCACGGATTCGCCGCCGAACGAACCGGGGATGTGGTTGCGCGAACTTGAGGTGCTGTGTTCTCCGGCGCCACAGGGCTTGGGGATTGATGAAGATCACCTTGAGGACTACCTGGGCAACAACATCGCCCGGTTGTGCGGCATCGAACCGACACCACCACCCAAGGACCTGATCGAGGCGGACATTCGCCTGACCACCACGTACCTCTAGGCCTGGGCGCAATCCCATGTGGGAGCGAGCTTGCTCGCGATGAGGCCGTCACATTTAACATCTTGGTCGGCTGACACACCGCTTTCGCGAGCAAGCCCGCTCCCACAGGGAATCTCGTCTGTCCTCCCCCTGAGTGAACAGCACCGCTTTTTTACGAGGTGAAACCATGACCCTCTCGACGCTCGGCGATACCCAGGATTTCCACGATTTCATCGATGCCTATCGCCGGCAGTACCCGGACGATGTGCTGACCGTTCAGCAACAACTCTCTGCCGATCAGGACGTCACCGCCCTGGTCGATGCCCTAGCCAGCCAAGGTCGCGACCCGCTGCTGATCTGCGAAAAGGTTGGCCATCTCGGCGTGCCAGTAGCCACCAACCTGTTCGCCTCCCGAACCCGCATCGCCCGGATCTTCGGCGTAACCCCGGCGCAACTGCACGAGACCTTCCAGGCCCGCGCCAACAATCCGATTCCGCCGCGCTACGTCGACACCGGCCCAGTGCTGGACGAAATCTTCGAAGGCGAAGCCGTGGACCTCGCGTTGCTGCCAATGCTCAAGCATTTCGACAGTGATCGCGGGCCCTACATCACCAACGCCATCATCATTGCCGAAGACCCGATTACCGGCATCGCCAACATGAGCTATCACCGCTCGATGCGCCACGCTCGCCAGACCCTCGCCACCAGCCTGCATTCGCGCGGTCACCTGTGGCGGATGCTGCAAACCGCTCGCGAGCGTGGTGAAGAATTGCGCGTGGCCATGGTGGTCGGCGCGCATCCGTTATTCATGCTCGCCGCCGCAGCACGCTTGCCCTACGGCAGTGACGAACGTGCCGTGGCCGGTGGCCTGTTCGGCGCACCACTGGAACTGGTCAAGACCCCGCGCTACGGCATCGGTGTGCCGGCTTATGCCGAGTTTGTACTGGAAGGCGCCATCGACCCGGCGGCGTATGCCGAAGAAGGTCCGTTCGGCGAGTTCAGTGGTTATTCCTCGGACCGCTCGACCAACAACGTGCTGCGGGTCGATACCCTGATGCGGCGCAAGGATGCCTGGTTGGTCGACGTGGTCGGCGGGCGTTACGCCGAACACCTGACCCTGGCGCGGCTGCCACGGGAAGCGGAGATGAGCGAGAAACTCAAGGCACGTTTCCCGGCCGTCACCGCCGTGCACTACCCGAATTCCGGCACGCACTTTCATTGCTACGTGGCACTGGATCAAAGCCGCGACGGTGAAGCGCGGCAGATCATGCTCGCCCTGCTCGGCTGGGACCCGTACCTGAAAACCGTGATCGCGGTGGACAGCGACATCGACATCACCGATGACAGCCAAGTGCTCTGGGCATTGGCCACGCATTTTCAGCCACATCAGGACATCTTCGTCATCGACGGCTTGCCCGGCAGTCCGCTCGATCCGTCGTCCTCGGTCAACGGCACTACTTCGCGCATGGGGCTCGATGCAACGCGCGGTTCGGGGTTTGACGGAATCAAGGCGCAACTGGATCAGGACGTGGTCGAGCGCGCGCGCAATCTGCTCAAAGGCTATCAATCATGAGCCGCCAGCGGATGGTGGTCGGGATCAGCGGCGCATCGGGGTTTATCTACGGCGTGCGTTTGCTGGAGCTGCTCGCCGAGCTGAACATCGAAACCCACCTGATCATCAGCCGTGCCGCGCTACTGACCATGGCCCATGAAACCGACTACAAACTGGCGGACGTGACCGCGCTGGCCAGCCACTACCACCGCGCCGACGATGTGGCGGCCGGGATCGCCAGCGGTTCGTTCCGTTGCCTGGGCATGGTGGTCGCACCTTGCTCCATGCGCACTCTGGCGGAGATCGCCACCGGCACTTCTTCAGGGCTGATCGGCCGCGCCGCTGACGTCACGTTGAAAGAACGCCGCACGCTGGTGTTGATGGCCAGGGAAACCCCGCTGACCCTCGCCCACCTGCGCAACATGACCGCCGTCACCGAAATGGGCGGGATCATCGCCCCGCCGGTGCCAGCCTTCTACGCCCGCCCGCACAACCTTTCGCAAATGGTCGATCACAGCCTCGGCCGTGTCCTCGACCTGTTCGATCTCGACGCCGGCACCGCGCTGCGTTGGGGTGAACCCACAGAACCCTGTGGGAGCGGGCTTGCTCGCGAAGGCGGTGTGTCATTCACCGGTAATCGCGACTGATCCACCGCTTTCGCGAGCAAGCCCGCTCCCACCCAAAGCAGCAACACTCCAATTCAATGTGCACCGGTCAATTCGTCATCAAGGAGCATTACATGAACAGTCCATTCAACGCCCCAACCCCGAACCGAAAAATCCCGGTGACCATCCTCACGGGTTTCCTCGGCGCGGGTAAAACCACCCTGCTCAACTACATCCTCAAGGAAAACCACGGCCGAAAAATTGCCGTGATCGAAAACGAATTCGGCGAAGTCGGCATCGATGGCGACCTGGTGCTCAGCTCCGAAACCGAAGAAATCTACGAGATGGTTAACGGTTGCGTGTGCTGCACTGCCGAGGTTCGCGAGGACCTGGTGCGCATCGTCCGCGAACTGGTGGCGCGTCCGGTGCGGCTCGATCACATCCTGATCGAAACCAGCGGCTTGGCCGATCCGTACCCGGTGGCGCAGAGCTTTTTCATCAACGACCCGATTGCCGAGGAAGTGGAACTCGACGCCATCGTGACCATGGTCGACGCCAAGCACATCGCCCAGCACCTGGAGGATTTGCAACTCGACGGCGTCGACAACCAGGCGGTGGATCAGATTGTTTGCGCCGACCGGATCGTGATCAACAAGGTCGATCTGGTCAGCGCCGAAGACGTGGAAGCGTTGCGGGGCAAGATTCGCGGATTGAACGCCACGGCGGAACTGGTGACGTCCAGTTATGCCGAGATCGACCTGACGAAAATCCTTGGCATCGGCGCGTTCGAATCGACTCAGAAACTGATGGAGATCGGATCGGAGCATGACCATCACGCTGAAGAACATCATCACGATGAACCGGACCATGAGCACGATCCGAGCGTGTCCTCGGTTGGGATCGCCGTGGACGGCGCGGTGAATCTGGGCGCGTTCCATCGCTGGATCACCAAGCTGCGCAGCGAGCAGGCCGACAACCTTTACCGCATGAAAGGCGTGCTGTCGGTGGCGGACCAGGACCAACGCTACGTGCTGCAGGGCGTGCACAGCCTGGTCGAGTTTCGCGCCTCGACCTCGTGGGGCACGGAGCCGCGCTCCAGCAAGATTGTGTTCATCGGCCGCGACCTGGACCGCGCGGCGCTGAACCAGGGCTTTGCCGCCTGCCTGGCAGGCTGAACACAGCATCGGAGCCGGTGGATGGCGGTTCCGGGCATATAGAACGAATAGCTGATGCCAGACAGTCAATTGTGCACTGAACCTGTGGCGAGGGAGCTTGCTCCCGCTGGGCCTCGAAGAGGCCCCCTTATCCCTCAAGAAGGGGGACTGCTGCGCAGTCCAGCGGGAGCAAGCTCCCTCGCCACAGGAACTCATTGCCCCCTCTTTCTTAACTGGTTGGCATCAGAACGAATACCCCTCTCTACCGAATAAAAACAGCAAGAGGTGTTTCCCCATGTCGTCAGCCACTACCGTCTCCACCGTGCACCCGGTCGACCAGATTTTGCCAGTCCGGCAAATGCTCACCCTCGGCCTGCAACACATGGCCGTCTCGTACATCGGCGCTATCGCCGTGCCGTTGATTGTCGCCAGCGCCTTGAAAATGTCCCAGGCCGATACGGTGGTGCTGATCAGCACCACGCTGTTCTGTTCCGGCATCGCCACGCTGTTGCAAACCGTCGGCTTCTGGAAATTCGGCGTGCGTTTGCCGATTCTCCAAGGCGTGGCGTTCAGCAGCGTCGGCCCGGTGATCGCCATCGGCACCAACCCCCAAGTGGGGTTCGCCGGGGTCTGCGGGGCGGTGATCGGCGCGGGGATTTTTACCATGCTCGCCGCGCCGTTCGTGGGTCGATTACGCCGGTTTTTCCCGCCGGTGGTGACCGGTTGCATCGTCACCGTGATCGGTTTGCAACTGTTCCCGATCGCTTATGAGTGGGTTGGCGGCGGCCGCAACGCCAGCAATTTCGGTGCCCCGGCTTACCTCGCCGTCGCCGCCGTGGTGTTGGCAACCATTCTGCTGGTCAACCGTTATGGCAGCCCTATGATGCGCAACATGGCGGTGCTCTTTGGCATGTTGGTCGGCGCGGGGCTGGCTTACGCGCTGGGCATGGGCAGTTTTCAAAGTGTGCAGGAATCGCCCTGGTTCACTGTGCCCTACCCGTTCTACTTCGGTTTACCGACGTTTAGCGTGATCCCGATCGCCACCATGATCGTGGTGATGATCGTGCAGATGGTCGAGTCCATGGGGTTGTTCGTGGCCATCGGCGACATCGTCGACAAACCGGTGGAAGAGAAACAAGTGATCAACGGCCTGCGCGCCAATGGTCTGGCCAGCACCATTGCGGGGATGTTCGCGGCGTTTCCGTTCATTGCCTTCATGGAAAACGTCGGGCTGGTGATTTTGACCGGCGTGCGCAGTCGCTGGGTGGTGGCGATCAGCGGTTTGCTGATGTGCACGGTGGCACTGGTGCCGAAGGCCGGGGCAATCATTGCCTCGATGCCCATGGCTGCGCTGGGTGGCGCCGGGATTGCGATGTTCGGTGTGGTCGCGGCGGCTGGGATTCAGACCCTGGCCAAGGTCGATTACGAGCGCAATCGCTACAACGTGTTGATCGTCGGTTTCACCATCGCCGCCGCCCTGGTGCCGGTGCTCGCGCCGACCCTGTTCAAGCAAATGCCCGAGTGGTGCCAGCCGTTCCTGCACAGCAGCGTGGTGATCGCCTGCCTGGTGTCGGTGTTGCTCAACGCCACGCTCAACGGCGTCAGCGTTCCTGATGCACCCGCTAAATCTGCCTCCCACATCCTCTGACCGGAGCCGACCATGACTCAACTGCAAAATATCCTGATCAAGAATCCCGTGGCGGTGATGACTGGCCTGCGCGGCCCGCGTGCCCGGGCCGGCAATGTCGACATCCGCATCGTCAATGGCCGCATCGCCGAAATGGCGGCTGGATTGGTGGCGCAACCCGGTGAACGAGTGATCGATGCGCGCAACGCTGTGGTCTATCCGGGCTGGATCAACACCCACCATCACCTGTTCCAGAACCTGCTCAAAGCCGTGCCCGAAGGGTTGAATCAAGACCTGCAAGGCTGGCTCGCCAGCGTGCCCTACCCGCGCCTCAACCGGTTTACCCCGCAACTGACAAGGATCGCTGCACGACTGGGAATGGCGGAACTGCTGCTGTCCGGCGTGACCACTTGCGCCGATCACCACTACCTCTATCACGCCCATGGCAGCACCGAGAGCGGCGATACGCTGTTCGACACCGCTGATGAATTCGGCCTGCGTTTCGTGCTGTGCCGGGGCGGCGCGCTGGAGTCGGCCAGCGCCCATCCGGGGTTCTCGAAAACCGCACTGCAACCGGAGACGCTGGACCAGATGGTCGGGGACATCGAGCGGCTCAAATCCCGCTATCACCAAGACACGCCAGACGCGATGCGCCGGGTCGTGGTCGCCCCGACCACCCCAACCTTCTCCCTGCCTCCGACCTTGCTCCGCGAACTGGCCCACACCGCCCGCGGGCTCAACTTGCGCTTGCACACTCACCTGTCGGAGACGCAGAACTACGTCAACTTCTGCCGCGAGAAATACAACTGCCTGCCGGTGGAATTCGTCGCCGAACACGAATGGCTCGGCCCCGACGTCTGGTTCGCCCACGCCGTGCATCTGCAACCCGGCGAAATCCGCATGCTCGCGCAAACCGGCACCGGCATTTCCCATTGCCCTGTGAGCAATGCACGCCTGGGCAGCGGCGTCGCGCCAGTGCCGCAAATGGTCGAGGCCGGGGTGCCGATTTCACTGGGGGTCGACGGTGTAGCGTCCAATGAATCCGGGAGCATGGTCGGCGAAGCGCACACGGCATGGTTGATTCACCGAGCAGAGCAAGGAGCGTCGGCGACCACCGCTGAAGAGGTGATCCACTGGGGCACGTCGGGTGGCGCGCAAGTGTTGGGGCTAGGCGCGGTCGGGACGTTGGAAGTCGGGCAAGCGGCGGATCTGGTGATCTATGGCCTGGACCATCCACGGTTCTTTGGCTTCCACGATATTGCCGTGGCGCCCGTGGTCGCGGGCGAACCGATTGCCGTGAAATACAGCCTCGTCGGTGGTCGCGTGGTGGTGGATGACGGCGTGATACCGGGGTTGGACTTGCAGCAAATGCGTGCTGACGCGTGGGATGGGGTGCGGCAGTTGATGGCGCAGGATGTCGACTGACCGCCCAAAAACACAAAACCCTGTGGGAGCGAGCCTGCTCGCGATGGCGGAGTAACAGTCAACAAAGATGTTGGATGTGCTGACCTCATCGCGAGCAAGCTCGCTCCCACAGGGGATGGGTGTTCAGCACAGATTTGCTCTCATACACAACACAAAACCTGTGGGAGCGGGCTTGCTCGCGAAAGCGGTGTATCAGCCAACAGCGATGTTGAATGTACTGACCTCATCGCGAGCAAGCCCGCTCCCACATGGGGTCTATTACGCCTGTTTCGATGGATCGATGTTGTCCAGCGCTCGATTCACCGCCAGTTCGCTCAGCATGATGACTTGCTGAAGCGCCAGCATGGTGTTGCGCTGCGGGCCTTCCAGCAATGCCGCAAAATCACTCGCCATGACACTCGCCGAGGCCAGGGATTCGCAGGCGTTGGCCAGCAAGGTCTCGGTGTCGATCTTGGGGAGGATCGTGAAAATCGTGCTGGGTTTACGCGGGGTGTCTTTGACGACAGCGGGATTGAGGTAGTGATTGAGGGCGCGCTCGGCGGCCTCTTTGAGTTTTTTTGAATCGAGGGTGGTGTAAGTGGACGTGTCTTCGGTTTCGGATTCTGGTGGATTGGGTGTGGCTTTGAACATGGTGAAGCTCCATCTATACCTTATTGGAACCACCAGAACCTGTCGCTAAACAAGTAAGGGTGGCAGCTGTGCGCAGGTTAGCGAACCGAGAGGTATAGGACCCGGCAGACCCGAGGGTCTCCCACGCACAGCCACCATATCGAAAATTGCTGACCTAAAATGCCGGCCATAAAGATTGGGGCTGTTCCCTTATACCTTGTCGGATCGCTAAACCCGGTCACTGAATATTCAGCGACCCGGAAACAATAAAGACCAGGCACAAGGCGCACAAGCCGGCGGATTCTGGCGTAGTTGTAGGCAAAGGCGCAAGGCGATGTAGCCTCACATCCCCCGTGTAGGAAAGATCTTTAGCTACAAAATTTTTCGATCATTGCGGCCCGAAGTGACGGGACAATCCAACCAAAAGATCAAAAGATTTCAGCCTACGGCAACGCTTACCCGTGGCATCTATACACCTTGCAAAAGCCACGCGAGTGCGGCTAGATCGCCCTACCCCCAATGCCCCGTCGTCAGGACCTCTTTATGCCGCTGAGCTTTCATAAAATGCACGCCAACGGTGATGACTTCGTCATTGTCGACTCGCGAAACTCGGCCATTCCGATCACCAGCACCCTGGCTCGGCGAATGGGTGATCGGCACCGAGGCATCGGTTTCAATCAACTCGCAGTGATACTCGACTGTGAGGACGCCGCAGCGCGCGTGACGTTCTGGAATGCCGACGGCTCAACGCTGGATGCGTGCGGCAGCGCAACGCGAGGCGTCGCGGATATGCTGATGCGCGAAGCAAATGTGACGTCGATAGCGCTGCGAACCAACCGTGGTCTACTCACCTGCGAACGAACGTCAACCGGCGCTATTTCCGTCAACATGGGAGCGCCGCTGTTCGGCTGGTCGGATATTCCCCTGGCCCGAGAAATGGACACGGCGGCTCTACCGCTGACGGGAGACCCAACCGCTTGCAGCATGGGAAATCCGCACTGCACCTACTTTGTCGATGATCTGGCAGCCGTTGATATAGCGGCCATCGGACCGACGATTGAAAGCAACGCCCTATTCCCCCTCAAGACCAACGTGCACTTCGTCCAGGTCATTAACCGAGCGCACATTCGATTGCGTATTTGGGAGCGTGGGGGTGGTATTCCGTTGGGGTCAGGTTCCTGCTGTTGTGGCGCGGCGGTTAACGGGATTCGTCGTGGTTTGCTGGACGATTGCGTTGAGGTTGAATGTGATGGCGGGACGGTGACGGTTCAGTGGGATGGGGTGGGATCTGTTGTTCTCACCGGGCCGGTGGAGAAGACTTTTTCGGGGATATTCCTGGATCGCTAATTACGGGGTTTATAGCGGCTAGTTATCGCATTTCAAGGCCTCCACAAAACCTATGGGAGCGGGCTTGCTCGCGAAAGTGGTTTGACAGTCGACATCGCAAATCCACCCAAAAAAATCTCAGCCGTCAGCACTCAGAGCCATCAGTTCCTTGCGCAGCATCGACCGCTCAAGAACAACCATCCCATCCAACCCCTCAACCTGCAGCAAATCGCTCAGTTTCAGTTGGCTGACCAAGGGCTCGACCAAAAAGTAGCTCCTGCCCTCGCTGATGCTGATGACGTTCAGCAGCCAGTCATCTCCCTGCAACGCTAGCCATTGAGTGATCGCCGCACGATGCTGCCGGATCAACGCCCCGGCATCCCACACCGTCATCTGCGCAAACACTTGAGGCAGATCGCTTTCAGGTTTCAAGCGTTTCATATCAGCCGCCAACGACTCGAAAAGATTAGATTCGATAGCCACCTGACATTCGAGAAAATACCGTTCAGGCCAGTCCACTGGCAGATTGGCGAGTCGCATCAGCACCGCATATGCCCGAACATCCAATTCGGTCACCAGCCGCCCGGTAAAGTTCATCGTGTTATCGAGAATCGCAGTCGCCAGCAGGGCTGCACTTTGCTCGCTGATACGAGGCAACAACCCCGACGCCTCCCAGCGCTCAAAAACCTGAGTCGCGGCGGCACCAATCCGGCGAATGTCCGCTGCGGGCCCGAGCTTCTGCGACCAGTAATCTTCAAAGCCTGGATGATGGTCAATCACTTCCACGACCCTATCGAGCACCACTAACGGGTCGAAATGGGCGTAATCCGAGACATCCACCAATACGAACTCATCCCCGGCTTCCGGGCGGTAATCGTCGAGGGACACCGGCCAGCCGAGCACGGTTTTTGGAACGCTGGCATTGGGCGCCGCGCTACTGACCGCGCGAGCTTCGATCCCTTGCAGATTCAGCAATTCGGCGTAGGCGATGCAGCAAGCATAGGCGTCGATGTCCAGATAAGCCGAGCCTGAGGTGATGACTTTGATGGGAGACATTGCGCGTCCTTGGCGTCCATTTCAGGGGCGGCAACGTCTCACAGGCTCATGACAAAAACATGACATTTTGAATGTTGATGCAGCCGTACCTAAGCCGCCATGTCACCACTGGCAATCGCCGCCGACGCCGCCAACATCGCCCGCAACAACACCGCACACCCAGCCGCCAGGTCATCCGGCGCGGCGTTTTCGATTTCGTTGTGGCTGATGCCGCCTTCGCATGGCACGAAGATCATCCCGGCTGGACCGAGTTCGGCGAGGAAAAT
>Ga0105854_1000356_pt1 | contig 22834 bp, 18 predicted proteins | sample OrgsoiDNA_201058_FD_89679 | JGI IMG/M metagenome (GOLD analysis project Ga0105854, IMG submission 89679) | Permafrost soil microbial communities from the Arctic, to analyse light accelerated degradation of dissolved organic matter (DOM) -... | ecosystem: Environmental > Terrestrial > Soil >... | reverse complement strand
GCTATCGAGCTTGCCGTCGTGCGCGTACGCGGCACCGTGTCCCGGCGCGGCATGGTCGGCCGACAGGCGCGCGCCGGCCGCCAGGTCGCCGGCAAAGGTGGCGCGCACGATTTCGCCCATCTGGCTGAGCGCGCTGATCTGGTCGTCCGGCACCAGGCCGCGGTTGTCCGGCGACATGTTCAATATCAGGTTGCCGTTGCGGCCGATGGACGAATAGAAAATATCCACCAACTGCGTCACCGGACGCGGACGCTTGTCGCTGGCCCAGAACCACTGGCCGTTGGCCAGCATGGTGACGTTGGTCTCGGCCGGATACCACCACAGATGCGAGCCCGGCTTGAGCCTGGCGCGCTCGCCCAGGTCGCCGTGCATGTCCGGCCAGGTGAACCGGCTTGGCGCCTCAGGCAACGGTATCACGCTCCATTCGGTACCGCGGCCGTAACCGCTTTCCGTGCCGACCCAGCGCACGTCCGGCCCCTTGCCCATGATGACGGCGTTAGGCTGCAGCTTGCGGATCAGATCGTACCAGGCGGCGTAGTCGTAAGTCTCCGGCACGCTGGGATCGGGATTGGCACCGTCGAACCAGACCTCGTGCACCGGACCGTAGGCGGTCAGCAGTTCGTACAGCTGGTTGAGGAAATAGCGGTTGTAGTCATTGACCTCATAGCTGAAGGACTGGGAGCCGGGCGCGGGTGCGCGGCCGCGCGACGGATCGCTCTGGAAGCTGGCCGGATCGGTGGGGATGGTGGACTTCAGCCTGGGGCTGCCGTTGCCGTAGTAGCCGGCCGGATTGGCCGGGTTGGTGCGCAGTTGGTACAGGTCGGCCGGCGACAAATAAATGCCCAGCTTGACGCCTGAGGCGCGCGCGGCGTCAGCCACCTCGCGCACCAGGTCGCCCTTGCCGCCGCGCCACGGGCTGGCCGCCGAACTATGTGCGGTGTAGCGGCTCGGCCACATGGCGAAGCCGTCGTGGTGCTTGGCCACCAGCACCAGCATCTTGCCGTCCAACTGCTTGACCGCGCGCAGCCATTGCGTGGCGTCCAGCGCGCTCGGATTGAAGACGGACGGCGACTCGCGCCCGCTGCCCCACTCCACCTGGTTAAAGGTGTTGACGCCGAAATGCAGGAAAAAGGTGCGTTCCAGCCGCATCCAGTCAACCTGGTTGGGGCGCGGCAGCACCTTGGCCGCCTTCTCGGCGATCACGGCTTCGCTGTCGCCGGCGGCGATCACATGCTCTGTTGCATAGGTTATCGGCTTGCTCGCCCCGTGCGCCGCGCCGACGAGCAGCGACAGCAGCAACGCAGCTGCGGTGATGGTGTTTCTTTGCATGGTAGTTCCTGTCTGCGATTTATTTGGCTAGCAGTTCGACGCCCAGCGGCTCCAGCCGCAAGGTGCCCGACCACTGTTTTCCGCCCAGCACGCCCGTCATGGCGCCGCCGATCGCCACATCCTTGGCCTCGCCGGTGGTGTTGACGTACAGCGTGCGGCCCTCGACCGTGCGGGCATAGACCCCATCCGGCGTCTTCGGCCCCGGCTCGATGCCCAGGCTAGCGTACAGCTGGCGGTACAGCGGCCGCATGATCTGCGGCTGGGCCGGCGTGGCGACATAGATCGCCCGGCCCTTGCCATAGTTGTTGACGGTGATCGAAGGCGGCGTGCCGTCGACGTTGGTGAAGCGCGCCAGCGCCTGCGCGGTGGATGGCTCCAGCACCTCGTAGTGGCCGATGCTGCCCTTGACCTCCTCGTCGCCGATCTTGGTCAGCAGCGTGCCGCCGTTGTAGAACTCGTTGGTGCGCAGCCCGAACACGTCGGTCAGGCGGCCCGGCAACGGCGTGTCGAACCATTGGTTGTGCTCGTTCACCTTGTCCGACAGCGCGGTCATGATCACCGTGCCGCCGTCGCCGACGAACTTGCGGATGGCGTCGGCGCTGGCCTGGTCCAGCATGTACAGGCCCGGCACCACCAGCAGGCTGTAGCGGCTCAAGTCCTCGTGCGCGATGTTGATGACGGCGACGTCGATATTGTCCTTGAACAGCGGCTCGAAGGCGTTGTGCGCCTGCGTCAGGTACGGCGTGTTGAGGTAGGGACGCACGGTGTTGGTGTTGTCCGGCCCGGCCGGATTGGTCGCCTGCATGTTCTCGAACGAGTAGGCGAAGGCCACCTTCGGCTGGGTCATGCGCGGGAAGCCCAGCTTTTGCAGCTTCTCGAAGTCTGCCGCGATGGCGGCGAACTCGCCCAGTTTCCAGGACGGCCGGTCGTCGTGGTCGAGCAGGCCGAACAGCGCCTGTTCCTCGCCGCCCAGGTGGCTGTTGTAGGTCCACGCCAGCACCGCCTGCGAGCCCAGCAGCAGGCCGAAATGCGCCCACATGCGCGAGCGGCCCTTGGTGCCGTAGTAGCCCGGTCCGCCGGCGGTGAATTCGTTGAACCAGATCGGCGTCGACATGCCGCCTTTCATCATCAGCGCCTCGAAACCGGAGCCGACCGGCGAGCCGGGGTAGAAACCCATCGCGCCGTAGTGGGCGTAGTCGCGGTAGCTCGACAGGTAGTCGAAGCCCTTGCGTCCGGCGCTATCCCACAGGTTGGAGATGGCCGGCTTGTCCGGCGTGTTCTTCCGGCGGATCGCCTCCAGGTCCTTCAGGGTGCCGATGGTGACGTCGGACCAGTAGCGGCGCAGGTCGAGCTGGCGTTCGTAGGCGCCGGGGCCGTCCGCATACGGCAGGCGCACCTCGTCCCAGGCGCCGATGCGGCGCGACCAGCGCTGCGTGGCCCAGGCCTGGTTGAGCGCGGCGACGCTGCCGTACTTCTTCTGCAGCCAGCCGATGAAGCGCTTGCGGTCCGCCTCCGAATACGACATGAAGCCGTTGCCGATCTCGTTGTCGAAGCCGATCGCCAGCAACGCCGAGTGCTTGGCGTAGCGCTTGGTGAGCTGGTCGGCGAAACGCCGGACCAGGCGCTTGTAGTCCGGGTCGCTGATATTGTCCATGTAGCGCTCGGCCGCATCGAGATGCGTGCCCTGCTGCGTGACCAAATCGACGCCCGGGTATTTGTGGTGCAGCCAGAGCGGCGCCGGCAGTCCGGCAATGTCGACGATGACGCGGATGCCGGCCGCCTCCATCTGGTCCATGATCCAGTCGAAGGTGGCGAATTCGAACTTTCCCTCGGACGGTTCGAAATAGTCCCACGACAGGTCGCCCATGCGCACCACCTTGAAGCCGGACTGCCGCATCAACGCGATGTCGCGCACGATCTGCGCGCGGCTGCGGTCGACCGGCTGGTAGCAGGTGCCGACGTACAGCTGGCCGGCGCCGGGCCAGTCGGGGTGGCCGGCTTGGGCTGCAACGCCGCCCTGCGCCTGGGTGTAAGCAGGGCCGAACGCGGCTAGCGCCAGCGCGCAGGCGGCGGCGATTTTTCCGATGCGAGGCGTCACGGTCAGTCCTCTTTGGTCAGGGTCACCAGCGCGATGTCGTTGCTGCTCATCGGCACGGCCAGGTCGACGGCGCCGCTCTTGCCGATCTGGATCACGCGGTCGGTCTCGGGCAGGTCGCGGGTCAGCGCGTGCAGCTGGTCGACCTGCGCCGGCGTCAGCGTTTTCGGCGCGCCCATCTCGATGTAGGCCGAGTAGGCGTCATTGGCGCGGAAGCCGCTGCGGTGCACCTGCAGCCGGTACTTGCCGGCGTTGACGTGCTGGATCCGCACGGCCAGCGGCGCCGACGGCGACGACGGCACCACGCGGCTGTAGAACGGCCGGTTGCTGACCTTCTGGTCCGGCTGCTGGAAGTCCCACACCAGCGCGGTCACCTTGCGGCCGTCCGCGGACGCCATCACCTGCGCATCGCTGACCGCGATCTCCTTGCCGCTTAGTGCGTGCAGGTATTTGTAGGCGAAATACGCGGGCTTGCGTACGCCCTGCGGATTGAGCAGGCCGAAGCCGCCTTCGAACGGCTTGGTCGGCGGACCCGGCTCCTCGAACAGATCGGTATAGGTCCAGTAGCTCATGCCCTGCACCAGGCCCTTGACGCCCTTCAGCTTGCTGAGTATGTAGGTCGAGCTGATGTAGGAATCGTGCACCAGGTCGCGCGGCGTGTAGCTGGTACTCCACTCGGTGAAGTACAGCGGCAGGCCAGGGAATTTCGAGGCGGTGATCTGCTCGCGCACGCGCCGCGCATCGCCGATGATGGCGTCCGGCGAGGGCGACAGCTTGGTGTCGCCCTCGCCTTTTTCGTCGAGGAAGCCGCCGTCCACGCCGTAGGTGTGGGTGCTGACGAAATCGACGGCGGCGCCGCTCTGGGCCACATGGTCGAGGAATTCCGGCACCCAGGCGGCGCCGGCGGTGGACGGCCCGCCCACGCGCAGTGCCGGATCGATGGCCTTGATGGTGTTGGCGGTCAGGTCGTACAGTTCGAAATAGGCTTTCTGGTCGGCGCGCTCCCAGAAGCCGTCCAGGTTGGGCTCGTTCCATACCTCGAAGAACCAGCTGCGCACTTCTGCCTGTCCGTAGCGCGCTTCGATATGCTGGACGAAGGCCGCGATCAGGTCCTTCCAAGCCACCGGGTCCGGATGCGAGGTGTTGCCCTGCCAGTAAAAGATCTGGTTATCCGAGGTCTTCATCGCCTTGGGCGTGAAGCCCAGCTCGACGAAGGGCTTGATGCGGCGCGCCAGCATGTTGTCATACAGCTGGTCCAGTTTGGTCCAGTCGTAGATGGTCTTGCCGTTCTCGACCCGCACCGTGCCCAGCACATCGTGGAAGATGGAGTGGAAGCGCAGGTAGCGGAAGCCCAGTTCGTCGACCGTGGTCTTCAGCTGCGCCATGCTGTCGTCGCGCTGCAGCGTGCCCGGATAATCCGAGCCGACCGACAGGTCGTAGTAGCGGTCGAGCGGCTTGAGCGCCTGGGCGACATCGACCACGATGCGGCGCGGCGCCGGGTGGCCGTTGTCGGCCACCGGCGCGGCCGACAACGGCAGGCTGATCGAAGCGAGTGCTGCCAGGCAGCTAAGGCGAAAATACTGCATTGATGGGGGTCTCCTTGTTGGTTTTTTGCTGATTATTGCGGGGATGCTAGCACCTGCGCCGCGCCGCCGAAACGGGCAATGGGACTGTTGCAAGATATCGTTAGGCCGCTTGGTGATTTGCATAAAGCCGGCCTTCGACAATTTCATATGCCGCTTTGATGGTTTTCACAATTGCCGCCCAATGGTGCGGCGTGCAGGATGACATCCAGGCTGAGGCGGCCCGTCGCCAAGCAGCCATCAACAACAACGGAGACCCATGGCCCATGAAACGATCTTTTTGTTCACTCGCGTCCGTTGCGTTGCTGGCGGCGGGAGTGTCCGCCTGCAGCGGCGGCTCGTCCACCTCGTCGTCCGCCGCGCCCAGCACCTTGCTGGCCCAGGTCGACACTGGAGCGCGCGGCGCCATGCGCAACCTGAGCAGCACGGACCTGTCGAAGCTGATGTCGCCCGGCATCAACCTGGGCAACACGCTGGAAGCCCTGCCCAACGAAACCGCCTGGGGCAACCCGGTGCCGACGCAAACGCTGATGAACGCCTACAAGACAGCCGGCTTCAAGACGGTGCGCATTCCGGTCTCGTGGAGCCAGTATGCCGACGCCAACAACAATATCAGCGCGACCTGGCTGGCCCATGTGCGCCAGGTGGTCGACTACGCCCATAACGCCGGCCTGTACACGATCATCAACATCCACTGGGACGGCGGCTGGATGAACCACCCCACCTACGACCAGCAGGCGGCGATCAATGCCAAGCTGACCAGGTTCTGGACGCAGATCGCCAACACCTTCAAGAATTACGACGACACCTTGCTGTTCGCCGGCAGCAACGAAGTCGGCCAGGACAATACCTGGGGACCGCCGACGGCCGAATACGCCGCCGTGCAGAACGGCTTCAACCAAACTTTCGTCAACGCGGTGCGCGCGACCGCCGGCAACAACGCCCAACGCCACCTGGTGGTGCAGGGTTACTTCACCAACATCGACAACACGGCGGGGTTCAATACCGTGCCCCACGATAGCGTCGCCAACCGGCTGTTCATGGAGGTGCACTACTACGACCCCTACCATTTCACGCTCGATGGCGGCAGCAATATCTGGCAATGGGGCGTGAACGCGAGCGCCCCGTCGGCAGTTGAAGCATGGGCCAACGAGCCGTGGGCCGACACCGAATTCCAGAAGATGAAGGCCAGCTTCGGCGACAAGGGCGTGCCGGTACTCCTGGGCGAATTCGGCGCAGGCATGAAGGACAAATACCCCGGCATGAACACCTATCGCAAGTATTGGGATCAGTACATCACGCGCTCGGCCTTCCAGCACGGCCTGGTGCCGGTCTACTGGGACACCGGTGGGATGATCGACCGCAACACCGGCGCCCAACTGGATCGCGACGTGATCGACCTGATCGTCAAAGCCAGCAAATAAGGAGCGACTCCATGCCTCGATGGGTCGTCATGCTTGCCGGCTTGCTGGCCCTGCTGCTCTCCCTGCCTTCGTTTGCCGCCGGCCAGGCCAGCTGGATTTGGTACCCCGGCGATTTCGAGATCTGGTTGAGCAACCAGATGCAGGTCCAGCGGGTCGAGCGCGACGCGCCGTTCATGCCGTTCTGGCGCCTGTACAGTCATCAGCCGCAAGTGAACTTCACGCGTAGCATCGACCTTGCCGCGCCGGAGCAGATTGCGCTGGCTGCGGAAGGCGTGTACAGCGTCGCCATCGACGGCAAGTCCGTCCAGGGCGACCAGCATCGCATCCAGCTGCCGGCGGGCCGGCATGTGATCAACGTTCAGGTGTTCAACCAGGCGTCGCCGCCGGCGATCTACCTGGCCGGCCCGACGGTGCAAACCGATGCCGGCTGGACGGTGGGTCCGACGCCGCAGTACCAGGCGGCCAACGGCATCCCGGTCCACGCGGCGAGCTGGAACTTCGACCGCCCGGATCAGCGGCCGTCGGCCTACCGGCTGCCTACCACCGAGCTCCCGGCAGTGACGCTGAAGCGCTCCCCGCACGGCATGCTGGTGGACTTCGGGCGCGAGACGGTGGGCTTCGTCAAATTAAAGGGATTGCGCGGCCAAGGCCAGGTCGTGCTGCATTATGGCGAGTCGCTGGAGGAGGCGCTTGCCATCGACGCCGGCGAAACGCTTGACCGCTACACGATGGACGGCAACGGCGGCGATTTCATCGCCGACCGGTCGCGGGCGCTGCGTTACGTCAACGTCCAGTTCGACGAAGGCGTCACCATCGCCGACGTCGAGCTGATGTACGAATACCTGCCGCTGACCCGGCGCGGAACCTTCAAGAGTTCCGATGCCGAGTTGAACCGAATCTGGGACGTCGCCGTACGCACACTGGAATTGAATACCCGGGAATTCTTCGTCGACGGCGTCAAGCGCGACCGGTGGGTCTGGTCCGGCGATGCGGCGCAGGCCTATCTGATGAACTACTATTCCTTTTTCGAGCGCGACGCCGTCAAGCGCACCACCTGGGCCCTGCGCGGCGGCGATCCGGTGGACATGCACATTAATACGATCATGGACTACTCGCTATACTGGTTCATCGGCATCCAGCAGTATTACCAGTACACGGGCGACCAGGCCTTCGTGCAGAGCATCTATCCGCGCATGGTGTCGCTGATGGAGTTCGTGCTGCGCCGCCGCAACCGGAACGGCATGCTGGAGGGCCTCCCGGGCGATTGGGTATTCGTCGACTGGGCGCCGATACCAAAGGAGGGGGAGCTCGCCGTGATCCAGGTTCTGCTGGCGCGCAGCCTGGAAGCGATGGCGGAAAGCGCCGCGCTGGCGCAAGACGCAAGCGGAGTGACGCGCTATCGCACGCTGGCGGACCAGCTGAAGACCCGCCTCATGCAGACCTTCTGGGATAGCGGCAAACAAGCCTTGATCCACGGCCGTCACGACGGGCAGCTCAATCCGCTGGTCACGCGCTACCCGAATATGTTCGCCATGCTGTTCGGCTATCTGGATGCGACACAACAGGCTTCGGTGAAAAACAATGTCCTGTTGAACGACAAGGTCCTGCACATCACTACGCCGTACATGCGCTTCTACGAGCTGGCTGCGCTGGCTGAAAGCGGCCAGCATGCCTACGTCACCGGACAAATCAAGGACTACTGGGGCGGCATGTTGATGCAAGGCGCGAGCTGTTTCTGGGAAGAGTACGACCCGACAAAGCAGGCGCAAGACCACTACGCCATGTATGACAAGCCGTTCGGCAAGAGCTTGTGCCATGCGTGGGGCGCGAGCCCGGTCTACTTGCTGGGAAAATATTATCTCGGTGTGAGGCCCACCCAGCCTGGCTATGCTGCTTATCTGGTCGAGCCGCACCTGGGCGGCTTGACGTGGATAGAGGGAAAAGTACCGACGCCGCATGGCGACATCGCGGTCTCCATGAGCCAGCACCAGATCCAGGTGACAACGGCCGGCGGCATCGGAATATTGCGCTTCGGGAGTCGTAGCCCCCCACACAGCATGGATGGCGACATCCAGGTCGACGGTAGCGGCGGCTACCAGATGCGGCTGGAAAGTGGCAAACACTACTTGGTCGATTACACGGCGCCTGCAGCGGCACATTAGCTAGCCAGGCGGCGCGCCCTGCACCTGGTTGCGGCCGTTAATCACTCGCCCGTCCCAAAACTTACCCTCGCGGTGTATGGCGTCCTGCGCGAGACTGCCTGTACCACCCGCCGCATTGGACCCACCATGCACGTAGACCAGCACCGGCAGCTTGGCAGCAATGTATCAAGTCACCCCCGACTCGAGCACTCGTTGAACTTGAAGTGCTCGCACTAGGAGCGCTTCCGAAGCCTCAATAGTTAATTTCCCAACTGCGAGGTTACCCGCATCTTGAGCATGAAGATCATTTGTGCTATCGCGAATCAGTTCTAGCTCAACCTCACCGTCAGTCGCCTCAATGCAGGTGACCTCAGCTAGAACAGTGCCCATAGCATCACTTAGACTAGTGAGGGTACAGTCTTTTGTCTTCTCATACATTAGGCCAATGACAATAGAAAACTCCCCGACGACTGCTCTTATATCGAGCGTGGAGCGTGAGATTGCGCTAGCCGAGCCCCCTGATGCAGGCAATGCAGTGCAAGCTGGATTAGCTCCAGCAGCCCTCGGCACGCGCAACGCACGCCCAGTGCGCAGACAGCTACTCGAGTCGAGAAATCGCCGGGGACACTGGTCAATTTCTTATAGATATCATCGGCAATTTTGTGGGCGGTCAGACGGGTGTGGTCGGCGATGTCGGTCAATTCGAAGCCGGACAATTGCGTTTGCTTGCCGATGTCAAGCAGGCGATACCGCACGTCGAAACGGCCGTCAGCCAATTTCTGCACGCTTCCGATCACTAGGTCGAATGCGCCGCGGGTTTTCCAATCGCTGCAATTGATATTGCTGGTTTCGGACATCGAATTGCCAGTATCAATGATCTTGAAATAGCCGCTGCGTTCCAGGTCTGCCTTGATGATGGCGCTGACCTGTTGCGGTGCCAGATTTTCGTCGGCGAAACCGGCGATGGCGATCGGAATTTGGTTCGAGCCAACTCCGGATATTTCGATACGCAGTTGCGCATGCGTGGTTGCGCAAAACATCGCGAAGAACACCGATACAATCGTGATTAGAAGTCGTTTTGTCATGAGCTGTTGGTCTTTCGGTTTGTTGGTGCTGATGAAACTGGACGGTACTCGACCAAAGCTATTGGCCAAATAGGCCATCGATGCGATCAGCGCCGGCCGGGATGTGCCGATTGTGGTGCGCCGGGTCAAATACCTCGACAACTTCTTCGAGCAGGACCAACGCGCCATCAAGCGGGTAACCAGGCCGATGCTCAACTTCAAATCGTTCCGCTGCGCCGCCAGCGTGCTCGCCAGTGTCGAACTCATGCATATGATCCGCAAGGGCCAGTTCACGATCGATGGTGCCGATGCGATGTCCTTCGCCGACCAATTTTATGCGCTAGCAGGACAGGTCCGTCCAGTTTGACGAACCGCAGTTCCTTTCCCAGAAAAATCCGTCGTCGGATCAACAACGCGACAGAGCCCTGCGCTGCGCGTCCGAAACATGAGACGCAACCATTAGTACATTTCGTTAAGTCGGTTGGTGATTTGCACAATGCCCGCCGTCACGATCTGACCTCAGTCGACGTGAAACACCGGCCGCATCATCGCCCAATGCTCGCCTTCCGCGCGGCTCGCCAACGGGCGCTGGCACGGGCCGCAGAAAGTCCACCAGCGCTGAGTCTCCTGGTTGTCCGCCACGGCGCGCATGTCGGCGTCGAAATCGCTGCCGTGATATTCCCAGTAGCCAAACAGCAGATTCTCCGGCTCGCGCAGGAAGATCGAGTAGTTGCGCACGTGCGCCGCGGCCAGCGTGGCCAGCACCTGCGGCCACACCGCCGCATGCAAGGCGGTGTATTCGTCGATCTTGTCGGGCTCTATCCCGATCACCATGCCCATACGTTCCATTGCTTCTCCTTGTTTGAGTCGATAAAAAGGTAAAATGCGTCATTTACTTTGTTCGCCGCCACCGCGGCCCGCCGCCCGCACACTATGGCCAAGCTTCCCATCACCACCCGGCGCAGCATCAACCTGCTGCTCGATCACGCCGCCAAGCACCTGAAGGTGGACGACGCCCTGCCGACCGAAATGCGGATGACCGAGATCGTCGAGAGCAGCCGCACCGCGGTGCGCAGCGCGCTGGCCTATCTGGTCGAGCATGGCCTGATCGCCGGTATGAAGCAGCGCTACCTGCTGCGCAAGCCGAAGCCGGGCGACTACTTTGACGTGGCCGAACTGCACAGCGCCACCGAACAGCTGCAGCAGGTGCTGATGGAGCGCATCTACGAACGCGACTTGCCGCCCGGCGCCGAATTCACCGAGGTCGAACTGTCGCGCGCGGCCGGCGTGAGCACCATCGCCGTGCGCGAATTCCTGATCGGCTTCTCGCGCAACGGTTTGATCGAAAAAACCCCGCGCGGCAGCTGGCGCTTGTGTGCGTTCGACACCAAGTTCGCCGAGGAGCTGGGCGAGGTGCGCGAGATGTTCGAGCTGAAGGCAATCGAACGCATCGCCGGCCTGGCGCCGGACGACCCGGTCTTCTCCCGGCTGCGGGAGCTGCTGGCGCGCCACGAAGCACTGGGCAAGGAATCGGCCGAGAGCCATCTCGAGTTCCCCGCGCTCGACCGCGAGTTCCACAGCTTCCTGATCGGCCTGCTGGACAACCGCTTCGCGGAAAACCTGAACGACGCGGTGTCGATGGTGTACCACTACCACTACCAGTGGGACAAGCGAGACGAACTGCCGCGCAACCAGTACGCGGTGCAGGAGCATCTGGCCATCTTGCGCCCGCTCGCCAAGGGCGATGTGCCGGCCGCGATGGCGGCGATGCGTAACCACCTTCACTCGTCCCGTTCCACCATGCTCAGCGCCCTGCTCCACCGGGAAAACAGCGCGCACCCGGAGTGACGCCGCGCCGGATCAGGCGTTGAGCGTGATGAAGCCGCCGTCGATCGGATAATCGGCGCCGGTGATGAACGAGGCCTCTTCACTGCACAGGTACAACGCCAGCGCCGCCACCTCGTCCGGCCGCGCCATGCGGCCGATCGGCTGCGTCTTCGACAGGCGCTCGAACATCTCCGCCTCCTGGCCCGGGTAGTTCTTCGCCAGGAAGCCGTCGACGAACGGCGTGTGCACCCGCCCCGGCGAGATCGAATTGCAGCGTATTTTGTCCTGCAGGTAGTCCTTGGCCACCGACAGCGTCATCGCCATCACCGCGCCCTTGGCGGTGGAATAGGCGAAGCGCTCCGGCACCGCCACCCACGCCGCCACCGACGCCATATTGAGAACCACGCCGCCACCGTTCTGCCGCAGTAGCGGTATGGCGGCGTGCAGGCAGTTGTACGCGCCTTTGACGTTGACGTTGATGATGCGGTCGAAGTCCTCCTCGCTGGTGGTGTCGGCCTTGCCCACGTGGGCGATGCCGGCGTTGTTGATCAGGATGTCGATCGCGCCGATCTCCGCGAACAGCGTCTGCACCTGCGCCTGGCGCGTTACGTCGCAGGCGTGCGCGGAGGCTTGGCCGCCCTCCTCGCGGATGGCGCGCGCCACGTCGGCACCTGCGGCCTCGCTGACGTCGAGGATGTGCACCACGGCGCCGCGGCGCGCGAACAGCGCCGCGATGGCCGCGCCGATGCCGCTGCCGCCACCGGTGATAACCGCCCGCTTACCTTTTAATTCAAACATGTTTCGATACTCCCTGTCGATGTGATGACGGCCGGCTGCCGCGCCTCCTGCAGCGTCGCCCGCGCGAACCACGCGATCACGAGGAAGCACAGCAGCGGCGCGGCGTAGCCGAATTGAAGGTTATGCGTCATGTCGCTGATCACGCCGAACAGCAGCGGCAGCACAGCGCCGCCGACAATGGACATGACGATTAGGCTGCTGCCCATCTCGGTGTCGGCGCCGGCGTTGCCGATGCCTAGCGAGAAAATGGTGGGGAACATGATGGACATGAAGAAGGCGATGCCGATCACCGCCCCCAGGCTGGCGCCGCCGCTGGCGAACATCGCCACCGCCGACAGCACCACGCTGGCCAGCGCATACGCCAGCAGCAAGCGCGCCGGCGCGATGTATTTCATCAGCCAGGTGCCGGCGAAGCGGCCGATGACGAAGGCGACGCCGCAGCCCCAGCCCAGGTAGTCAGCCGCCTTGATCTGGGAGATGCCGGCCGCCCTGGACGCATATAGGATGAAGAAGCTGAACACGCACACCTGCGCGCCGACGTAGAAAAATTGGGCGATGATGGCGCGCCGGATCGACCCGCGCCGCAACGCCCGAATGATGGCACCGCGCGCGGGCGCGGCCTGCGCGGCGGTGCCGGCGGCCGGCAGCTTGAGAAAATAGAATACCAACGCGATGGCCATGATCACCAGCGCAATCGCCAGGTATGGCCCCTTGACGCTGGCCGATTCAGTCGCCAGCAGCGCCTGGCGCGCGCCGTCGGACATGACCTGCAACTGGGCATCGCTGGCGCCGTCGACCAGGATGACGCGCGCGCCGACGATGGGGGCCAGCGTGGCGGCCAGGCCGTTGAACGATTGCGCCAGGTTGAGGCGCTGGGTCGCCTGCTCGGGACGGCCCAGCAGTGTGATGTAGGGATTGGCCGCCGTCTCCAGCACTGTCAGCCCGCAGGCGATGATGAACAGCGCGCCGAGGAAGAGCACGTAGCGCTGGGTGTCGGCGGCCGGAATGAACAGCAGCGCGCCGGTGGCGAACAGCGCCAGGCCGGCCAGCATGGCGTTCTTGTAGCCGGCCTTGCGGATCAGCAGGCCGGCCGGCAGCGCCATCACGAAATAGGCGATAAACACCGCCGAATCGACCAGCGCCGATTGCAGCACGGTCAGGCTGAAGGACTTGCGCAGGTGGGGTATCAAAATCGGATCAAGATTATGGACGAAGCCCCACATGAAAAACAGCGTGGTGATCATCACAAAGGCAAACCTGTAGGAATGCCCGCTTGCTGGTGCGGTCGGTGTCATGGAGTCTCCGTATATGGCGCTTGGGCGCCTTGATGTTCTGTCCATTTTGCAGCCGCCGCGGTTGTCGGTCCGCGGCGGCGATACTACTCACTACTTGGGCCTAGCCGTCGATCAGCTCCGGGTTCCAGGCATACACGGTCTGGTTTTGCTGGCCCAGTCCTTCGATGCCCAGTGCCATGCGGTCGCCCGCGCGCAGGTAGACCGGGTCCGGCTTCTGGCCCAGGCCCACGCCCGGCGGCGTGCCGGTGCTGATCACGTCACCCGGATTGAGCGTCATGAAGCGGCTGATGTAACTCACCAGCTGCGCCACCGTGAACACCATGGTGCGCGTGCTGCCGGTCTGGTAGCGCTTGCCGTTCACGTCCAGCCACATATTGAGGTTCTGCGGATCGCCCACTTCGTCGGCGGTGACCAACCACGGGCCCACGGGGCCGAAGGTGTCGCAACCCTTGCCCTTGTCCCACTGGCCGCCGCGTTCGAGTTGGTACTCGCGCTCGGACAGGTCGTTGACCACGCAGTAGCCGGCCACGTAGTCGAGAGCCTCGCTCTCTTCGAGGTAGCGCGCGCGGGTGCCGATCACCACGCCCAGCTCCACCTCCCAGTCGCTCTTGACCGAGTCGCGCGGCAGCACCACCGCGTCGTTGCAGCCGATGATGGAGCTGGTGGCCTTGGCAAACAGCACCGGCTCGGACGGCACCGCCATGCCCGATTCGGCCGCGTGGTCCGAATAGTTCAAGCCCACGCAAATCAGCTTGCCGATGTCGGCCACGATCGGCGCGTAGCGCACCGGTTTGGCCACCTGCGGCAGCTGCGATGCGTCGATCGCGGCGAGGCGGTCCAGGCTGGCGCGGCCGAGATGGGCCGAGGTCAGGTCCGGCAGCACGCCGGACAGGTCGCGCAGCTGGCCTTGCGCATCGAGCAGGCCTGGTTTTTCATTGCCCTTGGGGCCAAAGCGTAACAATTTCATTTATTTCCCTTACACGTCACTTCAAAAAAATCACGCGCCCTGCGGCGTCGGTGCGTGACGGTCGACCAATCCCTGTTGCACCAGGGCCGCCCACAGCGCGGCGGGCAGCGGCTGCGCGAACCACTCGGCGTTCTGGCGCAGTTGCGCCGGGCTTTGCGCGCCGGGGATGCAGGACACCACCGCCGGATGCGCCATCGGGAACTGCAAGGCGGCCGCCTGGATCGGCGCGCCCACCTGCGCGCAGACTGCGGCGATGGCTTCGACGCGGGCGATGATGTCGGCCGGCGCGTCTTCGTAATTGAACTTGCGGGTGCCCGCCAGGATGCCGGAATTGAACGGCCCGCCGATCACGATGCCGATGCCGCGCTGCGCGCAGCGGTCCATCAGCGGCGCCAGCGCGGCCTGTTCCAGCAGGGTGTAGCGCCCCGCCAGCAGTGCACAATCGAGGCCACAGGCATCGATGGCCTCGGCCACCACTTCCCATTCGTTCACGCCCAGGCCGATGGCGCCCACGCTGCCCTCGTCGCGCAGCTGCGTTAGCGCGCGGAAGCCGCCGCCCTGCGTCAACTGCTGCCAGTAGTGCGCGTGCAGATCGCCGTGCGTGACCCGGCCGATGTCGTGCACGTACAGGATGTCGACCCGGTCCATGCCGAGCCGCTGCAGGCTGTCTTGGTGCGAGCGCATCACGCCGTCGTAGCTGTAATCGAAATGCGGCCGCAGCGGCAGCGGCTGGGCCCAGCCGGATTCGCCGCGCGGCACGCCGGCGTCGGGCCGCATCAGCCGTCCGACCTTGGTGCTGACCACGAAACTGTCGCGTGGGCACTCGCGCAGTGCGGTGCCCAGACGGTGTTCGGACAGCGTGTAGCCGTAGTAAGGCGCGGTATCGAAATAACGGATACCCAGCTCCCAGGCGGCATCGACGATGGCGCGTGCCTCGGAGTCGCTCACCGCCTGATACAGGCCGCCCAGCTGGGCGCAGCCCAGTCCCAGGCTGCTCAGCGCAATGCCGTTGCGCGGCAGCATGCGCGGGTCGTTGACGTGCATGTCAGGCCGCTTTCAAAGGGAAGCATCCGGGGCCGGACGCTTCGAATTGTTTATACGTGAGGATGAACTCCTGGTGCCCCAGCGCTTCCGAACTGCTCTGCGTGCCGTTGGCCACCTGCGCCACCAACGTCACGATCTCGGCGCCGACCTGCTCCAGCGTCGCGGCGCCGGTCAGGATGCGGCCCGCGTTCACGTCCATGTCTTCGGACAGGCGCTCGAACGTGGCCGGGTTGGCGCACACCTTGATCACCGGCGAGATGGCCGAGCCTACCACCGAGCCGCGCCCTGTGGTGAACAACGTGACATGCGCGCCACAGGCGATCAGTTCGACGATTTCGGCGTTGTCGGAGATGTTAGGGAAACCGAAGCGTACCTCACCGTCAGGCACCACGTCCAGCAGGTACAGGCCGCCGGTTTCGGGCTGGTCGCCCGGCTTGAGGATGCCGTTGATCGGCGAGGCGCCGCTCTTGGCGTAGGCGCCCAGCGATTTCTCTTCCTGCGTGGTCAGGCCGCCGTCCGCGTTGCCCGGCGCGAAACTGCCATGGCCCAGCACCGTGTAGTAGTGCGCCGCCTTGTTCACGCAGGCGACGATGGCCTCGCCCAGCTCCGGCGTGGCGGCGCGGCGCTTCATGTGGAATTCGCAGCCCACCAGTTCCCCCGTCTCTTCGAAGATACAGGCCGCGCCGGCCGCCACCAGCTGGTCGAAGGCCACGCCGACGGCAGGATTGGCGGTGATGCCGCTGGTGCTGTCCGAGCCGCCGCAGATGGTCGCCACCACCAGCTCGTCGAGCCGCATCGGCACGCGCTGCTGCGTGTCGAGCGCTTCGCGCGCCCAGCGCACCCACTCGACGCCGTCGGCCACGCTGGTGCGGGTGCCGCTGTTCTGCTGGATGGTGATGGTGTGCACTGGCCGGCCGCTGGCCGTCACTTGCTCCTCCAGGCCGCGGCGGTTGAAGCTCTCGCAGCCCAGCGAGACGATCAGCGCGGCGCCGACGTTGGGGTGGGTGGTCAGGCGCTTCATCATGCGGTCGGCGTAGTCGTTCGGATAGCAGCCGGGGAAGCCGATCAGGTGCACCTCCTGGCCGGGGAAGGCGTTGACGATCAGGCGCGCGACGTGGTGCGCGCATTCGACGGTGTAGGCGACGACGACGACGTTGCGGATGCCCTTACGGCCGTCGGCGCGCAGGTAGCCCGACAGTGCTGGCAGTGTGGCGTTGGACATCAGTGGGTACTCCCGATGAAGGAATGGGCGTCCGACGCCAGGGTGTAGGTCGGGATGTAGTCGCTGACGAGATTATGCGTGTGCAGCATGGCGCCTGGCGCGGCGTCGGCGGTGACGGTGCCGATGATGGCGCCGTAGCGCAGTACCTTGTCGCCGGCCTTGAGCGCGCGGCGCGCCACCTTGTAGCCCAGCGGGACATTCTCGGCTAGGACGACAGCCGCGCCATCGATCTCCAGCGCCTCGCCGGCCGCCAGCGGCATGCGGGCGATCAGGCAGTTGTCATCGGGTGCCATCAGCAGCAGGCGCGGCGCCGAGGCACCAGTGGGTATGGACATGGATCATTCCTTACGGATAAAAGTCGGCATCAATCGCTCGATTGTATGCTATATATCACGTACAATACAAGCACATCCAACCTCGATACGGAAAAATCCATGATGAAAACTGTTGTATGCCTCTCTCCCGGCGACCTGCAACTGGTGGAGCGCCCAAGGCCGCAGGCAGGCGCCGGCGAAGTGCTGCTGCGCGTGCGCCGCATCGGCCTGTGCGGCACCGACATGCATATCTTCCGGGGCACCCAGCCATTCCTGCAATATCCCCGCGTCATGGGCCATGAGCTGTCGGGCGAGATCGTCACCGCGCCCGAGGGCAGCGAGCTGGCGCCCGGCGACCAGGTCTATGTGATGCCCTACCTGTCCTGCGGCGGCTGCATCGCCTGCCGCCAGGGCAAGACCAATTGCTGCACCAACATCCAGGTGCTGGGCGTGCACCGCGACGGCGGCATGACCGAATACCTGGCGCTGCCCGAGCGCTTCGTGTTCAAGACCGACGGCATCAGCCTCGACGACGCGGCCATGCTGGAGTTTCTGGCCATCGGCGCGCACGCGGTGCGGCGCGGCGGCGTGCGGCCCGGCCAGAACGTGCTGGTGGTTGGCGCTGGCCCGATCGGCATCGCCGCCGCGCTGTTCGCCCGCCTCAAGGGCGGTAACGTGACGGTGCTGGACGCGCGCGAGGACCGTCTGGCCTTTTGCCGCAGCGCTCTGGACATCACGCGCTCGGTGACTGTGGGCGAGCAGGACAAGGCGCAATTGTCGGAACTGACCAACGGCGAGTTCTTCGACGTGGTGTTCGACGCCACCGGCAACGTCAAGGCCATGGAGCGCGGCCTGGAATTCGTCGCGCACGGCGGCACCTATGTGCTGGTGTCGATCGTGCTGGACCGCATTTCATTCGCCGACCCGGAATTCCACAAGCGCGAAACCAACCTGCTGGGCAGCCGCAACGCCACCGCCGACGACTTCCGCGAAGTGCTGGCGGCGATGAAGGCGGGCCTGGTGCCCACCGGCTTGATGAACACGCACCGCACCACGCTGTCCGATTTCGTGAACGTGCTGCCGCAGTGGATGGACCCGTCCGCCGGCGTCATCAAAGCCATCGTCGAGGTATAGATGGCCACGCCGATTCTGCAATTCGGCACCAGCCGCTTCCTGCAGGCGCACGTGGACCTGTTCGTCCATCAGGCATTGGAAAACGGGCAGGCGCTGGGCCGGATCACCGTGGTGCAAACCACCGGCAGCGCGCAGAGTGCGCAGCGGGTGGCGGCGTTCAACGCGCCGGGCGGCTATGCGGTGCGCATCCGTGGTCGCGCGGACGGCGCCGTGGTCGAGCAGGAACACCGCGTCACCGCCATTGAGGCCGCGCTGCAGGCGGACCATGACTGGTCGGCGATCCGCGCGCTGGCCGCCGGCCCGGTGCGGGTGATCGTCTCCAACACGGGCGACCGTGGCTACGAGCTGTCGCAGCAGGACGGCCCGGCGCTGCTGGATGCGGCCACGCCGCCGCGCAGCTTTCCCGCCAAGCTGCTGGTGCTGCTGCACCAGCGCTACCGGCACGGCGCCGCGCCAATCACGCTGTATCCGTGCGAGCTGGTGGCCAACAACGGCAGCGTGCTGCGCGACCTGGTGTGCCAGCTGGCGCGCGACTGGGGCCTGGACGGTGGCTTCCTCGCTTACCTGGGCAGCGCCTGCGTGTGGATCAATTCACTGGTGGACCGCATCGTCTCCGAGCCGATCGAGCCGGCCGGCGCGGTGGCTGAGCCTTACGCCATCTGGGTGATCGAAGTGCAGCCGGAGATGGTGCTGCCTTGCAGTCATCCGCAGATCGTCGTCACGGACCGGCTGGAACCGTACGAACGGCGCAAGCTGTTCCTGCTGAACCTGGGCCACACCTTCTTGGCCGAGCAATGGCTGCATACCGGCCGTGCCGGCGACGAGACGGTGTTGCAGGCGATGTCCGATCCAGCGCTGCGCGCGCAGTTGGAAGCGTTGTGGGAGGAGGAAGTGCTGCCTGTGTTCGACGCGCGGGGCGAAGCCGACATCAGCCGGGCCTATCTGGCGCAGGTGCGCGACCGCTTCACCAACCCCTTCCTGGCGCACCGGCTGGCCGATATCGCCCAGAACCACGAGCAGAAAAAGCAGCGCCGTCTGATGCCGGTGGTGGAACTGGCCCGCGAACTGGGCCTGCCGCTGACGCAGCCGCGCCTGCGCGCCGCGCTACAACGGGACGCCGCATGAGCGGCGCTTTCTGGTCGGTGGGCGAATGCATGCTGGAGCTGCGCCCGCAAGCGAACGACACGCTGCTCCACGCGGCGGCCGGCGACAGCTACAACACGGCGGTCTACCTGAAACGGCTAGCACCCGCCATGCCGGTGCGCTACGTCAGCGCGCTGGGCAACGACGTGATGAGTGGCTTGATCCGTGATCACATGCGGGCCGAACACATCGACGACAGTTTGATCGACATCCGCGCCGGCGGCACGGCGGGGCTGTACGCGATCGCCACCGACGGCAGCGGCGAGCGCCGCTTCACCTACTGGCGCGCGCAATCCGCGGCGCGCGCCATGCTGTCCGCCGCGCACCTGGCGCAACTTGGGGCCGAGCTGGCCGGATGCAGCGTGCTGCTGACCGGGATCACGCTGGCCATCCTCGACGACGAGCGGCGCGCCGCGCTGCTATCGCTGGCGGCGCGAGTGCGCGAGGCCGGCGGCTGGGTCGCGCTGGACAACAACTACCGCCTGGCGCTGTGGGACGTGGCGACCGCGCGCGAGTGGATGACCCGCGCGGCGCGGGTCTGCACCCACGGGCTGTTCAGCTTTGACGACGAGGTGCTGCTGCACGGCGACCGCAATCCGGCGGAGGCGTTAGCGCGCATCGCGGCGATCGGCGTGCCGGAGGTGTTGCTCAAGTTGGGCGCCGACGGTTGTCTGGTCGGCGGCGCAGCGGAGCATGCGGTGCACGTCCCCGCGCTGACGGTGCGCGCCGTGGACACCACCGCCGCCGGCGACAGCTTCAACGCCGGCTACCTGGCACGGCGCCTGCGCGGCGCATCCAGCGTCAAGGCAGCGGAGTTCGGCTGCGCGGTGGCCGCCGCCGTGGTGGCGCATCCGGGCGCTATCATACCGGCACCTGCCCTTCCCTCCCTTTTGAACACGGAGCCATGATGCGCATCGACGCTCATCAGCATTTCTGGCAACTGGCCGCGCGTAAAGGCGCATGGCCGCCGCCGGAACTTGCCCTCATCTACCGCGATTTCCATCCCGACGACCTGAACGCGCTGCTGGCGGAAAACGGCGTGTCCGCCACCGTGTTGGTGCAGTCCGTGCCCAACGAGGCCGACACCCGCTTCATGCTGGAGCTGGCGAATCACCATAGCTTCATCGGCGCCGTCGTCGGCTGGACGGACCTGAAGGCGGCCGACGCGCCCGAGCGCATCGCCGCCCTGGCAGCGCATCCCAAACTGCGCGGCCTGCGGCCCATGCTGCAGGATCTGGACGACAACAACTGGATCGACGATCCCGCGCTGGCGCCGGCGGTGGATGCCATGCTGCGTCACGGCCTGTGCTTCGACGCATTGGTGCTACCGCGCCATCTGCCGGCGCTGCTGGCCTTCGCGCGCCGCCACCCAACGCTGCCGATCGTGATCGACCACGTGGCCAAGCCGGCCATGGACGGCGCGTCGCATGCGCAGTGGTGGGACGATATGAGCAAGCTGGCGGCGCTGCCGCAAGTGGAATGCAAATTGTCCGGCATGGTCACGGAGGCCGGCGCCGGCTGGACCGTGGAGCGGTTGCGGCCCTACGCGCACCATGTGCTGCAAGCCTTCGGGCCGCAGCGCGTGATGTGGGGCAGCGACTGGCCGGTGCTCACGCTGGCCTCCGGCTATGCGGCATGGATTGACGCCAGCGAGGCGCTGCTGGCGCACCTGAACGAGGCGCAGCGTGCAGCCGTATTCGGCCTGAACGCCCGCCGCTTCTACCGGATCGACTGATATGCAGCCAGACGCCTTCACCGAGTCCCAGGCGTCGACAATCCGCCCGCCCGAGCCGCGCATGTACCGCGTGGTCGCCGAGCGAATCCAGGAGCTAATCCGCCTACGTGACATCGCTCCTGGCGCGCGCCTCCCCGCCGAGCGTGAACTGGCAGCGTCGACAAGCTCGGCGATACGCTCGATCAACCGGCATGCTTGCCGGGGTGGCAGGCCGTCTACAGCAGCGTGGTGAATAACGCATCTTCGGAAGGAATTTTCTTCGCCGTGGTTCCGCAGCTCAGACATACAATGCCGGGATAATCGTCCTGCAGCGCGTACATGACGTAGCGAATGCCGTACGTTTTCCGGAACCGCAGGTGCGCGAAGATCAGCGCGCCCTGCATGTGCATCCTGATGAGGGGCTTGATCTTCTGCGCCATCGCGTCGATGCTCGGGGGCGGAATAATGTATTGATGCTTGGTGACTGAGTGCTGCGAGACGACGAAAGGGCTTGATCGGGAGGATGCCGCGCACGTCGTAGCAGATGGGACCTTGCGGCCGATCAGGGCGGCGTTCGATGAGAGCACCGGATTGATGTACTTGACGTAGGCAAAATTGATGTGGCGCCGGATAGTGTTTGCCGTCGGTCCTTTGATCGGCCCCCCTCACCTCCTGCATCAGGCAAAGGTTGCTGCGTATTGGGGCGTGGTTCAAACGAGGGTCACACGCGCCGCGTAGATTGTTGCGGTTGAGCGATACTGTTGGCCCTCTCCCCAGAACCGTGATCGCCCATGAATCCATTTGCTTGCCCAGCAGCCAAGCTGCCCGAAGTTGACCGCAAAAGTTTGGCCATACAGGCGTTGGCGGGAACGGCAACGATCACCGACCTGGCCGCTCAGAACGTCGTCATCCGCAAGTTCGTGTACGAGCAAGTGAACAAGGCCAGCGCCGCTTTGGACGAGGTGTTCACCTCGAGCGCACCGGATGATGCAGTGTTGTTCGAGCTGCCGGTCACCAAGATATGGTTGCGTCAGTTGACGCTGGGCTTGAGCCTGATCTGCCGTGGCTCGTATCGCGGCGTGGTTGAATTGATGCGCGATTTGCTGAGCGTGTCCATCAGCGAGGGCACCGTTCACAATGTGCATCAGGCGGCCGCGCGACAGGCTGGCGAAATCAAGCGGGGCCAGGACCTGTCGGCGATTCGTGTCGGCCTGCACGACGAAATCTTCCAGGGGGCCCAGCTCGTGCTCGCCGGTGTCGATGCCAGGTCGACTTACTGCTACCTGCTTGCCGCAGCCGAACATCGCGACACCGACACCTGGGGCATTCATCTGCTCGACGCGTCACAGCAGGGATTGAATCCCGATTACACGATCGCCGATGCAGGCCAGGGTCTGCGCGCCGGCGAGAAGGCGGCCTGGGGCGACAAGCCCTGTCACGGCGACGTGTTCCACATCACGCACCAGTGCGAAGTGTTGGCCAACACCCTGACCAGCATCGCCAAGGGCGCCAGATCGCGGCGCAAGAAGCTGCAGGCCAAGAGCGGGAAAGCACGCCAGGATCCGGACATTGCCGACCGGCTCGCACTTGCCCGCCATGCAGAGGCACGCGCGCATGCACTTGCCCGCGATATCCGAACGCTCACCGCATGGCTGGGCCACGACGTTCTGGCGCTGGCCGGTCCGAGCCTGGAGATTCGACAAGACCTGTTCGACTTTATCGCCACCGAGATGAAGCGGC
>Ga0105854_1000351_pt1 | contig 22945 bp, 23 predicted proteins | sample OrgsoiDNA_201058_FD_89679 | JGI IMG/M metagenome (GOLD analysis project Ga0105854, IMG submission 89679) | Permafrost soil microbial communities from the Arctic, to analyse light accelerated degradation of dissolved organic matter (DOM) -... | ecosystem: Environmental > Terrestrial > Soil >... | reverse complement strand
GGTCGTGCCGCGACTCGCGCCCGACGGCTTCGTCGTCTCGCTGCAGAACGGCGTCAACGAGCCGCTGATCGCGTCGATCGTCGGTGAGGAGCATACGGTCGGCGCGTTCGTCAACTTCGGCGCGGACTACCTCGAGCCGGGCCGCATCTTCGTCGGCGGTCGCGGCGCGCTCTACATCGGGGAGCTCGACGGGCAGCGCAGCGAGCGGCTCGAGCGCCTGGTACGCGACCTCCCGGATGCGAAGGAGACCTCGAACATCCTCGGCTTCCTCTGGGCGAAGGAGGCGTACGGCGCGATGCTCTTCGCCACCGCCGTTTCGGACCTCTCGATCGCCGACGCTCTCGCGGAGCGGCGCTACCGGGGGGTCTTCGTACAGCTTGCGCGCGAAGTGCTCGCCGCCGCGCCCGTCGAGGTCGAGTCGTTCGACGGTTTCGACGCCGGTGACCTCGACGGCTCGGTCGACAGGCTCGTCGAGTTCAACCGCCGCTCGGCGAAGACGCACTCGGGCATCTACCGCGATCTGATGGTGCGGGGGCGCCCGACCGAGAAGGCGATCCTCGCCGACCTCGACGGGCCGCTCCTGCGTCTCACACTCGAGCTGATCGGCGAGATCGAGGAGGGCCGGCGGACGTGCGAAGTCGCGAACCTCGAGCTGCTGGCCGCGCACCAGCGCCTCCAGGAGCGGTCGCCGGCGCTGAACGCCGTCATCACCGAGCTGCCGCCGGGCGAGCGTGCACCGGCTGGACCGCTGCACGGCGTGGCAGTCGCCGTGAAGGACAACATCGACGTCGCCGGAGTCGTCACGACGAACGCCTCGACGGTTGGCACCCCGCAGCCGGCCGAGCGGGACGCAGACGTGGTGCGCCGCCTCCGCGAGGCGGGCGCGGATCTGCTCTGCAAGTCGAACCTGCTCGAGTACGCCGCAGGCAGCGTCAACCCCGCCTTCGGAATGACCTTCAACCCGCGCGACGGGAGCCGTACGTCGGGCGGCTCGAGCAGCGGCTCGGCCGCGCTCGTCGCCGCGGGCGTGTGCGACTACGCGCTCGGGACCGACACCGGCGGCTCGATCCGGATCCCGGCGGCCTACTGCGGCATCGTCGGCCTGAAGCCGACATACGGGCTCGTCCCGGTCGACGGCGTGTTTCCGCTCTCGACGTGCTGCGACCACGTCGGCACGCTGACCGCGACAGTCGAGCAGACCGCGCGGCTCCTTGGCGTCATGGCGGCGCGGCCGGTCGAGCTACGGCCGGTCGCCGGGCTGCGTGTCGGCGTGCTACGCCGCCAGCTCGACGACCCGGACCTGACGACCGGCGTGCGTGCGCGCGTGGCAGAGGCGCTCGAGGCGCTCGCCAGAGCGGGCTTCGAACTGGTGGACATCGATCTGGCGGAGCTCGATCTCGTCGACGCCGCCCTCGGCGCGGTCGTGCTGCGCGAAGCCTGGGACGTCCACCGCACGCTCTACGAGCTCGAAGGCGAGAAGTACGGAGCCGGCACGCGCGCGCTGCTCGAGCTCGGCTCGAGGATCGGCGACGACGAGTACCGCCGGGGGCTTGCTGCGAAGGCGCAGGTCGTCGCTGCGTTCGACCGCGTGTTCAGAGACGTCGACGTGCTCGCCGGCCCGACCGTCGCGTACCCGGCACCGCACGTCGACCCGCCCGTCGGCACACCCGAAGGCGAGCTCGAAGGCCGCTACACCGCTCCCTACAACCTGGCAGGCGTGCCCGCGGTCTCGCTGCCGTGCGGCATTGCCGAGGGAACGCTGCCGGCCGGGTTGCAACTGGCAGCCGCGCTCGGCGAAGACACACTGCTGCTATCGGTCGCCCGCGCCTACGAGGAGGTCGCACCATGAGGATCGAGGACTGCAACTGGATGCAGGTGGAGCGCTACCTGGAGGGCGACGATCGCCTCGTCGTCCCGCTCGGCTCGGTCGAGCAGCACGCGTACCTGTCGCTCGGGGTCGACCGGATCCTGTCCGAGCGCGTCTCGGTCGAAGCGGCGGAGCCGCTCGGTGTCCTCGTGATGCCGTCGCTCCCCTACGGGCTGACGCCCTACTTCGCCGCCTATCCGGGCAGCCCGACCGTGCGCGTCGAGACCTATCAGGCACTGCTACGCGACCTGCTCGACTCGCTCGCAGGTCAGGGCTTCAGACGCTTCCTCTTCGTGAACGGGCACGGCGGAAACGACCCGGGGCGGGACGCCGTGAAGGAGTGGGAGAGCGAGCACGACGGGTGCCGGGCGCTCTGGCACAACTGGTGGGCCGGCGCCGCCGTGCGCGTTGCGGTCGATGCGATCGACCCCGACGCCTCGCACGCCTCCTGGTTCGAGAACTTCCCATGGACCCGGCTACCGGGCGTCGAGCTGCCGCCGGAGAAGAAGCCGATGGCCGACATCGCCGCGATGCGCGAGCTCGACCCGCTCGAGGTGCGCGAGCTGCTCGGCGACGGATCGCTCGGCGGGCTGTACGAGCGGCCCGACGCGGAAATCCTTCCGGTCTGGGCGGCAGGGGTCGCAGAGGTGCGTGGACTGATCTCGGACGGCTGGGCTGCGTCGTGACCTCGGGAGTCGACGGCCGAGTCGCGATCGTCACCGGCACCGCACACGGAATCGGCAGCGGCATCGCCGGCGCGCTCGCTGCTGCCGGGGCGGTCGTGCACGGATGCGACAAGGACACCGTCGACGTCACCGACGCGACGCAGGTGAACGAGTTCGTCGCAGGGATCGGACGCGTCGACATCCTCGTCAACAACGCGGGCGGTGTGGTCGGGCAGATCGGGCAACCACTCGAGGATGTTTCCGACGAGGCCTGGCAGGCCGTGGTCGACGCCAACCTGACGAGCACGTTCGTCTGCACGCGCGCGGTCGCGCCCGGCATGAAGGAACGCAGCTACGGGCGCATCGTCAACATCTCCTCGGGCGCCGGGCGAAGCGTCAGCCTCACCGGCATCCAGGCGTACGCAAGCGCGAAGGCCGGGCAGATCGGATTCACGCGCCAGACGGCACACGAGCTCGGCCGGTTCGGCATCACCGTCAACTCGATCGCACCCGGCTTCGTGCTCTCGAACCCCACCTCGGTCGCGCAGTTCGAGAGCTATGGCGAGGAGGGGCAGAAGCGCCTGCTCGATTCGATCGCGACCCGGCGCCTTGGCACCCCGGCAGACATCGCGAGCGGTGTCCTCTTCTTCGCAGCCGAGGAGGCGTCGTGGGTAACCGGACAGGTGCTTTCGATCGATGGCGGCCATTCCATCTTCTGAGCGCACACTCGCGGAGTTCGTCGCGATCTCGAGCATCAGCGGCGACCCGGCGCGACGCGGCGACATGCGCCGGGCGGCCGCGTGGGTCGCCGAGCAGCTCGCGTTCGCCGGCGGTCGTGTCGTCGAGACGTCGGGCCACCCGGTGGTACTCGCGGAACTGCACGCCTCGGCGGACGCGCCGACCATCCTCGTCTACGGCCACTACGACGTCCAGCCGTCCGGAGACGAGGCGGAGTGGGAGACACCGCCGTTCACGCCGTCTGTGCGTGACGCGCGCCTCTACGGACGAGGCGCCTCCGACGACAAGGGCCCGGTGGTGGTCGCGCTGGAGACGGCGCGCGCGTTCCACGAATCCGGCTCGCTGCCGCTGAACGTGCGCTTCCTGATCGAGGGCGAGGAGGAGATCGGCAGCCCGAGCCTCCCCGGTTTCCTCGATGGACATCGCGACGAGCTCACCGCCGACCTCGTCGTCTCGGCGGACGGGGCGATGTGGCGGGCGAGCGAGCCTTCGATTCCCGTCGCGGCGAAGGGGCTGCTCGCGCTCGACCTCGTGGTCGAAGGACCGTCGTCCGACCTCCACTCCGGCCGGCACGGCGGTGCCGTGCAGAACCCGAACCACGCGCTGGCAGCCATCGTTGCGAGCTTCCACACCGGCGACGGGACCGTCGCCGTGCCAGGCTTCTACGAGGACGTCGCGCCGGTCGAGTTGGAGGACATCCCTTTCGACGAGGAGGCCTACCGCAAGGAGATCGGCGTCCCGGAACTGCACGGCGAGCCGGGCTACTCGGCGCTGGAGCGGCTCTGGACGCGCCCGACGCTCGAGGTGAACGAGCTGCGTGGCGGCGGCGCCTTCACGGTGATCCCGAAGGAGGCACGCGCGCACATCACCTGCCGGCTCGTGCCCGACCAGGACCCGGAACGCGTTCTGTCGGCGATCGAGCGGCACGTCGTCGCGCCGCCCGGAGTCGCGGTGCGGATCGAGGCGCACCCGGGAGCAGTGCCGGCGTATTCGATCGGGGTCGACCATCCTGCAGTGCGCGCCGCCGCACAGGCGCTGCGCGCCGTCTACGCGGGCGAGGAGCCCCTGCTCGTGCGGATCGGTGGCACGCTGCCGGCGGCCGTGCTCTTCGAGCAGATCCTCGGCGTGAAGACGCTGCTGTTCTCGTTCTCGACCGCCGACGAGAACCTGCACGCGCCGAACGAGTTCTTCCGGCTGGCACGACTCGGGGAAGGAATCGCCGCCTGGTCGGAGCTCTGGCGACTGCTCGCCCGCGCGTTGGCGCCGCCCGCGGGCTGACCGCCGTCCGCTCACCGTCACTCCCCGCTTCGTCGCTCAGCGGCGTCCCGCGAGCAGGCTCTCGAACTCGGCAGTCCCCGGGACGACGTGCACGAGGCGCGAGACGGAGGAGAACGCGCGATCCGCCGAGACGAGCGCTTCGGCGTCGTTCGCGATCGCGGTCGCGGCGAGGAACGCGTCGAAGGCGCCGAGCGAGTCCGAGCGCTCGAAGATCCGCAAGGCGGCTTCGACCGAGACCGGCGTGACGAGGAGCGGCGCGAGTAGCTCCGCGAAGCTCCTCCCTGCCTTCACCGCGTCCGCTCGTCCCAGCCGGCGCGCGCGAACATGAACGAACTCCTGGATCACCCCGACGGTCGTGGTCGCGTGGACGCGCCCCGCAGCGATAGCGTCGACCAGCCTCCGGCTCGGCTCTCGCAACGGATGATCGACGCCGACCGCATAGACGAGCACGGTCGTGTCGAGGACGATCACAACGCGCCGGAATGAATCTCGCCGAGCTCTGCTTTGAGCTCCTCGACCGTCTCCGGGACGAGCATCGGCTCCGCTGCGAGCAGCGCCTTGGCGGCGCTTTGCTTCTTGGCGAGATCCGCCGGCAGCGCGACGTCGATCGCGTCTCGAATCACCGCGGCGACGGAGAGCCGGCGCTCGCGCGCCGCGGCCTCGAGGCGACGATAGCGCGCGTCATCGATCAAGATCTGAAGTCGACGGTCAAACATACACATACACTAGCATGTGTAGCCCGGACGACTCCACCCACGCTCAAAAGACGATCATCCGGTCGCGGTGGACGACCTCGACGTCAGTCGGTCGTCCCGCCACCGCCCCGGCCTCGACCGACGCGATTCCGCGCGCGATCAGCTCTCCGGCCGGCCCGTAGATCTCGACGCCGTCGCCGGCGCGAAACGCCGGCAGACAGCTGACGACGCCGACGGCCAAGAGACTGCTCGTCGAGCTCTGGATGGCACGAGCTGCACCGGCATCGACGGTGATTCGGCCGATCGCGCGCATGCCGTAGCGGAGCCACAACTTGAAGGCCGACTCATCCGTCGCGCGCGCCTTGAAGCGAGTTCCCGCGGCCTCGCCGGCGAGCAGCGCTTCGAGCGACGAAGGGGCGGCGACGAAGGCAGTTACACCACCGGCTTGCGCGAGCTGAGCCGCCCGGACCTTGCTCTCCATCCCGCCGGAGCCGAGCGTGGAGGCGACGCCGAAGACTGCTCCCACGGTCTCGTCTCCTTCCGCGAGCAGCTCAGATCCGTGGGCGTTCGGCGGCCCACTGAGGACACCGTCGGTGTTCGTCAGCAGGATCAGCGTCCCGGCGCGGACGAGCACCGCGATCTGCGCGGCGAGAACGTCGTTGTCGCCGAAGCGGATCTCGTCGGTGGCGACCGCATCGTTCTCGTTGAGGATCGGTACGGCCGGTATCTCGAAGAGGGCCTGCAACGAGTTCCGCACGTTCACATAGGACTGCCGGTCTGTGATCTCGGCCGACGTGAGGAGAATCTGCGCGGCCGGGACCCCGAACGGCTCGAATGCCTGCTGCCAGAGCCGCTGCAGCTCCGACTGCCCGAGAGCCGAGGCTGCCTGGAGGAGCGGGAGGCGACGGCTCGAGCGGCGGCCCGCGAGGCCGGCCGCAGCGGCTCCGAGGGCGATTGCACCCGACGAGACGACACACACGGGTGTACCCCGATCGACGAGCGCACTCAGCTGACGCGCGACAGCTGCGAAAAGCGGCAACTCTGGCGTGCCCTCGGCGCTCACGACCAGGCTCGAGCCCAGCTTGACGACGACAGGCGGGTGCGACCGCCGCGTCAACGAGGCTCGCGTCGCGTGCTCAACTCCCGCTCCATTCTCCTATTACAGTGCATCGTTCGGGCCGACGGAGTTGCCGGCCCTCGAACTGCTATGCGGCAACGGGCGCGGTCGCCCGCGTGAGTGCCTGGTTCAGGTCGCCCAGGATGTCGTCGACGTGCTCGATCCCGACCGACAGGCGTACCGCGTCTTGCGACACCCCGGCGGCTTCCAGCTCCTCGGCGTTCAGCTGCGAGTGCGTCGTCGACGCATTGTGGATCGCGAGCGACTTCGCGTCACCGATGTTCGCGAGGTGGCTGAAGAGCTCGAGGCTCTCGATGAACGAGCGTCCGGCGTCGGCACCGCCGCGGATCCCGAAGGTGACCAGGCCACCGTAGCCGCCGCTCAAGATCCTGCTCGCGACCTCGTGGGACGGGCTCGACTTGAGGCCCGGGTAGTTGACCCACGAGACGGCGTCGTGCTCCTCGAGATGGCGCGCGACCGCGAGCGCGTTCTGCGAGTGACGCTCCATCCGCAGCGGGAGCGTCTCGAGCCCCTGCAGGAAGAGGAACGCGTTGAAGGGCGACAGCGCTGCGCCGAGGTTGCGCAGAAGCACCGTCCGGACGCGGCCGATGTAGGCCGCCGGCCCGAGGACGTCCGCCCACACGACGCCGTGGTAGGACGGGTCGGGCTTCGTCAAGCCCGGGAACCGCTCGGCGTTCGCCGTCCAGTCGAAGCGGCCTGAGTCGACGACGATGCCCCCGATCGAGGTTCCGTGCCCGCCGATGTACTTCGTGGCCGAGTGCACCGAGACGTCGGCGCCGTGGTCGAAGACACGGCAGTGGATCGGCGTCGGCACGGTGTTGTCCACGATGAGCGGCAGGCCCGCGTCGTGCGCCGCCTCCGCCCACGCCGCGATATCGACGACGTTCAGCTTCGGGTTGCCGATCGTCTCGGCGAAGACGAGCCGCGTCTTTTCGTCGACGAGGCGCGCGACCGCGCCGGGATCGTCCGGGTCGGCCCAGCGCACCTCGATGCCGTACTGCGGGAGCGTGTGCGCGAACAGGTTGTACGTGCCGCCGTACAGCGTCGAGACCGAGACGATGTTGTCGCCGGCACGCGTCAGGTTCAGGACGGAGTACGTCACGGCGGCCTGTCCCGACGCGGTGGCGACCGCGGCGAGGCCGCCTTCCAGCGCGGTGACCCGCTGCTCGAACACGTCCCACGTCGGGTTCATGATCCGCGAGTAGATGTTCCCCGGGACCTCGAGCGCGAACAGGTCTGCTGCGTGCTTCGTGTCGTCGAAGACGAACGACGTCGTCTGGTAGATCGGAACCGCGCGCGCGTTCGTCGTGGGGTCGGGCGTTTGCCCGCCGTGCAGCGCGATCGTCTCGGGCCTCTGGTCTGACATTGATTCTCCTCCTCGCACCGTCCCGGGCACGAACAAAGACCCCGATCCGGGGGCGTCGATGCTCCCGCGGGCGGGCGCGTGCCGGTCATCTTCCGCTCACCGCCCGGGACTGTCCGGCTCACGCGATGGCTGGCACTTCAAATAATATAGTAACGGCGCGGAGCGCGCGTGCCGGTTCACCGATGCTGCGTGCCGTCGCCGACGACGCGGAACTGCCGGAGCCAGAGGTCGCGGTAGGTGACCGGGCCGCGTGGGCCCGGCGCCCAGCCGACGTTGATCCCGGTCTCCGGCGCACCGGTCAACGCGAAGCCGTCGGCGAAGCGAGTCGGCGCGTGCCAGAAGCCCACGGTGCCTCGATAGCGGGCGAGGAACGCCTCGGCAGCTTCGGGGTCATCGGCAACGATGCCGGCTGCGAGACCGGAGGTTGCCCGGTTGGCGACCTCGACGGCTTCCGAGAGACCCGAGACGAGATCGACCGTGACGCTCGCGAGGCGCTCGGAATCGTTCGCCCACTCGTGCCCAAGCCTGACGTCGAGCGGCGCGAGAGGAGCTACGGCGCATGCTCGCTCGGTGCCGCGAGGCTCGACACCGTTCCGCCTCAGGACCTCAGCGAATTGTGCGAGGAGAGGGCCGAGGTCTGCGTGGACGAGTAGGAGGTTGAGGCGGTTGCAGACGCCGAGGCGATCGAGGCTGTTGGCGATCAACGCCTCGGCTCGTCCAGTGTCGGCGCTGCGGTCGAGATAGAGGACGCCGCCGCCTTCGGCATGTGCGATCACCGCGACGCCGTGACCCGCGGCAATGCGAGAGAGCGACGCCGTGGTCGGGCCGCTGCCACGCAGGATGACGAGCGGGATCTCCTGCGGGAGCGAGCAAAGAGCCTCCGCCCCCGCATGGTCCGGCGATCGCACGAGACCGACCACCTCGGGCGGAAGCGCGACGGCGGCGAGGGCCGGGCGCAACACCTCGTCGACGAGCGCGGTGACCGTCGCCGCGGCTGCTGACCCGGTGCGAAGGACGCCGCCGTTCAAGCTCTTGAGCAGTTGGGAGGCGACGTCGAGCGCCACGTTGGGTCGTGCTTCGAAGTTGGCGCCGACGACGCCGACCGGAATCCGAAGGCTCGATACCGCGAGTCCCTCCGCGGTCGTCCAACTCTCGATCAAGCGCTCGAGCGGCGGCAGCTCGGCCATCACTCGAAGCTGCAGCTCCATCTCGTCGAGCCGCTCCGGCGTCAAGGTCAGACGGTCGAGCGACCCGCGATCGAGAGCAGCCGAAGCCTTGTCGACGTCGCCGGCGTTGACCTCGAGAATGCGCGAGCGCATGCGACCGAGAAGGCTCGCCGCCTCGGCAAGCGCCGCGGCAACCAGCCGGTCGTCGAGCGCCGGCACGGCCTCTCGGGCGCGCGCGGCCTCGGCTTGAAGGCTCTCGCGTGGCGTGCTCACCCCCTCGGCGTCCATAGCCCCTAGTATCGCGCGGCGGCCAGTTCAGGCCGGTGCAGCCGAATCGGCGAGTGCGCGCTGGGCGTGCTTGCCGGTCTCGCGATGGATGCCCCAGCGGATCAACGACCACAAGAGCAGCAGTGAGACGAGGTTGAGGGTCGCGGCGAGCTGCTCGGAGGTGTAGAGGAACACCTGCCCGACGGTGATCTCGATCAGGACCGCGTGTTCGTACCAGTGCAGTGCGGAGAGGAGCGACCGGCGAAGCTCTGCCGCCCCGACGACGAGCGCGCAGTCGGCCACGATCGTCGTGAGCGCGAACGCGCGCTGGCTGAACGACAGGTGGGTGAGCCCGTCGCGCAGCAGCCAGCCGACCTCGACGGCCGAGATCGCTGCCGCGACGACCAGGACGGCGACGATGCCCCGGCGGAAGAGCCGGTGCTCGGTCAGCGAATCCCAGATCGGCGCGAGCCGGCGAGACAGCCGTTGCGCAAGCGAGCGATGCTCCTCCTCGGCTGCGCTGCGGGCGAGCAGCTCTCGCACGCTCCGCGCCAGCGGACCTTCGGCGCCTGTGGTGGCGAGCAGGTGGAGGACGCGCGCGCGGCGCTCGTCGCTCAGGCTGCCGACGGCTGCCCGCTGCAACGACTCGAGACCGATCAGGGTTGCTTCCTCCGCGGTGAAGCGCCGGCGCGACAGCCAGCGAATGACGCCGAAGAGCACAACGAAGCAGACGTAGATGATCGCGATCGCGGGGCGGTAGAAGTAGTCGACCTTCTTGGTGACGAACTTGCCGACCTCGTCGATGAAGAGCCCGAATCCGATGCCGCCCGCGACGGCGGCAGCAGGCTTGGCGCCGGGGCTGAGAAACGCGAGCGTTGCCACCAATCCGGCGGTCAGCAGCAGCCCGCCGTAGAGCACATGCGCGATGTGAAGCGACCCGCCGCCGACCTGCGGATATCCCGTCGCGGCGAGGAACGCGCGCGTGAACACGACGGTAGCGACGGCGCAGACGAAGAGCGTCGTCAGCTGCTGGTGCAGGTCATAGCTCCGCGCCGGCCGGCGTAGGCTCATCGCGCTCGTCGTTCGGCCTCCGCTGCAACAGCGGCGAGCGAGTGTCGAACGGCCTGCTCCCACGTATGTGCGACTCGCTTCCCCCACCAGCGCCCGATCGCCCAGAAGTCGGTGCCGAGCTCTCCCTCCCAGGTGAGTTGCGTGCCTCCCTCTTCGCGCTGGAGCTGAAAGGACTCGGCCAGGTGCGGGACGGGGCCGCGTACGAGCCGGAACTCGACTCGTTCGGGGCGCTCGAAGCGAACCGTCTCGAGGGTCGTGGCGATCGCCTTGCGCACCGGTGTGTGGTGGGCGGCCAGGACCATGTCCGTGCCGCGCACCCAGACCTCGAGTTTGTGCTGGAGCGCGCGTGGCGTCCGCCCCAGATAGGGCGCGGCGATCAGATCGAAAACGGCCTCTGGTGAAGCTGCGATGTGCCAGCTCACGGGGCCGAGCGGCTGGAGCGAGCGTCCGACCCCGAGATCGAGGGTCAAGGCGCCACGGACGAGCTGCCGGTACGCGGTCGCCGCGGCACCGAGAACGACCGCCGTTGAGAGCAGACGACGCATCCTTCGAATCTACGGCAGCAGTTGGCGGCGCGCGCGGGCGAGCGTGAAGGCGAACGTCGTGAGCCCGCCGAGCGCGCCCACGGTGACGAGCGCGCTCGCGCCCGGAAAACGCAGACAGGCGAGCACGAGACCCGCGAAGAGAACGGCACCCGGCGCCTTCCCCGAGACGAGACGCAGCCGCTCCGGCAGCTCCGCGATCGTGAGCCACGCCGCGGCCACGACACCCCACTGCAACGCGTGACGGGCGAGGACGGTCGCGACTGCCCACCACGGCAGCAGGCCGTCGCCAGCTGCACCAAGAGCCGCGGCGCCCAGCACGAATCCGTCGACGCCGCCGTCGAGCCAGGCGCCAAGCCGCGTCTCCTGCCCGAACGAGCGCGCTATCCCGCCGTCGAGAACATCGGCAACTCCGCTCGCGAGCAGGGCGACGAGCAAGAGCCTCGGCGAGAGCACGAGGAGCGCGGGCACCGCCGCCGTCCGCAAGAGCGTCAGGAGATTCGGCACTCCCAGACCGGCCAACCGCCTGCCGGCTCCGTCCTCCAACATCCCGAGGTGCCAGTCGAGCATCACCGTGATCAGCCCCCACCAGGTCGCGCCCGCGACGGCGAGCCACGGACGGCCGAGCAGTGCGACCAGAAGCCAGGCAGCGAGACCCAGCGCAGCGAGAGCAAGGGTCTGGCGGTGGGCGTGCGGCCGGTCCCGGCGGGCCAGGCGCGCCCGCGCCAGCGAGCTCGCGACGAAGCACCTCCAAGCGCGCGGGCGGTAGCCCGACGCCCGCAGCTCCCCGACGAGCTCACGAGTCCAGAGCTCGCCCTCGGTCATCTTCCTTCGACCTCGGCACGGCCGGTCAACGATGACGCGCTTCGGCGTAGGCGACGAGCAGCCCCGACCCGACGGCGATCACCGCGAGTGTTGCGACCCAAACGCCGCCATGGCGACGACGTGCAACATCACTCGTCACAACGGCAAACCACGTCCGCGAACGGGCGCTGTGCATCCACACTGCCAGCAACGGAGCGATCGTGACCAGGATCGCAGTCGGCACAGCCGGCCAGTAGAACCCGCGGCCGAGGTCGCGCACGGTCCCGGGAAGCGAAGCAACGCCCAACACTGTGAGGGCGAGCCCGAGCCCGACGACGAGCCGCCGGCTCAGTCCCACGCCCCGTCGCACGAGCTCACCGAGCGCCAGCGCAAGCGACGCGGCAACAAACGCACCGGCCGCCGGGAGCACACGCCCTCCGCCGCTGGACGAAAACACTCCACTGCCGGCAAGACGCGCGGAGCCCTGCGCCACGAGCTGCACCGCGACGCCCCACAGCACTCCCACCGACAGCCCCACACCCCTCGGTCCCGGCTCGCGCATCGGCCCATCATGCCCCTGACCGTGAATCCGGCCGGTGCGCACGCGACGGCGAGGGGTGGTTATGTTCGCTGTCGCATTCGCATCGACAGGCTCCCCCGGTTCCGCTCGCTGCTCTTCGTCCGCGCCGACGACGCCGCGGCGCTCGAACGCGCCCTTGGATCCGGGGCCGACGCAGTCGTCGCAGACCTCGAGGACTCGACGCCGGCGGCTGCGAAAGCCCGCGCCCGCGACCTCCTCGCGAACACCTGGCACGGCTCGCCGACGGGACCGGCACGCCTCGTGCGAGTGAACGACCTCGAGGGGCCGCTCGCGGCCGACGACCTCGCGCTCGTTGCCGACCTTGCGCTGGACGGGCTCGTCGTTCCGCAGGCTTCGATCCAAACGATCGACGGCGCAGCGGCCACGGGGCTACCGGTCGTCGCCGTGGTCGAGTCGGCACGCGGGCTCCGTGACGCTTACGAGCTCGCGTTGCGCCCCCACGTCGACGGCCTTGCACTCGGCGCGAAAGATCTCTCCCACGACCTCGGCCTCCAACCACGTGAGGATGCGCACGAGTTGCTCTACGCGCGTGGGAAGATCGTCGCCGACGGTGTCGCAGCCGGCGTCTCGGGCCTCTTCGACCGCGTCTTTGCGGGCGACGACGAAACCCGGGCCGCGGCAGACGCCGCCTTCGGCCGGTCGCTCGGCTTTCGCGGCAAGAGCACGCTCCGCCCGGAGCACGTGGCGGCGATCAACGCCGCGTTCACGCAAGCCGGCTAGCGGTCCCCGGGCCGCAGGAGCAGGCCCACGCTGCCGTTGCTCTCGAGGGCGAAGCCCATGCTCTCGTAGAGGGGCCGGCCGGCCGGCGTCGCGACCAGAGCGACGATCGTGCGCGCGGACGCACGAGCGAGCATCACCTTCAGGATCGCGCGGCCGATACCACGCCGCTGGTATTCGGGGTCGACGATCATGTCCCAGATCGTCGCGTAGAGCGCCCCATCGTCCAGCAACCGGCCGATGCCGACGACCCGGTCGCCGCTGCAAGCGGCGACGTTCCACGTGCAGTCGAGCGCCGCACCGAGGGTCGCGTCGTCGAGCGCAGGATCAGACCAGCCGATCGCTCGGCGAAGCGCACGGTAGACGTGCGGTTCGATCGTCGCGTCGCTCTCGTAGACGATGCCGTCGCGCACCCGATCAGCCGCCCCGGATCGCTTGCTGAAGAGCCCGGTACTCGCTGCCCGCCAGGAGCACCTCGATCACCGTCGAGCCGTCGGCCGCGAGTGCCGCACACACAGCGTCGCGCAGCGCATCGGCCTGGTCGACCGTCCGACCGGCCGCGCCGAGCGCTCGACCGGCGTCGGCCAGGCCGACTCGTGAGAAGTCGACCGCGGCACGGCGATACCGCTTGTCCTCCTGTTTGATCCGGATCAGGCTCAGGCTCGAGTCGTTCAAGGCGATCACAATGATCTTCGCACCGAGGCGCGCGGCCGTCTCGAGCTCCGCCCCGTGCAACAAGAAGCCGCCGTCGCCGGTGAACGCGAGCACCGGCTCGCCCGGTCGTGCAAGCGCGGCCGCGACCGCAGCGGGAACGGCGTAGCCCATTGTGGCGAGCCCGTTCGAGATCAGGAACCGGCGCGGCAGCGTCGACCGCCAGAACCACGTCGCGGCGAACATGTGCGCGCCGGCGTCGACCGTGACGGTCGTCGAGCCGGGCGCCGCCTCGAGCGCAGCCTCGACGGCCTCGACCGCGCTCAGCGAGCCCGGCGCGGGGATCCGCAGGCGCGAGAGGATCGCGTGGCGGTACGCGGCGACTTCGCCCTCTGTCCACTCCGAGCAGGGGGTGCCGAGCACGGCGAGCAGCTGTTGCACGAGCATCGGCACGCGACCGATCAGCTCGCACGTGGCGCGGTACCCGGGCGCCGGCTCGCCGTGCGCGCGCAGCGCCAAGAGCGGCGGAACGGCCGCCCACCGCCGCGGCAGCAACTCGACCGGATCCAGGCCGATCGCCGCGATCGCGTCGGCCGCCTCGAGGACGTCGGCCTCGGCCGCCGCGTTCGTGACGATCCCGCACCAGAGCGGGTGGCGCTCGGGAAAGATGCCCTTGGCCTTGTAGGAACTGAGGACGGGCGCTTGCAGGAGCTCGGCGAGCTCTATGAGCACACCCTGGGAAACGCCGGCCGCCTCGTCACCCACGAGCAACACCGGCCGCCGCGCGTCGCGAAGAGCCGTGACGACGGCGGCCGGAAGGGCTCCCGTTCCGACACTTGGCCGGACGACGGAGGCTCCCGGACTGTTCGTGGCGGGCGCCCCGGCGACGTCGCGCGGCAGCTCGAGGTGAACCGGCCCACGCGGCTCCGCCATCGCCTCCTGGAACGCCCGCTCGATCGACCCGGCCGCATTCGCCGCCGTCAGCGTCTGCTGCCATTTCGTGACGGGCGCGAGCAGCGCCTTGTGGTCGAGGACCTGGTGACCGCTCGTCCCGAGCTCGTCCGAGGTGAACCGGTCGCTGATCACGAGCAGTGGGCTTTGGTCGAGCCAGGCGTGCGCGACCCCGTTGACGGCGTTTGCGACTCCGGGCCCGAGCCCGACGAGCAGGACGGCGGGGCGGCCTGCGAGGTCGGCGGTGGTCGCTGCCATGAATGCTGCGCCGCCCTCCGACCGAGCGACGACAACTTCGACGCCGCGCGCGCCAAGCTCCTCGATCACGTCCAGGTTGCTGCCGCCGCCGGGAAACGCAAAGACCGGCCCGACGGCGTCGACGGCTACCGCCTCGGCGAGGAACGCCGCGACGGTACCGGGGGTGTCGGTCAGACCGCCACGACCAAGAGGCGCCACACGGTATATGTCAGGCATTCGCCGGTCAACCGCGCTGCCGGTCACCTCGGGCGAGCCGGCGAGGTCATGCGGAAACACCGATGGTAGGTTGGGCGTTCGGTTTCGGCGGGCGAGCGAGCGAAGGGAACAGCCGGGAATGGCGCCGACGAAAAAAGTGGCGGGAGAGACCGTTCCAGCGCCCGATGAGGCTCCTCAGCGGGGCGTCGCCGTCCGGAGGGTGCTGAAGGCCTACGAGCAGATCGCCGAGCAGCTTCGTGACCTGATCCTGGGCGGCCGGCTCTCCCCGGGCGAGCGGCTCCCGACCGAGGCGATGCTCGCCAAGCAGTTCGGCGTCAGCCGCGCGACCGTCCGCGAATCGCTCCGCGTGCTGACCGCGCAGAACCTGATCCGCACCGCGAAGGGCTAGGGCGGTGGCAGCTACGTGACGCTGCCGACGGTCGACCACCTCTCGGAGTTCATCCGCTCGCACTTCGACCTGCTCACGGCCTCGGAGGACGTCTCACTCGACAATTTCCTCGAGGTGCGGATGATGCTGGAGGTGCCGGCCGCCCGCCTGGCGGCGGAGCGGCGCGACGAGTCGATCCTCGAACGGCTGGAGGCGGCGATCCCCGACGAACCGCTGAAGCTGACAACCCAGGATCAGTTCGTCTTCAACAAGAGCTTTCACTCGATCGTCCTCGAGGCGTGCAACAACAAGCTGCTCTACGTGTCGGCGCAGCCGGTCTTTTCGGTGCTCCAGCGCGCGCTCGCCCGGTCGAACCTGAGCGATGCCTTCCACCGCGGCATCAACGCCCACCATCGCAAGATCACCGACGCGATCGCCGCCGGGGACCCCGACCGCGCAGGCGAGCAGATGCGACTGCACCTCGAAGCGCTGCATCCGGAGTACAAGAAGGTCTGGAAGCGCACGCCGCCCGGCAGCCGCGCGGGCTGAGGGGCCATTGACAACGCCCGCGCCCGCCGCTAGAAACGCCGGATGTGCGGATGTCTGACATTGAGTAGGAGGCGTCGGTGACGCTCCCGCTCGCGGATGTCCGCGTGCTCTCGATCGAGCAATTCGGCGCCGGCCCCTGGGCGACTCTGCAGCTGGCCGATCTCGGCGCCGACGTGATCAAGATCGAGGACCCCGCCTCGGGCGGCGACGTCGGCCGCTACGTGCCGCCGTTCCAGGACGGCGAGGACTCGCTCTTTTTCGAGACGTTCAACCGCGGCAAGCGCAGCATCTCGCTCGACCTCCGGCGCCCAAGCGGGCGGTCGGTCTTCGAGGACCTCGTCCGCCACGCCGACGCCGTGCACTCGAACCTGCGCGGCGATCAGCCCGAGCGCTTGCGGCTGCGCTACGCAGACCTGCGCGACCTCAACCCGCGCATTGTCTGCTGCTCGCTCAGCGGCTTCGGAATGACCGGGCCGCGGGCGGCGGAGGGCGGTTACGACTATGTGATGCAGGGCCTTGCCGGCTGGATGAGCCTCACCGGCGAGCCCGACGGGCCACCCACGAAAAGCGGTCTCTCGCTCGTCGACCTCTCCGGCGGCTACGTCGCCGCGCTCGCGCTGCTCGCGGGCCTCTGGCGCGCGCGCCGCGACGGTGTCGGCTGCGACTGCGACATCGCCCTCTTCGATACGGCGCTCGCGGAGCTGATGTACGTCGGCACCTGGGCGGCGACCGCCGGCTACGAGCCGCCGCGGCGACGGAACTCGGCGCATCTGTCGCTCGTGCCCTTCCAGAACTTCGCGACTGCCGACGGCTGGATCGTGATCGCCTGCCCAAAGGAGAAGTTCTGGCAGGCGCTCTGCGCCGTGCTCGGCCGGCCCGACCTCGCGACCGACGAGCGCTTTGCGGACTTCGCCGGCCGCGACGAGGGCCGCGAGGAGCTGCTCGCGGAGCTCGACGCGGCCTTCGCGGCCCGGCCGACCGCCGGCTGGCTCGAGGCACTCGCGGCTGCGGGCATCCCGTCGGCGCCCGTGAACGACGTGGCCGCGGCGCTCGCCGACCCGCAGGCGCTCGCGCGCGGTTCAGTCGTCGAGGCCGAACACGAGCACTTCGGGACGGTGCGCACGATTGCCTCGCCGCTTCGGGTCGGCGAGGAGCAGCGCCCGGTCGAGCGGGCGCCCCGTAGAGGCGAGCACACGGCGAAGGTGCTCGCGGAGCTCTGCGGCTACAACGCAGACGAGGTGGCAGACCTCGCCGAGGCAGGCGCCTTCGGGCCCCCGGTCACCAGCGATCGGGCTTGAGGCTCGCGGCGATCTCGGCCGGCTCGAGGTCGCTTTCGATCGCCTCCTCGATCCGCCGTTCCGCCTCCTCGAGCGCACGACAGCGATCGAGCACCTCGGCTGCGCGGGCGGCTGGGACAACGCAGACCCCGGTCCCGTCGGCGAGCACGAGGTCACCGGGCTCGACAGTCAGCCCGGCGAGCGAGACCGTGCCGTTCAACTCCACCGCCTGCAGGCGGTGCTTGCCGCTGACCGGCGTGACGCCGCGCGACCAGACCGGCAGCCCGACCTCGCGTACGGAGTCTAGATCGCGCACCGCGCCGTCGACGATGCAGCCGGCGATTCGCAGGCGGCGGGCCCAGCGCGCCGAGAGCGAGCCGAGCACGGATGCGTCGGTCCGCCCGCCGCAGTCGAAGACGCCGATGTCGCCCGCCTCGCCGATCCCGTAGAGATCGCGCTCGGCGAGCCGTGCACGCTCGCCACGGCCCGTGATCGCACCGACGCTGCCTCCCTCGCCCGCGTAGCGGATCGTGATTGCCGGGCCGCAGACGCGGCCCGGTGACCGGGGCGCGAGCTGCGAGGCGCCGATCCCGCCGCCGATCCCGAGCTCGTCGAGGGCGTCGGCTGCAGTCGAGGTGAGATCGGTGAGGGCGAGGAACGCGGCGACGAGCTGCGGGGCCGGGCGTGGGATGTCGATGCGCGCGATCCGCGCCTCCTCGGCCAGGCCGAGCAGACGTGGGCGCACACGTGCCAGCTCCTCCTCGCGTGTCACCTCAGCCTCGCCCGCTCACAGCCACTTTTCGGAAGGCTGCTGCTCGATGAACGTGTTCGCGATGTCGATGCGCCGTGCGAACCAGACGTCGTCGAGCGACTGCGCGTAGTCGATGAATCGTGCGAGACCGTCCGAGCGCGCCGGGTTGCCCGTGACCCTCGGATGCAGGCCGATCGACATCATCCGCGAGACGTCGTCACCGTCGTTGCGCAGCCGGTCGACGTGCGCCTTGGCCGTCTCGAAGAAGTGGTCGGGGCTGCCGAAGCCGGTGCCGACGATGTAGCGCGCGTCGTTCACCACGAGCCCGTATGGCACGACGAGGTGCGGCCGGTCGAGGATCCGCGTCCAGTACGGCAGGTCGTCGTTGTAGGAGTCCGAGTCGTAGACGAACCCACCCTCCTCGACAACGAGCTCCCGGGTGTTGGAGCTCATCTCACGGCAATACCAGCCGAGCGGTCGCGATCCCGTCGTCCGCTCGATCGACTCGATTGCGAGGCGGATGGCTTCGCGCTCGTCGTCGCGGCTCATCTCGAAGTGATTGCTCCAGCGGTAGCCGTGGCCGGCGGTCTCGTCGCCACGCACCGCAAGCTTCTTCGCCACCTCCGGGTTGCGCTCGAGCGCGACGGCGGCGCCGAAGAAGGTGACGGGGATGCCGGCGGCGTCGAAGACGCGAAACATCCGCCAGATCCCGGCGCGGCTGCCGTACTCGTACATCGACTCGACCGCCAGGTCGCGCTGCCCTTCGAGCGCGAACGGCAGCTCGTAGAGGATGTCGTTGACACCGTCGCCCATCGCGAAGGTCTTCTCGGAGCCCTCCTCGTAGTTGACGACGATCTGTACGGCCACCTTCGCATCGTTCTCCCAGCGCACCTCGGGCGGGTGCTCGCCGTAGCCGACGAGCTCGCGCGGCGGGCCCTCGACCGGGATGTCCGTCGTCATGAAGAACTGCGGATCGTCAGGCGTCATAGCCGTCCTCTCGTGGTCACCGGTGCGGGTGTACGTCGATCATCGTTCGAGGGTTTCACGGACGAGCTCCGTCAGACGGCGGGCGCCCTCCCGGATCTCGTCGACCGACGGGTAGCTGAAGGAGAGCCGGGCAGTGTTGCCACCGCGGCCGCCGCCGAAGAACCCCGTCCCCGGGACGAAGCTGACGCCCACGGCCGTCGCGGCAGCGTTCAGCTCCTCCGTGTCGACCTCGCGAGGCAGGTCGAGCCAGAGGAAGTAGCCGCCTTCGGGCCGCGTCCACCGGGCGAGCCCGGAGAGATCAGCTTCGAGGCGCTCGAGCAGCGCATCACGGCGCGGCCCCAGGAACGAAGCGAGGGACTCGAGGTGCGGCCCGAACGCGTCGGATGTGACGAAGTCGAGCAGCTGCGCCTGCGGCAGGAGCGGCGGTGAGACGTAGGTGCGCATCGCGATCGCCTCGATCGGCGCGACGAGCGTCTCGGGCAGCACGAGGTAGCCGACGCGCAACCCCGGCGCGACCGACTTCGAGAACGACGATGCGAAGACGGCGAGGTGATCCCCACCCGCCTCGCGCAGCAGCTCGTGCACGTACGGCTGCGGCTCGCCCTCGATCCGCAGCAGCCCGTACGGGTCGTCCTCGAAGACGAGCAGCTCGTGCTCGAGAGCGACGGTGACGAGCGCGCGGCGCTGCTCGAGCGTCAGCGTCCTGCCGGTCGGGTTCTGGAACGTCGGCAGGAGGTAGAGGAGCTTCGGCTTCGGGTTTCCCGCGGCGAGCTCTCGCAGGCGGTTGAGGTCGAGCCCGCCGGCGGTGTTGTCGACGGTGACCACGCCGGCGCCGGCCGCGGCGAGTGCGAGCAGCATCCGGTCGTAGGTGGGCGCCTCGACGATCGCGGTGCCGCCGTCTCGGAACGCGTGGGTGACGACGAAGTTGAGCGCGATCATCGAGCCGGGCGTCACGAGCACGCGCTCCGGGGCGACGTTGTGGCGCGCGCCGAGCCACTCGCGGAGCGGCGCGAAGCCGGCGGGCGGGCCGTAGTTGAGCGCCACCCGGCCGTCGTTCTCGACCGCCCGCCGCGCACTCTCCGCGAGTGCCTCGATCGGGAACATGTCGGGCGACGGGATCCCACGGGCGAACGAGATCGTTCCGGCCGGCGGAAGAACGGTCACGTGAGGCCTGCGAGCGAGCGCGCTCCGTCCGCGACGATCAGCTGCCCGCTCACGTACCCGGCCTCCATGCTCGCAAGGTAGAGGTAGAGATAGGCGATGTCCTCGGGAACGCCCACGCGTCGGACGGGCACGAGCGGCGCGACGGCGGCGACGCCCTCGGGCCCGAGTGAGTTGACGGGGTCGAGCGCCTGCGGCGTCTCGATCACGCCGGGGGCGACGGCGTTCGCCGTGATGCCGTCCGGGCCGTACTCCACGGCAAGGTTTTGCACCAGCCCGACGAGGCCCGCCTTCGCGGCGGCGTAGTGCGGGTGCTCCGGCCAGGCCGAGACCGTTCCGGCGACGGAGGAGGTGGCGATCAGGCGGCCATAGCCCGCTCGTTGCATGTGCGGCAGCACGGCCCTGAAGACCCGCCAGGCCCCGTTCAGGTCGACGTCGAGCGTCAGGTTCCACGTGGCGTCGTCGAGCTCCGCGAGCGGCACCTTGCGCGCGATCCCGGCGTTCGCGACAGCGATGTCGACGCGACCGAGCTCCGAGACGCACTGGCCGACGAGCGCGTCGACCTGCTCGGGCCGGCGGACGTCGACCTCGACGACGAGCGCCTTCCGGCCGGCCGCCTCGACGGCGCGGCGCACGGGCTCGACGTCATGCGGGTCACCCGGAAACCACGCGAGCGTAACGTCGGCGCCCGCCTCTGCGAAGACGAGGGCCGTCGCGGCCCCGATCCCCGACGCCGCACCCGTGACGATCGCGACGCGATTCTCCAGTCTGAACATCAGAGCATCACGTCCCCGCCGTTCGGGCAGAGCGTCTGCCCGACGTAGTAGGACGAATCGTCGGAGGCGAGAAAGACCGCCGTCGGCGCAATCTCGTACGCCTCGCCGAAGCGGCCGATCGGGAGCTCCGAGAGCTTCTGGGCCGCCCACTCGTCGGTCTCCTCGGCCATCATGTCGGTGAGGATCGGGCCGGGAGCGATCGCGTTGACGCGGATCCCTCTGGTCGAGACCTCGCGAGCGAGCGCCTTCGTCAGCCCGATCACTCCGGCCTTGCTGGCGCTGTAGTGCACCATCTCGGTGCCGCCGATCTGGCCCAGCTGCGAGGCGACATTGATCACGTTGCCGCTGCCGCGCTCGAGCATGCGCGGCAGCACGAAGCGCGTGCAGAGGAAGACGCCGCGGAGGTTGATCCCGAGCACGCGGTCGAACTCCGCCACCGGCAGTTCGTGGAAGAACTGCTGGCTGACGATGCCCGCGTTGTTGACGAGGATGTCGACGTCGCCGAGTTCCGCGTACGCGCGGTCGACCATCGCCCGCACCTGCTCCTCGTCGGAGACGTCGGTCGAGATGAAGAGCGCCTTCCGCCCCGCGCCCTCGATCTGCGAAACGACCGGCGCAGCGACGTCCTCATCGAGCCGGTCGGCGATCACGACGTCGGCCCCTTCGGCGGCGAATGCGGCAGCGATGGCGCCGCCGATCCCTCGCGCCCCGCCGGTGACGATTGCGACCTTGTCGCGCAACTTGTCCATTGGTCTCCTCTGGGTCGGTGTGGAACGGCCGGTCAGGCTTCGCGGGCGACACCGGCGGCGGCCGGCCACCTCGCCCAGACCTCGAGGATCTCGTCGGCGGAGGCGATGTCGAAGCGGTTGCGCATCAAGACGAGGGAGGCGTCGTGCTGCTCCCGGTCGTCACTCGCGACGCAGTCCTCGGCGACCACGACGTAGTAGTCGTTGAACATCGCGTCGCGGGCGGTCGACTCGACGCAGCCCTCGGTCGTGCAGCCGGTCATCACGACCGACTTGATCCCGTTCGAGCGCAGCAGCAGGTCGAGGTTCGTGCCCCAGAAGCCGCTCGAACGGTACTTCTTGACGATCAGGTCGCCGTCGCCCGGGGCAAGCTCGTCGATGATCCCCTGGCCCTCGGAGCCGTCGGCCGTGTACTGCAGCGGCTCGACGTCGCCGTGGCTCGCGAGGTGCAGCCGGAGGTTGAAGCGGATCTGCGCGGGCGACTCGCTCGCCCGGTTTCGCAGCACGGTCATCTGGATGTAGATGACGGTCACGTGCGCGGCTCGCGCGCCCTCGATCAGGCGCGCGAGCCGCGGAATCATGGGCGGGTACATCGAGAGGTCGACGCCGAGCCGGTCGAACGCCCCGCCCGGCACGCAGAAGTCACGCTGCATGTCGACGACGACGAGCGCGGTGTGCGCAGGGTCCACGAGCTCCGCGAGCTCGGTGAAGACCTGCTTGCCTTCGATCTCGATCACCGGGCGAGGTCTAGACCGGCGCCGAGGCCAGCTTGCCTTCCGCGAAGTCGCCGTCCTCCTCCTCGGCCAGCACCGACCCGACAGCCGCGAGCTTCTCCGGCGAGTTCGCCCTGAAGTAGAAGTAGGTGATGAACCCGAGCACGATCCAGACGAGCACGACGTAGGGGACGAGGTTGTACGGGTAGGCCTGACCGGGCTTCGCTACGAAGTAGAGCGGGTAGGCGAGCGCGGCGATGCCGAGGATCGGCAGCACGATGTGCCGGATCGTGTTCCGCTCGGAGTCGCGCGCGAAGAACCGAATCAGAGCGAGATTCGCCATCATGTACACGATCACGATCGCGACCGTGCCGATCAAGCCCGTCCAGCCGTAGACGTCGGTGACGCCGTTGCCGAGCCAGGCGGCGAGGGCGATGCCGATCGCAATCGACGACATCGTGAGCGTGTAGATCGCGATGTACGGCGAGTGGAACTTGCTGTGGACCCGCCCGAGCGCGGGCGGCAGCACGCGCTCACGGACCATCGCGAAGATCACCCGGACGGTCGCGTTCTGTACGGCGAGGAAGCACGAGAAGAGGCCGAGAATCGCGGCGATGTCGACGATCT
>Ga0105854_1000344_pt1 | contig 23169 bp, 20 predicted proteins | sample OrgsoiDNA_201058_FD_89679 | JGI IMG/M metagenome (GOLD analysis project Ga0105854, IMG submission 89679) | Permafrost soil microbial communities from the Arctic, to analyse light accelerated degradation of dissolved organic matter (DOM) -... | ecosystem: Environmental > Terrestrial > Soil >... | reverse complement strand
CCGCGACGAAGATCAAGCTCCTGGCGATATGACGAGAGTGTCACGGCCCGCAGGTCGAACCAGTCCTCTGCGCCAATGCGAAACTTGAGTTCGAGCCAGTTGGGAAGATTAACGAGGTCTTCGTTTTCAACTACTCTTCCGGCAATGTCAGTGTGCAACCGGTTATACCCGCACGCGAGGTACGTCCCAGGATAGTGCACGTCGTCGGCAATGCTCCATGGCACGGCCGCACGAGTCGCGAAGTAGCCGTTGCCGAGGGTACACAAGGTCTCCCTGACGCCTTCATGAGCGGGCTCGAAACCCGTGAATACCAATGACCACTCGGGAGGAGGCTCCGCCGTCGCCTGCACCTGGGACGAGTCAGTGACAACGACGTCAGCGCCGGCATCGCGCAGTTCCTGCGTGCGCCCACCTCGATCAACGCCGATGACACACCCGAACCGGGCTGCATGGTCAGCGTCTATTGCTGCGATCCACTGGCTTACTACGGCCACTCTTGAAATGTCCGCGCCAAGGCGTCGCACTGCATCTCGCCAGGCATCTGGCTCTGGCGAGGAATTTGGGTCACCGCAATCAGCTTCCAGGCAGTCCACTTGCACGTCGAAAAGCTGAGTAATACCCGCCGCTTCCAGCACTGCCGAGCAGTTACCAGTAAAGGATACGACAGCCGTCCTGATACTCAGCGCCCGCAGTTTGCGCACCAACTCGATAGAGGCGTCGTAAAGCTCGACGCCGTCTGCTTTCAAATTCTGGAGGAAGTAACGGCTTTCCAGCGGACCCAATGAGCGTTTACTTTGGACCTCGGGCTCGTCATCCGGTGAGCCTATCGGCAAATGGATTCCGTGCGCCGCAAGGAACTCTGCAATGCCGTCGTCTTGTGACTTGCCGTCCAGATAGCGCGCGTAGTCAGCATCAATGTCAAACGGAATGGACGGCACACCCGCACGGACCTCCTGCTGCACAAGCAGGTCCCCAAACACTTTCTTCCACGCACAAGCATGCAAGTGTGCTGTCTTTGCCAGTACACCATCCAGATCGAACAGGACGGCGTCGTAGTCGCGCGGCGACAGAGTGACGACCGGATAGGAAATCATACAGATCCGATTACGCAAACCGCTAACGGTCCCGGCGATTTCACCGAACCATTCGCCCTCGGCTGGACCGAACCCGCTCGCGCGACCCTAAACGAACGACCGCTCAACATTTTCACAAGCTCGAGTCTCGTCAGTCGTTCGTAGAGAATCGCGTCAGGCGTCGCCTCATCGCGAAGCACTGTTGCCTTTCGTCCAGTACCCGTCTCTGCTATGAAACGTGTGCAAAGCTGTTTCGTAGGTACGGCTCAGCGGCACCAGATCGTCGTAGTCCGGGCACGTCTTGATCGCTTCACGTGTGAGGTCGGTGACAATGCTGGACCCGAACCAATCGACAGAGTCAACCCACTCAGTCGCAAAAAGCACGGTCTTTCCTCCGGGCCACCAGTTTCGAGTGTCGACTGTCAGGTAGCGAATGACCCATGCCTCATCATCGAAGATGAAACCTGACACGTGACCTATGCTTCCGTCACGCGCCTCGATGTGGTAACCCGTCACGGCCTCGGTACTTCGCAGATGTACATCCTTCGATAGCGCATCGGCGTCAAGCTCATCCGGCTCGAATGGTTCCGGCTCGATACCCGGACCGATCTGCATTGGACCGAGCACAGGGAAACCGCCCATTCCCCACGAGTCGCGCCCGCCCCAGTACTCTGGATAACCGTAGTAGCGCAGATAGTCCTGCTCATGCTGACGGGACACGGGTTGTTGCGTATTTATACTCGGGCTGTTCTTCACCTGCTCGCGCGTCAGATCTACAGACACGGTGCTCGCGCCTGGGTCCGTATGTTTGACGGAATAGGGTGAAATCAATACGCGATGACCATTGAGCCAGCTTCCCGTGTCAACCACGATATAACGGACACCCCATGCCTCGTCGTCAAAGTAGACTTCATCGACGCTACCCAATACTCCATCACGTGCAGCGACCGCACTACCCTTAAGACTTTGTATGCTTCTCAACATGTTCGATACTCCCTCATAGTTAGAGCTGGCAATACGCCGGTCCCAGGTTGATACAGCACACGTACCGTGCAGCGAATGCGATGCGGAACGGATTGATCGCGAATTTTCTGACCGCTACGAAAAATCACCAAATATTCCCACCGTAACCTATGCAGCATAGGCTCGAACAAACGTCAGCCGCTAGACTCGGAAACTACTCAGTCACGTACTCAGTCACGCGCCAAACCGCAGTGTCCGTTGAACATACGTTAAAACGATTTTCTTCAAACCCTTGAAGTAGCGCGCTCTCCGCGCCACCGCTGGGTGCTTATTCAACCGAGGGACCCATTCCATCGCAAGCTTCATCGCCCGGGCCTCGCCGGGCCTTGGACAAGGCGCGAGCAGATCGCAGTGCAATGTCGAAACAGGCGTCGCCGGCGAGGCGTACACCATCAATTTCGATGATCCATTTCGCGCACTGATATCTCGATACCAGCCGCCGATGCTGCATCATGCAGGCATACCAGCGCCACATTGCAGCATCGTCTCCGTTAGTGCGCTCCGCCGCTCTTAAGCGGACTATCTTGCGGAAATCGCCGTCTGTCATGGCTGCTCCGAAACAGTAAGGATCACACGACTTACGAGGTGAGCCCGGCGATATTGATCCGCGCAGCAGCGCATGAAATCGAGTCCTCGAAAGCATGGTGACGCTAGCGGTATTAAGCTTTTGAATCATATGTTATCCATATAATCCATTGCCGAATCGGTTCTAAACCGGAGATATTATTTTCGCTACGGCTAGCAAGTAACGATGCCCTTTCCGAATCGATCAGAGCAAGCTTCGCGCGTTCCTGCCACAGTCGCTAGTCAACGCCGAGCCTCGATGATCTTCATACAACAATAACCTTCCACGGCGAACCAAACACTTTCTCTACTTTGTCTTCTGCAGATGCGGTTGTAGCCAAATATCGAGTTGCCCCGCGGTCATCGCGCCGCAGTGGCGTTCTATCTCCTGTCCATTCGAGATAACGACAAGCGTAGGGACACATTCGATTCCGTAACGTTGGGCGAGCAATACTTCCTTGTCCGTTTCCACGTTCGCGAACAATGCCCGCCCGGCGAGCTTACGCGCACCGGCGGAAAAATGGGGCAACATCGTCTTCGATACGTTGCACCATCGGGCCCAGAAATGAATGACGACCGGCAGGTCGGATGCACCGACATACTGATCGAACGTGGCTGCGGTTAGTGATATCGGACCGCCGCCTGACGATCGTTTGTAGGCAGTGACCCGGGCAGGGGTACCCCCGATCGATTCGGGTGAAAACCCTTTCGGAACGGGGCCGTTTCCATAAAGCCTATTCATATTCCACTCCGCAATTCATCCTGACGACAGCCGCCCAAGGTCGCTCGCACCCGGGCAGCGTTCCCGGTTCCTGGTCCCGGGTTGGTTCCAGGCTAGTGTTAGTTCGTGCTAACAACAATATCCTTTACGAGTGCGTTTGGCTTGCGTCAGATCAAGATCACCTGCGGTTAATTTATTCGTCCAATGAGTTCCCGCAAGCTTAGGACCGTCTTAGGACCGTACTAGCAGGGCAACTTTACCTAAGTAGGTTCCGAGTCTTTCGCACTAATACTTCGACAGCTATTTTTTGCTGAAATTCGACGCCTTGTAGCTGTCCACGGGGTCATATTTTCGACTTGAGCTGGACCGGCCGCCGGGTGGCACCGGCCACGAAAGCGCCCTGCTCGCTGCGTAATGTATCTGCGACTTAGGTGCTGGACGTGGCAAGGCCCTTATTGAAGGTAAAACGCATGTGTAGCCGATCAGCATGAATCTGAACAATACCGGACGCATGTGCTCGAAACCCGGCCTCCTCCCGGTGGTCTCGGACGGTAGGACTGACCGACGCCTGGCTGCCAGCGTCGACAGTGGGCTGTCATTTCGACCTGCTTCATCGTCCTATGGTCTTTGGTCGAACTTTCGTGGGAGAGGGATGCTGGAATGAGCGTCGAACGATCTTCCGCAATATGGTGAGGGTCGCCGACATCAATGCACCGGTGTAGGCGTCACATTGGTCTCGCCCGATGGCTGGCGCTGCTCGCAAAAGTTGCCAGCCATCAATCCACTGATCCACACCAGACGGCCCAGGTTCGCTAAATGAACGCGAGCATCGATGTCCGGTCAGGTTGCGCCGTGGAACCTGATCGCCTTGAGGCGTAGGGCATTTCCGACTACGGACACGGAACTGAATGCCATGGCGGCACTTGCTATGACCGGGCTTAGCAGGATACCTAGCCACGGATAAAGAACGCCCGCCGCGATCGGTATCCCGATCAAGTTGTAAGCAAAGGCGAAGAACAGGTTTTGCCGGATGTTCTTCATGGTGGCAAGGCTCAGTTGCCTTGCGGTTGCGATACCCCTAAGGTCGCCTTTGACAAGGACGATGCGCGCACTATTCATCGCCACGTCCGTACCTGTTCCCATTGCTATGCCGACGTTGGCTTGCGCCAGGGCCGGTGCATCGTTGACGCCGTCTCCAGCCATCGCGACGACATGTCCTTGCTGCTGCAGCTCTTGCACATACCTATGCTTGTCTTGCGGAAGCACCCCCGCTTTCACGCCGTCCAGAGCCAGCGCCTTTGCAACAGCGTCGGCCGTGACCGGATTGTCGCCCGTCAGCATGATTATCCTGATTCCGGACTTTCTAAGCAGCTTGACAGCCTCGGGCGTCGTGGCTTTGACCGGGTCGGACACACCGAGATACCCGGCCAGCTTCCCGTCGACAGACAGGTACATAACCGTTTGTGCGTCTGTACGCAGCCGGTCCACTTCCACTTTGGAGGCAGAGTAATCAACCTTCGCATCTTCCATCAGCCGAGCGTTGCCAAGCAAGACAACATGGCCGTCGATGGTTCCGCTTATCCCTTTGCCGGTCACGGAATTGAAGGCGGACACGGATGGAAGAGTGACGTTGCGCTCGTGTGCCTCGCTGACGATAGCCTGCGCGAGCGGGTGTTCGCTCTGCCCCTCCAGGCCACCTGAATAGGCGAGCACGACAGTTTCGGTGAATCCGTCAAGCGCGGCGACCACTCGCACCCGTGGCCTTCCTTCCGTTAGCGTCCCTGTTTTATCGACCACCAGGGTATCCACCTTTTCCATCAACTCCAGCGCCTCCGCATCTTTGATAAGGACACCCTGTTTTGCTCCGCGTCCGACACCCACGATAATCGATACAGGCGTTGCCAATCCAAGTGCGCAGGGACACGCGATAATGAGGACGCTGATGGCCACGATAAGCGCGTTTCCTAGCGCCGGATGGGGTCCGAAAATCGCCCACACCGCGAATGAGACGATGGCGATTGCCAGCACCGCTGAGACGAACCATCCTGAAACCTCGTCGGCAAGCTTCTGAATTGGCGCGCGAGAGCGCCCGGCCTCCGAGACCAATTGAACGATCCTTGCGAGCAAGGTCTCTGACCCGACCTTCTCCGCCTTCATCAGAAACGACCCTGTCTGATTCACGGTGGCTCCTGTGACTTTGCTGCCGGCTACCTTTTCGACGGGAATCGGTTCCCCGGTGATCATGGATTCGTCGACGCTTGATTCCCCGTCTGTGACCACGCCGTCGACCGGGATTTTCGAGCCGGGCTTGACGCGCAGCGTATTACCGGCAATCACCTTCTCGAGCGCAACGACTTCTTCAGTACCGTCGACACGCAATCTGACTGCCGTTTGCGGCGCCAGCTTCAACAGGTCTTTTATTGCGCTAGTGGTTCTCGACCGCGCCCGAAGTTCGAGCACCTGCCCGAGCAATATAAGCGCCACTATGACGGATGAAGCTTCGAAATATGAAGGCAGTTCACCGCCGTGCCGAAATGCCCCGGGAACGCTGGCAGGGAAGAACAAGACATAGATACTGAAGAAATACGCCGCCCCAACCCCTATGGCGACAAGGCTAAACATGTTCAGTTGCCAGGTCACGAACGATCTCCCTCCCCGCGCGAGAAAAGGCCAGCCTGCCCACAGAACGACCGGCGTAGCGAGCAACGCCTGGAGGCATTGCGACCACGAGACGGACGAGAGATGCGGAAGTTTGAACGCTTGCGCCATGTGATTGATGACTGCGTTCGGGTCTGGGAGCCCGACGTCATGTCCCATGGTCAGCCACAGGAGGGGCACGGAAAAGACCACCGCCATCCAGAAGCGGCGAGTCATATCCCTAAGCTCGGTCGAAGGCTGCTCCGTCAAGACAGGGGCAACCAACTCCAGCGTCATGCCACAGATCGGGCATGCACCCGGATTCGGCAACCTTATCTGGGGATGCATGGCGCAGGTGTACACCGCTGCAGGCTTTGGCGCATAGGCGGACGTCGCGGATACTGCTGGGGCGACATACTTCATGATTCACCTCCGATATCTATACCTGCGATTCGCACACGCCGCCGGGCGCATCACTATGGAATCGCCGTTGCCAGTGTGAAAAACCACGTCGTCCGGCATCGTCCGCGTTCGCGTCCTTCACGACAGGGTCATGCCAGCCGCCGTCACGCGAGATAATGTCCGCTTTCTCCCGGTCCCCAGCTCGATGATTCGTAGTACTTGATTGGAATGGTGCTCCCAAGAATGGGTGCAACGGTGCGCCAGGCAGCCTCAATGCTGTCATAGCGCGCGAATAGCGACGGATCACCCAGAGTCGCGTCGCCAAACAGGCGTTCGTATGGCGCCATTTCATCGCCGGCATGACGATGCGCGACGAGTTCAACCGTTTCGCCTGCCTGTGCGCATGATGGTGCTCGACAGCGATCGCCGGAACGCCCAGACGGTCCGCCACCGCATGAGCAACGTGAGTACTGTGAATATCCGGATGCAGGTCGTGTGCCACTGCCTGCACCGGCCCCGATGCCTCGCGCCGCAGTTCCTCGACCGAGTCGTTCAGCGCGTCGCGGTTCGCTGCGCCGATGAGATCTCCGTGGTGAGCGGACCACAGCACTCGCTCGTCATCGATCAGGCAGGCGCTGTTCTTAAGGTACGCACCGCAGGCCAGCACGCGCGCGGGGGCGGGTTTGGGCAAGATGGCTGAACAGATCATGGCGTCACGCCCGCTGACGCCACGATTTGTTGTGCAGCAGTGCCGTGCCCGACAGGTTCAGCCGCCGGTCGATGTTCCGGGTCACTGCGCTGCGGCAACAGCCAGTCCAGCCAGCGTTCGATGCCTTCTCCGGTCGTGGCCGACACAAGAAGCACCTCGATGCCGGGGTTGACTTGCCGGGCATACCCGATACATCTGGACACGTCGAAACTGACATAAGGCATGAGGTCAATCTTGTTGATCACCATCAGCGTTGCAGCGGCAAACATGTCCGGATACTTGAGAGGCTTGTCTTCGCCTTCGGTCACCGACAGCACGACGACCTTCGCGGCCTCCCCAAGATCCCAAAGCGCCGGACAAACCAGGTTGCCGACGTTTTCGATAAACAGTAGCGCATCACCACCGTGGCCGTGATGCGCTCTTGCGTGCAGATCGAGGCGCGCAAAAGCGTCACCCACCATTTTCGCATCCAGATGGCAGCCGCGGCCAGTGTTGACCTGGATTGCCGGTGCGCCGGTAGCGCGAATGCGGTCCGCGTCGACACTGGTTTGCTGGTCGCCCTCGATCACCGCCACGCCCAGGCCGGGCCTGCGGATCTTGAGTGCGATGATGCTCGCGCAAAGCAGCGTTGTCTTGCCCGAACCGGGGCTGGAAACAAGGTTGAACGCGCTCACGCCATGTGCCGCGAAATGAGTGCGATTACGGCTTGCCAGGCGCTTGTTCTCGCCCAGGACATCGGCTTCCATGTGGATGGCGCGTGCCTGACTGATACCGGGCACCGATAATCGGGCAGCGCCAACGCCATAGTGAAGATCGCCACCGCCCGTCTCCACAGGAATGTGGGAGGCACCGGAAGGCGATTTCCGCTCATCGGTGCGCTCGGAGTTCGAGTCGGAGTTTGACTCGCCATTACAGCCGCAGATGACACACATGGCCTTCTCCTTCAAAGTTCAGTCGTCGAACACCACGAGGTCGACTATGCGCACCTCGGAGCCTCCGGTGGCCTGCAAGGTGTAGGTGCCGCAACACGGACAGGGGTCAAGATGGCTTTTGATCTCCACGCTGGCGGCGCAGTGCAGACACCGGGCAGTGCCAGGAATCTCGTCTATCGCGAGCTCGCTGCCCTCCATGCAGGTGCCGGGCATCATGGCCGTGAGTGCAAAACTCAGGGCCTGCGGTTCGACACCGGCCAACGCGCCGATTTCAAGGCGCATGAGTGAAACCCGCGCGAAGTGTTCGCGTTCGGCAGCCTCTTCGATCATGCGCAGGATGCCGGCCGCCATGCTGACTTCATGCATCAATAGCCTCGGGCACAGTGGCGGGCCCCGCTGCACTATTGACCACCCAGGACTGCCCCCAGACCAGCGCTTGCGCCAGGTGTTCAAGCGCAACTGGCCCAGGCGGTTCCCCGAGTTCGAATCGCATGCCTCGAATCGCCAACAGCGTGCACGGCGGCGGATCAACGCCGTACAGGTCGCAATACACCTGCATCACTAACTGCGCAGACATGGCGTGCGTGGTGAAGCCGGTGTCGCGCGCCGGACATAGCGTAGTCACCTCGAACGGGGCGGCACAGGTCAGGCTGGTATCGACGAACAGCACGCGCTCGCGACCCACGAGGTCGAGCGCGTGCTCGATTTGAAGCTGATAGTCCTCGAGGAAATCCACACGCGGGTCACTCGCCGACCCGGCCAGCGTGCACAATTGCTGCACGAACAATGGGCCCAGCGCATCGTCGCCACGGCTCAGGTTGCCCCATCCGAAAACCAGTATTGGCGCTGTCATGCGAACGGCTCCAGGGACGCTTTGTGGTGACGCACTATCTCGCCATGGGGCGACTTCACTACGTGATCTATCAGTGCACCGTCGGGTCCAAGGAGTACGACATCGAGCGGCATCTGACCCAGTGCATGCGTGGCGCAGGACAGGCAAGGGTCAAACGCACGGATGGCCACTTCAATACGGTTCAGGAGCCCTTCGGTCAACTCACGGCCATCCAGGTACTGACGGGCGACCGAGCGCACGGCCTCGTTCATCGCCTGGTTGTTGTGTGTCGTGGAGACGATCAGGTTACACCGGGTGACCAGGTCGTCCGGACCCACTTGATAATCATGAATGAGAGTTCCCCGTGGCGCTTCGATGATGCCTACACCCCCTCCCCGCCGCTCACCGCCGGCCATCAATTCGCCTTGCAGGATGTCCGGGTCGTTGAGCAGTTCCTTGATGACTTCCACCGTATGCAGCACCTCGATCATCCGTGCCCAGTGGTAGGCAAGCGTGGCGTGGACCGGCTCGCCTTTACCCCAGGCGATAAACTCCTGACGCTGCGCTTCGGCAAGCGGGCTCGGAATGAAGTCGCAATTTTGAACGCGTGCGAGCGGTCCGACCCGGTACCATCCCGCGTCGCGGCCGAGGCTTCGCAAGTGAGGAAACTTCATATACGTCCAGGGCCTGGCCTCCTCTTCTATCAAGTCCATGTAGCACTGGTCGCTCGCGCCATCGAGAATGATCTTGCCATCGGCGTCGCGCGCACGCAGCACGCCATCGTAGAGATCCATCGCGCCATCGGCCCGGACCAGCGACAGCATGTTGGAGCGAAAGCTCCCGAAGCCGTCGTACAGGATCGGGTTTTGCGCGTGCAACTGTTTGGCAATGTCCACGGCATCGGCCGCCCAGGCGATCATCTGGTCCACGTCCCGATAGAGCAGATCACGTTCAGCCTGGCTCACGTGCTTGTTCATTCCGCCCGGTATCGCGCCCGTGCCATGGATGCGCTTGCCCGACGTGACGCGGATCAGCTCTTGACCGAATTTGCGTAAAAGAATGCCCTTCTTCGCGATGTCCGGATGCGCCTGCGCCACACCAACAATGTTGCGCAGGTCCGCTTCAGAGTCGAAACCGAAAAGCAGATCGGGCGACGCCAGGTAAAAGAAGTGCAGCGCATGCGATTGCATGACCTGGCCGTAGTGCATCAGCCGGCGGATCTTCTCCGCACTACGCGTGATGGGCTGGGCACCTACTACCAGGTCCATCGCCTTGGCCGCCGCGAGTTGATGCGACACCGGGCAGATGCCGCACAGACGCTGCACCATCACCGGAACTTCCCAGTACGGACGCCCTTCGATAAATTTCTCGAAGCCGCGGAACTCGACAATGTGCAGACGCACCTGCTTCACGCGATTCTGCTCGTCGAGCAGGATCGTCACCTTGCCGTGCCCTTCAACACGTGACACCGGGTCGATCGCCACGCGGCGCAGGCCCTTCGGGTCTGCCGCGGTTTCGAGGTCGAAGCTCATCGCGTTTGGATCCTCGCTCTCAGTCGTAGTGCATCAGGGCGTGGCCCAATTGCGGCGTTCGCCCGGCCATCAGGTCGTTCAGGAAACTCCAGAATGTATCCGCAGACGGCGGGCATCCTGGCAAGAAATAGTCGACGTGCACGACCGCATGAATCGGACGCACCTGCCGAAGTAACAGCGGCAGTTCGGGGTCGTTCGGAATCTCGCTGCCTTCGCTCAAGCCAACGCGATCGTGATAAACCTCGTTGAGCAGGATGCCTACGTCGAACCGGTTGCGCTCTGCCGGCAAGCCGCCATTGATGGCGCAAGCCCCCATCGCCACCAGCGTCTTGCAGTTGGCACGAAACGCGCGCAGTACCAGCACGTTCTCGGAGTTGCATACACCGCCTTCAATCAGTCCAATGTCGCACTGGCCGACTTCCTTGATGTCAGTCAGCGGCGATCGGTCAAACTCAATGTGTTGGATCAATTCCAGCAAGCGCTCGTCTATGTCGAGGAAGGACGTGTGGCAGCCGAAGCAGCCCGCCAGCGAAACGGTAGCCACTTTCAATTTGCGGGATTGGGAGGGCGGCACGCCAGCGCTCATGACGCCTCCTGCGTGCCAGGATCGGCTGCCGTGTGCGGGTCGTACCTGCGCTCACCAATCGGAATAACGAAGCCGCGCCGTTTGGGCAGGATCGCGCCGACCGGGCAAATGCTCGCAGCACGGTCGGTGAGCGCCATATCGGTATCGACAAGTTTTCCGCTCATGCTGTTGACCACCAGATGTGTTCCGATCCCATGCCCCGCGATAGCGAAAACGTCTTTGCCATCCACATCATGACTCGCCCTCACGCACAGTTCGCACAAGATGCAGCGGTTGAAGTCGATCAAGACGTCGGCGTGGCTCGCGTCTATCGGACGTAGTGGATAGAACTCCTCGAACAGCACGTCCTCCATCTTCATCTCATAGGCCGTCGCCTGCAGCAGGCAGTTACCGCTCTTTTCGCAGGAGGGGCAAAAGTGATTCCCTTCGACGAACAGCATCTGCAGGAGCATCTTGCGCTCGGCGTTCAACTCGTCCGTGTTGCTTTCGACTACCTCGCCCGCTGCGGCTTGCAAGGTGCATGCCGAGCCGGCCCGGCCCTTGACCCTGACGATACAAACCCGGCAGGAACCCTGCGCATGAAAATCCGGATGCCAGCATAGGTGCGGGATGTAACGCCCCGCTCGCCGTGCTGCCTGCAGAATGGTCTCTCCCGGCTTAAAGGGCACATCTTCACCGTCGAGCGAGAAGGTGACGCCGGTATTGCCGGCCTTGGTGAGCGTAGTCATGGAGTGCTCTCCAGATGCGCGGCCGCATCGTCTCGCCCGGTCGCGCGGCGTGCGTCCGCAAGCTCTGCGTCGAGATCGAATGCCGGCTCGAAATGCAGCGACTTCAGACGTCGCTCGTAGGCGGGCCTGAACTTGACGATGGTGTCGTGAAGAGCGTTGCAGGCCGAGCCACCCAGGCCGCAGTGGGTGGTGCCGTGCATCAGCGTGTCGATGCCGCTGAGCAGATCAACGTCATGACGCGAGCCTCGACCGGCCGCGAGTTTGTCCATGCTCTTGACTACCAGCGCCGTGCCCACACGGCACGGCGTGCAAAAACCACAACTCTCCTCGGCGAAAAATCCCGCGTAGTTGCGTGCCACTTCGAACATGTCGCGCGACCGGTCGAACACCATGAATGCACCTGCCGTGGGTAAGTCCTCGAAGCTGATGCGGCGACCAAACTCCATCGCCGACAAGCACTTTCCCGATGGTCCGCCGACCTGCACCGCTTGAGTGTCGTGCGCACCGCAATCCTCCAGGATGCGATCGATGCTTGTACCCATCGGATATTCGTAAATACCCGGCCGATCGCAATCGCCCGATACGGAATGTATGTTTGTACCGGTTGACCTGGGCGTGCCGATGGCCGCCCACCACGCGCCGCCTTGCAATGCAATGTGCGTCGCGGCGCACAAGGTCTCGACGTTGTCCACCGCGGTAGGCTGCCCGAGATAGCCGTGCTCCGCGGGAAACGGCGGACGAATGCGCGGTGTGCCACGCTTGCCTTCGAGTGACTCGATCAGCGACGACTCCTCCCCGCATACATAAGCGCCGGCGCCGACGTGAATCTCGATGTCGAAATCAAATCCCGTATGCCCCTGTATGGCGGTCCCCAGCAAGTGAGCGTCGCGGCGGCGCTGCAGGACATCGCGCAACGGCTCCAGCAGGTAGCGGTACTCTCCACGCAGATACACCAATCCGCGCCGGGCTCCGATCGCGAGTGCGCCAATTGTCATGCCTTCAAACACCATGTCGGGATGGCATGTCAGAAGCACGCGGTCCTTGAACGTTCCGGGTTCGCCTTCGTCGGCGTTACACACCATGTAGTGTTCGCTGCCTTTCGCATCACGGCAGAGTTCCCATTTCTTGCCCGTGACAAAGCCGGCGCCACCGCGTCCACGCAGGTTCGACGTCGTCATCTCGTCCACCAGACCACATGCTCCGCGCGCCAGCGCGGCAGCAATGGCCGCGCCGGGCGGCAAGGGAGTGTCTAGCAGGACATCAGCGCGCCGGATGTGGTCATCCACGCGAGACCAATGCGCCGGCCAGTCGGAAACGGGCACCCTTGCTTCGATCAGGAAGGCGATCCTGGCTACGCGCTCGGCGTCGAGCCGGGTGACAACCTGATGGTGGTTGATCAGCAAGGACGGTCCCTGATCGCACAGGCCGGTGCAGGAACAGAAATCCACACTGACGCGTCCGTCCGCCCGCATCTGGCCCGGCTCGACGCCCAGCCGCTGGCACAGGTCAGCCAGCAACGCTGCGTTACCTTGCATACGGTCGGTGATGTTGTCGCTAAAGAGTACGCGGTACTCGCCCACCGGTTGGGTGTGAAAGAAACGGTAGAACGTCGCGACGCCTTCTACATGGGCAAGTGTCAGCCCCAGCGTGCTCGCCACGAATGACAGCATGTCGCGCGGCAGCCAGGTATGCCGCGCCTGTGCCTCGCGCAGGATCTGCACCAGTGCGTGCGGATCGCACGCATAGCGCGAGACGAGCGACTCGATGGGCTCATCTGCGATGCAGGCGGCTTGGGACAGAAGACCGTGTGCGGGAACCACGATGCGTCGCTCCTCCATCTGGATTCAATGCGCTGATTGCGTTGCGCTTGAAAGTCGACGCACAGCCTGTATGGCCGCTTGGCGTCACTAATCGATAACCCTAGCGTAGCCGCCACGGGCAGATGCACGATAGCCTCGGAAAATACTCAGGCTGGTTGGGGCGTTCAAAGAGAGCCGAGTCCGTTGATCGAATACTTGCGGGTCTGCAGTGCCCGTTTAATGTGTTGAGACACTCCGCTCAGGGGACAAGAACCGCGGCCCCTTCAAAGCGGCCTGCACGTAGATCGGCTAGTGCCTGGTTAGCCTCTTGCAAGCGATATCGAGTGGTCTTGGTGACAATGCCGATCTGCGGAGCCAGACGCAGGAAATCGACCCCGTCCTGCCGCGTCAGGTTGGCGACCGACAGCAACTGCCGCTCTTCCCAAAGCAACCTATAGGGGAACGCAGGAATGTCGCTCATATGGATGCCCGCGCACACGACGCGGCCGCCCTTGCGCACGGCCTTCAGGGCGCTCGGTACCAGGTCGCCTATGGGTGCAAAGATGATGGCTGCGTCGAGCGCTTGTGGCGGCGTTTCATCCGAGCCGCCCGCCCAGGTCGCACCGAGGCTACGGGCGAAGGCTTGCGTCGCCAGGTCTCCCGGGCGGGTGAAGACAAAGACCGACCGGTCCTGCCATTTAGCGACCTGGGCGAGAATATGCGCGGCCGCCCCAAAGCCGTAAAGCCCCAGGTGCTTGCCGTCGCCCGCGATGGTCAACGAGCGCCAGCCAATGAGTCCCGCGCAGAGTAAGGGGGCAATCGACTCGTCGGTTCCGGAGTCGCCGAGCGCAAACGCAAAGCGTGCGTCTGCAATCGTCGCGGTGGCGAACCCACCGTCGCGCGTGTACCCGGTGAATAACGGTTGATCGCACAGGTTCTCCCTGTGCGCGGCGCAGAACGGGCAGACGCCACAGGTGTGACTCAGCCATGGAATACCGACCCGCTCGCCCAACTGCAGGCCTTCGACTTCCGCCCCGAGAGCATCGATGCGCCCAACAATCTCGTGGCCGGGAATGATGGGCACTTGCGGATGCGCCAGTTCACCGTCGACAACATGAAGGTCCGTGCGGCACACACCGCACGCGCCCACCTTCACGCGTATCTGGTCCGGACCAGGTTCCCGGTCGGCGAGTTCAGTCCATTCAAGCGCACCGCCGACCTTGTTCAGCACCATTGCATGCATCGATCTCTCCGTTTGCATGACCTTGAGCAACGTGGCCCGCGGACGTTTGGCGTGGGCGAGCTTGCCGTCGTCGATGTCGACCGCGCACACGTGCAAGCCCATGCTTCCTTCAGCACCGGTAGCCGACGGGGATCTTCGATCTTCTCGATTCCGGTAAGATCCCTGCTTCAACTATGAGCAAAAGAGTCTCCCAGTATCTCGTCGCGTTCGGCAGAATCCGATAACAAAAAATCTCGTCGCGCCTCATCAATTACCCGACGAACGTAGTCGTTGTGCCGGTCGTGATCTTCGTGCTTCATATCCCAGTTTCGCTCCTCAGCATCGGGCGAATGGGCTATCGGCAACGGAACGGACATCTCCGAATGCTCTCCGGGCACGGGAGCTCCTTGAATCAGTCGCCTAAGCACTTCCTGACGAATTTGTTCCGCGGTAAAAATTTGCTTTTCCATGACAGTCTCCCGAGATCCACCCGCTGCGTAATGTTGGGGCTATGTTGGGTCTATGTTGTGTATCAGCCACTCGGCGTAAATCTGAATACGGGTGTCGACGAACTCCTGCGACATGTTCTCAACGCGGGTTGCCGCTTCCTGATCCCGCAGCAAATAACGTCCATACTGGATCAACGTCGTATGTTGTTCCTCGATTTCGTGCCCGGATTCGGCTGTGAGCGCCTTCTTTGCCGGCAGCCTCTCGATCATGCGATCCTCCAGCAGGTGATGGGGCACGTCGGGAAAGCGAGTCAGATAGCAAAAAGATAACAAAAGCGCGCAGCGACCAGCAAAGCGATGTTCGTCGCGGGTCTTTGTCCTGATACAACAGGGGTAGCACGATCCCGCGAACGTCTCCATGCTCATGTCCACAATAGCGCCAAGTGCACGGCAAAGGCAGACTCGGAAACTACTCAGGCCGATGTCCCACGTCGCGTGTGGATGATCGGTTTTCGAGTGCAGATTTGATTGCTGAAGATTTTTGGGGGGGTGGATGAAACGACTATCTTCGACTACGCGGGTGGATGGTTTTCACGCGATTTTGTCTTCGCTAACTGAGTAGTTTCCGATCCTGCCAAGACATTTATTACGGAGTACATTGACTAGAGAGGACTGAGCCGATCATCACGGATCGTTTTCGACCCTTTCGTCGACGGACGTGCTGCCTCGTAGCGTGCGAACGTGTCACCCTATAGTCATAACACTAGGAGTATTGCCATGGCACTACCAATCTGGGGCGTTTTGGGTGGCATGACAGTGCTATTCTTTGCAGCACTTTTTTTGCGTGGGCAGAAAATGCTGGAACCTCGGAGAGTAGGGCTTAAGCGCGGTGACACGAAATAAGACCGGCGGATGGGTTTTCGCTCGCGCCAGCGGGCCCCGCTACCCGTTAGAAGCTGGTTCATCTACCCCATTGGTCTCCGCCAGTTGCGCTGCAAGCGCGAGCCGGGTCAGAGCCGGCAAGGACCTCGAGCCGGTTTTCTTCATGATCAACGCCCGGTGATTCTCGACCGTACGCTGACTAATGCCAAGGTCTGCTGCAATAATTTTACTGGGGCATCCGGCAAGCACGAGATTCATTATCTGGTGTTGTCTGGGTGTCAGGCCCGAGATGTGATTCGCCGCAGCCTCACGCCAGGCAAACAGCTTTTGCGAACTCACCGACTGTTCAAACGCACGTCCCAAGCTTTCGAGTAACTCGGCTGTGCCTATCGGCTTTTCGATGAAATCCGAAGCGCCTTCCTTCATAGCCTGTACCGCCACGCCGACGTCACTATTCCCCGTGATCATGATGGCAGGCAGGCGGTCTCCCCTGCCATGCAGCAACTTAAGCAGATCGACTCCTTTCATACCCGGCAAATAGGCATCGACCAGAAGGCATGCCTCTCTACCCGATTTATAGACTTCCAGAAAAGCCTCACACGATCCGTAATCCTCAACGGTGCGGCCGTCATCTTCGAGGGTCTGCCGAATTTCCATGCGGACATGAGGGTCGTCATCGACTATGTACACGACGGACGGCGTCTGTCCCGCCGGCCGCGCGGCGGGCGCAGAAGCCCTCTGCGGCACTGAATGGCGCGAAGCATCCATGAGACCTTCTATGGCCTTGATGAGGTCCCCTACCTTCACCGGCTTGTTCAGGTGGAGACATTTTCCCTGGGCAATGTCACGCAGCGTCTCCAGCGATATGTCACCCGTCAAGATGATCGCTGGAACCTCCCAACGCGCGATCTTGCGGACGCTGGCCACGACCTGCAGCCCATTCATGCCGCCCGGCAGGTTGTAGTCCGCCAGGATAAGGTTGGGCTGAATAACGTGCTTTAACACGACTTCCAACCCCTCGACACCGTCGGATGCCGTCTCAGCTTTATAACCCTCTGCCTTGAGTATCGATCCGATCAGGTCTCGTACCTCTGGGTCGTCCTCGATAACAAGTATTGAACCGTCGTGCGCATTCGGCTCGGGCCTTGAAACTTCGCCTATGCGCTCATCATCGTGCTTCGGGGGCCCATTCGTTTCGAACGGTCCAAGCATGACTTCGATCGAGAAAACGGAGCCCTTGCCAGGCTGAGAGCGCACCGTGATTCGATCGCCAAGGAGATCGGCCAGACGATTCGCTATTGACAGGCCAAGACCCAGGCCCCGGCTGCGTTCACGCGCCGCGTTGTCCAACTGATGGTACTCGTCGAAGATTGCCTTTAGCTCATCGTTCGGAATGCCAATGCCTGTGTCCCAGATTTCGATGCGCAGTCTGTCGCCTTTGCGACGGCAACCCAACAACACGCGCCCCCGCTTGGTGTACTTGAATGCATTGGACAGCAGGTTACGAATCACCTGCATCAGCAAATGTGGATCGCTTCTAATCAAGAGACTACAAGGGGCAACGCGGAAGGTGAGGTTCGACGGAACCGCGCGATCGTTAAACTCGTCCCTTATTTGATCAAGAAGCTCACCGATGGGAAAACTGACTAGCTCCGCGTGAACGGTTCCGGCTTCGATCTGGTTGATGTCCAGCAACGCGTTCAACATGCCGGACATTGAGCTCAGGATATGCTCGAGACGCTCGACCATCTTTTTGGCGACGTCGCCTTCCACCGCGTTCGCGAGGGAACCTTGCAGAAGCACAAGCGCTTGCAGCGGCTGGCGCAGGTCGTGACTCGCCGCAGCCAGAAAACGCGACTTCGCGGTATTCGCCCGATCGGCAATCTGTTTTGCTTCCCTCAGCGAGGTCTTTACCAGCTTGCGTTCTGTAATGTCCGTAAACGTAATGACAACGCCCCCCACTCGGTTGTCCTCCGTCCTGTACGGCAAGATTCGACGAACAAACCAGATACCGGTTTGCGCCTGTATCTCACGCTCGGAGGGGACAGACGTGCTCAGTACCGTGCGTGTGTCGGCAAGAAGATCGTCATCCGAAGTCAACGATTTGAGATCTCCCAGCGGCCGGCCTATGTCGCCCGGCAGGACACTAAACAGCGCTCTCGTCGCCGGGGTGAAAAAGCGGATATTGAGCTGCATGTCCAGGAAGAGCGTCGCTACTTCAGTGCTGTACAGGACGTTCTGGAGATCGTTGGACGTCGTTCGCTGCCGCTCCAGCGTCTCTTGTAGCTGGCTGTTGAGCGCCGTCAACTCCTCGTTCAGCGCTTGCAATTCCTCTTTTGAGGTCAGCAGCTCCTCGTTGGTCGATTGGTATTCTTCGTTAACCGACAACGCCTCCTCGTTGACCACCTTATGGTCCTCGCTGATTATCTCGAGGCTTCGAATTGCACTTGCGAGCTCCGCTTTCGTCGCCTCGAGCTCGCTCTCGAGTTCTGCAACCCGAGGCACGTCCTCGGGCGTGCTGGTAATGGCCTTCCTGTCCTGATGATCAGGATGCGGGGCGTCCACAAAGGAAACCAGGAACATTTCCTCGCCATCGTTCGAGACAGGCTGGACGTCCAGCTTGAAACCCACCACGTTGCCGTTTTGCACCGTCGTGCCCCCCGTCACCACGACGCGCACATTTCCCTGCCTCGCACGCTGAATGGCGAGCCTGAGCCTGCTGCGCACATCCTGCGAGGCCATTGCCAGGATGTCCTGAGTGGGAAGACCTGGCGCGACATGCAGATACCGGTCGGTGGGTCCGACAGAATAGATGCACTCATGATCCTTGCTGATCAGGACGGTGGCAGGCGCATGCGACTGTATGACCAACCGCCTGCACAGCTCTGCCATGGCAGACTGGCGGGAGGCTGCGTGGCCCTGCTCTTGCCGGGAGGCAATACGGACTGCGTTAGTCGAGTTCATCGAAAAGCCGACGTCGTGCGACCTGCCGAGACCGGTATGCCGATAAATGCGCTCTGACTTCGAAAGAATCTCGAAGCGGCCATCAGATTTTCCGACCGTCTCAGCGCTTCCGAGCAGAAGGATGCCGCCGTCGCGTAATGCGAAGTGGAAAAGGGACACGACCTTTGTCTGTGCTTCGGGATTCAGATAAATAAGCAGGTTGCGGCACGAGACCATGTCAAGCCGGGAAAATGGCGGGTCCACAAGCACATCATGGGCAGTGAACACCACCATCGAGCGCAGATCGGGCATTACCCTATAGTTGCACCCTTCCTTGATGAAGAAATTGGCCAGTCGAATTGGCGAGACATCTGCCTCAATGGTTTCTGGATAAAGACCTTCGCGAGCCTTGGCAAGCGCATCCGGATCGGCATCCGAGGCAAAGACCTGCAGCTTGACGCTGCGCCTCGAAGCCGCGATCTCCTCGCGAAAAAGCATGGCAAGCGAATAGGTTTCCTCTCCCGTGCTGCACCCCGCGATCCAGATGCGGATATCCTGACCCGGCGCATGAAGGCGGACAAGCTCGGGCACAACGGTTTTCGCCAGTAGATCAAAAACCTTCGGATCGCGAAAAAATTGGGTGACGTTAATCAGAATATCTTTGGCGAGAAGTTCGAGTTCCACAGGGTCGTTAGCAAGAACCTCAATGTAGGCAGCCATGTTGTGCGTCTCGACTGCGGCCATCGCGCGGCGGCGCTCTATTCGGCGCTCCAGCGTGCCGCGCTTGTAAAGCGTGAAATCGTGATCGGTTCTCGTGCGCAACAACTCAATAATCGCCGCCAGCCAGACCGGCTCGACGCCCTGGCCTGTATCTCCGTCAGCCAGATCCCGGCTTGGAATTCGGCGCCGGTATTCCATGAGCGCTTCCGGAATTTTTGCTAGCGGCAGCACCAGGTCCACTGCGCCAGTGGCAATCGCGCTCAGCGGCATTCCGTCAGATCCCGCTTCGTGCGGATCCTGGGCAATGATAATTCCGCCTTGCTCCTTGATTGCCTTCAAACCGAGACTGCCATCCGCGCCGGTTCCCGACAGGACCACACACGCAGCCCGTGGGCCGTACTCTTTCGCGAGTGAATGCAGCAGGAAGTCAAAGGGCAGCCGAGCGCCGTGACGCGCTTGTGGAAGGGAACTGCGTAACACTCCATCGGCAACGGATAAATAGGTACCCGGGGCAATAATGTAAAGGTGCTCCCGTTCAATCAACATACCGTCTGCCGCTTGCACGACGGTCATCCGTGTATGACCGGCAAGCAAACTCACCAGCAAGCTTTCGTGAACCGGATCGAGGTGCTGGACGAAGATCCATGCTGCGGCTGTTGTCGGCGGCAACGCTTCGACAAGCTTACGGCATGCGTCGAGCCCACCCGCCGATGCGCCGACCCCGACGACGAAAAGGTCGTCGCCTGGAGAAGCGGAACCAGCGTCTGAAAGTGGCTTGCGCTTCGACCTGGGTCGAGAGAGGCTAGCCTGACGGACGAGACTTGCAGGCATTTTGTGTATCCGGAGAGAATTGCTTCGAAGCGGCCAGCGCTCCTTGAGTCTTCCTGGCTTACAAATGCAAGCCTGCCAGTGGGCGTAATCGCTAGATCCCGGACGTTCGACGATCATCCCGGCAGTACGCCGTGGCGGGTTCGCTTGTAAGCAGCGGTTAGTGCATTCTTTGGTGTGAAGATCGAAGAATAATGAAGCCAATGGGGAAATTAATGGGGTTTCCCTGGGGTTTGCCTTTAACCCATCGTACTCGCCTATCTAACCGTTGTCGCGCTTTCGGACTTCAATGGAGGCGTTCCGTTAAACGAATCCAGTGCCACCGCAACCGCCCCTCAAGACCGCCTCTGAGTAGTTTCCGAGGCTGGCGCTGCGGCGCCTGAACGCGCTACCCTCGCCTATGGAAACATCGACGCAACGCCCGCATCCATCGAACACCGCGGCTGCAAGCATTGTGTATTACCCAAGTGAGAGAACACCGTGTATAAGCGCATTCTGGTCGCAATCGATGGAAGCGAGACGTCCGTCCTGGCGCTCGACGCAGCCCTGCAGATCGCTCGTGAGGCCGATGCCGAACTGCAGCCCGTCTATATCATCGATGCACCTTTGATGGCCTACGACGCCCCCGGCTACGATCCGTCGATCTTGCGCAATGTGTTGATCAAAGAAGGAACGCGAGTAACGAATGAGGCGCTCGCGAAAATGCATCTGCAAAAAACCAGAGGCGTCGCGCGGATCGCGGAAGTCGACCTGTATGGCGACGGCATTGCACAACGTCTGCTGGTTGCGGCGGACGAGCTGAAAGCCGATCTTGTGGTGATGGGTACCCACGGTCGCCGAGGTTTCCAGCGGCTCTTGCTAGGGAGCGTTGCAGAGCGTTTCGTCCGAATGGCGACATGTCCAGTCCTGCTCGTTCCTGCGCCCCATGCGGGCGCCCTTAACGCCGCAGCGCCTGCTGCAGCGCAATCCATCGAACATCCGGCCTGATTGAGTAGTCAAGGCCCTTAGCCTTTCAGGAAGTGACCATCATGAATCCCATCACCCTATTCCTTGCGTTGATACTGGTGCTTGCCGGGCTGGCTACCGGCGAATTTGTGAGCGTGTGGCTGGCTCCGCTGTTCTTTATCGCAGCCGTGCTGGTCATCCTGTCCGTGAAGGTCGCGAACGTCTGGGAAAAATACGTGGTGTTACGCGTTGGCAAGTTGCAGGGCGTCAAGGGACCAGGATTCTTTATGATCATCCCGGTGATCGACAACGTAGTTGCTGTCATCGATGAACGGATCCAGACCACTTCGTTCAATGCCGAGCAAGCGCTCACGAAAGACACGGTACCCGTGAACGTCGACGCGATCATCTTCTGGCACATCCACAACGCGGAAAAGGCGGCATTGGCCATCACCGATTATCGGCAGGCGATCGACCGGGTAGCACAAACATCGCTACGGGAGATGATCGGTTCATCCATGCTCGCGGCACTGCTGTCGGACCGGCGAGCTGCGGATGCTCAACTGCGTGACGAGATTGGCGCCAAGACGGCAGAGTGGGGCGTGACCGTCGGCTCCGTCGAGATTCGCGATGTGGCAATCCCAGTGGCGTTGCAGGACGCGATGTCGCGCCAGGCGCAGGCCGAACGCGAAAAACAAGCACGCGTGATCCTGGGCTCGGCGGAAGCTGAAATTGCGGCCAAGTTCGTCGAGGCGGCCAAGGTGTACGAGTCGCAGCCGGGCGCGTTGCAGTTGCGCGCAATGAACATCATCTACGAAACGACCAAGGAGCGCGGGGCGACGATCCTCATGCCTACCTCGATGGTCGACAGCTTGAATCCACCGCTCGCACTCGCGATCGCCGGACGTGATCTGCCCGGCGCCGACGTCAAGCCCCTCATCAAGACGGCTGCCTAGCCTCCACAATGCCGGCCGCGCTGGAATCTATCGATGTCCCGGCGTGGCCGTGGATCATTGCCTCGATGTCGCTCAACGCACCGATGACCGCCCGGTGACCCGTGCGGCTTGCAAAGTCGCAAGCCGCTTCGACCTTTGGCGCCATCGATCCAGCCGAGAACGTCAGCTCGTCAAGCGCTGCTGGATTCGCCCGCGCGACCAAGCGCAACGACGGCTTACCCCAGTCGAGATAAACCCCCTGCACGTCCGTCGCGATCACGAACAGATCCGCCTTGAGTTCAGCCGCGAGCATCGCTGCGCTGCGGTCCTTGTCGACCACTGCCTCAACACCGCGATGCTGCCCTTCTGCCCCAGCGAGTACCGGTATCCCGCCGCCCCCGGCGCAGATCACCACGCAACTGTGTTCAAGCAACCAGCGCACAGGCTCTATCTCGAGCATGCGCACCGGCTTTGGACTCGGTACGACACGCTGTAACTTGTCGTCTTGTGCAGCCATGGTCCAGCCTTTTCCCTGCGACGCCACCGCCGCATCGGCGACGGTGTACCTGGACCCGATCGGTTTGTCGGGGTGTTTGAAAGCCGGATCGGACGCGCTCACTTCAACCATGGTCAGCAAGGTCACGCAAGCCCGTCCCGCAGGCAGCAGGTTGCGCATTTCCTGCTCGATCATGTAACCGATCATGCCT
>Ga0105854_1000342_pt1 | contig 23286 bp, 14 predicted proteins | sample OrgsoiDNA_201058_FD_89679 | JGI IMG/M metagenome (GOLD analysis project Ga0105854, IMG submission 89679) | Permafrost soil microbial communities from the Arctic, to analyse light accelerated degradation of dissolved organic matter (DOM) -... | ecosystem: Environmental > Terrestrial > Soil >... | reverse complement strand
CGCGCCAGCAGCGCTGCCGGCGAGCCGCGTGAAAATCGCGACAGCAGCCGCAGCGCTTCCAGCGAGGTGCGCGACAGCCGCGGCGCGGCGCCGCGCATGAGCGAGCGCGGTCCGCGTGCCTCGTCCGGCCCATTGCCGCGCCGCGAAAAGACCGATCCATGGTTCCTCAAGCCCTACGAGCCGGCCAAGGCGCCCGTGCCGGCCGCGTCGGCGACGACGCTGGGCGGCGCCAGCGCAAACAAGCCCAAGCAGAAGATCGCCTTCCTGCTGGGCGGCGCGCCCAAGCCGTAGTCGCCGCGCGACCAGGGACGTAAAAAAACCAGCATCGCATGCTGGTTTTTTTATGGCCGCCGACTCGCTTACAAGGCTTCCTTCAGCGCGACAACCACGCGCTCCAGATCCTCTTCCAGGCCGACCCACAGCGGCAGGCGCAGCAAACGGCTGGCCAGCTCGTCGGTGTGCCGCATTGCGCCGTGCGCGCGGCTCAGGCGCAGGCCGGCCGGCGCGCTGTGCAGCGGCACGTAGTGGAACACGGTGCTGACGCCCTGGCGCTTCATGTTGTCGATGACCTTGCCGCGCTGCTCCAGCGAGTCCAGCAGGATGTAGTACATATGCGCGTTGTGGACGCAATCGGCCGGCAGCACCGGGCGGCGCAGCTTGCCGGCCGCCTCCAGCGGCGCCAGCGCGGCGTGGTAACGGTCCCACAGGTCGAGGCGGCGGCGCGTGATGGTGTCGGCCTCTTCCATTTGCGCCCACAGGAAGGCGGCGATGACCTCGCCCGGCAGGTAGGACGAGCCGACGTCGACCCAGGTGTATTTGTCGACCTGGCCGCGGAAGAACTGGCTGCGGTTGGTGCCTTTTTCGCGGATGATCTCGGCCCGCTCGGCGAACGCGGCGTCGTTGACCAGCAGCGCGCCGCCCTCGCCGGAGACGATGTTCTTGGTCTCGTGGAAGGAGTAGGCGCCCATGTGGCCGATGGTGCCCAGCGCGCGGCCCTTGTAGGTCGACATGATGCCCTGCGCCGCGTCTTCGATGACGATCAGATTGTGGCGTTGGGCGATATCCATGATGGTGTCCATTTCGCAGGCCACGCCGGCGTAGTGCACCGGCAAAATCACCTTGGTGCGCGGCGTGATGGCGGCCTCGATCTTGCTCTCGTCGATGTTGAGCGTGTCCGGGCGGATGTCGACGAACACCGGGATGGCGCCGCGCATGACGAAGGCGTTGGCGGTCGACACGAAGGTGTAGGACGGCATGATGATTTCATCGCCGGCCACCACCTCGGCCAGCAGCGCCGCCATTTCCAGCGCCGCCGTGCACGAGTGGGTCAGCAGCGCGCGCTTGGCGCCGGTGCGCCGCTCCAGCCAGGCGTGGCATTTCTTGGTGAACTGGCCGTCGCCGGACAGGTGGCCATTGGTGTGGGCCTGGGCGATGTACCACAGCTCGCGGCCGGTCATGAAGGGTTTGTTGAAGGGGATGGGAGTAGTCATCATTTATCCTTGGGCGGCGACGATGGTGCCGACGCAGATCAGCGCCATGCCCACCATCTTGGTGATCGAAACAGGCTCCTGGAACAGCCACGCGCTGAGCAGCAGCACGATGACGAAATTGAGGGCCATGAAGGGGTAGGCGTGGCTCAGCGGGAACTTGGTCATCGCCCCCATCCACGCGATCGAGGCCAGGAAGGCGGCCCCGAAGGCGCTGATGATCCACGGGTTGAGCAGCAGGCGGATCAGGAACAGCAGCTTGTCGCCGCCGGCGGCCGGCAGCGCGCCGGCGGCCAGCACCTGCATCTTGATGGCGATCTGGCCGTAGACGGTGAGGGCGATGGTGAGCGCGATATACAGATAATTCATGGCACGATGCGGTGGTAGATGTCTTGCGGACGGTGGAAGGAAAAGCCCAGCGAGGCGTACAGATTGAGCACGGCCATGTTGCCGGCCGAGATGGAACTGCCGACCGTGGCGTGGCCGGCCGCGCACAGCTCGTCGATGACGAGGCGCCACCAGTGCTTGGCCAGGCCGCGGCCGCGCTGGGATGGCGCCACCGCGTGCAGCACCAGGCTGTGGCCGTGGTGGCCGATGAAGCCGGCGGGCGCACCGTCGGCCGCGTACAGCGCATGGACCTGGCCGGCGGCCAGCAGCTGCAATAGCCAATTGTCGTAGCGCCGCGCGGCGCCGGCTTGCTCCATGTTCAAGTCGCGGTGAAAACGGCCGTGCGCGAACGCGCCGTGGCAGATGGCCAGCAGCGCGGCGGCGTCGGCGCTGCCGATGTCGCGCGACACGCGCAGGCCGGGCGCGATCTCGAAGGCACGCAGCTGGGCCGGCGCGGCGCTGGTTTCGAGCAGCGTGTCGGCGTAGTAAAAGCCGTGTTGCTGCAGCAGGCGCTTGTCGGCCAGCGGGTCGACCTTGATGGTCTGGATGCCGGGCGTGGCGTCGGCCCGCGCCAGCGCGGCGGTGCTGTACTCGGCCAGTTCCCAGGCCGGCAGGCCGAAGGCCGCTGCATCCCACGGCGCCGGCCGCAGCAGCGCCGGCGGCGCGCCGGCGTCCAGGTGTGGTTCAGCGCTCAACGATGGCTCCCGCGTTCGGCGTCACGCGCCGCACAATGTACAGCGGGCGCTTCTTCGATTCGTCGAAGGCCTTGCCGAGGTAGACGCCGAGGATGCCGAGGATGCCGATGATCAGGCCGCCGATGAAGTAGAGCGACACGATCAGGCTGGACCAGCCCGGAATCGGCGAGCTGTGGAACAGCGAGCGGCCCAAGAGAAAGCTGCCGAAGCCGAAGGACACGGCGGCCATCGTCAGGCCCAGCCGCGCGGCCATGCGCAGCGGCTTGTCGGAGTAGGCGATGATGGTGTCGGCCGCCAGCTTCCACAGCTTGGCCCAGGTGTAGGTCGAGGCGCCCTCGAAGCGCTCGTTGTGGGCCACCTGCACGCCGGTGGTGGGGAAGCCCATCCACTGCACCTGGCCGCCGAAGAAGCGCAGCTGTTCGCGCATGCGCGTGAAATTGTGGACCACCTGGCGCGACATGATGCGGAAGTTGCCGCTGTCGCCGTCGAAGTCGATGTCGGCCAGGTAGCTGAACAGGCGGTAGAACAGCCACGAGGTGAAGCGCTTGCGCAGCGGGTCCTGGCGCGGGCCGCGCAGCGCCAGCACCACGTCGTAGCCTTCCAGCGCCTTGGCGTACAGGCGCGGGATTTCCTCCGGCTGGTCCTGCAGGTCGCAGTCCATGACCACCACCCAGTCGCCGCGGCACTGGTCGAGGCCGGCCGTGATGCCGTAGTGCTGGCCGAAGTTGCGGCTGAACTGCAGGCCGACGACGCGCGGGTCGGCCTGCGCCAGGCGCTCGATGACGGGCCAGGAGGCGTCGCCGCCGCAGTCCTCGACGAGGACGATTTCAAAACGCGGGCTGACGGTTTGCAGCGCGTCGCGCAGGCGGCGGTACAGCTCGTCGAGGATCTTCTCGGCCTTGTAGACCGGGATCACGACCGAGATCAGGGGCGCGGCCGTGGTCTCGGCGGCGGCGCGAATATGGTCTTGCATAAATGATGTTCCTTGCTTACGGTTGCGCGAGGCGTACGATGTCCGCGCCGCGCATCATGAATCGCCCCCGGCCATTGCTGAAGGCGTGGAATTCGACCTGGTTCAGCGTCTCTGGGGCGCTGAATTCCACGGTCAGTTGCTGGGCGCCGGCCTGGGTTATGGCCAGCGTGCCCTCGGTATGGCTGCCATTATTGCTCGTGACATCGACGAAGCCGAAGTCGGTCACCCCGACGCCGCTGGTTTCGACGGAGTAGGTGACGCGGTAGCGACCCGCTCCGAGGCTGCGGTAGGGGCCGTATTGCAGCATGCCCGCAGTGCCGGCCTCGGCCACACGGGCCGCGCCGTCCAGCTTGCCGACCACGGCCGGCGTGTCAGGCCCGGCAGGATAATGCGCCGGCGTGCGCAGCGCCATGTCCCAGTCCGGTAGCGCCGCAGCCAGATTGCGGTTGAACACCAGCACATGCCACTCCTCGAAATCGAGGCGGCGCGGCGCGCCGACCAAGGCACCCAAGCGTTCCAAATTGAGCGCATGCAATTCGTCGTCGCTGAGCACCATGAAGGTGGGGCCGGTCCAGGCCGCCGGGTTATACCAGCGGTTCGACGACAGCTTGCGCATCGGCACTGGCACGCCCTGCTCGATGAGGATAGGGCGTATGCGGATGCGCTGGTCGCTTAACACGCTGATCTTGCCGGCGTTCCAGAAACCGGCGTAGCCGTAGCGCAAGCCCTGGCTGTCGAGGAAGCGCATCATGCGCATGTCGCGCGTGATGATGCGCGGCCCCTGCCACGGCAAGCTCCAGGTGCGCTGCAACAGGCCCGCGTAGGTGGTTGGCGCGCTCGTGGCCAGCACCAGCAGCGCCGCGGCGCCCAATACGCGCAGCGGCCGCGACAGCGCGCGCCGGTCGACCACGATGCCGGCCAGGATGATCAGCATCAGCATCAGCGATGGCACCAGGTAGCGAACCGAAGCTTCTGGCGTGCTCATGTCGGCCAGCGACGTAGTGGCGGCGATGAAGGCGTTCAGCACGATGGACGTGGCGGTGAATACGGCCACGTACAGGCGGGAGCGTTGCCGCGTGCGTAGCGCCTTGAATACGGCCCACGGCAGCAGCAGCAGCAGCGCTAGCGCCGCTACCAGTCGTGGCGCCTGGTACAGGCCGGCCAGCGACAGGACGGGCGTGTTGGCGCGCGGCCAGCCGTCGAACAGCGCGACCACGCCGCGCACCGTGTCGAGCAGGTTGGAGCCGATCTGGCCAGGGCTGAGCCATAGCAGTGGCTCGCCTGGATAATTGTTGACGTGGTGCAGGGTCCAGGTGTGCAGGCCGGCCCCGGCTAGCAGGCATAGCAGGCATAGCGCCAGTTGGCGCGGGTGGCGCCGCGGCGGCGGCTGGCCGTTCTCGATGGCAGTGCGGCGGTCCAGCCAGTGCAGCGTCAGCGCCGCCAGCGTCAGTGGCAGGCCATAGAAGATCAGGCCGCGCTGAGGATTGCTCCAGAACGCCAGCAGCACCAGCAGCGCGACGGCGCTGCCCCACAGCCAGCGGGCTCGGCCTTCGGCTTGGTACAGCGCCCAGTAAGCATACAGCAGGAAGCCGGCTTGGTAAAACATCGAGCCGTAAGCGCCTTGGCCGAAGATGTGTTCGGCCATGAACTCGGACATGCCGCTGGAAATGACCAGCAGTGCCAGCAGTCGCGCCGTGCGCGACTGGCCCAGCAGGCCGCCGACTAGCCACACGGCCGACAACGTCAGCGCCGCAGTGACAAGGTCCGATACCACATGCAGCGCGAAGCCGTTGGGGAAGAAGTGCAGCAGCGGGATGATCCAGGTCTGCGTGTAGACGATCCACAGGTCGCCGTTGGCGTAGTTCCAGTCACGCGGGAAATATTGGCCGGTCTCGGCGATTTCCTGTGCCAGCAAGTTCTTGATGGCGGAATCGGAGTGGAACGTCAGCTGGTAGGTGATACTCAGATACAGCATCAGCAGCAGCAAATTAACACAGAGCAAAAGGGGCAACCTGCGTTTGGTCAGCACGGCGAGAACATGGCTGCGATTGAGCATAGAGTTGGAGCAGCAAGGAAAAAGAGAATTATAGCCGTATATTGTAAAATGAACAATTACAATTGGGAAACTAAACACCGGCTGGCCATCCGCAAATCCGCAGGAATCCACGTGGGCGGCGGCCCCAGGCGGGCGAACCGCCGCGGAGATATTGCAATATTGTGCAAGCTGTTCCGGCGTAGCGCCATCAAGCCATCAGCGTGGCGCCGTTTCGGTAGCGGCGCCGCTGCAGCAGGCAATCGACGATCTGGGCGGTGCTGGCGGCCCAGTGCAGATGGGGCATGGCGGCCGATGCCGGCGCCCGCCCCGAGGCGTGCAAGTCCAGCCAAGCGATCAGCGCCTCGGCTAGGCCGGCGTCATCGTCGGCGTTGAAATAAAACGCATGTTGGCCGCCCACTTCGCGGAAGACCGGGATATCGCGCGCCACCACCGGCAGGCCGTGCTGCGCGGCCTCGATCAGGGGCAGGCCGAAGCCTTCGGCCTGCGACGCGGCCAGCAGCGCCGAGCAAGTCTGATACAGGCGTAGCAGCATTTCATCGCTGGCATGGTCGAGCCAGAAGAGGCGCCGGCCCAGCTCGGCATGCTGGCGCAGCCGTTCGGTGAGTGCCTCGACCATCCAACCGGCGCGGCCGACAATGACCAGGCTGGCGTCCACGCCACGCCGCCACAGCAGCTCGAAGGCGTCCAGCGCCTGCGCCTGCGACTTGCGCGGTTCGAGCGTGCCGACCATCAGCAGCGTGGGGCGGCCGGTGATAGCGCTCAGCACTTGCTGGTCGCCGGCGTCGATGCCAGTGCTGGCCGGGGCCGTGAGCAAGTCGGCACCCAAGTGGCAATAGCTCACTTCCAGCGGTGCGGAACGGCGTACTGCGGCTTGTTCCAGCCAGGCCAGCACGTCGTCGGCGACGGCGCGCGAGATGCAGATCAGGCCGTCGGACAGTTGCGCGATCGTGCGCAGCCAGGCCGTGTATGGCACCGGCGCGCCGGCCATGAACAGTTGTGGCCGGGTGATCGGCAGCAGGTCGTAAATCATGAAATACAGGCGCACGCCGTGGCGCCGCAAGTCGGCCAGCGTGGCTGCATTGGCGCACACACCCAGCGGCGAGAGGTCGAGGCCGTAGAAGATGTCGCCGGGGCGCACCGCGATCGGCAGTTCCGCGCCTGCGCCGGCCATCGCCAAGCCGTCCGCGTAGGCGTAATATCCGCCGGCGTCATAGACGGTGGCGATGCGGTAGCCCGGCGGCGGCGTCTGGCGCAGCGCGTGCAACACGCTGCGCACCACGCGCTGTATGCCCGATTTGTCATCCTGGCGTGCCAATACCGAAATATCGACCAGCAATTGGCGGCGCTCGGCCGTCGTGGCCGGATGGGCTTGTTCAGCCATGTTGAAGCTCCCGGCGCAGCAGGCTGGGCACGCCGTGCGCCAGGCAGGCTAGCAGGCCGGCGACGTCGAGCGGCGCCAGGTGGAGCGCCAGATCGGCGCCGGCCAGTGCCGAGTCGCCGGCATCGGCGAACAACAGGCGATAGCGGCCGTCGGCAGCCAGCGGCGAGGCTTGCCATGCCGCTTGTACGGCGGCCTGTTGGGCAGCGTCGGGCCAGCCCAGCGCGCACACCAGCACGTCGTCCGGCGTCAGTTCCAGCGCGGCACGGGCGGCCGCGCGTACCGGGCCGGCCGGCGTGCCTGCCAGGGGCAGGCAGCTATCCCACGTACCGCCCAAGGCTTCCAGCGCGCGCCGCACCTGCGGGGCGGAGGCAGGCAACTTGCCCGTATAGGCGGCGGCCGGAACGACAGCGGCCGCACCATGCGCGCCGTGCGCAGCAGGCGCTGTAACAGCCTGGGCGACGGCGGCCGGCTCATCGCCGTCCACGGCGCTGGCCATGCCGTGGAAGCGCATGGCGGCCTGGATCACGCCGCGGTTGGCCAGCGCCGCGTCGGCCGCGCCGTCGCTCCAATGCAGCAGCATGTCGCCGGGTTTGATCTCGGCCAGCGCATCGTCCAGCACCAGCTGCGGCCGGCCTATCAGTTCCAGCGTGGCGCGCCGCGCGTAGCGGTAGCCGCCGCCCTCGCGCAGCACCGGTTCGATGCGGTAGCCGGCCGGGGGCGCCAGCACCAGTTCGCGCAGCAGCGCGCGTTCGGGCGTGGCGTCGGGCGCCAGCGTGGTGATGTCGACGAGCAACTGGCGCCCCATCGTGCCGGCCTGGTTGGACGCGATGCAGGCCGCCGTTTGCAGCCAGTCTTCGTCGCTCGGCGCGGCGGCGGTGTCGAGCGCGGCGAGCCGCTGCATCAGGTCGGCGTAGCGGGCGCCGGGACTGTGCGCGGCGAAGTGTTCGATGGCGTCGCGGTACTGTTCGCCGATGCGGGCCGGATGGTGCTGGCGCAGCATGTAGTCGGCGCCGCGCTGCGACAGCGTGCGCGTCAATTCGGGCTCGGCGCGCAGGCGCACCAAGGCCGCGCTCAGCTCGTCGATGGTGAATTGGTCCGGCAGCTTGATGGTGACGTCGGCCGACACTTCGGCGCCCGAACCGTGGCTGTTGATAATGGTCGGCAGGCCGAACGCCAGGCAGTCGAGGATGGTGCCCGAGGTTTCGCCGCGCGACAGCGTGCGCAGCTGCACGGCGGAGTCGGCCGCCATCAGATAAGTGCGGTACAGCGCGGGCGTGGCGAAACCAGTGATCTTGATGCGCTTGTGGCCGCTTATGCGTTTGGCCAGGTCCTGGCCGAATTTCTCGATATTGTTTTCGCCGACGAACACCAGGTGGCAGTCGCGGTCTTCGGCGAGTGCCGAGGCCAGCCACGCTTCCAGAATGCGGTCGTTGCATTTGGTGATGGCCAGCAGGCCGAAAGAGCAAACCACGAAGTCGCGCTCGCCGAAGCCGAGCTCACGGCGTGCGCCCGCGCGGTCGAGATCGCCCTGTAACAGGCGCAACAGCGGGATCGAGCGCCACGCGTCGGCCCGGCCCGGCCCGTACCATCGTTCGGCCAGCGCGGCCGAGTGGGCCGAGTGGATGATGACGCCGATGGCCTGGTCCAGCACGGCCTTGTTGTTCGGATACTGGTAGTAAGAGGCGGCGCGGCCGTGCTCCTGCTCATGGGCCAGTGCCGGATAGCCGTGCGAGGCGTACAACGACTGGCAATAGAAATTCGGCTGCAGCTTGGCCGCGTCGATATAGTTGACGGCGCCGCTGAGGAAGAAGTCGTGCAGCTCGACCACACCCGGGTGGCGTGCCAGCAACGGGAACATGTGGTGGTGGAACGAGGAATTGCCGAAGTGGTAGAGGATGCGGTCGAAGCGGTGGGCGTTGGCGTCGAACCAGGCCACGCTGCGCTGCGGGAAATTGGCCGTGGCCCAGGTGTCCGTCGTGACCGGCTGGTCCAGCACGAGATCGATGTCGTAATAGCGCGCCAGCTCCGGCAGCAGCTCGGCGCCGGTATCGGCGATGCCAGAGCGTTCCGGCGGCAGTGGCGAGACGAAGGCCAGGCGCGGCCGTCTTCCGTTGAGCTGGTCCGGCACGCTGACGGCGCTGCGCGCCGCCTGCTGGCGCTGCGCATGGCGCGCCTCAAAGGCGTCGAGCGCCTTGCGTGCGCTGGCGTCCCACGAAAACAGCTTGGCCTGGACCAGGCCGTGCGCGGCGAGGCTGGCGCTGAAGTCGGCGTCGGTCAGCGCATGCTGCATCTTGGCGCTGATGTCGGCCACGCTATTGGGGTCGAACAGCGCGTCGCTGCGGCCGATCACCTCGGGGATGCTGCTGTTGTTGGAGCCTATCACCGGCACGCCGCACGACATCGCCTCCAGCGCCGGCAGGCCGAAGCCTTCCTGCAGCGACGGAAACACGAACAGTGACGTCAGGTTGTAGAGCGAGACCAGATCATCGTCGGAGACGAAACCGGTCAGCACCAGGTCGGCCGGAGCCAGGCCGAAGCCGGCCGCTAGCGCGTTCAGGCGCACCCGGTCGCCGTCTGGGATGCTGCAGACCACGGCCAGCTGGTATTGCTGGCGCAAGGCGCCCGGCAGCTTGGCGTAGGCTTCGATCAGGCCTTCGATATTCTTGCGGTAGTCGATACCGCCGGTGTACATGATGTAGGAACGGGTCAGGCCGTAGCGCGCGCGCAGCGCTTGTGCCTGCTCGGGCGCCAGCGTGCGCGGCACGAAGATGGTGTCGACCGCCGACGAAATGTTGACCACGCGCTCGCCCGGCAACTGCAGCGCCGTCATGGCTTCCTGGCGCGAGTGGCCGGAAATGGCCAGCAGCAGCTCGGCGTTCTTCAGGCTTTGCAGCTTGCGGTAATACCAGCTCGCCACATGCGGGTCAGTCAGATAGGTTTCCTTGCGTATCAGCGGGATCAGGTCGTACAGGGTGATGGCGTTGTCATACTGGCCGCTGTTGTGCAGTACCGAGCCGCAGGCGTTCTCGCCCAGACCTTCAAACAAGCTCGACATATGGACCATGTCCGGCCGCAGGTCGGCCAGGTAGTGTTCGCGCAACTGTTCGGCCGCGCGCAGGCGCCAGCTGTTATTGCGGTCGTGCTCGAAGATCGGCGCCGGCAAATCGAACACCGATATCTGCGATTGCGGCAGCGCGTCGGCGAAGGTGTGGCGCAGCTTGGCCACGCTGTCCGGGAAGTGGTTGTTGAGCACGATGCGGAATTCATGCGCGCCGCCCTGGCGCAACATGGCTTGGGCCAGCGCCAGCGAATAGCGGCCGATGCCACGGTTGGTGCTCGAGCCCTGACAGGCGAGTAAGTCTAAGACGATACGCATAACGGTGTGGGTCCTCGTGGATCAGGAGTGGGGCTGTTGCTGGCGTGCGCGGCGCAAGTCGTCGAAGACGCGGCGGGTGGCGGTCGGCAGATGTTCCAGATGGGCGGTGGCCGGGGCGTCGCTGGCGACCGGCAGCGACTGGCTCTGCGAGCGCAGCGCCACGCCGCGCAGCAGCGCCACCAGCGGCGGGAAGCGCGCCGCGTTGCGGCGCACGAAGTAGGACAGCGCCGGGCGCGCCGTGATGTAGTGCATGGTGCGCAGCAACATGGCCTTGAGCGCGCGCCGCGGCAGTGTGCGCAGGCGCTGTGCGGCGCGCTTGACGCCGCCGACCAGGCGTCGCAGCATGCGCCGCGCGGCGCGCGCCGCGTCCTTGGCCGCGCGCAGCGGCCGCGTGATGCGCCACGACAGGCTGTGCGCAATGCCGGCCACCAGCGCTTCGGCGTGTTCGGCGCGGGCGCGTTGGCGTTCGGTGTCCTGGCGTTGTTGTTCGATCAGTACGACGGCGTGGTCGGCGCTCCAGCGGGCATGCGTCAGGTCCTGTTCGGCCCGCTGCGCGCGGTCGCTTTGCTGTTGCAGCGACAGCTTTTGCAAGGCCAGCATATCGGCCTGCGACGCCAGCAGCAGATGTTGCGCTTCCAGCGACTGGGCTTGTGAACTCAGCGTCGCGCTCTGGCGCGCCAGCGCCTCGGTCTGCACCTGCAGCGTCCGTACGTGCTCGGCCTGGGTCTGCTCATAGTGCTCGATATGGCTGTATTTCTGTTTCCACTCTTCGGTGTGGGCCAAGGCCCAGACGCGCGATTCGGCCGCCTCGGCCTCCGCCGTCGCCGTGCGCGCCCGCCACTCGGTCAGCGGGTGGGCGTAAGGATGGTCCTCGCACAAGGTGAAGTCGTCGGTCGGCGACAGCGGCCGGCGCAGCGCTTCCAGCAGCGTCGCCTGTTCCTGCGCCACGTAGTAGCGGCAATGGCCATCGTCGAGCGCCAGCGTATAGGCGTGGGCCAGCACGCCGACCTGCCACGCCGGCATGGCTGGCGTGGCGGCGCCGACCCGCACCAGCAGCAGCCAGGGCCGCCAGCGTTCCAGGTCCAGTCCAGCCAGCGCGGCCGCCTCGGCGCCGTTGACATTGAGGTGCATGAAGTGGATGACGGGAGCGGCGTGGGCCGCGCACAGCGCGTCCAGCGTCTGCAATTCGGTGTCGCTCCGCAGCACGTCGTGGCCGGCCGCGCGCCATGCCTGGGCCAGGGCCGGGTCCAGCGTCGACGCCTGCGTGTCGGCGCGGCGGTACAGCAAGCTGCTGCCGGCGGCGGCGGCGGCGGCGGCGCCGACGTTGATGTCGGCCGGTCGCGCCTGGCGCAGGCGCCGCAGCGCGTCGGCCGCCGGTTCCACGTTCAGGCCGCGCCAGCCGCGCTGGTAAAACGCCAGCGTGACGGAATCGCGTTGCGGATCACCGGCGCCGACATCGACGTAGAAGCCGGCCTCGACATGCCGTAGCGCCCGCCACAGCAGCACGTCTTCGAAATTGCGTGCGTAGGAAATCAAACTCATGGTCTTCCTCAAATGCCTTGCAGTTGTACTTGCGGGTCCAGCCAGGCGCTGCCCTCGAAATAGCCGTGGCTCAGGTTCATCACCTGGAACACCAGTGCCAGGTCGCGCCACTCGTAGTTGTCGACCAGGTGGGTGTCGGCACTGTGCAGCGCGGTCGCCACCGAATAGCTGCCCGGCCCCAGATTGAGGCGGAACTGGAAGCTGAACGTCAGGCGCTGGCCGTCGGCCACCGGCGGCACCGGCGCCTCCTTGTGGAAGGTGTTGGTGCCGAAGATCGGCTGGCCCAGCCGGTCTTTGATGCGGTAGCCCAGCGTCAGGTTCGGGATGGCATGGTGGACCTCGACCACCACCTGCAGCGTCACCAGGCTGCCGACGTCGTGCACCTCGGCCGCCTCGCCCTGTTCGTTGAGCAGTGCGATATGGTGCACGGTGGCTTCGCCGCTGCCGGAGATGGTCTGTACCTTGCCGCTGGCGTGGGTTTCCTGGCGCACGTTCTGGTTCTCGCGCTCGGCCAGCATGGCGTTGTAGTAATCCATGATTTCCTCTGGCGTGCCTTCCTTGCTGATGCGGCCGGCGTCCAGCAGGATGGCGCGGTCGCACACCGACTGGATCGCACCCTTGTCGTGCGACACGATCAGCAGGGTGGTGCCCTGTTCGCGGAAACTGCGGATGCGCTCGAAGCTCTTGTGCTGGAAATAGGCGTCGCCGACCGACAGCGCTTCGTCGACGATCAGCACGTCGGGACGGCGCGCGGTGGCGACGGCGAAGCCCAGGCGCATCTGCATGCCGCTGGAATAGACCCGCACCGGCTGGTCCAGATAACTGCCGATCTCGGCGAACGCTTCGATCTCCGGCATCAGCGTCTGCATTTCCTCGGCGCTCAGGCCGATCAGCTGGCCCGACATCAGCGCATTCTGGCGCCCCGTGAAATCGGGATGGAAACCCATGCCCAGTTCCAGCATGGCGGCCACGCGGCCCTCCATCTGCACCGTGCCTTGGCTGGCGGCGGCGGTGCCGGTGATTAGTTTCAGCAAGGTGCTCTTGCCGGCGCCGTTGATGCCGATGATGCCCAGCGCCTGGCCCGGATGGACCTGGAAGCTGATGTCCTGCAGGACCCAGATGCGTTCATGGCGCGGCTTGGCGAACGGCGTCAGCCATTCGAGCAGCCGGGCCCGGTGGTTCGGATAGCGCTTGTAGGCCTTGCCCAGATTCGATACGCGTATGCTGCCGTTCACAGTTCGTCCACCATTTCGCCCGCGCGCGCGCGGAAAAGTTGCATGCCCAGCAGGCACAAGATAATTCCCACCAGCGCCGGCGCCAGCAGCGTGCCCCACTGCGGCGTCGCGTGGCCGACCAGGATGTCGTGGAAGGCGATGATCAGCGGCGCCATGGGGTTGAACATCAGCCAGTCGCGCACATTCGGCGGCAGCGCCTTGAGCGGGTAGACCACCGGCGTGAACCAGAACCAGAACTGCAGTACGATGGTGAAGAACTGGCCGACGTCACGGAAGAAGACATTGAGGATGCCGACGATCATGCCCAAGCCGATGGCCAGCGCGATCAGGATCGCCAGCACCGGCAACAGTGCCAGATAGGCCCAGCCGGGGAAGTTGTCCGACACCACGAGGAACAGCGTGAACAGACCGAAGATGATGGCGAAGTTCAGGCAGGCATTGATGACGACGATGACGGGCAGGCACAGCCGCGGAAAATTGATCTTCTTGATCAGGCCGGCGTTGTCGAGGAAGACGGTCTGCGCCTTGCTGGTGATTTCCGCGAACAGATTCCAGGTCAGCACGCCGGCGCACAGGTAGATGCTGTAGGCGAAGGTCGAATTATTGTCCGGCAGGCGCGAATGCATCACCTGGGCGAAGATGACGGTGTAGACGAAGATCATGGCCAGCGGATTGAGCACGGTCCAGGCCGCGCCGAGGATGGAGTTGCGGTATTTCGACTGGAATTCGCGCTGCACGCTGGTCTTGATGAAGCCGCGGTAATTGGCCAGGTTGCGCAGGCGTGCCAGGGCCATCATGGCTGGGCTCCGGCATGGTGGTGCGGGTGGGGGGCGGGCGGTGGGACAGGCGTCATGGTGTGTGCGTCTACAAGATAAAACGGGATAAAAATCGGCAACGCTGGGGGCGAACGGGGCGCGCCTATCGCGGCGCGCAGCATTATACATTATCTTTTCGATAATCCAGCGTCAGGATGGGCCTTCGATCAACTTTTGCAGCGCCTGCGGGTCGAGGATAATCAGGCGGTGGGTTTCCTTCTGCACAATGCCTTGCTGGGTCAGCGTCAGCAAGGCGCGCGTCACGGTCTCGCGGCTGGTGTTGATCATGTTGGCGATGTCCTGGTGGGTCGGCAGGTTTTCCACGACGTCGGGCTGGCCCGGGTGGGTCGTCTTCAGCTGCACCAGGAAGGTGTATATGCGGCGCGCCGTGTTGTTGATACTTAGCAAGCTGCGGAACTCGGAATCGCGCTGGATCTTTTCGGCCAGATGGCGCAGCATCATATTGGCCACCGATGGCGCATGCGAAAACAGATGCAGCGCGGCCGCCGATGGCAGGAAGGCCACCAGCACGTCGCTCATCGCCACCACCGACGCCGTGCGCGTGGAATTGTTGATGACGGCAATCTCGCCGAAGAAGTCGCCCGGCGCCAGCATGCGCAGGCCGATGGCACGGCCGTCCTCGGTGACGTCGATGACTTGTAGCTGGCCCGACAGCAAAAACAGCAGCCCGTCGCCGCTACCGCCCTTTTGCAGCACGACGTCGCGCTTGTGGTACTGGCGGTAGCGCAGGTCGGGCTTGATGCGATCGATGGCCTCGTCGTCGAGGCCGGCGAGCAGCGGGATCTTGCGCAGGTGCACTTGCAGCTTGGTCGTCGTCGGCGCCTCGGTGCCGGCCGGGCCCGCGATGCCGGGGCCGGCCGGCACGGCATCGGCCGCTGTCGACGCCGGCTCGGATGGGGCTTTGGAACTGGGCTTCATGGCTGTTTCTGTTTATTTGGGGCGGTCATTGACTGTCGTGCCAGCGCAGGCTGAGCTGGATCTGGCGGTTATCGTATTGAAAAATCGAAATGTTCTCGTGGTTGCGTACCTCGCGCCAGTCGAACTGCAGCGTGATGCGCGCGCTCAGCGGATACAGCAGGCTGGCGCGCAGATTGTAGGTATCCTGGCGGCGCACCGTGTCGATCAGGCCGGGCGAATACGCCAAAGCACTGTTCCAGCGCTGCTCGGACAAGTCGAGCTCGCCTTCCAGCAAGCCCCACAGCCCGGTGTGTCCGAACAACTCGGCGCTCCAGCCCTGCCGGTTGCCGCCCGGTCGGTCGCTGACGGCGTGGTCATTGAGCCAGCCTAGGTTCAACTGCAACTGGCGCGTCTCGTCGCGATAGCCGAAGATGCTGTGCAATTCACTGGTATTGGAGTCGAAATTGCTCAGCGTGTGATAATTCATGTGCGATACGCTGCCCAGCACGCTCCAGTCGACGCCGCTCGGCAGCGTTAGCGGTGGCGTCGCCCTCAGTTGCAGCTGAGCCTGGGTCTGATACATGAGGCCGCCCAGGGTGAGCGCGCCAACCAGGCCGCTGCCGCGCAGCCGCCATTTACCCATGCGCCAGGGATGCTCGGCGCCGGCAAACAGCGAAATCGTATTGTAGCTCGACAGGTGATCGTTCTGGCGCACGTGTAGCTGGGCATAGCCGAGGTCGCCGTCCTGATCGAGGTCGCGCAGATAGTCGGCCGACACCACCGAATAGTGATCGGGCTTGGGCAGATAGTCGGGCAGCAGCTGCAGCGGCGCGCCGGAGCCGTCGCCCAGCGAATACAGCGGATTGCTGGCGCCCTGGTTGACGTTGCGGTCATAGCCGCGCGCCGCCGTCACTGCCCACTCGCTGTGCAGCGGCGTGCCGGCGCAGCCCTGCAGGCGCTGCTGGGCGATGATGTCGAGGATGCCCTTCGGCGGATCGTAGCGCTGCTCGATTTCCTGGAACAGGCGCTCGGCGGCGGCGCTGTTGCCAAGCGCGCAATGCAGCAGCGCCAGATCGAGCCATTCGCCGGCATGGCTCGGGCCTTGGGCGATCATGCGCGTCAGCGTCGTGCTGGCGTCGCCGCGGCGGCCTTCGGAGATGGCCTGCATGGCGTCCATGTACAGGTCGGGCGCGACTTCGGCCGGCGCCGCCGCCGGGCTGGCGAGCTGCGCCTGGGAGGGCGCCGCCAGTAGCATGGATAGCGTCAGCGCGGCGGCCCGTGTCGCCGGCAGCACAGAGGAGAGTACGGTGCGGATCATGGCGTCACGGCAATCTCGGCCAGCGCCGCCAGTGTATACAGAGTCGTGCTGTTTTCGCGTCCGCGCAAGGTGATGTCGCCCAGGTTGATCAGCCTGTGGCGCTGCGCGCGCTGCGCCGTGCCGGGGCCGATAATGACGTCGTACGGCAGGTCGCGCGCCGCCGTTTCGAGCCGTGAGGCGACGTTGACGCTGTCGCCGACGGCCGTGTAGATGCTGCGCGACGAGGCGCCGAAGTCGCCCGCCATCGCGATCCCGCTTTCGATGCCGATGCGCACCCGTAGCGGCGCCTCGGCGCGCGCCGCGCGCGCGCGGTTGAAGGCCCGCACCTCGGCTATGATGGCCAGCGCGGCGTCGAGCGCCTGATCGGCGTGGTCGGCAACCGGCAGCGGCGCCCCCCAGAACGCCACCAGGCCGTCGCCGGTGTATTTGTCGAGCGTGCCGTGCTGGGCCAGTACCGGCCGCGTCAGGCAGTTGAGGAAATCGCGCGTCAGTTGCGCCGCCTGCTCCACGGTCAGCGCCTCGACGTGGCCGGTGTAGCCCTCCATGTCGGCGATCAGCGTGGTGACGTCGCCGCGGCGCGGCGCCAGCGGGTCGCGCAGATTGCTGCGCAGCAGCTCGTCGACGACGGCGTCGGCCACGTACTGGCGCAAGGTGCCGAGCAGCTGGCGCGATTGGCGCTGGGTCGACTGCCACGCCAGCGGCACGGCCACGGCCAGCAGGAATAAATGGGTCAGCAGCGGGCCGGTGCTGTTGAAGACGGCGTCGTGCGGCACCGTCAGCCAGGCCAGCCCCAGCCACAGCAACGAGGCTGCGCCGAGGATGCCGAGATTGGCCCAGGCCGGCAGGCGTGGAAAGGTGTAGGTGACGACGACCGTGACCAGCACGCCAAAGACGATGGCGATCAGCCGGCCCGGCCACGGTGCCGGTGCGAGGCCGGCGCGGGCGTCGAGCTGGGCGGTGAGGGCGGCTGCGTGGACCAACAGGCCGCTGGTCGAGGCTGACAGCGGCGTTGCCACCCGGTCCGACAGCCCCAGCGACGACGAGCCGACCAGCACCAGCTTGTCGGTGATCAGGCTGGCCGGCCAGCGCTGGGCCAGGATGTCGGCGGCCGGCACCACCGTATAGGCCTCCCACGCGCGGCTGTAGGGAATGCGCCGCAGGCCGTCGCCGCTGATCATGCCGCCGGTCGGGCCGCTGGCGTGTGAGTCGGGGTGTGGATCGGTGCCGCCGACTGCGCGCTCGCAGCAGGCCAGCAGCGCGCGCGACAGCGTCGGATAGTCACGTCCGCCGAACCAGGTCAGCATCGGCAAGCGGCGTATCATGCCGTCGCGGTCGGGAATGAAGCCGATATTGCCGGTATGGGCGGCCAGAGCCAGGGTGGCGTGGTTGGCGATGTAACCGCTGGCGGGCACGGCGGAGCCGGCCGTCGCGGCGGCCTGGCCGCCGCTCAGGCCACCCTTGCGCAGCGGCAGCGCGCCGTTGAAATCGAAGGCCACTGGCATCACCAGCGGGCCGTGCTGCGCCAGCAACGCCAGCCGGGTGTCGCCGTCATGGTCGGCCGGCTCGGGAAAGACCACGTCGAGCGCCACGCCGCGCGCCTGATATGGTCCCAGCAGCTGCTCGATCAGCGTGGCCACGCGTTCGCGCGGCCATGGCCACGGACCGGCGGCGCTCAGGCTGGCCTCGTCGATGTCGATCACCACCAGCCGGGTTTCCGGCGCGTCCGATGCCTGTAGCCGCACGATGCGGTCGCGCAGCCACTCATTGGCGACGTAGGACTCGACCGCCGTAGGCAGCCACTGCGCCCACACGGCCAGCGCAACGGCCACCAGCGCGACGACGCCGCGCGGCAGGGCCGACGACCATGTCGGCGCACGGGAAACAAGCAATGGCGTCATAAGCAAGTGCAGCGGCGCCGGCGGCGCGGAAAGGGATGCGGGCGAACCCGCGAGTATAACGGCATGGTTTTTATTCGGTGGTTAACTGTAATCTTCGCTTACAAATTTTAGACGGTAAAGCGCACGCCGGACGGCTGGCAGGCTGGGGCGAACTGCTATAGTGACGCTAAGTATTGTACGCACGGAATGTCATGGCCACCGGTAAGTATTGTACGCAGAAATGTGATGGCCGTCACAGTATTTTCAGGCACAAGGCGGACAATACCCTAAAAAAGGAGTAGTAATATGTGGTCTCAATTTAAGCGCAACGCCTTGGCCGGCGGCGCACGCGGCTTTTCCCAGCTATGGCTGGGCCTGTGTTTGACGCTGCTGGGCGGCCTCGCCCACGCCGGTGACGCGGCGCGCATTGTCTTCGTCGCCGGCCAAGTGCATACGGGCACGCGTGCGCTCGCCGTCGACGAGGTCGTGCAGGAGGGGGACGAAATCGTCACCGGCCCCCAGGGTTATATTTATCTGAAGACGGTCGATAACGGCCTGCTGATCCTGCGCCCGGGCAGCCGCGCGCGCATCGTCACCTACCACGTCGACACCCAGAATCCGGCCAACACCCACATCAAGTTCGAATTGCTGTCGGGCGTGGCACGCAGCGTCTCGGGTGACGCCGTCAAGCTGGCGCGGCAGAATTTCCGCTTCAACACGCCGGTGGCCGCCATCGGCGTGCGCGGCACCGATTTCACGGTCTCGACGGATGACGAAACGTCGCGCGTGACCGTGATTTCGGGCGCCATCGTCGTGAGCGGCTTCTCGGCCACCTGCATGCCGGGCGGCAGCGGCCCGTGCGATCGTACCTCCAGCCGCGAGCTTGCCGCGAGCCAGGTCGGACAAATGCTGCAGATCAAGCGCGGCCAAACCGTGCCGCAGTTGATGTCGGGCGGCACGCTGGCGCCGGACAATGTGGTGCCGCCGCGCAGTGACGAGCCGGTCGGCAAGTCCGGCTCGGCCGGCGCGCCGCCGTCGGGCGATGTCAGCCTGGACCCGCAGAAGGGTGACAATTTGCTGCACCAGGCGGAAGTGGCGCAATCGGTCAAACCGCCGGATCCGCCGGTGGTGTTGGCACCGGCGGATCCGCCGGTGGCGACGCCGCCCGTGGTGACGCCGCCGCCGGCGGTGACGCCGCCAGTGGTCACGCCGCCGGTGGTCACGCCGCCAGTGGTGACGCCACCGGTGGTCACGCCGCCGGTGGTGGTGCCCGACAGTAAAATTGTTTGGGGGCGTTGGCAAGCGGTACTGGATCAGGCCGCCGCCATCGATACCGCCAAGTTGTCGCAAAGCGGCGCACAAGAAATCAGCCGCAACGAGTACTACGCCGTGTTCCGCACCGCCGGCACGAATTGGTTGTCGCCGAACCAGGGCTCGGCGGGCTTCGCGCTCAAGCAGAGTGAAGCCTTCCTGCTGGATGAGCCGACTGGCAAGATGACGGCGGCCACGCTGCAAAACGGCCAGTTGCAGGTTGATTTCGCCAAGTCGACCTTTAACACTTCGTTCGACTTGCTGTCGGGTAGCGAGAAATTCAGCTTGCAGGCGCAGGGCAGCGTCTCCAGCGACGGTATCTTGACTGGGAATAATCAATTTTCCCGGCCGACCAATATGACCGTCAACGGCGTGTTGAGTAACGAAAACGGCGGCGCCGCCTCGTATATTTTCACATCGCGCATCGACGACCGGCGCGTGGCCAACGGCGTGACTTATTGGCAAAAAAATTAAGTGTTGTTCATTCGATCCCAATGTAAACGCAGGCCTCGCGGCCTGCGTTTTTTATGCACGTCGTGTTGCTTGGCTGTAATTTAATTACGCAGCCAGCGTCGCCTCGCATGCCGCCGGAATCAGGCGGATGGCAGGGTGGGCAAGTGGATTGCTCATTTGATAATTCGGTATTGATTTCCCTTGACGCATCTCCCATAATGCCTCGCGGACAGATTTTGTAGTTTTTTTTATGAAATGAGAGGGTTTTTTATTGCTTTGTGTGACGCCCGTCACACAAAGCAGCAAATGTCTTCTGCCATTATGGCTGCCGTAGCACTGCAAGCATCTGAGTTTCAAACGCCCGCAGTTTGAATCTTTTTGAAATGACTTCCTAGGAGTTTTAAATGACTATCAGCACTTCCGACATCCAAGCACTGTATATCGCTTACTTCAACCGTCCAGCCGACTACCTCGGCTTGCAATTCTGGACCAACGCCGCTACCCAAGCTGGCAGCGTTGCCAGTGTTGCTAACGCGTTCAGCGCATCGCCGGAATACGCCGCGCTGTATAGCGGCAAGAGCACGTTGGAAATCATCGACAGCATCTACGTCAACCTGTTCGGCCGTCACGCCGAGCCTGCAGGCCTGTCCTTCTGGGGCAACGCACTGGACAGCGGTCAACTGAACATCGGTAACATCGCTTACCAAATCTTCCAGGGCGCGCAAAACGCCGATCTGGTCGCCGTACAAAGCAAAGTTGCAGCCGCAACCGCTTTCTACAACTCGCTCGACACCAGCGCCAAAATCACCGGCTACGACGGCGCCGCCGCTGACAGCGTGGTGAAAAGCTGGTTGTCCGGCGTGGTTGACCCAACCACCCTGGCAGCGGCCACCACCGCTGCCGCTCTGAACGCTGTGACCGGCGCCGCAGAAGCAGCCCACAGCGGCGCCACCGCCGTCAACACCGCCCTGACCACCGGCATAGATACGCTGGTCGGCAATGCCAGCGTCGCCAACGTCTTCACCGGCACCCTGGTAGCTGCAGATCAGACTACCGGCGTCAACGCGTCGACGCTGTCGGCCCTGGATTCGATCACCGGTGCTGGCTTGAACAACACGCTGAACATCAACGACCTGTCCGGCGGCATGGCCCTTAACCCAAGCGTTATCCCTGGCGGCCTCAAGGTTTCGGGCGTGCAAACGGTTAACTTCGTTTCCGTTGGCACCATCGGTGCTGCCGCAAGTCCCTTCGACGCCTCCGGTTTCACCGGCCTGACCGCCTTGAACGGCACGTCGACCGGTGGCGCTTACGTCGCCGCTGCCGCGACCACGGCTGTCACGCTGAACGACAGCAATCTGGGTGCCGGTGCCATCAGTGTCACCGGCGGCGGCAACGTTGCCGTCACCGCTGCAAGCCAGGATAGCGGCACCATCACCGTCGCCGGCGCAGCTGGTTCGGTCAACGTCACGACCGGCATCGCTGGCGGCTTGGTCGGTTTGGGCAGCGGCCCAGCCGGTGGTTTGATCCATGTCCTCGGTGGCTCCACCATCAATGTTACGGAAAATATCACCAACGCCACTAACACCACGGCGACTGAAAGTGATGTCCATATCGATGGCGGTTCGACCACCACGACCGTCACCATCGCTCAGGGCGCTGTCCAAGGCGCTCGCGCTGCAACGACCGCAGTCGCTGGCGTTGAAGCTGTTACCGGCGTCACCGCTGCTCCTGGCACGGATGGCGTCACCGCGGTTGCTGCCGTTGCTGCTGCTAGCGGCCACGCGGCACGTGCTGGCATTGCTGCAGACGGCGCAGTTGTCATCACCGACGCGCACTACGGCACGACCGGCGCCAACACCATCACCAGCGTTTCGCTGTCGAACTACGGTGGTTCTTCGAGCATCAGTGACAACGCGCTGGCCACGTTGTCGCTGTCGGGTTTCGCAGGTGACTTGGCCATCAATAACGGTACCGCCATCGTTTTGGGTAGTCCAGTTGCCCCAACCGCCAACAGCGCCCTGACCCTGAACCTGAGCGGCCTGAAAGTTGTCGATGACAACACGATCACCGACGTTAGCAACGAAATCACCACCCTGAACGTGGTGACCGCAACGGCTGACTCGGAACTGAGCGCCTTCGTTGACACTCACCTGGCGACCCTGAACGTTTCCGGCACCAACGTCCTGAACCTGGACTTGGTCAACGCCAGCTTGACCGCGATCAATGTCAGTGGCTCCGCTGGTTTCAGCGACAACGGCACCTACGCAGCCCTGGGTTCGGCCGTCACCTTCACCACCACGTCGACCGGCGCCATCACGCTGACGCTGGATGCCACCACCCAAGCGTTCACCGGCGCAGCAGGTACCGACACCATCACGATCGATGCCACCGTTGACGCAACCAAGGTCATCACCGCTGGTTCGGCTACCGACAATGAACTGATCCTGGATGGCGGTGCTTACGCTCTGACCGCTGCTACCGCAGCTAAAGTCACCGGTTTCCAAACCGTGGGCGTCACCGCCGCTGTTACCGGCACGATCGACATGAGCGTGCTGGATGCAACGGCCAGCTCGCTGGACATCATCGGCAGCACCGGCATTGCCTTCACCAAGGTCGCTACCGGCGCCTCGATCTCGATCGATAACGATACCACCGGTGTGGTTTCTGTTAGCTACGTCAATGCTCACGGCAGCACCGACACCACCGCGCTGACCTTGGGCAGTGATGGCGGTAACAACGTTACCGTCGCCACCCTGCTCCTGCAGGATGCGAACCAGGTTGGCATTGCCACCCTGAACGTGGACAGCGTGGGTGTCGGTGGCGGTACCGGTCTTCATTTCGGCTCCGTCAACACCATCACTAGCTTGGATGAGAACGGACTGTCGAACCTGAACGTCAGCGGCGACACCGGTCTGGTTATCCATAGCCTGGTCGAAAACACCACCCAGGCTACCTCCTTCACGTTGACCAACACCGTCGCCGCCCCTGGCCACGGCGTGGAAATCTTCCAATTGATTGACGCAAATCTGGGTACGGTTACCTTCGCTGGCACCGGTGACTCGGTCATCGACAACCTGGACGTGAACGGTTCGACCCTGGAAATCGACAACTCCGGTACGGGCGTCGCTCATGTCAATGCATTGTTTGACGATAACCTCACCAGTTTGAATCTGGGTGCTGGCGTTGCTCTGGGTCAGAATAACTTTGGTCTGGTGGACGCGAGCGCTGCTGGCGTGACCATTGCCGGCGCTGCCGACAATGCCCACGTTACCATCAACTTGATTACTGGTGCTAGCTTGAATAATACCGATACGATCACCCTGGGCAACGCTAATAACAATATCTTTGACGCGTCAACCAGCGGCACCGTGCATGTCACCGTCGGTACCGGTTCGAACCTCATCTCGCTCGGCGCTGATCCTGCCGGCACCAACGATACTGGCGCATACACGATTACCCTTG
>Ga0105854_1000341_pt1 | contig 23376 bp, 20 predicted proteins | sample OrgsoiDNA_201058_FD_89679 | JGI IMG/M metagenome (GOLD analysis project Ga0105854, IMG submission 89679) | Permafrost soil microbial communities from the Arctic, to analyse light accelerated degradation of dissolved organic matter (DOM) -... | ecosystem: Environmental > Terrestrial > Soil >... | reverse complement strand
GGTGTTTCCTGTTTTAGTGTAACGATCGGCTAACTCTGCACGACCGCTATCCTAAACGCTTTGCGAAAACACCTGCGTGAATCTCGTCACAGGAAAGAAAACGTTTACATACAATTTTGCAACCTTTCTCTCATATTCATCATTTTGATGAATATCAATCCTGGGCTGTTAGCTCAACGCCTGACGCTTTAATGGTCAGTTTTCGCCATAACCACTCCAGCGGTCCCTGGCGGAAATAGCGCAGCCAGACAAGGGTTACCCCCAGATTCATCATCCAAACCAGAGGCACCAGGGCCAGCAGTTGCAACCGGTCAAAGTGCAGGAAGAAACCCAATACATTGAAGAATGTGGTGCAGATTAACGTCTGTAACAGATAGTTCGTGAGGGCCATGCGTCCGACCTGAGCGATCCAGTGCGCAAGCCGTAGCCTGGAGAGTTGCGGCCAAAAGCCATAACAGAGCGCAAGGTAGGCCACCGCCTGCATCAGCCCACCGATTTCGCGCGGTGCCTGCAACAGAAAACCGCTCCAGCGGTAATCCCAACCGAGATGCCACTGCAGGTAAATCGCCGGGATCTGGATAAGTAATGAAAGCGGTAACAGGAGCGCAGCCAGCTGCCGGTAGTGACGCAGACTAAAGCCGCCGCGTAACCAGGTGCTGCGCATCAACCCCGCCCCAAGCAACATCGCCCCGGCCAGTTCCCAGCCATACTGCACCCCCACCGCAATCAGGCTCGATGACAACAGATCAAGACGGTTACGGATGGCTTCCAGTCCGCCCTTCAGTTTCCAGAAGTGTTCATACTGGATCTCCGCCGGGCCGGGCAACCAGAAGCTTCCCGCTTTGGGCGTAGAGATAAAACCAAGCATCAGTAACACCGCAACGCCGATCAGGTAGAGCATAATGCCGGTATTGATCAACGACTGACTGCTGCGCCCTTCCCTGACCATACGCCAGCACACCAGCCCGATGAGGCCATAGGAGAGCAGAATATCGCCGTCCCAGAAAAATGTGGCATGCAGCAGACCGCACAGCACAAGCAGGGATAAGCGAGACTGAATCCAATGCTTTCCACGAGGCAACAACAGATATAGGCCGCCGCCAAACAAAATGGCGAACATCATCAGGAACTTACCCTGTGCCACCGCATCAAGCACTGCCCAGGTCAGCGCATCGCTGTGCGAAGGTTGCCCGGCAAAAGCAGGGTTCAGATAAGCGGCCTTCGGCAGACCAAAAGCGCTGATATTGAGCAGAAGAATACCGAAAATGGCGATGCCACGGGCAAAGTCCAGCGTGGCAATACGTTGGCGCATTCCTGACGTTCCTTTATGGAATTTATTGAGGATTTCTAAGGATAAATCAAAAAAGAAGAGACGACATCCACTGTCATTGGCGTAACAGCCAGGCAGCAGCGAACGCTACTGCCCTTTAAGTGGCAAAAATTACGCAGGATGTCTTACCGTGCGCAGAAATTCCTGACGGGTATTCTGGCTCGACTTAAACAGGCCGCCAAGCGATGTCGTCGTCGTGGCGCTGGTTGCATCACGAATGCCACGGGCTTTTACGCAGTAATGGACTGCGTCTATTGAAACGGCCACATTGGTGGTGCCAAGCAGAGTTTGCAGAGCCAGCAGAATTTGCTGAGTCAGACGCTCCTGCACCTGCGGGCGCTGTGAGAAAAATTGAACGATACGGTTAATCTTCGACAAGCCTATCACTTTATCTTTCGGAATATAGGCCACGGTAGCTTTGCCATCGATGGTCACAAAGTGATGCTCGCAGGTACTGGTCAGAGTGATGTCGCGAACCGTCACCATTTCATCGACCTTCATCTTGTTTTCGATAACGGTGATTTTTGGGAAGTTGGCGTAATCCAGACCGGAGAAGATCTCATCCACATACATTTTGGCGATGCGTCTTGGCGTTTCGGTCAGACTGTCGTCGGTCAGATCAAGATTAAGCAACTGCATGATAGCGGTCATGTGTTCCTGAATCTGCTGCTTACGTGTTTCATTATCGATAGGCAGCGGTTCACGCAGTGGGGTTTCCAGACCACGGGCCATTAACGCCTCATGGACCAGAATGGCTTCTTTACTTAACGTCGACATGTTTTCTCTCCGGCAGGTCCTGCAAATGTAGTCAATTTGACGCAGATCACGTCAAAAAGAGGTGGCTTACTGTAGTGGAGAGCGGATCCAGAATCCAGTGATTGTGTTTCATGATAGGTGAAATAGCTGCACGTTATCATTCCCGGCAATTTGTCATCACAGACTGCCGGGAAATTGTTCTTAAGATAGAACCGCCTGCTCTGCAGGACGACGTACCACCAGCGCTCCCGCAATAATGAAGCCCACCAGTGCCACATACAGCGCCGGCTCCAGCCGGTGGGTCAGCGAAGTCGAGAGCGCGGATAAAATAGGCCCAAACAGCTGGCCGATGGCATATCCGGTGGTCAGCAACCCTGCCAGATAACGGCTGTGATTAGGCGCCAGCTCGCGGCCACACTGTAGGGCCAGCTGCACTACGCTGAGAAATCCCCCCCCCACCAGCAGAGCACCGAGCACCAACCCTGTGACACCCGGCACCACTTCCGCACACAGGATCCCCAGCCCCTGAGCCCATAGTGTCAGTGCCAGACGGGTATGGGTTGTCAGACAGTGGCGGGTCAGAATACCGAGACCAATACCTATCACCGCCGCGCCGCCAAACACCGGCCAAACGAATTGTGCGAACAGGCTGTCAGGAAAGCGGGCATTAGCCATCTGCGACAAAAAAGTTGCCGGCAGGATATAGCCAAACCCGGCCAGGCTGTAGCAGAGCACCAGCCGTTTCAGGGCGGGCGTCATTTTTAGAGGTTCGGTAGCCACGTGTGCACGATGCAGATCGCCTTTACGCGGCAAATTGACGCTGATTAACGCAATCAGGATCAGCGCCAGCACACCATAAACACTCCATGCCTCCGCTGACGTCAGTTGCAGGCTATGAATGCCGACGGCCAGCATACCGCTTAAGAAGATCCCAGCACCCGGTCCGGCAAAGACCGCTGCACTCATGGCCGGGCGGCCAAAGTGCATTAGCCTCTCATTACACCACGCCGCCACCAGCACCATAGCCCAGCCGCTGGTCCAGCCGATCATAAAACGGATCACGCTGTGCATTACTTCGCCGGTTACCGCAGCGGAAAGCAGTGTCAGCACCACCGCGCCCCACACTCCCAGCCATAGACGGCGCTCAAGATGCCGGGTTGCTCGCATGGCGTCAAACGCCCCGCACAGATAACCCAGGTAGTTAACCGCCGCCACCAGCCCTGCCCCTGTCAGGCTAAACTGATGCTCAGCTATCATCAAAGGCACCTGCGGCGTGAAGGCAAACCGCCCGATGCCCATTGCGACCACAAAGGCCAGAAAACCACTTAATGCAATACGAAATGCCATACCGTTCTGCCCCGCCCCATGTCATTTACAATTTAGCAACATCGAACAAACATAATGAAATTGTAAAATCGAAACACCTTCTTTCTTACGAGAAGGGTAAAAGTAAAGTGACATCCATCATGCAGGATGGAATCAATCACGAAAACTGAATAATAATCACCAAGTTCTTTCCGTTTTGAGAATCAGTAATTTTTACGTATACTGACTTTCCCCTTCTTTCAGAGAGCAGATCATGGATCTTACCCAACTGCGGATGTTTTGCAGTGTGGCCGAAACCGGATCGCTGGCCCGTGCCGCCGAGCAGTTGCACCGCGTGCCGTCGAACCTGACCACCCGTTTGCGCCAGCTTGAGCTGGAGCTCGGCACCGATCTGTTCATCCGTGAAAAACAGCGTATCCGTCTGTCGGCCATGGGCCATAACTTCCTCAATTATGCGCAGCGTATTCTGGCACTGAGTGACGAAGCCATGAGTATCACCCATGCCGGTGAACCGGCCGGGAGCTTTGCGCTGGGGTCGATGGAGAGCACCGCCGCGACGCGCCTGCCAGCCCTGTTGGCGGCCTACCATCAGCACTACCCGCAGGTGGCACTTTCTCTGACCACGGCGACCTCCGGTGAAACCATCGACGGTGTGCGCGCCGGACGTCTGGCCGCGGCCCTGGTTGACGGCCCGATCGACTTTGATGACATCAATGGCTGCATCGCGTTTCGCGAGCGCATGGTGGTTATCTCACCGCTCGGTGAATCGCCGCTGGAGAGCCCGCCTGGTCGCTCCGGCCACACCGTCTTTGCCTTTCGCCCTAGTTGCTCCTACCGCTCGCGTTTACAGGCGTGGATCAAACACACCGGCGTCCCGGTCACTAATACCATGGAAATTCAATCCTACCATTCGATGGTGGCCTGTGTGGCCAGCGGCGCAGGCATGGCCATGGTGCCGCGCAGCGTACTGGAACAACTGCCCGGCCACGAACGTGTACAGGTCAATGAAATTCCAGACGAGTTTGCCGATACCGCCACCTGGCTTATCTGGCGGCGCGATGCGTTTAGCCCGAATGTGCGGGCACTGAAAGAGCTGATTATCGTACAGAACGACGGCGTGGTGCCGTTGCTTAAACACCCGATTGCCGGTGAAAATCACCCGGTAATGAACACAGGAGCATTACCATGACCACTAAAATGATCAAAACCCGCGCGGCCGTCGCCTGGGGCCCTAACCAACCGCTCTCTATCGAAGAAGTGGATCTGATGCCGCCACAAAAAGGCGAAGTTCTGGTGCGTATCGTGGCAACCGGCGTGTGCCATACCGATGCCTACACCCTCTCGGGCAAAGACCCAGAAGGCGTCTTCCCGGCGATCCTCGGCCACGAAGGCGGCGGTGTAGTAGAAGCGGTCGGTGAAGGTGTCACCAGCGTGGCAGTGGGCGATCATGTGATTCCGCTCTACACCCCGGAATGTGGCGAGTGCAAATTCTGTAAATCTGGCAAAACCAACCTCTGTCAGGCAATACGTGCCACGCAGGGCAAAGGTCTGATGCCAGACGGCACCACCCGTTTCTTCAAAGACGGCAAGCCGATTTTCCATTACATGGGCACCTCAACCTTCTCCGAATACACGGTAGTGCCTGAGATTTCTCTGGCGAAAATCAACAAAGAAGCGCCACTTGAAGAAGTCTGTCTGTTGGGTTGCGGCGTCACCACTGGTATGGGTGCCGTAATCAATACCGCCAAAGTACAAAAAGGCGATACCGTAGCCATCTTTGGCCTCGGCGGCATTGGCCTTTCAGCGATTATCGGTGCCGTGATGGCCGGTGCGGGCCGCATCATCGGGATTGATTTGAACACCAGCAAATTCGATCTGGCACGTAAACTCGGTGCCACCGATCTGATCAACCCGAAAGATTTCGATAAGCCGATTCAGGACGTGATCGTCGAAATGACCGACGGCGGCGTGGACTTCTCCTTCGAGTGCATCGGCAACGTTAACGTGATGCGTTCCGCGCTGGAGTGCTGCCATAAAGGCTGGGGCGAATCCGTCATTATCGGCGTGGCCGGTGCCGGCGAAGAGATTTCCACCCGTCCGTTCCAGCTGGTGACCGGTCGCGTATGGCGAGGTTCTGCATTCGGCGGTGTAAAAGGCCGTTCCCAGTTGCCTGGGATCGTACAACGTTATCTCGACGGTGAATTCGCCCTCAATGACTTCATCACCCATACCATGCCGCTCGAACAGATTAACCAAGCCTTTGATTTAATGCATGAAGGGAAGTCGATTCGCACGGTTATTCACTTTAATAAATAAGGGATCCTGGCGATGAGTAGCTCGATAGAACTTCTTGAAGAACACCGGATGTTTGGTGGCTGGCAGCAGCGCTACCGCCACCACTCCGGCAGCCTTAATTGCAGTATGACATTCAGTATTTATCTGCCACCGCCGCGCGATGACAATCCGCCACCGGTGCTGTACTGGCTCTCAGGGTTGACCTGCAATGACGAGAACTTTACGGTGAAAGCCGGCGCGCAGCGCATCGCCGCCGAACTCGGTCTGGTACTGGTCATGCCGGACACCAGCCCGCGCGGTGAAAACGTCGCCAATGACGAAGGTTACGATCTCGGCCAAGGTGCCGGTTTCTACCTCAACGCCACCCGTTCGCCGTGGGCCGAACATTACCGCATGTACGACTACGTGATTGATGAGTTGCCCACGCTGATTGCCGGTCATTTCAGCGTCAGCGACAAGCAGTCAATTTGCGGGCACTCCATGGGTGGCCACGGCGCACTGATGCTGGCACTGCGCAATCCGCAGCGCTTTCGCTCGGTGTCGGCCTTTGCCCCTATCGTTAATCCCTGTCAGGTGCCCTGGGGGCGTAAGGCCTTCGGCGCCTACCTCGGTGAGGATGAAACCCAGTGGCTCAATTATGACAGCTGCCATCTGCTCAGTGCTTTGCCGAAAGATCAGAAAACTTTCCCAATTCTGGTCGATCAAGGGGATGGCGATCAGTTTCTCGCCGATCAACTGCAGCCGTCGAAACTGGCTGAGATCGCCCGTCAACGCGGCTGGCCACTACAGCTGCGGGCACAGCCGGGCTATGATCATAGCTATTTCACGATAGCGACGTTTATTGAGGATCACCTCAAATTCCATGCAAAGTATTTGCACGGTTAGGCGGAACCGTTAGGACCGCCTCTAAGGTCAAAGTCGTGGGCTCACCGCCCACACTGGCCTAAAATTCAAAACCTTGGGTTGCCACCCAAACTGGCCTTAAGAGGCGCCTATCGCCGCGCCTCTTAAGAATCTCCGGCTCTTTTAAAAAAAACAGCTGCGCTGGTCACAATGGCCGTGTTTCAGTCACCTTTGTTATAGCCGCAAACTCCGCCGCTGCGCGGTTCTCTCTGTTCGGGCTTCAACCCGCGTAAAAACACGCGGTTTTACGCCTCTCCCTCGACGTCGTTTTGAACGCGGCCGAAGCTTTTTTTAAATTCAACATCAACGCCGAGTTGGTCTTTTTAAAATGTATAGGCCGCATTCAGAAATGGCGCTGAATGAGAGGTGAGAAACGGCGAGCAGTTTTTATGCGAGCGGGTCCGAACCCGAAATGAAGGCACCGCCTAAGCGGCGGCATTTTGCGGCTGTCTCTGCGATACCTGAAACAAGGCCATCCCGATTCAGCGATAGCGCGCAGTTTAAAACGCAGGATTGCAAAGGAGGTTCGTTTAAACCTCCTTTGGGCCAGTTTGGGTGGCAACCCAAGGTCTTGAAGTTGAATTTAAAAACGGCATTTGGGACGCCCCCCAACACTCACCCCTTTAACTTCGGATCCAACGCATCTCTAAGCCCATCTCCCAACAAATTAAACGCCAGTACCGTCAGGAATATCGCCAAACTTGGAAAGATAGCCACATGTGGCGCCATCACCATATCGGCACGGGCTTCGTTGAGCATTGCGCCCCACTCTGGCGTCGGGGGTTGTGCGCCCATGCCGAGGAAGGAAAGGCTGGCGGCGGTAATGATCGAGGTACCTATGCGCATGGTGAAATAGACCACGATGGCAGACAGCGTACCGGGCAAGATGTGGCGGAACAGGATGGTAGCGTCGGATGCGCCAATGCTGCGCGCGGATTCAATATAGGTCTGATGTTTCAGCACCAGCGTATTGCCACGGACCAGACGGGCGAAAGCCGGTACGCTGAAAATGGCCACGGCGATGATCACGTTCGACATACCGTTACCCATTACCGCCACCACCGCGATGGCCAGCAGAATGCCGGGGAAAGCAAACAGCACGTCGCAGATACGCATGGTGATGCGGTCCCACCAGCCTTCGTAGTAACCGGCCATCAGCCCGAGTACTGTGCCTATTGCGCCGCCCAGCACCACGGACAGCACGCCCGCCGCCAGCGATATCCGCGCCCCCATCAGGATGCGGCTGAAGATATCCCGTCCGAGGGAATCGACTCCCAGCCAGTGCACCAGCGAGGGCCCCTGATTGAGGCGGTCATAATCGAAATAGTTCTCGGCATCAAAGGGCACCAGCCATGGGGCAAGTGCCGCTACGGCGATCATCAACAGAACAAAGACACCCGCCGCCATCGCGATGTGCTGTTTGCGAAAACGTCGCCAGAAGGCTTTCCACGGAGTGCGCACCGTCTGTTTTTGTACCGTCTCCGCGGTCATTACCGGCATCGACGCCAGCACGGCATTTCGCCGCCAGTTTTTCATGCGCTTGCTCACTTGTATCGGATTGAAGGGTTGATGACCGCGTACAGCATATCCACCAACAGGTTGATCAGGATGAATTCCAGCGAAAACAGCAGTACTTCAGCCTGGATCACCGGGTAGTCGCGCATTTCGACGGAATCAATCAGCAGCCGTCCGAGACCCGGCCAGTTAAAGACTTTTTCCACCACAATCGAGCCGCCCAGCAGGAAGCCAAACTGCAGCCCCATCATGGTCACGACCGGGATCATGGCATTGCGCAAGCCGTGTTTGACCACCACAAAAAACTCATGCACCCCTTTGGCGCGCGCGGTGCGCATGTAATCTTCCTGCATCACTTCGACAAACGATGCCCGGGTGAAGCGCGCCATGATAGCGGCCACCGCTGCGCCGAGGGTAATAGAAGGCAGAATGTAGTGTTGCCAGCTGTCGGCGCCCACGGTCGGCAACCAACCGAGTTCCACCGAAAACACCTGCATCAGCAGCATGCCGAGGGCAAAAGCCGGGAAAGAAATACCCGAAACAGCCAGCGCCATGCCCAGACGGTCCGGCCAGCGGTTACGCCAGACGGCAGACACCACGCCAATCACCAGACCAAAGATCACCGACCACACCATGCTGGTCAGCGTCAGCCACAGGGTCGGCAGAAAACGTGCGCCTATCTCCTCCATCACCGGACGCTTCGACACCATCGAGTGGCCGAAATCGCCCTGCAATGCATGGGAGAAGAAGGTGAAAAATTGCTGGTAGAGCGGTTTGTCGAGACCGAGATCTTTACGCACCAGTTCGACCACGCTTTGATCGGCATCCTGCCCGGCCATCAGCCTCGCCGGGTCACCCGGCAGCAAATGCACAAACAGGAATACCAGCACTGCGACAATCAGCAGCGTCGGGATAAGGCCAAGTAATCGTTTTAGAAAATAATTCAGCATGGCAAATCAAATACGTTCATGGGTTAACCCGAGATACACGGGGTTGACACGGCATGGGGCACCCCTGCAGGAACCCCATCGCCGTGCTTCCCCTAAAATGAAACGTTACAGAAGTCTGTGCTACTTATTTCACGTCGGCATTATCAAAATTAAACGACGTATCCGGCATCACGTAGAAACCGGTCAGGCGTTTATTGTTGGCAGACACCAGACGTTCGGTCACCAGGAAGGCCCAAGGTGCATCAGCCCAGATGCGGTTCTGTGCATCTTCATACAGTTTGGCTTTCTCCGTTTTATCCGTGGTTTTCAGCGCGTCAGCCAGATCTTTGTCGACCTGCGGGTTGCTGTAAAACGCGGTATTAAACTGTTTTGGTGGCGCTGACTGGGTGGCAAACAGCGGCGTTAACGCCCAATCCGCTTCGCCGGTAGAGGCTGACCAGCCGGTGTAGAACATACGCAGACCGGACTCTTTCTGACCCACGTTTTCTACCTGAGCGGCGCGCTGTGCGGCGTCCATGGCAGTTACCGTTACTTTAATGCCAACCTGTGCCAGCTGTTGCTGAGCAAACTGAATCACTTTCTGCGCAGTGCTGCTGTTATGCGACGACCACAGTGTGGTGGTGAAACCGTTTGGGTAACCCGCTTCTTTCAGCAGTTCTTTGGCTTTGGCGGGATCATAAGGCCAGGGTTTGAATTTGGCTGCATACTCAATACCCTGCGGCAGCGGGCCTTCAGATGGCACCGCGTAACCGGCGAAGGCTACTTTGATCAGGGCATCTTTGTTGATGGCATAGTTGATCGCCTGACGCACTTTGAGATTATCAAACGGTTTTTGCGTCACGTTGAAGCTGATGTAACGGTGCAGGATAGAGGGAGCGGCCACCAGATCCAGTTTGCTGTTTTTCTCCAGCAGTGCGGCCTGCTCGTAAGGTACCGGGAAGGCGAAATCGGCTTCGCCGGTTTGCAGCATAGCGGCACGGGTGTTGTTATCCACGACCGGACGGAAAGTAATAGTGTCGAGTTTCGGCTCACCTTTTTTCCAGTAACCGTCGAATTTCTTCACTTTCACAAAGTCAGTCTGGTTCCACTGATCCAACACATACGGACCGGTACCTACCGGATGGAAGCCTATGTCTTTACCGTATTTGGCCAGCGCGGCCGGGGAGATCATCACCGCCGACGGGTGCGCCAGGTTATTGATGAAAGCAGAGAATGGCGTTTTCAGGGTGATTTTCACCGTGTTAGCGTCAACCACTTCGGTCTTGTCGATATTTTTGAACAGGTTATAGCGCTTAAGGTGACTGTCCGGATTACTGGCACGGTCAAGGTTCACTTTTACCGCTTCAGCATTGAAATCAGTGCCGTCGGAGAACTTCACGCCCGGGTGTAATTTGATGGTGTAAACCAGCCCGTCTTTGCTGACGGTGTAGCTTTCAGCCAACACATTAACCAGTTTGATGTTTTTATCAAAGCCGAACAGGCCCTGATAAAACGATTTCGCGACCGCCTGCGACAACGTGTCATTGGCGTCATAGGGGTCAAGTGAGGTGAAGTTTGACCCCACGGCGATGGTGACGTCTTTTGCCGCCCAGGCAGAGCCAGAGGCCAGTCCGCCAGCGATGGCGACAGCGAGGATGGCTGTGCGCAGCCCTGTCTTACCCTTCAAAGTCTGAGTCATGTTGGTTCCTTATTTTTTATTAGTCTGTCTTAAAGTTGCTGCCCGTTTTCTTATACCTAAATAGCGATGTCGATTAATAGAGTCCGCCAACCCGATGCCTGGCTACAAAATGCCCCGCTCCAACCTGAACCAGAGGCAGTACCTCAGGTTCGTTATGTAACGCGTGAATCGGACTCGGAATATCATCCACCAGCAGCGTCTGCTCCTGACGGCGATGCGACGGGTCTGCAACCGGTACGGCAGCCATCAGTTTGCGCGTATAGGCATGCTGAGGATGCTCAAACACTGCGCGGCGCGGGCCGATCTCCACAATCTGCCCGAGATACATCACCGCCACGCGATGGCTGATACGCTCCACCACGGCCATGTCGTGAGAGATAAACAAGAAAGCGATGCCAAATTCACGCTGTAAATCCATCAGCAAATTGACGATCTGCGCCTGAATCGAGACATCCAGCGCCGAAACGGATTCATCGGCGATCACCACTTTAGGGTTGAGCGCCAGCGCGCGGGCAATACAAATTCGCTGTCGCTGCCCGCCGGAAAACTCATGCGGATAACGCTCGGCGTGCTCCGGCAGTAAACCGACTTTTTCCAGCAACCACGCGACTCTGGCTTCGGCCTCTTTGCCACGCGCGACGTTGTGCACCAGCAGCGGCTCCATAATCGAGTAGCCCACCGTCAGGCGCGGGTCGAGCGAGGCATAAGGGTCCTGAAAGATAAATTGTATGTCACGGCGCAAATGTTGCAGCGCCGGGCCTTTGAGTTCGGTAATAACCTGGCCGTTAAAAGTGATGCTGCCGCCCTGGCTTTCCACCAGCCGCAGCAGGGAGCGTCCGGTGGTAGATTTACCGCAGCCGGACTCCCCCACCAGCGCCAGCGTTTCGCCGGGGTAGAGATCAAAACTGACTTTCTCTACAGCATGCACCTGGCGGGTCACGCGGTTGAGAATGCCGCTGCGCAGGTCGAAACGGGTCACTAAATCACGCACCTGCAATACCGGCTGTGCACCGGGCGTCAGCGTATTTTGGGTCAAGTCACTGGCGGAACCGGTCAGGGTTTCATCGTGATGCTTGCCGTCATGGACCAGCAAAGGGAAGCGCGCGGGCAAGGCTTTGCCGGTCATCGAACCGAGTTTCGGCACGGCGGCCAGCAGCGCCTTGGTGTAGACATGCTGTGGCGCACTGAAAATGCTGCCCACCTCACCCACTTCCACTTTATTACCCTGATACATCACCAGCACGCGGTCGGCGATTTCGGCCACCACGCCCATATCGTGGGTGATAAAGATCACCCCCATATTCATCTCTTTTTGCAGCACGCGGATCAGTTGCAGGATCTGCGCCTGAATGGTGACGTCCAGCGCCGTGGTCGGTTCGTCGGCAATCAGTAAGGCCGGTTTGCACGACAGCGCCATGGCAATCATCACCCGCTGACGCATACCACCGGAGAGCTGATGCGGAAAACTATCGAGAATATTTCGTGCTTCGGGAATACGGACCAAATCCAACATACGCAGCGCTTCGGCGCGGGCGGTGCGGTGATCTTTTCCCTGATGCAGACGGATAGATTCCGCAATCTGCTCACCGACCGGAAACACCGGGTTCAGCGAGGTCATCGGCTCCTGAAAGATCATCGCCATATCGGCACCGCGCAGGGTGCGCATCGCCGACTGCGGCGCACGGCTGATGTCCACCACTTCACCGTTGCGACGGCGGAACTGCACGTCGCCCTGGGTTATTTGACCACCGCCCTGCTCCACCAGCCGCATCAGCGCCAGGGAAGTGACCGATTTACCGGAGCCGGACTCGCCGACAATCGCCAACGTTTCGCCACGGTTTACCTCAAAGCTCAGCCCGCGAACGGCTTCGATAGCCTGACCTTCGTGTTCAAACCGCACGCTAAGATTGCGCGCCGCCAGTACCTGATTATCGGGAAGATTCAACGGAGAGTTGCTCACGAGTATATGGCCACCTGCGGGGCCTCGCCGACGTAGCCCACGCCGCGATACATGCCTTCGCTGTTAAACGGCAACGCCACATTGCCCAGATGGTCGATGGCGATCAGACCGCCGGAGCCGCCGAGCGCCACCAGTTTTTCCATTACCACGTTATCGCTGGCCTGTTGCAGAGTCAGCCCGGCGTAATCCATCTGTGCCGCGACGTCATAGGCGGCCAGCGTGCGCATAAAGACTTCCCCGGTACCGGTACAGGAAACAGCGACGGTGCGGTTGCTGGCGTAACAGCCTGCGCCAATAATCGGTGAGTCACCGACGCGCCCGGCCTGTTTGTTGGTCATCCCGCCGGTGGACGTCGCCGCCGCGAGATTACCCAGCGCATCGATAGCGACAGCGCCCACGGTGCCAAATTTGCGATCGGCATCGAGCGGGTCATCAGAGCCGGCGGCAGCCAACCCCGCACCGTCGTGATCCAGCACCACACCGCTTTCGCTGCTTTTGGCGCGCTGTAATTGTTCAAACCGTTCATTGGTATGGAAGTAGTCAGCGTCAACCATCTCCTGACCCTGTTGGCGGGCAAAATTCTCGGCACCTGCACCGGTAAACATCACGTGCGGGCTGAGTTCCAGAACTTTGCGCGCGGTCAGGATAGGGTTGCGGATATGATTCACGCAGCTGATGGCACCGGCGTCGAGCGTGCGGCCATCCATAATACTGGCGTCAAGTTCGTGGGTACCCTGATGGGTAAAAACGGCACCTTTTCCTGCATTAAATAACGGGCACTCTTCCAGCAGGCGCACCGCCTCGGTCACGGCGTCGAGCGCGCTGCCACCGGCGGCCAAAATGGCCTGCCCGCTGGCGACGATATCTTCCAGTGCCTGTAAATAACGTTGCTCTTTTTCGGCACTCATCGCCGCACGGGTAATGGCCCCGGCGCCACCGTGAATGGCAATGACCGGGCGCTTCTTATTCAAAACGGAAGCGGCTGAATTATCAGTAGAAGAACTCATTAGCGCTGCACCCTGTGTTGGTGTATCTATGTGCTTAGAAGGATGATAGGTCTATTTTTGACTATATTTAGCCCGCTACAGTATGTAAAGCAGAAATGCATAACCAGAAAAAAGCCGCTAATTGCTTAGAATATTTGGGAAAATTAAATACGGAGATCGAATAAACACGCGGGACAAAAGCCTGAATAAAAGGAATAATAAACGTCTTAATCACCGGAAATAGATGGTCTGGCATGGCTGACAGGTGATTTTTTACTACTTTTCATTTCTCTAGGAATCAGTTAATGAATACTGTTTACAACCGTCGGCGGATCAATGTGATCTCATGGCTCAGCTACTTTTTTACCGGCGGACTGGTGTCTACTCTGGGTATTGTTATTGGCCCAGTCGCGACAGCATTTAACAAAGACCCGGCATTTATCGGCCTCATGTTTTCACTGATGAACATCGGCTTGTTCCTGCCGATCATGATCAGTGGCATCCTGATGCGTAAATTTGATTTAGGCAAACAGCTGATCACTGGCTCGGTCATTTCTGTCCTGACCTGTATTGCCTTGTTCCTGATGCCGTCGATCACACTGTTTGGTATTGGCGTCTTCCTGATCGGCGCTACCGCTGGCCTGATGATGTCTATCGGCAGCTATCTGGTTGTGCGTATCAATGATGACCCGAAAAAACGTTCGGCGAACCTCATCTTCACTGACTTCTTCTTCGCACTCTCCGGGATGACACTCTCCCTGCTGCTGGGCTTCCTGTTCAAGCATGGTGCAAGCTGGCTGGCGATGTACGGCATCATGGGGACACTGAGCCTGCTGATGATCCTGCTGTGCGTCGGCCAGAAATTCCCTTCCGTGCCGCAACCAGAGAAAGTCGCCAAAAGCGATCGCGTGGCCAAAGAGCCATGGGGGATTGCCGCGTATGTGCTTTGCTTTGCATTGTTTGCTTTCGTGTTCAGCGAACTGGTCTTCACTCTGTGGATGCCGAGCTGGTTGCTGGAACATTTCGGGCTGGATGCTGACCGCGCCGCGTTCTACATCACCATTTACTGGACCGTGAAAGCCATTGGCTTGTTCCTGAACCAGTTCACCGTACGCTTTGTTAAACTGCGCACCTTCCTGCTGGTCTCTGCCGTGGTGGGCTTTATCAGCCTGAGCATTGTGACCCACAGTGAGTCCACCTCGCTGGTGCTGATTGCCGTCGGCGTCTTCGGCTTCTGTAACTCAGGAATGTTCTCCGGCCTGATGAGCTACGGCAGTTTGCAGGTGAAGAAATCACCGCCAACGCTGACCTCAGCCCTGCTGACCACTGCTTCCGTCGGTACGTTGATTTTCGCGTCGTTCTCATCGTTTATTCACCGCGAATTCGGTCTGTTCTGGGCGCTCAATATCGCGACTATCTCTTACGTATTGTTGGTCATTGCGGTGATCGTTGCCGGGATTAAGAGCAAGGCAGAAAAGATTAATCACGACGTTTCCGCGCACTGATCAACGACGCGTAGTGAGAGTTGAAAACAGCCGCCGGGCTTATCCCCGGCGGTTTTTTTATGCGTTTTTCCCGCTCTCCAACGTCGCCAGAAAACGCAGGGCCACCGGTGTGACCGTCTCGGCCTGATAAATCGTGTAGAGATCGGCCGGTAGCCGCTCCTGTAGCGCGCAAAAGCGCACGCCAGGCCAGTGGATACGCGCATAGCTTTCCGGCAGCAGCGTGATGCCATAGCCATGAGCGACCAACGCCAGCGCCGTTTGCGGTTCATTCACCTGGTGCCTGACTTTCGGCAAAAAGCCGTGCTGACGGCAGCGCGAGTAGAGATAACTGCCGAGGCTGGAGGCATTCATCGGCATCAGAATAAAATCTTCGTGCTCCAGTTCGCTCAGTCCGACGCTGTTTTTCGTCGCCAGCGGATGCAACTCCGGCAGCGCCAGCGCCACATTTTCATGGCCGAATAAGGTGCTGACCATCCCCGATGGCAGCGCCGTATTGGCTTCGCGCCAGATGCCGATATCAATGCGGTTTTGCTGCAGCGCGTCAATCTGCTGGACCGGCGTCAGCTCGGTCAGAGACCAGCTGATCTCCGGCGCACCGGCAGCAAAAGCATTCAGCGCAGGCAGCAGCGAACCCCAGACGGCGGTCCCTACCGTACCAAACTGAATATGCCCCACTTCACCGCGACCAATTTTGCGCACGTGATGCAGCGAACGGTTAATGCCGTCGAGCATCAGCCCGGCTTCACGCAGCAATGCCGCCCCCGCGGGCGTGAGTGATACCGAGCGCGTGGTGCGGTTAAACAGGGGCGTGCCGAGCAATAACTCCAGCTCTTTAATGTGCAGGCTGAGCGGTGGCTGCGACATGTTCAGGCGTACCGCGGCTTTGCTGAAATTCAGCTCTTCTGCCACCACGCGAAAATAGTGCAGCAACCGTAGGTTGATCTGCCCCAAATCAAAGGGGGAATCGGTAAAAGGTTTGGTCATCAACAGGTTTCCCGGCAGGCTGGCGGATTTATAGGCTTTATCTATAAATAGAGTCCGATAACGGTATTAGACGTGATATGCCGCTCACCCTAGCATTGGCAGTAACCCAACCCTACTGACAATTGCGAGAGAAGTGATCATGCTCAATAACTCAAATATCAATAATCATGCTTTTGACTGCGCCGCATTAATCCGTCAACGTGCGCCCGGCTTTATTCCGCGCGCGGCGCTGATTCTTGGCTCCGGCCTGGGCGCATTGTGCGACGCCATGACCGACGCCATCGTCATTCCCTATCACGAATTGCCGGGCTTCCCGCAAAGCAGCGTCGTGGGCCACGCCGGTGAACTGGTATTGGGTAAACTTGAAGACGTACCGGTGATGTGCATGAAAGGCCGCGGGCATTTCTACGAAAGCCACGGCATGTCCGTGATGACCAGCGCTGTGCGCACATTCAAATTGCTCGGCTGCGAGTTTTTACTGGCGACCAATGCCGCAGGTTCACTGCGTAAAGCCGTGGCTCCGGGGCGTCTGGTGGCGCTGACCGACCACATCAACTTTATGCCCGAGTCCCCGCTGGTCGGCCCCAATGACGAACGCTTCGGCCCGCGCTTCTTCAGCCTCGCCAATGCTTACGATAAAGACCTGCGTGCGCAGTTACATCAGGTGGCCGGGACGCTCGGCATCGACGTGGCAGAAGGTGTTTTCGCCTCTTATACCGGCCCGAATTTTGAAACCCCGGCGGAGATCCGCATGATGCAAACCCTCGGTTGCGATGTGGTGGGAATGTCAGTGGTGCCGGAAGTGATTTCAGCGCGTCATTGTGGCCTGAAAGTACTGGCCGTTTCGGCCATGACCAACTATGCCGAAGGGCTGTCAGACACCGTTCTGTCGCACGAGCAGACTCTGAAATACGCAGCACTGGCAGCCGGTGATTTTACCCGCCTGATCCGCGCCTTCTTCGCCGCGATGGCCCGCGCAGAAAAATAAGGAGTCCGTTATGGAGCAGACCTTCAACCGCCGACGGATCAATATGATCTCCTGGCTGAGCTACTTCTTTACCGGCGCGCTGGTTTCGACTCTCGGCATCGTTATTGGCCCGGTGTCTGAAGCCTTCGGCAAAGACCCTGGTTTTATCGGCCAGATGTTTACCCTGATGAACATCGGTCTGTTCCTGCCGATCATGGTCAGCGGTTTGCTAATGCGTAAGTTTAATCTGGGCAAACAGCTGATCACCGGTTCCACCGTGTCGGTACTGACCTGCATCGCGCTGTTTCTGATGCCGTCGCTCACCCTGTTTGGCATCGGCGTATTTCTGATTGGTGCAGCGTCCGGCATCATGATGTCCATCGGCAGTTATCTGGTGGTACGTATTAATGAGGATCCGAAAAAACGTTCGGCGAACTTAATCCTGACCGATTTCTTCTTTGCGTTGGCGGGAGTGGTGCTCTCGTTGCTACTCGGTTATCTGTTCCAGCAGGGTGCGAGCTGGCTGGCGATGTACGGCGTGATGGCGGTGCTGAGCCTGATGATGATCGTGTTGTGCGTCGGGCAGAAATTCCCGTCGATTCCACAGGCACCGGCAGCCTCTTCCACTCAGGACACCCCGCCGCGCTGGGGAATGTCAGTCTGGGTACTCTGTTTTGCGCTGTTTGCTTTTCTGCTGGCCGAGCCAATTTTCACCATGTGGCTGCCAAGTTGGCTGAAAGTGCACTTCGGCATGGCCGCCGACCGCGCGGCGTTTTACATCACCACCTACTGGACGGTGAAATCCATTGGTCTGTTTGTGAATCAGTTCACCGTGCGTTTCATTAAACTGCGCACCTATTTACTGATCTCCACCCTGGTCGGTCTGGTGTGTCTGGCCGTGGCGGCCAACAGTAACCAGCCGGGGTTGATCCTGGTTTGTGCCGGTCTGTTTGGGTTCTGTAACTCGGGTCTGTTCTCGGGGATCATGAGCTACGGCAGCCTGCAGGTGCGTAACTCACCACCAACGCTGACCTCGGCGCTGCTGACTATCGGCACCATCGGCACGCTGATTTTCTCCACCCTGTCGTCTCTGGTCTACAGCCACTACGGCCTGTTCTGGGCGCTGAATACCGCGACGGTCTCTTACGTGTGCTTGCTGGTGGCGCTGATCCTGGCCTGTGTAAACAGCAAAGCCGAAGGGTATGAGCAGCAGCCTGTGCACGGATAATAAATTTTAGGGCATGAAAAAAGGGAAGACAGTGATGTCTTCCCTTTCGCATTCTTAAATCGGGGGGTTTTACAGCTGCGGAACGCGCTGCAAACTGTTCATCCAGCCGGTTGCGGGGTGTTGAATCAGACGACGGGCGCGGCCATGGCGGCGCAAAATCAGGCCCTGATCCTGCATTTCACTCAGATCACGGCGTATGGTTTCCAGGCTGACTTCCAGCCACTGCGCCAATTCACTGACCTGAACAACTTCGTGCTGGTCCACCAACCGGAGAATGGCTTGATGGCGGTTTCTTTTCATCACAATGCAACTCCTGTTGGCGATCGACATTTATTTGTGAACCAAGTCACATAACTGGCGGTAATCATACGCAGGTTTTCAGCTTAGTTTTGGGATCGATCTCAATTTTTAGGAAAAAGCTGTCGTTTTTTGCACCGTGTTTTTTTGGTCAGCGTGATTTCTCAGCCACTCTTTACTCTGCCATAATAGCCGGATGCTATTTGCCACACTCCGTTGCCCTGTCGCACGGAGGGCACTACAAGGAATTTAAGATGGAATTCAATACCGCCGGTTTAATCTCACTGCAGGACGCGTTGGATAAAATGCGCGCCCATACTCCCGCTAAAACAGAAAATGACGTCGAATCCGTACCACTGACCGCCGCAGCCGGGCGCATTACCGCCGCGCCGGTGCGCTCACCGGTGTTTGTACCACCGTTTGATAACTCGGCCATGGACGGTTATGCGTTACGCACCGCCGATCTGCGCGATGGCGCTGTTCTGCCGGTGGCAGGCAAAGCCTTCGCCGGTGCGCCTTTCCACGGCGAATGGCCAGCCGGAAGCTGTATCCGCATCATGACCGGCGCACCGGTCCCAGCCGGCGCGGATGCGGTGATCATGCAGGAGCAGACGGAAGTCACCGACGCAGGCATACGTTTAACCGCCGCCGTGCGACTGGGCCAGAATATCCGTTTGATTGGCGATGACATCAGACAGGGCGACAACGTGCTGGCGCAGGGTATACGGCTGGGCGCGGCGGAATTGCCGCTGCTGGCCTCGCTCGGCGTGGAAAACGTTGTTGTGTTCAAACCGCTGAAAGTGGCAATTTTCTCCACCGGCGATGAACTGCAGCCGGTCGGTACACCGCTGCAGGAAGGCCAGATTTATGACACTAACCGTTTTGCCGTGCGCCTGATGCTGGAGCAAATTGGTTGTACGGTGTTGGATTTAGGCATCATCCGCGACGACCCAAAGGCGCTGCGTGAAGCCTTTGAACAGGCCAATGACTTTGCCGATCTGGTGATCTCCAGCGGCGGCGTTTCAGTCGGTGAGGCTGATTACACCAAGAAGATGCTCGATGAGCTGGGGGAAATTGGTTTCTGGAAACTGGCGATCAAACCGGGCAAACCTTTCGCTTTCGGCAAGTTGAAAAAAGCCTGGTTCTGCGGCCTGCCGGGCAACCCGGTTTCCGCCGCCCTCACCTTCTACCAACTGGTGCAGCCGCTTATCGCCAGGCTGAGTGGACATACGTCATGGTCCATGCCCCCGCGTCTTAAAGCCAGGACGACTACGCCATTTAATAAATCACCGGGGCGTCTCGATTTCCAGCGCGGAATTTTCAGCACCAATGCCAGCGGTGAACTGGAAGTGCGCACTACCGGGCATCAGGGTTCTCACGTTTTCAGCTCTTTCAGCCAAGCCAACTGCTTTGTGGTGCTGGAACGCGAACGTGACCGCGTGGCCGCCGGTGAACTGGTCGACGTCGAACCTTTTAACGCACTGCTGCGGGGCTGAATATGACAACGCTGCCAGAATTGACCGACGCTGAAACCCTGCGCTATAACCGCCAGATCGTACTGAAAGGGTTCGATTTCGACGGGCAGGAAAAACTGAAAGCCAGCCACGCGCTGATTGTCGGGCTCGGCGGTCTGGGTTGTGCAGCAGCGCAATATCTGGCCGCGGCCGGGATCGGAACCCTGACGCTGTTGGATTTCGATACTGTATCGCTCTCCAATTTGCAGCGCCAGACGCTGCATACCGACGCGCGTATCGGCATGAGTAAAGTCACTTCCGCGCGGCTGGCGCTGGAAGCCATTAATCCGCATGTGTCCATTACAACCCTTGACCGTCAGCAGGATGACGCAGCGCTTGCCGCGACGATCGGCCGGTGCGACATAGTGCTGGACTGCACCGACAACGTCGCCACCCGAGACCAGCTAAACCGCGGCTGTTTTTCTTCGAAAACGCCGCTGGTTTCTGGCGCGGCTATCCGCATGGAAGGCCAGCTCAGCGTCTTCACTTATCAGCCCGACGAACCCTGCTACCGCTGCCTCAGCCGCCTGTTTGGGGAAAATGCCCTGACCTGCGTGGAAGCTGGCGTCATGGCACCGCTGGTCGGAACCATCGGCAGTTTGCAAGCCATGGAAGCCATCAAATTCCTGACAGATTTTGGACAAGTCCTGCGCAGCCGTTTACTGATGTTTGACGCGATGACGATGCAGTTTCGGGAAATGAAACTGATAAAGAGTGCAGGTTGTGAGGTGTGTGGGAAATAACGAATCAAATGGAGATGGAACAGGGAAGATATGTTTATTTATCGTAAACGGAGTGCACTCCGCCGCCTACTAGATATTGATTTTGGCAAATGGTTAGCCATTGCCCCGATACTCATTACCCTCATTATTTACGTGGCGATTTTGCTTTTTGCCGGTCGATTTCGTTTTACTGTTTTCGTATACAAATGGGTGCCAGAGTGGACAACGGCGCTTACCGCGGGAGCAATTGGTGGCCTGATCATTGCTGCTCTGATGATGCCGCAGATGAGACGTGAAAATAAACCCTGGTGGGAAATAATTAAAATATTCGGCTTTGGTGTGATGTTAATAGGCTTACCCGCCCTTTCATATTATGAGTATCTGGTTTGGTTTTTCCCCGAAAAGACAGTCAGTTACGTTACAGAATATGATGTGACTTTTCCCGGCCCGTCGAAAGGAAAACATGGTCATTGCGAGGCCGGGTTACTCATCAAAGATAAAACATTGGGACGCTGGGTAACGCTTTGTTCTTCAAAAGAATATTTACTCAAAGAACATAAACAAGGAATGGACGGAATCTATGTAGTTGAAAATGTCAGCCGTTATGGTGTCCGTCTAACATATACTGAATTCACTTGGCTCTAAAATAAAAAAAACCGCCCCTATAAAATGAACTGATCCATAAAGTTGGACGGTTTATATCAGGCGGCAACTGAGCGAATCTCAGGTCACATAATAAGTATGTGACCTGGGTGAGCAAAAGCAATTAACGCCGCTATTGCATGAAGGATGATGCGGATTTAGCTATTTATGCCCTGGCTACGCAGATAATCTTCATAGTTACCGGAGAAGTCGATGACTTTAGTCGGCGTCATTTCAAGAATGCGGGTCGCGAGTGAGCTGACGAATTCACGGTCGTGGGAAACGAAGATTAACGTGCCTTCGTACATTTCCAGCGCCATGTTCAGTGACTCAATGGACTCCATATCCAGGTGGTTGGTAGGTTCATCCATGATCAGGATGTTTGGACGCTGCATCATCAGTTTCCCGAACAGCATGCGGCCTTTCTCACCACCAGAAAGCACTTTGACTTTCTTCTTGATATCGTCCTGACCGAACAGCAGGCGTCCGAGAACACCGCGCACGGCCTGCTCGTCGTCTTTTTCAGATTTCCACTGGCTCATCCAGTCGAACACGTTCAGGGAGTCGTCGAATTCGTATTCGTGATCCTGAGCGTAGTAACCGATTTTGGCATTTTCAGACCATTTCACAGAACCCGTTTCCGGTTCATGCTCACCCACCAGCGTTTTCAGCAAGGTCGATTTACCGATACCGTTAGCGCCCAGAATCGCGACTTTCTCGCCCACTTCCAGCATCAGACCCAGGTTTTTAAACAGTGGGCCGTTATCAAAACCTTTGGTGATTTTTTCCACTTCCAGCGCATTACGGAACAGTTTCTTATCTTGTTCAAAACGCATGTAGGGGTTCTGGCGGCTGGACGCTTTGATCTCGTCGAGCTGAATTTTATCAATCTGACGGGCACGTGACGTCGCCTGTTTAGATTTTGAGGCGTTCGCGCTAAAGCGGCTGACGAAGGATTGCAGTTCAGCAATCTGCGCTTTTTTCTTAGCATTGTTGGCGCTCAAAAGCTCACGAGCCTGCGTCGCCGCCGTCATGTACTCGTCATAGTTGCCCGGATATACGCGCAGTTCGCCGTAGTCCAGATCTGCCATGTGCGTACAGACCATGTTCAGGAAGTGACGGTCATGCGAGATGATGATCATGGTGCTGTTACGCTCGTTCAGCACCTGCTCCAGCCAGCGAATGGTATCAATGTCCAGGTTGTTCGTCGGTTCGTCGAGCAGCAGAATTTCCGGGTCGGAGAACAGCGCCTGCGCCAGCAATACGCGCAGTTTAAAGCCCGGGGCGATTTCGCTCATCAGACCATAATGTTGTTCGACAGGAATGCCAACACCGAGCAGCAGTTCGCCCGCGCGTGATTCCGCACTGTAGCCGTCCATTTCGCCGTATTCGACTTCCAGATCGGCCACTTTGTAGCCGTCTTCTTCGCTCATTTCCGCCATCGCGTAAATGCGGTCACGCTCTTCTTTCACGGCCCACAGTTCATTGTGGCCCATGATCACGGTGTCCAGCACGGTGAACTCTTCAAAGGCGAACTGGTCCTGGCGTAATTTACCCAGACGCTCGTTCGGATCGAGTACCACGTTACCGCCGGATGGCACTAAATCGCCACCAAGGATCTTCATGAAAGTGGATTTGCCGCAACCGTTAGCGCCGATCAAACCGTAACGGTTACCGCCGCCAAATTTCACGTTTATATTTTCAAATAACGGCTTGCTGCCGAATTGCATGGTGATGTTGTAAGTACTTAACACAACGCTCGCTCTTAATTAGGAATGTGATTTGGCGCGCATTATGCCACAACGGCGCAAGGAGATC
>Ga0105854_1000340_pt1 | contig 23383 bp, 22 predicted proteins | sample OrgsoiDNA_201058_FD_89679 | JGI IMG/M metagenome (GOLD analysis project Ga0105854, IMG submission 89679) | Permafrost soil microbial communities from the Arctic, to analyse light accelerated degradation of dissolved organic matter (DOM) -... | ecosystem: Environmental > Terrestrial > Soil >... | reverse complement strand
GACGGCGCCGACGACCGCGCCGCCGCCGAACGCCGAGAGAAGAAGCCCCGCGACGCGAGGGTTGTGGTTGTACTGCCTGAACGCCAGCACCGGGAACGAGGCGACGAGGATCGGGAACAGAAAACCGTAGACGAGGGACGAGAGCGACACCCGACCGATCAGTTTGTCCTTCCGCAGGTACGCGACGCCGGCCCACACGCCGCCGCTCTCTCCGGGCTTGTGCACCTCACCGGCCACTCGAACGAGCAGCCCGATGAGCAGAAACGAAACGACGTAGGAGCCGGCGTCGATCCACATCACGTTGACGGCCCCCATCAGTCCGATCAGAACGCCCGCCAGCGCCGGGCCGGCGAAGTTCGTGAGATTGGTGGCGCCTTCCACGAGTGTGTTTGCCTGGCCCACACGCTGCTCGTCGGTCCCGACGACCGCGGGGATCACGATGCGCTGGCAGGTGAAGTACACGGTCGAGAGGAGCCCGTGCAAAGCGGCAACGAGGAGGATGAGTGCGTACGAGAGGCCGCCGACCTCGTACAGCAGCGGCACGAGCGCGACAACCGGTACGCGCGCGGCGTCGGACAGCAACATCGCCGAGCGCGGGCCGAGACGCTCGACGACCACCCCGGCGTGGACGCCGAGCAGCACGACGGGCACGAGCTCGGCGGCGAACACGAAGCCCATGCGAGTCGGCGAGCCGGTCGTCACGAGCACGAACCAGGGCAGTGCCAGCGCCGTCATCTGCGAACCCAGGCTCGAGATGAACTCTCCCGAGACGAGCGCAAGGATCGAGCGCTCGCGGATCACGCCGGCGCCGGTACCGGCGAATTGCCGATCGCCCAGACGCTCGGCTGGGCGATCACGATCGCGATGCAGCTGAGGCTGATCAATCCCGAGCCGACGAGCGTCGCATAGATCCCGACCACAGATGCGACCGGCCCGGCGAGCGCGGAGCCGACCGGAACCAGCACGAATGAGCCCAGGGCGTCGTAGGAGCTGACCCGCGATCGGTGAGCTTCGGGCACCTGCTGCTGGAACACCGTGAACCAGAGCGCGAGGTGGATCGAGAGCCCGACCCCCGTCGCGAACGCGACGCAAGCGAGCACTTGCCAGGGCAGGTGCAGCCCCATGGCGAGCGTCTGCGAGCCGTACGGGATCGCTGCAACGCACGAAGTGAGCAGCGGGCGACGTGGGCGCCAGTGGAGCGCGAGCACACCGCCGACGATCGCGCCGGCACCAAAGCCGCTGACGAGCACCGACCACGTCCACGCGCCACCGAGATCGCGCTTGGCGACAACGGGGCCGAGCACGAACAGCGATGCGCCCGCGAAGTTGCCGATCCCGAAGAACACGATCGTCGTCCAGATCCACGTCTGCTGCCGGAAGGCGTTCCATCCTTCGCGCAACTCGCGGAGAAACGGCTCCGGTTGCACGCCGTCGCCGCGTGGCTCGATCGCGACGCGCCGGAGCAGCACGGCAGCGGCGGCGAAGCTCGCCGCGTCGACGAGGATTGCCGAGCCGGGGCTGCCGAGCGTGACGAGGACGCCACCGATCGCCGGCCCGACGAAGCCGAGGACTGAACGGCTGAGCCCGACGAGCGCGTTCGCCTGCTGGAGGCGTACGGAGCTCACGACCAGGGGAATGAGTCCCTGAGACGCCGGCAGCACGAACCCGTCCGCGACCCCGTAGACAATGGCGAGGCCGGCAAGCGAAGCGACCGAGGCGTGGCCGGTGACGAGCAGCGTGCCCGCGACAGCCTGGACGGCCCCCTGCACCGCCGCGGCCGCGACGAGGACGAGGTGGCGCGGAAGCCGGTCGGCCCAGACCCCCGCAGCCAGCGTGATCGCCGCTGCGGCCCCCTGGCGGCAAGCCAGCACGACGCCGATCGACGCGGGCGAGTTCGAAATGTCGAGGACGGCGAAGACGATCGCGATCGCCGCCGAGCGCCGAGATGGTCTCACTGGTGAAGAAGAGACGGTAGTTGCGCTCGGCGAGCGCTCCAAGCCGGACGGGCAGCTTCACGACGAGCGTACGGCGAGCCCGTCGACGATCTCCGCAAGGACAGCGGTGTCCGCGGCGATCTCGGCGAGCCTCGCCTGCGCGCGCTCGGCAGCCTCGCCGGCCAGCCGGCGGGCGCCGTCCGCGCCGACCGTCAGGACGAAGCCGTCGCCGTCGAGCACGTCGTCGACGATCTGGAAGAGCAAGCCGAGCTCGCCGGCGAATGCGCGCCACGGCTGATGTTCCTCGATCGGCACCTCGGCGGCCCAGAGCGCACACATCACCGACGCCGAGAAGAGCGAGCCGGTCTTCAGGGCGTGCAGTTGCCGCAGCTCGGCGCCGCCTTCGAGGTCGAGCTGCTGCCCGCCGATCATCGCGATCGTCGCGGCCACGAGCTCACGGGCGACGGCAGGCGTCGGGTAGGTGAGCGCGAGGCGGAAGGCCTCGGCGAGCAGGCCGTCGCCGGCGAGGACCGCGGTCGCTTCGTCGTACGCCGCCCACACCGACGGCGCGCCGCGGCGCTCGCGGTCGTCGTCGAGCGCAGGCAGGTCGTCGTGCACGAGCGAGAACGAGTGGACGAGCTCGACCGCCACGGCCGCGGGCAGCAGGTTTTCGACCGGAGCGCCGAGGGCCTCACCGGTGGCGAGGCAGAGGACCGGCCGCACGCGCTTGCCACCAAGCGCGTGACGCATTGGACCCGCGAGGCTGCCGAGATCGGGCGTCAGCACAAGCTCGTCGAAGTAGTCCTCGACCCGGGCCCGCAGCTCGTCAGGCCGCAGGGGCATCGGGGCTCGGAGGCGTCGCGGCTTCCGTCTCGGCGGCCCGCTTCGCGCGCTGGAGCTCCGCCTCGACCTCCTTCGCGAGCTCGGCGAGCTCCTGCAGGATCTCGATCGCCTGATCGGGGTCCTGCGTCTCCTCGAGCCGCGCCCGAGCGGACTCGAGCCTCGCCAGCAGGTTCTCCGCATTCGACAACGACTCATCGGCCGTCAAGCTGCCTCCTCCCGTTGGATTCGCCCCAGGATGCCGTTCACGAGTCTTGCACCTTCGTCGGAGGCATACTTCTTCGCGAAGCCGACGGCCTCGTTGATCGCTACCTCGGCGGGCACCTGACGGTGCTGGAGCTCGTGCACGGCGACCCGTAGAGCACTTCGCTCGACCGCGCCGAGCCTGTCCGCGCTCCAGCCGTCAGAGGCCGCTGTGATCCGCTCGTCGAGCTCGGACGCACGCGCGGCGACCGCCTCGGCAACCCCGCGGGCCCACGCGTCGATCTCGCCGGCGTACTGCGAGCCGATCTCCTGGCCGGAGAGATCCCACTGATAGAGAAGAAAGAGCGCCTGGCGTCGGGCCTGGCGACGCGAGAGCGTCATAGGTCCAGCCCCGGCTCCGGCCAAGCCGGCACCTGCGCTTCCTCGCCATCTCCGCCGTGGCTGGGCAGGCTAACTGCGCGCAACTGCTCGAGGCTCGACGTCGAGTAGTCACCGCTTCGGAACGGCTCGCTTTCGAGCACGTCGAGGGCGAGGCCGCGCGTCGTCGGAACCCCTTCGAGGTACGTCTCCCTGAGCGCGCGCACAGCTCGAGCGATCGCGGCCGGCCGGTCCTTGTCCCAGACCACGAGCTTCGCGACGAGTGAGTCGTAGAACGGCGAGATCACCGAGCCGCTCTCGAGAAACGTATCGACACGCACGCCCGGGCCCTGGGGCGGCTGGAAGCGGGTGATCAGACCCGGCGACGGGCGGAAGTCGTGCTCGGGGTCCTCGGCGTTCAGCCGGATCTCGATCGAGTGACCCCTCCGCGGCGCGCGACCCGACAGCGAGAGTGGCTCGCCGGCAGCGATGTGAATCTGTTCGCGGACGATATCGATGCCCGTGCACATCTCGGTCACCGGATGCTCGACCTGGAGCCTCGCGTTCAGCTCGATGAAGTAGAAGCTGCCGTCGGCGCCGAGGAGAAACTCGAACGTGCCGGCGTTGCGGTAACCAACCGCGCGGCACGCGCGCTCGGCGGCGTCCTCCATCGCATCGCGCTGGTCGGGCTGGAGCGCCGGCGACGGAGTCTCTTCGATCAGCTTCTGGTGGCGGCGCTGGATCGAGCACTCGCGCTCGCCGAGGGTGAGGACGTTGCCGTGGTCGTCGCAGAGCACCTGGATCTCGACGTGGCGCGCCGGCACGACGGCCTTCTCGAGGTACATCGTGGCGTCACCGAATGCCGCGTTGGCTTCGTTGGCGGCCATGCCGAACGCGTCTTCGAGGTCCTCCGCGCGCTGCACGAGCCGCATCCCCTTGCCGCCGCCGCCGGCTGTCGCCTTGAGCAGGATCGGGAAGCCGAGCTCCTCTGCCACCGCACGCGCGGAACCGATGTTGGTCGCACCCTCGCTGCCGGGCACGATCGGCACGTTCGCAGCGCGCATCGCCTGCTTCGCGGAGATCTTGTCGCCCATGGCCGCCATCACGTCCGCGGGCGGGCCGACGAAGACGAGGTCGTTCTCGACGCACGCCGCGACGAACGCCGCGTTCTCGGCGAGAAAGCCGTAGCCGGGGTGCACCGCCTCGCACCCGGTGGTCTCGGCGGCGGCGATCACGCTCGGGATGCGCAGGTAACTCTCGGAGGCGGCCGGGGGACCGACGCAGATCGCGTGGTCGGCGATCCGGACGTGCAGCGAGTTGCGATCGGCCGTCGAGTAGATGGCGACGGCCTCGACGCCGAGCTCGTGCAACGCGCGGATCACCCGGACGGCGATCTCGCCCCGGTTGGCGACCAGGACCCGGCTGAACATCAGCGGGCCACTAAATCGCGTCGAACGGTCGGCCGTCGATGGGCTCGAGCTCGAAGAGCAGCTGACCGTACTCGACCGAGTCCGCGTTGCCGACGTGGATCTTGTGCACGAGACCCACCACCTCGGACTTGACCTCGTTCATCAGCTTCATCGCCTCGAGGATGCAGAGCGTCTGCCCCGGTGCGACGGAGTCGCCCTCCTCGACGAACGGTGCCGAGCCGGGTGCGGACGCGCGGTAGAAGGTGCCGACCATCGGGCTCTCGACCCGCACGAAGGCGTCCTCTCGCGGCTCGACCGGCTGGTCGTCGCCGGCCGGAGGAGCCGCCGGCGGCACGACGGTCGGCTCGGACGTCCGGCGCACGCTGACGCGCATCCCGTCCTCCTCGATCGTGATCTCACCGACGCCCGTTTCCTGGACGATCCGCACCACCTCGCGGATCTTCTCCGCGCGCGCCTGGTCGACGCCGCGCGCGGCCAGCGACTCGTCGCCGCCCGAGCGCTCGCGGATCGAGCGGAGCAGCGGCTCCGCCTCCTCGCCGAAGAGCGCGAGCAGCAGCAGCTCCTCCTCGCTCGAGGCGAGCCCTTCGGCGTCGTCGCGCACGTCATCGAGGAGCGGCTCCTCCTCGGACCCGCCCCCGCCGAGCAGCTCGACGGCGCGCGTCAGCGCCGGGTCGACCGGCGCCGGCGTGCGGCCGAAACGGCCGGCGACGAGATCGCGTAGCTCGTCGACCATCGTCGAGTAGCGGTTCGCCGAGAGCACGTTGAGGAGAGCCTGTGACGCGATGATCTGCCCGATCGGCGCAGCAAGCGGCGGCGACCCGACCTCAACACGCACCCGGTCGACCTCGTCGAGCACATCGTCCAGCCTGTCCCCCGCGGCCTGCACGCGCAGCTGCGAGTCGAGCGCGCCGACCAGACCGACCGGCAGCTTCCTTTGTGCGGCGCGAACGGCTATGCGAGGCGCGACCGGCGAGACCGGCTCGTCGCCGATGTGCTCGTCGACGAGGTCGGCGGCCTCCCACAGCTTGTCCATGTCGATGCCGGTCGAGAGCCCGAGCCCGGCGAGCGCCTGAGCGGCGGCTTCGGCCGAGAGGCGGTGCATCGTCAGGGCGACCGGATAGCTCGCGGTAGCGACGATGTCGGCGCCGGCGCGCGCGGCCTCGAGGGCGGCGGCAAGCGCGTTCCCTCCCGCCCCTTGCGTGTACAGACCGACCGGCAGGCCGGAAAGGTCGCGCAGCTCGGCAACGAGCTCGCCGGCCCGGTGCGGCTGGAGCACCGCCGCGGGGTCATTGAGCAGGATCCGCGCGGCGCCGAGCTCCGGCAGGCGGCGGGCCGCGTCGACGAGCGCCTCGTGCTTGCCGCTGCCGTAGAGAAGTCCCGCCTCGAACTCGCTGCCCGATGCAACGATCGCCTCGGCTGCCTCGCGCAGGTTGTCGACGTCGTTCAGCGGGTCGTGCAGGCGGAAGACATCGACGCCACTCTGGGCCGCGCACGCGATGAACCGCCGCGCGAAGTCGCCGCCGACGGGGCGCGAGCCGACGAGGAACCGGCCTCGGAGCGCCAGCGCGAGCGGCGTCGTGGTGCGGGCCTTCAGTGCGCGAATGCGCTCCCAGGGGCTCTCGACGCCGCGCCGCACCGCGGTGTCGAAGACGCCGCCGCCCGAGACTTCGAGGTAGGCGAAACCGGCCCCGTCGAGGAGCTCGGCCAGGCGCAGAAGATCCGCCGTCGGCATCAGGCCGGCGAGCGGCTCCTGGCTGAGGACGCGGATCGTCGTGTCGACGAGGCGCGGCATGAGTTAGGACCTTACCGTGGCCACGGAATCCGTCTCGGTTGCTGTCGCGGTCGCGCGGGAGCACGGGCTGCGCGTCGAGCGCCCTGTCGTCCTTCGAGACGTCGTCAACGTGATCGTCGACCTGGCGCCCTCAGGGGTCGTGGCACGCACCTCAGGCTTGATCGGCGAGCGTCGCGGCGCATTCGAGCATGCGGCGCGCGAGATCGCGGTCGCCTCGTTCCTCGTCGCGGCCGGGGCGCCTGTCGGCCGCCCCGCGACCGAGTTGCCGCCCGGTCCGCACGTGCGCGATGGGCACGTCATCACCTTCTGGCAGCTCGTCGACCACGACCGCGCCCGCCTCGACCCGGTCGAGGCGGCTCGCGCCCTTCGAGTCGTGCACGAAGCGCTCCTCGACTACCGAGGACCGCTTCCCGACTACGACTTCCTCGCCGAGATCGATGGGCTGCTCGCGAACGACGCGCTCGCGTCCCCAGCCGACCTGGCGCTGCTTCGCGCCGCCCGGGCCGAGCTCGAGCTGCCCGACGCGAAACTGCGGCCACTCCACGGCGACGTCTGGGTCGGCAACGTCCTTGCGACGCCGGAGGGCCACCTCTGGAACGACTTCGAGAACGCCTGCCTCGGGCCGCTCGAGTACGACCTCGCCGCGCTCGAATGGAAGGCCCAATGGGACGGCGACGAGGCCGCCCGGGCGACGTTGCGCGCCTACGGCCCCTACGACGAACAGGTGTTCGAGACAGTTCTCCCGCTGCATGCGCTCTTTCTCACCGCCTGGAACCTCGAGGTCGTGCGCGCCAAGAACGTCCCGTTGAGCGTGCTCGAGGGGAAGCTCGCCTGGTGGCGGCGGCGGGCCGGGACCTAGTGCGGCCTCTCGCAACCTTGCACCCGAAAGGCGCGGGGTACCGAACCAGGTTCGGTCTGTGAACCTGGTTCATGAGTTTCGTCCTGCCGCGCCCTCCCGAGGAACTCATAAACCTGGTTCAGAAAGCAAACCAGGTTCCGTTACCGGCCAAACGTTCTGAGAGGCCGCACTAGGCTCTTTGGATGTAGCGCTTCTCGCGCGGGTCGACCTTGATCTTGTCGCCGACGTTGACGAAGAGCGGTACCGCAACGACGGCGCCCGTCTCGAGCGTCGCCGGCTTCGTCACGTTCGAGACGGTGTCGCCCTTGATGCCCGGCTCGGTGTCGGTCACCTCGAGGACGACCGACGAGGGCAGATCGACGCCCGAAGGGTCGCCGCCGACGAACATCACCTGCACTGTCGACGACGGCTGCATGAAGGGCAGCTCGTCCTCGATCAGCGCGTGCGGCAGCGAGAGCTGCTCGAACGTCGTCTCGTCCATGAAAACAACCTCGTCGCCCGAGTCGTAGAGGTACTGCATGTTCTTCTGCTCGGTGCGGACGCGCGCGAACTTCTCGCCGGCGCGGAAGGTTCGGTCGACGACGGATCCGCTCGAAAGCGACTTCAGCTTCGTCCGCACGAACGCGCCGCCCTTGCCAGGCTTCACATGCTGGAACTCGACGATCCGCCACGTCTGCCCATCGAGCTCGATGTGCATCCCGTTGCGGAACTGGTTCGTGGAGACGACCTCGGCCATCGGCGGCGAGTCTAGCCTCCAGCTCCTCCGAGAAACCCGCGAACCTGGTTCGGGCCAGGGACGAACCAGGGTCTTCTAGCCGACCTCGACCAATTCCTTCGGGAACGAGGTGAGCAGGTCGACGCCGTCCTCCCGGACGATCGCGAGATCTTCGATCCGCACACCGCCGAGGCCTTCGAGGTAGATCCCCGGCTCGATCGTCACGGCGTGCCCCGGCTCGAGCGTGTCGCCCGACTCGGCCGACAGGCGCGGCGCCTCGTGCACCATCAGCCCGACGCCGTGCCCCAGGCCGTGGCCGAAGTTCTCCCCGAAGCCGGCATCCGTGATCGGGCCGCGCGCCAGCGCGTCGGCCTCGATACCGGTCATCCCCGCCTTGATACCGGCGCAGGCACGCTTCTGCGCCTCGAGACAAACGTCATAGGCCTCGCGCAGGCGGTCGGGCAGGTTCCCGGTTGAGAACGTGCGCGTGCAGTCGCTGCAGTACCCGTCGACCCGGACGCCCCAGTCGACCGTGACGAGCGTTCCCTTCTCGACGATCCGGTCGGTCGGGCTGGCGTGCGGGAATGCGCCGTTTGGACCGGAGGCGAGGATCGACTCGAAGGAGAGCTCGTGCGCGCCGTGGGCATGCAACAGCTCCCGCAGCCGCCAGGCCAGCTCCTTCTCGCTGCGGCCGATCCAGGTCTCGGCGGTCAGCGCCTCGAGGCCCCGGTCTGCGATCTTTGCGGCGCGTTGGAGCTTCACGACCTCCTCCGCGTCCTTGACGGCACGCAGCGAGTCGACAATCCCTGCTGTCGGCACGAGCTCGGCCGCCCCGGCCGACAGCCGCTCCCACTCCGCGTACGGCAGCACGTCGGCCTCGAACTGCAAGCGGCCTTTCAGACGTCCGGCCAGATCGTGGATCAGCGTGCGCTTCGTCATCTCGACCTCGACGTCTGGAACGTTGCGCGCCGACTCGATGTAGCGGAAATCGGTGTAGAGCGTCGCACCGCCGCCGGGCTCGACAACGAGCGCGGCGTTCGATGCGTCGAGACCGGTCAGGTACAAGATGTTCGTCAGGTTCGTGACGAGGAGCGGCGCGTCGAGCCGCCCCGTCAGCGAGTCGAGCCGCTTGCTCATCCATCCTCCTTGCCCGCGAGAAACTCGAGCGCCTCGTGGTAGCCCTCGGGGCCCTTCCCCATCACGCGGTGCGAGACGACGTCGGCGATCACGCTATGGCGGCGCCAATCTTCACGGTCCTCGATGTTCGAGAGATGCACCTCGACGACCGGCACCTCGAGCAACTCGAGCGCATCGCGGATCGCGTAGCTGTAGTGACTCCACGCGCCCGGGTTGAGGATGACCCCGTCGACGTTGTCGTATGAGTCGTGGATCCATTCGATGAACTCACCCTCGGCGTTCGTCTGACGGCAGCGCGCCGTGATGTCGAGGGCGTGGGCCCACTCGTAGATCCGCGATTCGAGCTCGTTCAGGCTGAGCCCGCCGTAGAGCTCCGGGTCGCGCCGGCCGATCACGTTCAGGTTGGCGCCGTTGAGGACCAGGACCTGCATCAGTCATCCGCCTGGGGATATTCGTGAGTCACGACACGATGAGGCTATCGAGAGCCGCACGCACCTGGTCCGGCGGCCGCGCCTCGATGAGCGGTCCGTCGTCGCCCAGCAGGACGAGGTTGATCTCTTCGCCCGTGCGCTTCTTGTCGCGCAGGAGAGCCTGCCAGGCGCGCTCCCGGTCGACGAGCACGGGACGCGGGTCGAGCGCCTGCTCCACACGCGTCGTGTCGCGCTCACTCAGGCGCAACGCGGCGAGCAGCCCGAGCGCAACGGCCTCGCCGTGGGGCAGATCGAAGCCCGCGGCTGCCTCGAGTGCATGTGCAAACGTGTGTCCCAGGTTGAGCCACTGCCGCGGCCCGCGGTCGTGCGGGTCGCGCAAGCAGAGCGCTGCCTTGTAGGCGGCGGCGGCGCGCACATCGAGCTCGCGCCCCGCGAGCAGCTCGGTCTTGATCCGCTCCGCCTCCCCCTGCCGCCACTCACGCGCAGGCAACGTCTCGAGCAGCGCCTCGTCGATTACGACGCGCGCGGGCCAGTGGAAGGCCCCAACGAGGTTCTTGCCCTGCGGGATGTCGATCGCCGTCTTCCCGCCGATGCCCGCATCGACCTGTCCGACGAGCGTCGTCGGCACCGCGACCCACGGCACACCTCGCAGGTACGTGGCCGCTGCGAAACCGACGACGTCCGTCGTCGCCCCGCCACCGAGCGCGACGATCGTGCCGCGACGGTCGAGCCGCAGCTCCGACCAGAGCCGTGCGAGCGCCGGCAGCTGCTTCGCCTCCTCGCCGCGCGGCAGCTCGTGCAGCGACTGGAGCCGGGCCCCGAGCGCGGTCTGCGCCGCAGCGCCGTGGATCCCCATCACCGTGGCGTCGGCGACGAGCGCCACCGGGCCGGTGCCGGGCACGAGGTCACCAAGGCGCTCGAACGCGCCCAGCTCGTGGTGCACCCCGGCCGCCGCGAGCGTGAGGCCGTCGAGGTCACTGCTGGGCACGACGACGTCCGCAACCTCGCGGTACAGGGGCTGCCGCTCCGCGTAGAGGCGGCGGAACGCCTGCTCGTCCTGCGCGAGCGGGCGGCCGGTGCCACGGACGCGCTCCCAGGCGGTGTCGACATCCACGTCGATGAGGACGGCAAGCGTCCGCCGCTCGAGGGCGGCGCGCGCCTCGGGAGACTTCACCGCCCCGCCTCCGAGTGCGAGCACAGCCGGCGGCGCTCCATCCGCAGCGTCGCGCACCTGCGAGGCCTCCATGATCCGAAACTCCAGCTCTCCTCGCTTCGCGAAGAACTCGCCGAGCGTCAGCTGCACGCGCCCTTCGATCGCGCGGTCGACGTCGACCAGCCGCCGGTCGATCCGCTCGGCAAGCAACCGTCCGAGCGTCGTCTTTCCCGCGCCCATGAACCCGATGAGGGCGACGTGGCGGTCGAGTGCGTTCAGCGCCATTCGATGCGCGCGAGGTAGGCGGCGTGCGCGGCGACGAAATCCTCGAGCGCGTCGCCGCCGAACTTCTCGTGCGCTGCGACCGCGAGCTCCCAGGCAACGGCCGCCTCGGCGACGACGGCGAGCGCCTCCACAGCCGCGACGTCGGACCGCTCGACGAGCGCCTCCCCCACCTCGCCGGTCGAGAGGTCGACCGACGCGAGCGGCTTCATCAGCGTCGGCAGCGGCTTCATCGCAGCACGCACGACGATCTCTTCGCCGTTCGACACCCCCGCCTCGATCCCGCCCGCGTGATTCGTGTCGCGGCGGCGGTCGGGGCGGATCTCGTCGTGCGCAGCCGACCCGCGCAGCGAGGCGAGCGCGAACCCGTCGCCGATCTCGACTCCCTTCACGGCCTGGATCCCCATCAGAGCAAACGCGAGCCGGGCGTCGAGACGGTCCTCCTTCGTCGCGTACGAGCCCAGCCCGGCCGGCACCCCCGTCGCGCGCACCTCGACGACGCCGCCGACCGTGTCACGCTCGGCGCGCGCCTCGTCGACACGAGCTTGCAGGCCGGTCTCGTCGACGGCCGTGCCGGCGACGGAAATACCGATCGCCGCCAGGAGGGCCTTCGCGACCGAACCCGCGGCAACGTGTACCGCCGTATGCCGAGCCGACGCGCGCTCGAGCGCGTTGCGCACGTCGTCGTGGCCGTACTTGAGCACTCCCGCCAGGTCGGCATGCCCGGGCCGCGGCAGGGTCACCGGCTTTGTCCCCTTCCCTTGCGGCTCGCCCTCGGGCGGCCACGCCGCCATCCCCCACAGCCAGTTCTTGTGGTCGACGTTCCGCACTACGAGCGCGAGCGGCGTCCCGAGCGTGCGACCGTGGCGGAGGCCTGCGAGCACCTCGACGCGGTCCTGCTCGATCTGCTGGCGCGGCGAGCGGCCGTAGCCCTCCTGCCTGCGCTTCAAGTCGGCGTCGATCGCAGCCCGGTAGAGGGCCAGGCCTGCGGGGAGCCCGGTGACGATCGCAACGAGCGCAGGCCCGTGCGACTCCCCGGCGGACGAAAGACGAAGCGTCATGGCGACAAGCCTAGAGTCCCTGGGTCGTGGCAGTCGCCTTGCAGATCCTCGCAAGCGGATTCGCCGCCGGGACGGTCTATGGCCTGGTCGCCGTTGGGCACTCTCTCGTCTTCCGCCTGACCGGCGTCGTGCACTTCGCCTTCGGCGAACTGATCGCGCTCGGTGTCTTCGTGACACTCTTCGTCGCCGCGGGGTCCGGGCCGGTGTCGCAGACGAGCGTCGGCGGGGGGCGTTTCGTGCTCGCGCTCGGCGTCGGCCTGCTCGTGACCGCAGCCGCGAGCGCCGGCGCCTACTTCCTCGCGATCGAGCCGTACCGCGCCCGCGGCTCGACGATCGGCTGGGTCGGCGCCTCCCTGGCGGTCGCCTTCGCGGTGCGGACACTCCTCGTCGTCTTCTTCGACCGGCCCGCCTACGTCTTTCCCGATCCGCTGCCGTTTCGGCGCATCGGCTCCGGCGGCTTCTGGCATGTCGGCGGCGCAACGGTCCAGGTGCGGTCGATCTTCGTCGCAGCAGCCGCGCTCGGGCTCGCTGCACTGGGCGTCAGGCTCCTGCAGCGAACCCGCTTCGGCCGAGCGCTCGAGGCGATCGCACAGGACTACGACGCGGCGATGATCGTCGGGCTGCCGGTGGCGCGGCTCGTCGGGATCGCGTTCGCGCTCGCCGGCGTGTGGGCCGGCCTCGCCGCGATCCTCGCGGCACCCTCGGCGGCGTTCGACGTCGACGCCGCCGCCCGCTACGGGCTCTACGGGCTGCTCGCGGCCGCCGTCGTCTGGTTCGACGCGCGGCGGGCGCTCGCCGTGGGGATCGCGCTCGGGCTCATCCAGGCAACCGTCTCGTCCGCACACCTCGGCGACGCCTCGCTCGGGCCCGCCTACCGCGACGTGATCCCGCTCGCCCTCGGCCTGCTCCTCTTCGCGTGGCGCGCGCATGGAGCAGCGGAGCTCGTCGAGTGAGCACGCTCGCGGCCCTCGCGGAGGCGGGTCGCGAGACGCGTGCGTCGTGGCGGCGGCGGACGACTCTCGGCACTGCCGCCTTCGCCGTCGCGGCCATCGTGCCGTTTGCGATCGGCGACGCACGCACGGCCGACCTCGCGGATGGCCTGTACCTCGCCTGCGCGGCCGTCGGGCTCGCGCTCGCGGTCGGTGTGGCCGGCTTGCCCTGCCTCGCGCAGGGGGCATTCGTCGCCGTCGGCGCCGTCGCGGCGGCGCACCTCCTCGCGCACGGAATGCCCACCGCCGTCGCCGCGCTCGCCGGGGCGCTCGCCGGCGGGCTCGCCGGCGGGCTCGTGGGAGCGGCGTTCGCCCGGCTGCCGCGTGCCGGATTCGCGGCCGCGACGTGGATCGTGTCGTGGCTCGTCGCGTTCGGGCTCCAGTCAGTCCCCTCCATGCTCGGCGGCTCGAAGGGCATCGTGGTCGCCGGGGGCCCGTCGCCGGCCCAGCACTACGAGGTGGCGCTCGGGCTGACCGCGCTCGCCGTCCTGGGCTATGCGGCGCTCGCACGCTCGCCGTTCGGGCTCGCGCTCGCGGCCGCCCGCGAGCGCGAGCCGGCCGCTCGTGCGCTCGGCGTGCCGACGACCCGGCTCCGCGCGGCGGCGGTCGCCGCAGCCGGAGCCGTCGCCGGGCTCTCGGGCGCGCTGGCAGTGCAACTCGCCGGTGTCGGCGACCCGGCCCGCTACGGGCCGTTCCTCTCGTTCAAGCTGTTCGTGGTCGTGCTGGTCGGCGGTGGGCTCGCCGCGCTCGGCCCCCCGGCCGGGGTGGTCGTGCTGGGCGTACTGTCGCTCGCCGCGGACGCCCTCGGCTCGCTCGAACATGTCGCGGCAGCACAGGCGCACGAGCTACTCGCGGCGATCATGCTGCTCGGGATCGTCTCGCTCGGCTGGGACGGGATCGTGCGCCCCGCCGGCCGTGACCGGCGCGCCGGCGACCAGGCCGTCCCGGCTCGTGCAGCCCCGGCGTCGCTCTCCGCGTTCAGCATCGGGAAGCGCTTCGGCAGCCTCGCCGCGGCCGAGGACGTCTCATTGATCGTCGAGCCGGGCCGGATCACGGCGCTCGTCGGGCCGAACGGCTCGGGGAAGACGACAGTGCTGCGGCTGCTCGCCGGCGCGCTCGCCCCTGACAGCGGCCGGATCGATCGGGCCGAAGGCGGCGTCGCGCGAACGCTCCAGTCGACCGCGGTCTTTTCGACGCTGACCCGGGTCGAGCACCTGCTCGTCGCGAGCTCTCCGCGTCGCAGGCGAGCCGGCTTTCTGCGTTCGCTCCTCGCGACGCCGCAGGCGCGCGCCGAGGAGGCGGCCTTCGTGACCGAAGCGCGTCGCGTGCTGGCTCGGTTCGGATTGGCCGCCCACGCCGACATCCGAGCAGGCGAGCTGCCCGTCAGCGAGCAGCGGCTGTTGATGCTGGCGGCCGCATATGCGACCGGGGCATCGATCCTCCTCGTCGACGAGCCGACCGCCGGCGCGTCCGCGACAGAGTCGACGCGCGTGATCGAGCAGCTGCGAAGCCTCCGCGAAGAGGGGCTCGGCCTGCTGGTCGTCGAGCACAACCTCGGCGTGGTACGACGCCTCGCCGACCGGATCGTCGTGCTCGACGCCGGCCGCGTGATCGCTCAGGGAACCCCCGACGAGGTGGCGGCGGACGAGCGCGTGCGCGCGGTGTACCTCGGCCGGCAGTCGCTCTAGACTCGAACCGCAGTGCGGCCTCTCGTCCTCTTCGCCGCCGTCTGCGTCCTGGCGGGCTGCGGCAGCAGTGCCTCGCCGGATCACTCGAAGCCGCTCCTCATCGTTGTAAACGCTCCGTTCTCGCGCACCCCGTACCTCGGGCAGGCAATCGAGAACGGCGCGCGGCTCGCCGCCGCCGAGGTGAATGCCACGGGCATCTCGATCGGCGGGGAGCGCTACACGTTGACGATCCGCATCGCCGACAGCGGCCCCGCCCCCGCCCGCGCGGTAGCCAACGTGCGCCGCGCCGTCGACGACCGCGCCGTCGCGATCGTCGACGAAGGAACAGGCATTGACGCCTCGTGGAGCGTCGCCGCGCGCAAGAGCGTCCCGATCTGCGTCGTCTTCGAGGGGGGCCGGGAGGTCGTCGATCCAGTGAGGCGGCCGAACGTGTTCCGGATCGCACCAACCGACCACGGAGTCGCCTTCCGGCTCGCCGAGTACCTGCTTCCGAAGGGGTTGAAGGTCGCGCTGCTCCACGACGACTCGGACTACGGCACCGCCGGCGCGGCCGAGCTCGACCGTGCGTTCTCGCAGAACCGTGCGTCGGTCGCAATCGACGAGACCGTCCCGGCGGACTCACTCGACCTCGGGCCACAGGTGCTCCGTGCGCGGCGCGCACGCGCGACGGCGCTGCTCGTCTGGGGCCGGCCGGCGACCATCTCCGCGGCGCTCACGGCGGCGCGCTCCGCAGGCTGGAACGTGCCCGTCTACACGCCGCCCACCGGGGCCGACCCGTTCGTGCGGCAACAGCTCGCCGATCACCCCGAGTGGGTCGACGGCCTCACGTTCGCGGGCGGGCGGCTGACCGCGGAGGTCGGTAGCGCGCCGTTCCGGACCTTCGAGCAGAAATACGAGAGCGCCTATGGCATCGATTCGGTCGGCGTGAAGACCCGGGGGGGCGATGCGGTCGTCGAGCCGCCCGAGACGGCGATGTACGCCTATGACTTCGTGAACCTGCTCGCGGCCGCGATCCTGAAGGCAGCCTCGAGAGATCCGGCGAAGATCACCGCCGCCCTCGAAGAGGTGACCACGGAGGGCGCAAATGGTGACGAGCGCGCGTTCAATCGTCACAATCACGACGGCGTCGTCGACGACGACGTCTACTTTGCTCGATTTCACGACATGACCTACGCACCGGTCAAGGACGATCCGCTGTCCGCGGCTCTGCCCACCATTCCACAGACACGGTGACCCGGCCGGCGAAACCCCTCCCGCTGATCGCACTGCTGGCCGCTTGCCTCGTCACAGTCGCGGCGTGCGGCGGCGAGAAGGACAAGGAGGGCTCGACGAAGGCCTGCGGCACCCCCGAGCCGGCCATGAAGAGCCCTCCCAACCTGCCTGGCAACTTCCCCGACGCCCAGGGCGTGGTCTACACCGGCCTGAGAAAGCAGGGGCCGACGACTGTTGCGACGGGCTACATCAATCAGACGATCGGCCCGGCGCGTGACGCGTACACGAACGCGGTCAACGGCGCGTCCGGCTACGCCGTCACGAAGCACGAGCAAGACGTGGCCGACGCAGAAGTGAACTTCACCGGTGCAGGCAACTCGGGGCAGGTCAAACTGACCCAGGAGTGCAGGGACCGTACCAACGTGACCATCACGATTCGTCCCGCATAGGGCCCTGGCTCGCTCTCGCGGTATTGACGGTTGCGCTCGCCGCCGCGCCGGCGGCGGGCGCAGCGGCGCCGCGCTTTGCCGCGCTCCCGTCCCCGTTCACACCGCTCCCGGCCTCCCCGCCGCTCTCGGGCGGCGCCGCTGCCTCGCCGGAGGGAATCCGTCACCGCGTATCGGCCACGACTTCCGTCCGCGTCTCGATCGACGGCGCCGGCAAGCCGTTTGCGCTCACGGCGACCCAGACGCTCGACGTCAGAGTCAAAGGCGACTACTTCTTCACGATCGGGGCGCCGGCGCTCGACGCCTCGGCCGCTCCGGGCTCAGAGTCGATCCCGGGCCTGCGCAACACGTCGATCCTCTGGGCCGGCTTCGACCCGGGACGACGGACGCTCGCGGCGACCGTCGTCCTCGACCCGCCGGTCGGAGCTTCCTCGCTGCCGCTGCGCCTCGAGGCGAGCGCCGGCCACATCACGCTCGTGAACACGACCGTGACCACCGTCGACGGGTTCACAGCAGACGCCGAGCGCTCGTCGCTCCTTCGCTACCTCGCAGAGTTGCGGCGCGACCTCGAGGCGGGCCGCCCCCCGACCGCCGGTGGCGCGTCGATCACCTCACCGGCGCACGCCGTGACCTTCAGAGCGCTTGCGACCCTGCGGGTCACAGGGACGATCGGCGGTCACCCCGTCGACCGGGTGCTCGGCGCCGCGCCGGTGACGATCGCCGCCCGCGGAGCAGTCCGTCTCATCGTCGAGCCGGTGCCTCCGCTCGCGCTGCTCCATCCCCCGCCCGGCCTCTCGGGCCGCGCGCTGCTCGAGCGCGTGACGCTCGCGCTTCTCGGCATCGCACGTGCCCGGCAGTACGACGCGTACCTCGGCAATCCGGACCCGACCGGCCGCAACCGGACGACCTACCTCTACCGCTCCACACAGCGGCCGGCACCGGTGGCGGCCGCCGCTCCCACGCCGGTGCGCAGCAACGGGCGGAGCACACTACTCGTCGTCGCAGCGCTCCTCGCGGCCACTGCGCTGGGCCTCGTCGCGTGGTCGAGGGCATAGAGCCCAAGACCCTAGGGCCTGACGGCAGCGCGCATCACGTCGAGCGGCGGGGCGAGCCCGGTCCAGAGACGGAAGCTCGCTGCACCCTGCCGAACGAGCGCCTCGAGCCCGTCGATCACCTGACAGCCGGCCGCCCGCGCGGCGGCGACGAGCGCCGTCTCCTCCGGCCCGTAGGCAAGATCGACGACCGTCTGGCCGGCCTGCGGCGACACGAGGAGCTCGTCACGCACAGGCGTCGCGTTCACGATCAGATCGCAGCCGCCCGCGTCGGGCGGCCAGGCGCCCGAACGCGAGTAGACGCGCGTCTCGCGCGGCAGAGCCGGCGCCAGAGCACGTGCGGCGCCGCCCGCCCCGATCACGCACGCGCACGTCGCGTCGATGCCGGCGAGGATCTCGCGGTCGGTGTTGAACCCGAGCACGCGCCCCTCACGGAAGACGAGGGTGTTGACTGCGTCGCCGTCGGCCTCGTCGCAGGCGGCGACGACGGACTGCTTGTGCGGGATCGTGACGTTGGCCCCTGCGAACCCGAGCACCCGCAGCGCGCCGACGGCGGCGACCGCGTCGGCGACGTCGAACGCCGCGTAGTGCCAGTCGAGCCCCCGGGCGGCGAAGGCGGCGTTCTGCATCCGTGGTGAGAGTGAGTGAACGACCGGATGCCCGAGCAGCGCGACGTGCCGTGTCGGCATCAGCAGCCGTAGCCGTGCGCGCACTCGTACCGTGCGAACGCCGTGTCGCTCGCCGTGAAGAAGTGATGCACTTTGTCGGGCTTGCGCACGAAGAACAGATAGTCGACGTGAGCAGGGTGCGCCGCCGCCTGGATCGACGCGAGGCCCGGGTTCGCGATCGGCGTCGGAGGCAGACCGGCCGTCTTCCGCGAGTTGTACGGACTGTTGCTGTCGAGCTGCGACTGAAGGATCGACTGCGTCGGCAAGATGTGCAGCCCGTAGCGCAGGGTCGCATCGATGCCGAGCGGCATGCGCTCGTGCAGCCGGTTGTAGATCACGGCCGCAACGAGCGGCCGCTCGTCGGGAGCAAGCGTCTCCTTCTCGACCATCGAAGCGATGATCAGCACGTCGTACGGCGTCAGGTTCTTCTTCTTTGCGTAGCCGAAGTCGACCTGGGCCCACTTCTCGCAGAACGCCGTGAGCTGGCTCTGCACGAGCTGGAGCGAGGTGGTCGACCCGAGGAAGTCATACGTCGCCGGGAACAGGAAGCCCTCGAGGTTCCTCCGCGCCCGTGGCCGAAAGCACGGGATCGCCGCGCGGCGGGAGGCTAGGAGATACCCGGCCTCGTTCAGCTTGACCGGCTTGTGGCGCTTCCGGCGCGCGATCCGGGCGACATCGCGCACCCGGACGCCCATCTGCGCGCGCGTGAATCCCTCGGGAAAGACGATTCGGAACGGAGCCGGGGGCGGTGGAGGAGCAGGCGGCAGAGCGCGCGCGCGGTGCACATGCGGCAGCGCAACGACGACCGCGGCGGTCGCGGCGGCGACGGCGGCGACGATCGCGCCGACCGCGGCCACGCGGCGCCGGAGGAGACGCTCGGGCGACGGCCCTCGCGGGCGCCGCACCGGCGTCATGGGCGGGCGCTCTGCCACTCGAGGTAGCCCGACAGGAGATGGGCAGCTGCACGTGCATCGTCGCCGCCGGCGAGCACCGAGGTGAACCGCTCGTCGTATGTGTCGACCGGCAGTTCCACTGCGGCGCGGAGTCGCTCGACGAACACGGGGGTCTCGCGCGCCTGCTCACCATGGTCACCGCGCAGTGTCAGCGGCATGCCGACGACGACGAGCTCCGGCTCCTCGGCCTTGATCACGGCGAGCAGCTTCGCAAACCCCGCGTCTGTGAGCGCGCGCTCGACGGTCTCGACCGGCCGCGCGACCATTCCGGTCGGGTCCGACACGGCGACGCCGGTGCGCGCGGAACCGTAGTCGAGTGCCAGCACTTTCAACTTAGAGTGGCTGCAATCTGGTCGCGCCCACTCTCGAGTGCGCCACGGAGCCCTTCCGGATTCTTGCCACCGGCTTCAGCGAGCGTCGCGCGACCTCCGCCCCCTCCGCCGATCTGCGGTCCCAGCCGCTTGATGACGTCAAGGGCATTCACTCCACGCTCGGCGGCAGCTGGATTGACGTTCACAACCAACCCGACCATCTCACCCTCCACCGCTCCGACGACGACTGCCCACGCGTCCAGCTGTTGGCGAAGCTTGTCGGAAATGTCCTTCAGGCTGGCGCGTGGGGCCTTCACTTCCGCGACGAAGACCTTCCCGTCTTGGTCTTTCCAGATGATGTCCGCTTCTTGCTTCGCAGGTTGTGATTTCTTGACCGCGCGGCGCGCTTGCTCGAGCTCCGTGCGGACGGCGTCGAGCTCGCGTGAGCGGCCCTCGAGCACCGCCCATGCTTCGCCGGCGGTGATCGCTTCGATGCGGCGCGCGCCCGAGCCGACCGAGGCCTCGGTGAGGATCACGAACGGCCCGACTTCCGCGGTCGAGCGGACGTGAGTGCCACCACAAAGTTCCTTCGAGAATCCGGCGATCTCGACGACGCGCACCTCGTCGCCGTACTTCTCCCCGAAGAGCATCATCGCCCCGAGTTTCCGGGCCTCCTCGATCGGCGTCACGAACGTGCGCACCGGAATCGCCTCGAAAACCTTCTCGTTGACGATGCGTTCGACGCGGTCGCGCTCGGCGGGCGTCAGCTGCCTGTCGTGTGTGAAATCAAACCGGAGCTTGTCGGGCCGCACAGCCGAGCCGGCCTGCTTCACATGCTCGCCGAGCACCTCGCGCAGCGCGGCGTGCAACAGATGGGTTGCGGTGTGGTTGGCCTGCGTCGGAAACCGGTCGCTCCAGTTGACAATTGCCTCGAGGCGTGTGTCTGCGGTCAGGAGCTCGCGGTCGTCGAGCTCGACGACGAGGACCTGATCGTCACCGAACCTCAAAACCTCGACGACGTCGAGCGGCTGAGGCTCCCCGTCCACGAGTAGATAGCCGGTGTCGCTCACCTGGCCACCGCTCGCGGCATAGAACGGGCTCTGCTCGAGTTTGACGAACTGTCGCGTTCCTGCACTCGGAGCGACGTCTACGACCGCCGTCGGCACGCGCGTCTTCGAGTAGCCGACGAACTCGCTCGGCACGCGCCCGGCACCGACGAGCTGCGCGGCGGTCTGCTGCATCGTCGACTCGCCGCCTGCGCGCGAAACCTCGCGATGCCGTTCCATCAGGTCGCGGAAGCCGTCCATGTCGAGCGCCTGGCCGCGCTCCTCGGCGAGCTCCTGTGCGAGCTCGATCGGGAAGCCGTACGTCGCGACGAGCGCGAACGCGTCGTCGGCCGTGATTGCCGCCTGGCCTGCAAGGTCGTCGAACACCGCCATGCCGCGGGCAAGCGTCTCGGAGAACCGCTCCTCCTCGACTCGCACGATGCGCTCGATGTCCGCCTCGTGCTCGCGAAGGATCGGGTACGCGGCACCCATCTGCTCGATCACGACGGCGGGCAGCCGGTGCACGCCCTCGAGCCCGATGCGCTGTGCCTGATAGATCGCGCGGCGAAGGAGGCGCCGGCAGATGTAACCGCGCCCCTCGTTCGACGGCTCGACGCCCTCGGCGATCAGGAAGCTGACCGCACGCCCATGATCGGCGAGCACGCGGTGCGCGCGCTGCGACGCCTCGCTGTCGTTGTATGCCACGCCCGACTGCTCCGCGACCCACTGCATGATCAGCTGGAAACCGTCGGTGTCGAAGACCGAGTCGACGCCCTGGAGCACGCACGCGGTGCGCTCGACGCCGAGTCCCGTGTCGACGTTCTGGTTCGGCAGCCGCGCGAGCACGTTGCCCGGCTGCAAGTCGTACTCCATGAAGACGAGGTTGTAGATCTCCATGTAGCGGTCGCAGTGGCCGGGCCCGCACGTCGCGTCCCCGCATGCGTACTGCTCGCCACGGTCGTAGAAGATCTCGGAGCACTGGCCGCAGGGCCCGGTCTCGCCCGCCTGCCAGAAGTTGTCCTTTCCGAGCCGCACGATCAGCTCGACCGGGATCCCGACGCGCTTCCACGCCTCGATCGCGACGGTGTCCTCCTCGACCTCGAGCACGGGGTCGCCCTCATGCACGGTCGCCCACAGAAGGTCCGGGTCGAGTGCCATCACCCGTGTGACGAACTCCCAGGCGTAGTCGACCGCCTCGTCCTTGAAGTAGTCGCCGAACGAGAAGTTTCCGAGCATCTCGAAGAACGAGCAGTGCCGATCCGTGCGGCCGACTTCGTCGAGGTCGTTGTCTTTGCCTCCCGCGCGGAGACACGGCTGAACGCTGACAACCCGGTCGCGCGGCGGCTCCCTGGTGCGCAGGAAGTACGGCTTGAATTGCTGCATGCCGGCCGAGATGAAGAGGGTGGTCTGATCGTCCGCGGGCGGGATCAGCGAATGCGACGGCACGCGCAGGTGCGCTTTCTCCTCGTAAAACCGTAGGAACGTCTCGCGCAGCTCGTTCGTCGTCATTGCCACGGCGACAGTGTACGGACGACTTTGCCGGCCTCCTAAAGGGCCTGCTCGACGAGCCAGGTGGCGATCTCGTCATGGAGCGGCGGGCCGGCATCGTCGAGGAGACCATGGCCGGCACCCTCCACCCAGCGGACATCGGCGTGAGGAACCGCGGCCTCGAAACGGCCGATGTGCGCGCGGTTCTGCTCGACGTGCGGCGGTTTCGTCGCGAGCAGGAGGAGGGTCGGGACCTCGTGCGCGGTGAGGACCGGCCACGCGGGGCTGACGGGTTCGGTCAGCCCGCTCATCGCGCGGCCGCGCGCCTCCGCCCGCCGCGAATCACGCGCGCGCGCCTCCTCGACCCACTCGTCGGCCCGCCGGTCCCTACTGACGCCCGAGAGGCTGCCGTAGTCGATGTGACCGCCGTCGAGCAACACGAGCGCGCGCACGTCATCAGGGTGTGCTCCCGAGTACCGCACCGCGACCGCGCCGCCCCACGAGTGCCCCATCAACACCGGCCGGTCGAGCTCACGCTCGTCGACCAGGTCGCGCAGCGCGGCGACGAGCGCCGCGAGGCGATAACCCTCGGCCGGCAGCAGCCGCGAGCGGCCGAAACCCGGGCCGTCGACCGCCAGGACGCGAAAGCCCGCGCCGGCGAGAACGGGCGCGGCGGCAGCGAGGTCGGCGCCCGAGGGATCGGGGCCGAGTGCGTGCCAACAAACCAGTGGCACATCCGAGACGTCACCCCATTCGTGGACTGCGAGCCTCACCGGCCGAGCGTATGCCCGCGCATCCGGCGGCGCAGTTGCCGATCGAAAGCCTGGATCAGGCTGCGCGGTCGGGATCGAGCTCGTCCACGGCGATCTCGTCACGGATCTTCTCGAGTGCGCGGCGGATCAGCCGCGACACGTGCATCTGCGAAATGCCGACCTGCTGTGCGATCTGCGACTGTGTCAGCCCTTCGAAGAAGCGCAGGTGGAGGATCGTCCGCTCACGCCCGTCGAGCACCTTGAAGCCTGGGGCGAGCACGGCGCGGTCTTCCGAGACCTCGTACTGGCGCTCGATCACGCCGAGCGACTCGAGCGGATCGATCTCTTCGCCATCCTCGGAGCTGCCGCCCGTCGACAGCGACAGCGACGAGTACGCACGTCCGGACTCGAGCGCCTCGAGCACCTCCTCCTCCTCGACGCCCGCGGCCTTCGCGAGCTCGGGGATCGTCGGCGAGCGGCTGAGCTGCACGGTCAGTTGCTCGACGATTTTCGACAGCTGCACGTTCAGCTCTTGGAGCCCTCGCGGCACGCGCACCGCCCAGCCGCGGTCGCGGAAGTGACG
>Ga0105854_1000334_pt1 | contig 23802 bp, 26 predicted proteins | sample OrgsoiDNA_201058_FD_89679 | JGI IMG/M metagenome (GOLD analysis project Ga0105854, IMG submission 89679) | Permafrost soil microbial communities from the Arctic, to analyse light accelerated degradation of dissolved organic matter (DOM) -... | ecosystem: Environmental > Terrestrial > Soil >... | reverse complement strand
GTCATGACCCGGTTATTTTCGCCGGTCTTGCAGGAGCGTATTGCGACTGGCGCTCGGCGACCAAAGGCTTATGCGGGCTTAAAGGGCTTGGCCTAAGGGGCGCTTTGACCAGCCGCTGTCTTAGCATGTCGTACGCCCAATAAAAACAAAACGTGTACGGGAGGAAAACGAGCAATAGTCCGAGATCCATCAGCAGCGCCTGAACAAACGTCATTTGCAGCCACCATGCGGACAAGGGGACCGCTATGAGGACCAAACCCGTTTCGAAACCGAGGGCATGAAGAACACGCTTCCACTTCTGAACCTTGCTTGACGCATGGGAAATGAGGATACCGAAGAAAGAGTTGAACGTGAAACCCCACAGCATGGCGACGATCGAAATTGCAACGGTCAGGGCCGTGGCGTCGCCCAGAGGTTTATCGACGATCCATGACAGGACAGGAGAAAAAATGCTGATGGCAAGTCCTTCGAAGAGAAGTACCTGGAATATGCGTTCATATAGGCTGCGTTGCGTGGCCATGTCGACCTCACTTTTGAATAGACGTTGCCATTTTGAGGGGGTGCCCTTAATATCCCAAGTTGCTTACTATCGGAAAATCAGATAGATCATGGTCGCTTCTATCGACGCCTTGATTGTGTTTTCGGAGGCCGCCGCCGCGGGTTCTTTCTCAGCCGCGGCGAGAAAGCTGGGGCGCAGTCAATCGACTGTCAGCACGATCATTGCGGATATGGAAATTGACTTGGCCGTCGCGCTCTTTGATCGAACCACCCGAAAGCCTCGTCTTACCGCGCATGGCGAAGCGCTGCTTGCCAATGCCCGCGAGACCCTTGAGGCGCACGATCGCTTGGTACAAGCGGCCGCCCGGCTAAGTGCGGGGCTGGAGCCAAGCTTGAGTCTGGCCATATCGAACACGTACCAGCCTCCTCACTATGAGAAGTTGCTCGTGGCATTCGAAAAGCGTTTTCCCACGGTCGAGCTTGAGTGCCTCGTCAAGGAGGACGAAGACGTGGTTTCGCTGGTGCAGGAGCGCCGCGCAGAGCTTGGCGTGGTGGCGGCCCTGGCGAGCTATCCTCCCGATGTCCGCTCGATCAGGCTGGCGGAGTCATCAGAGCTGGCATTATTCGTCGCGACAGGACATCCCTTAAGCGGCGTTCCGGATCTGACAATGGAGACGCTCGCCAAGCACCGTGAATTGCGAATCACCACGGGCGTGAAGCCGGGCGAGCATCAAAGAAGCGTGCGCGTCTGGTCTGCCGACAGTTATTTGCTTCTCCTGGAAATGGCGGAGTTGGGCTTCGGGTGGACCGAGTTGCCTCGGTGGGTTGCTGATCGTTTCGGCGCAAAAACGTTGAAAGAGTTATCGGCGCGTGGGTGGCCCCGGTTGGTCGCGGTCGACGCCCTGTGTTTAAAGGGCGCCTCGCTAGGACTCGCGGGGAACTGGTTGCTGGATGCGCTGACAACGCTCGGCGCAAAGGCCGATTCGAAGTAAGTCAGAATGATCCACTAAGCGCTGCTGGCGCTTAGTCTCTCGATCATCGCAATGCCCGCAGCCGGATTGTGTGTCTTGAAGCCGCTGATCACGTATAAATAGACGTCTCGCGGCGTACTCGCCGCGGCTGGTTTGCCGAACGTTTCAAGTCCCTTCGGGGTGCCACCGGATGCCCAGTCGCGAGCCCGCTCAGTCCATAGATCCAGGGTGTCGTCGTCATAGCCCTGCGCAAACTGCTCGGTCGTTCCCATGATGCGCGCATAGACGAACTTTGCCGTTGCGTCCGCGATCTGTGGATATTTCGAATCCCCCGCCATGACGATGGCAACACCGTGTTTGCGCGCGAGGGCAACGAATGCCTCGTCGCGAAAACTCTCATGCCGTACTTCGAGCGCATGCCGGATCTCACGACCATCGACTTTATGGGGCAACAGGTTCAGGAAAGCTTCGAAGTCGTCCGCATCGAATTGTTTGGTCGGGGCGAATTGCCAATTGATTGGGCCGAGCTTGTTCTTCAATTCGAGCACGCCGCTCGCGAGGAAACGCTCGACGGAATCGCCGGCTTCCGCAAGCACTCGCCTGTTCGTTGCGAAACGCGGTGCCTTTAGCGAGAAGACAAAATCATCCGGGGTTTCGTCGTGCCACTTCACGAACGTGGCGGGCTTCTGCGAGCCGTAGAACGTGCCGTTGATCTCGATTGTGGTCAGCTTGCGGCTAGCGTATTCGAGCTCGCGCTTTTGCACGAGTCCTTCCGGATAGAACGTGCCACGCCACGGCTCGAAGGTCCAGCCGCCGATGCCGATCCTGATCTGCCCAGCCTTGCCGGCCTTAGCCGCCGTCTTCCGGGTTGCCATGAATGAGATCCCTCCCAGTGCACTCGATGCGCTCAAGTGTAGCGAATTGGCGTCGCGCGTGCGCTTGGGGGACTTGACGGTCAGCTATCGGAAGATTGAAGGTCCGCCGTGGTTCCGTGCTGCGCCGCAGAAAATGGCTTCCTGTTAGCACGGTCGCTAGCCAAAGCCGACTGTCCAGTGCGTGTGAACGCGACGAGCGCGAGTGAAACCAGCGCTGCAAAGACGACATAAAAAGCGGGAACGTAGTGGCTGCCCGTGACTTGGGTCAGGGTCGAGACGGTCAGCGGCGCAAGGCCGCCGAACAAAGTTACCGCGAGGTTATACGACAGCGCCACGCCGGTCGAACGCGCCTTCGCCGGGAAGATGGTCGCCAGCATGCCGGGGTGCGGACCTGCTATCGCAACCTGGAAGAGGGACGCAATAATTTGCGCGATCAAGAGGCGCGTGAGCGATGGCGCAGACACAATGAACCAGAACAATGGGAACGTGCACAGCAACCAACTGATCACCAGTGGATAGAAAAGCCGGTAGGCACCGAATTTATCGGCGAGTTTGCCCGAGACCGGAAACAGCAGGAAATTGATGACCCCGCCAATGAACGTTCCAAGCAAAGCGGACTTAAGCGGGAGATGCAGCTGGTGTTCCACATACACGGGCAAATACGCGTTCCACAGATAATTGGACGCCGTGCCAATGATCATCACGCCCATCGCACATAAAGCCGCATCGCCCTGTTCACGCACAAAGTCGCCCAGCCGGAAAGCGCGGGCGGCACCCGTGCGAACCTGCTTGCGCAGCGCCTCGAACTCCGGCGACTCGGCAATGCTATGGCGGATGTAAAAGCCTAGCGGGCCGATGAGCGACCCGATCAGGAACGGCACGCGCCAGCCCCAACTTACGAGCGAATTCGTAGAGAGATTATTGATGAGCAGATAGCTGCATCCAGAAGCCAGCAGTATGGCGAGCGCCTGCGACGACATATTGAAACTGCCGTAGAACATTTTCTTGCCCGGCGGTGCGCTCTCCACCACGACCACCGACGAGAGACTGAACTGCCCGCCAATCGCCAGCCCCTGGATCAGCCGTGCCAGCAATACGAGCAGCGGAGCCGCGACGCCCAATGTCGCATAACCCGGCGCCAGACCCAGTATCAGAGTGCCGGCGCACATCATCAGCATAACCAGCGAAAGTGCGCGAGTACGCCCCACGCGATCCGCATAGATGCCCAGCAGGACCCCGCCAAGCGGCCGCACGAGGAATCCAAGGGCAAATGTCGCAAGCGCAAGCGACATCGACACGACGGGGCTTCCCACCGAGAAGAACACGTCTGCGATGATCTTCGAGAAGTAGACGTACGCCGTGAAGTCGAACCACTCGAAGCCACTGCCGATCACCGATGCGACCAGTGCGCGGCGGACTTGCCGCACGTCAGGTGCAGCGGGCGTTGATGCGCCTTCGTGTTCTGCCGGATTCATACGTCATCTCCTCCTGCGCGTCGCCGCTAAAGAGCAGGCAAATAACGCGCGATATGCACCGCCGGCCCGGGACGCGAATGCGCCCGGGCGAGAGAGCCTCGCAGATTCGCGAGCTTGATTTTGATGTTGTTGAACTAGCTGGACCGGCGCGCGCGCAGCACGCCTGCGAGAAAGTCCTGAACCGCGCTCACGGCCATCATGCCGTTGTGTGGAACGTTATCCAGTTCATCCAGTTCAACACTAACCCCCGCTGCTTCGAACGTCGCCTTGAGCGTCCTGAGGCGCTCTGGACGGGTCGTGCCGGCGTCGTTTGCGCCCGGCATGTTATGACGGCCGCCTTCTCGATGCGTGATCTCCCACGTTTCCAGATCCGCCTTGCCGACCACCATATGAACGGGCACGCGACGCAACGCGTCGAGGTCGAACGCCTTGCCGAACTGCTGCTCGAAACCCGCCAAGCCGACCCACCAGTCGCGGTTGACATCGAGCAGGGTCACCGAGCCCGGTGCACCGATCGACACCGCCCATAATTTTTCCGGATGCAGGTAGGCAAAACGATTCGCAAACTGCCCGCCGCCTGAGAAGCCGAACAACGCGAACTGATCGAAACGCTTGCCATAACACTCGCCGATCTCATCGACCATGTCGAGCAGCACGCGGTCATAGCGGATGTCGCCTTCAATCAGATGTTTGAAGCCGTCCCGGTTGCCGTCGCCGAGCACGCCGACCGGAAATAGCGGACATAAGACAATGCAGTTGTTCCAGCGCCCGAACTCCGCAAACGCATCGCGGTAGTGGGCGAACTGTCGCCCCGTTCCGTGCATGACAACGACGAGTTCAACGTTATTGCCCGACTCGAGGATCGTTTCAGGCACGTACAACGTATAAGCGAAACGCGGGTCGTTGCGCGACGCAAATACGGTTGTTGAACCAAGTCCGTAATACGCTTGTCCGCGCTCAACGGGTTCATCGATCGGTGAGGAAGAGGTTTCCTTAGACATGTCTGCAGCCTTGTAATGGAATGGTTCACCGTACAATTGTGCAGTCGGTCATTCAAAAAAACTAACTGATTTATATTTACACAAACTAAACTAAACCTTTAGTCTCGCAACGTTGGAATGCCATTGCCATGAGCACCATCCGGTTTTTGCGCACCTTCCTGGCCGTTGAAAAATACGGTTCCTTCGCTGCTGCCGCGGGTCGCGTCGCATTGACCCAGGCGGCCGTCGGACAGCAGATGCGTGCGCTGGAGGAAGAGTTCCGAAGGCCGCTGTTCTCCCGGTCCGGGCGCGTCATCACGTTGACCCCCGCCGCCCGCGTGCTGATCCCCCAGGCGCGCAAGCTGGTCGCGGCGTATGAGGCAATGCTGGCTGACGCGGACACGGGGCACGAGATTGCCGGCAGCATTACCGTGGGCGCGATTGTCTCGGCGATGGGCTTTCTGTCGGAGAACCTGGTCAGTCTGAAGGCGCAGTATCCGGCACTCGATGTCCGGCTCGTTCTCGGTCATTCCGGAGAGCTCGCGGAGCAGGTCACGGCGTCCGAGATAGATGCCGCGCTTACCGTGCAAATACCGTACGAGATGCCTGTCAATCTGCAATGGACGCCGCTTTATGAAGAGCCCCTGATGCTGATTGCAAGCACGCGGGTTGCGACGGCACAGGCGGACGTTGCATCCTTGCTCAAGGGTCAACCGTTCATTCGCTTCGACCGGACCTCACTAACGGGAACGAAAGTCGAGCAGACCTTGCGGCGCATGCGGATAAAACCCAAGGAGATTCTAGAGGTCAATTCAGTGGCCGCCATCATCGACCTGGTCCGGCAAAACGTGGGAATTTCCATCTTGCCCTTGCTTAAGCATGTTGCATGGACGCGCGACCGTTCCCTGATTGCACTACAACTTCCATACGGTCCGCTCAAGCGCGTAATCGGCATACTTGAAAATGACCGCCAGCTCGAGATTACGGCAGTCGTACGCCAGAAGCTGCTGCAGGCATTGGCCTAAGACACCCCGAATTTCCACAACGCATTGCCCTTACCTTACCTACCCTTACCAACACTAAAGATCTGCCCGCTTGAGTCGATAAGCTGGAGAGGCCGACTAAGAGGATGAGGGAAATGGCTATGCAGATAAGCAACACCGCGTCGTCGCCAACCTCGGAGCGGGCAATATCGACTTCGAGTGCGGCGACTGACCAACGATCCATATCGGACGAGAGCGTCGACCCGACCCAAGCCGTACAAACAACGCAAACAACGCAAGCGACCAAATCGGCAGATGCCGCGACACAGGATTCGGCCGTCACGATTTCGCCCGAAGGGGCCGCAATGGCTAGTCAGGATGCAAGCAGTGACGGGAGTTCAGCGTCGAACGTATCAGCGGTCAAATCGCTTGCGTACGGGACGCTCGGACTCGAACGTCCCGACCAGCCGCAACAGAATGGCAACGAGTTCTACACGGCTGGGAGATGGATCGCTGCGGGAATCATGGTTGGAGGCATTATTTCGCTGATGGTTTGACGTTCCCGTACAGGGGCGTCTACAAACCAAAGCCAAGTTGCGACCTGCCTAGCGCGGTCAGATCGTCGGCGGTGGCCCGTCCGGCGAAGTCGACCTCGAAATGATCAGCCGGGAAGTCCGGTGGGCTTTTGCCCTCCAGAAAACTCGGCAACTGACGTTTCAGGTATTCGTCGTTCTTGGCACATGCCGGCGCCGACGAGATGTACATCACGTTGCTATAGCCGTCGCCCAGATGCGCGTCCTCGACCGCGTGGATCACATCGCTGTGCCAGAACACGGTGTCGCCCGCTTGCATCTGCGGGATTGACGAAAGCGCATCGAATAAGGGCGCGTGATATTCCGGCTTGATCGACAACGCTCGTCCGGGCATGGCGCCGCAGAGGTCGTTGTCGGCAACGTCGTCCTGAAGCGCACGCAACAGGATATACACCATTGAGTTTGCGATCGGCACGAGTTGCAGTGTGCCGTCGCCCGGGCCTTGAGGCGTGAGCGCAGTCCAGCCCTGGAACGTGCGGAACATCGAGCACACTGCCGGGGATGCAATCTCTTGAACGTCCGGCCTGAACGCAGCGTCGAACGGATCGTATTGACGCCAGTTTCCATCGAAAACATGCCGGTACACCCTGCGGAAATTAGCTTCTATCCAGCGTTCGACCGAGCCTCCATCGCAATGAGCAGAGAGACCGAGTGACTCGGACGCCGGTGGTCTGCGACGCAGACGGTCGGCATAGGCAGGAACGTGTTCAGGATCGAAATGCACGCGGCCTTCGCTCTCGCTGCGCCATAGGCGGTTCAGGAAGATGCGTGCGGTTGTCAGAGAGGGCGACTGCCGAGCAAGCACCTGCGGTTTTGACCAATAGATTCCGTAGATCTGCGGCTTGCTGGAGGCCAATTGACCAAAGTATTTATCTTCCGCGCGGTTTTGCAGGCGTGTGTCCAGGTCATTGCGCTCGACGTAGTTCGCAATGTCACGGTCCCAGCTTTCCACCAGCGCGGGGTCGAACACATTGCGAATCACGCACGCGCCTCGTGCCTTGATGAGGTCGACTTGCGTAGCCGTAACACGCTGTTCGGCAATATCGGAAAACTGAATCTCGGGGATGACGGCTTCGCCGCGATTGCGTTGCTCAGTAATGAGCTTTGCCTCAGCGATGATCGCTTGTTCTACGTCGGCGAATACCTCTCGATAATTCGGCAATTGCTCGCGCAACTCCCGTTTGGCCTGGCGAATCGCGGCGGGGAGATCGTCGATTTTCAGTGCGGTCATGGTTGTCTCCGTATGCGTGTTGATATGAACGGAGCATAGGCTGCGCACGTTCTTCATGGTGATACTATCCAGACAACTACTTTGCTTGTTCAGCCATGAACCCGCAGCAATGAGCCCGCAGCCATGAAGCCAGCATACGAACATGTCGAGTTCGGCGGCAACTGTTCCGTCCGGGTCTACCACCGGCGGCTTCCCCGCATTCCGTTCGAGTGGCATCACCACCCGGAATACGAACTGACGCTGACGATGAACAGTCACGGAAAGCGCTACATTGGCGATTCAGTGGCTGCCTACGGGTCTGATGACCTCGTGCTGGTCCCGCCGGACCTTCCGCATACTTGGGCGTCGAATCGCTCTATCGAGCCGACGTCGCCGCAGGTGGCGATCGTGATCTGGTTCGACGGCGAGTGGGCTCGGCGGCTAGCGGATTGTTGCCCGGAATATGAACCGCTACGCAAGCTGCTGCGCAGGGCGGCATGCGGACTGGCGTTCGCACCCGAGGCGGGAGGGGCGATGCGCGAGCGTATCGGCGAACTGCTATCGAGCGCGGCGCGCGAACGCCTGGCCGCCACGCTGGACATCCTGTGCACGCTTGCCGACTCGCCGGGCGAACCGCTTGCGTCACCCAGCGCTTTCAACGACCGTGACGGCGGACCTTCGGGCCATGAGCCCGAACGCATCAACCGGGTGCTCTCGCTGATCGAAGCACGTTTCGCCGAACCTTTGCGTTTATCAGAACTTTGTGCGGCTGCGAGCCTGTCGGAGCGTTCGCTCGCGCGTTACTTCGCTCAACACATGGGCGAAAGCGTCGGCCAGTACATGACGCGCGTGAGGATCGGCCATGCCTGCCGGATGCTGAGCGACACATCATTGCCTGTCTCCGTCATTGCGGCACGGTCTGGATTTGCGAATGTTTCCAACTTCAACCGGCAGTTCAAGACGGTGAAGGAAACGACGCCCGCGGCTTATCGCCGGGAGTTTGCCGAGGCCGGCGTTCCTGATGACGACGATGTCGCCCGGCTGACTGAACGCTCGCCATCGCTTCAAAGAAAACGGGAACGGGTTGGTCTGGAGGGTGATGAGCCCGGCTAGTTTGCGCGGCCAGGACATGGGTGATTCGGCGCTCTGCCAGGGGGCTGGCGACGGGGAAAACCACCTATGCTTCGCCATTTCTCTTCGGCTGGCATTGGCTGCGGTCAACCCCGTCGTCCCGTGCGCCGCTTTGGTGTGAGCCGACATTCAAAACCATTGCGGAGGCGGACATAGCAATGACACAGATCAGATCGATTCAGCGCTCGTGCCTCCCCCTTCCAGCAAGACCTCCGTCACTCCCTCGGAAAACCGTTTGGGCCGGCCTTCGACGAGCAGCCGTTCCGGGCTTGACGGATCCCGCTCTACCTTGGGAAGTCCGTGAGCCATGAGCGCGCGGGCACAACCGATCCAGTCGGGGTTCGCGGGCCCTGTCGGCTCGTTGACAGAGGCCCAGGACAGCGTGCCGAGCACATCATCTCCGAAGCCTTGCGTCTCACGCCAGCTAGCTCCGTGAGAGAGCAGAAAGGCCGTCAGCTCCGCGTCGCCACGAAAGACAGCGTGGTTTAGCGCTGTCGCGTCCCAATCTCCTCCACGCGCGGAGATAGGCCAGCCAAGTTCGACCATGACCTTGACCGCAGCGCTGGATCCCCACGCTGCGGCGTCGGGGAGTAGCCTTAGCCGGTCCTCCGGCAGCGAACCTGGCAGGTCAGGGTGTCGTGTCTGAATGCGGCGCGCCTCGATCACGTCAGCTCGGGCACACGCCGCCACGAAATCATCGTCCGCGCTTAGATCCTCCGCCACCCCGTAGGCGCGCAAGAGCTCCACGACCTCCGTTAGACCGACCTGCGTCGCCAGCCGATAAGCACTGATGCCGGCAGGCGTCCGCGCCGCAGGATCGGCACCGGCCGCAAGCAGTGCGGCAATATGGCGAGCCGATCTGCTCACAGCGATCGCGCGCAGCAGCGGAGCTCCCCAGACTTTCGTGGGTCCTTCTCCGGCCGGTTCGTTAGCGTCGCCGCCATGAGCCAGCAGCAGTTCGAGCGGGGCCGGATCGGGCATGTCGAGCGCTCGCCGCAACGCATTTGTGCCGGCAACGCGTGCGCCGTAACGGAGCAGCAGGCGCGTGCAGGTGGGGTTTTCCAGCGAGTGATAGAGCGATTCACCGTCATTGGGCTCGGCGCCGGCCTTCAGGAGCATCTCCGTGAGAGCCGGATCACGGATAACTCCAGCCGCGCCGTAAAGGGCAGACAGTGGAGCCACCTCGTCGGGGGTTGCAAGGGAAGCCGGTGGGAATCGATTCCCGATACGTTGGTTGGGATTGGCACCGGCCTGAAGAAGATGCTGCGCGCATTCGCGCAGCCCTGCAATGAACGCCGGCAGTTGTCCCAGGCGCGAGTGTGTCACCGCGACAAGCGGCGGGAGGTTCAGGGCTCCCCCCGCGCGGTTGGCCCAATCCGGATCGGCCGTCGTTGTTCGAGACACCACGTCGAGATGCCCCGCCGCGCAGGCGACGTAAGCGTCCGTTGCGAGAAGGTCGTGGTGTTCCTGCAGGAGCTGAACTGCGATGCGTGGCCGTGCCGCGTCATAGGTGCCGGTGACATCGCCACCATAGACGAGGCCAAACCAGCGGCGTATTAGAACCGCCTGTTCCCGATGCGCGAAGGCGCTTGTCTCGACATATAGGGCGAGATCCGCCCAGGAAGAAAAGCCATACTCGCGCGCGATGCAGGACTGCGCATCGTGGAGGCGCAGTTGCAGCGCTGTTACTTCATTATCCGTGCGGTGCGCGGCGGCGGGAAGATGTTGGGCGAAGCGCGCGATCGCTGTTGCGTTGCCGTTGCGGTAGAGACGCAACAGCGCCTTCGCCTGCTTCTTCAAATGGTCAAGATTGGCCTTGCGGGGCAGCTTTTTCATGGCGGATCCTCGTGCGTTTGATGGCCGAAGGTCCGCAATACTGCCAGCACAAAGGATGGTGAGATATCTGACGCACTGCTACAGGTGGGTTGAACCCTTTCCGCGGACCCGGAAGCGGCCTGCACCGCTAGTCCGGATGCTAGGCGATGACATGCAGCTTCGTCAACCCGGGCTTGGGATGGATATCGGCCAGTTACAGACGTTCGAAGGAATGCCCTGAATTGCTAACAATCCGCGCAAAAAAAGCGCATCGACATGCTTCGTCGAGCCTTGGGGACAACTCCAGGGCGATATGTAACGGCTGAAACTCTGAAGAGTAAGGCCTTGATCTGGGTCGGACCGGAGACCACAGATCTTTTCAACCGCTTTCCAGCAGGGTCAAAGCCCGCCTATCCTGCTCATTCCCGATGGAACATCACGTCTGATATCAACACACGATCATTGATTGGTACAAAGGCCATGCGCCATTCCGAGGCACGTTCTAACGACCAAAGGTCGCCGGCATCTGCCCAGCGCCCGGCGTTGGCGAGTCGCACGGCCGCGATAATAGAAGGGAATACGTTTCGGGAATTTAAGTTCAAGCTTGGTTTGACGCTGCCGTTAAGAAGTTGAGTCTGAATAGATAGCGTGATGGCAAGCCGTCCGCGGACGCCTGAATTGGCCGCCCATTTTGACGGCTTTGGCTTTAGGTTGGAATTGCCACGCCGCGAAATGTGCAACATCTTGCAGCGGTCGAAGATATGCCAACCCTGTTCCAGAGAATATTGGAGTGCGAAACTTTGCATTTGCCGAATTTTGCCGGTTGCCGTCTGCGCAGTCATGTTTAATCGTCGCCTTTTTGAAAGGTTGGCGCCGGTTCAGATGCAAGCCTTCGCTGTTGTGCTTCAAGACAGTTGAGTAACCAGACCGCTGAAAACGGGGAACACGTCGGGTGCGGAGTGATCCATGGTCTGCGCCACGCCTGCTCCATTTCGTTGTGGCAGCTTTCGAGGTGTATGCAAGTCCGACTTTGGGCGCTCCGTTCAAATTAAGCGGGCCGGTAGGTCAGTGGCGCAGGGATTTCGAGTCCCGCGAATAGGGAACAAACGGCATCGACCCAATGAATAATTTTAGCCTGCAGAACGCTACGCTGAAATATCTCGGAGCGCTCGCCCTGATCGCTTGCCTGTCGATTGGTACGCACGTATTGATCGCCTCGATCGTGACGGAGCAAGGACGGACAGCCCGCGTGATCAACCTCGCGGGTCGACAGCGGATGCTTTCCCAGCGGATTGCCGAAGAGGCCCTGGAAATGCGCCATGCCGACGAGCCCGAGCGGAGCGTCGTCCTTGCGCGTATGTATCACGACACGGATCAGATGGAGCAAGCCCATTCGCTCTTGACGCATGGCAACGCGGCGCTGGGCATTGCCGCACCTTCGACGCAGCCGTTGCTGGCGATCTATGAACGACCGCCGTATTCCGTGGACCGGCAGGTCAAGACATACATCGCCCTGGTGCGCGCCTACGGACAAGATCTCGATCAGGCAGGCAGCACGCAACGTCTCCAGGAAATTCTGGACTCAGCGCGGCAACCCTTGCTAAGGGCGCTGGACGCGGCCGTTACGCAGTATCAGGCTGATAACGATCGAACTATCGACCGTCTGCAAGATATCCTGGTAGGCGTATTGGCGCTGATGCTCTGTACGTTGATTGGCGAGGCAGTCTTTATCTTCAGGCCCATGTTTCGCCATCTCAAGACTACCCATTCTGCGCTGGTGGAAGCCGCTCGCACCGACCCGTTGACAGGCAGCATGAATCGCCGTCATTTCCTGGAGATCGGCGAGGAAGAACTGCGCCGGTGTCGCGCGCGACAGACGAGCCTTTGCGTCATCGTGCTTGATATCGACCACTTCAAGTCGGTCAATGACCGGTTTGGGCACATGGTCGGTGACCAGGCAATCCAGAGTGTCGTTCGATGCATCTTGTCGAACGTCCGGACCATCGACTACGTCGGACGGATAGGCGGCGAAGAGTTTGCCGCCATTTTTCCCGGGACAAGGGAACCGGACGCCTTGTCGATCGCTGAAAAAATACGGAAGTTCATCGAGGCTACATCAATCATCTATTCAGCCGGACATTTCAATCTCACCGTCAGTATTGGCGTAGCTGAATGGACCGAAGCAGACGCGAGCCTGCTTGCGACCATCGATAGAGCCGACAAGGCGCTCTACCTGGCAAAGCGCAACGGGCGCAATTGCGTATTGGGCACCACTGACGAATGCCACGTGTAGGAGGGCCGCCCCTGCGTCGGCGAGGCCTGCCTGCGAACTATCGTTCGTCGCCGTGGCCGCCACCCGGCGTTTGTACGACGCAGAAACCGCGGGAGTTCATCTGCATCGGGTGATGCGCACCGAAGATCTCGTGCCCTGTCTTGCCGGCGACGGACCTGTGACGCGCGTTATGGAAAATTCAGTCAGCAGGGTGAGGCTCACGCGGAGAGCTTGCCGATCCACCGAGGGAACGAATCCCGTAGTCTACTTCGCTCGCTTGGGCTTTGCCTTCGCCTTTGCAACCGATGTATTAAGGTCGATAGCAGCACTGATCAACGCCTTGAACGCATTCGACTCGACCTCCTCGCCCTCGAGGATGTCAATCGCGCGCCTCATGTTTCCGTCGAGGCTCGAGTTGAAGAGCTTCGCCGGGTCCTCCAACGAAGCCCCCTTGGCGAAGGTCAATTTCACTTTCCCCTTGTAAGACTCGCCTGTGCAGATGATCCCGTCGTGCGACCACACGGGAGTGCCCATCCACTTCCACTCCTCCACGACGTCCGGGTCTGCGTCTTTGATGAGCTTGCGCATCCTGCTCAAAGTTTCCCCGCGCCAGTCGCCAAGCTCGGTGATTCTTTTGTCAATCAAGTGAGAGGCTGGTTGGTCCTCGGTGGAATCCGATTTTTTCATGTGTTCCTCCTAAAACTTCGAGACGCTTTTAAATGTCGGGGCACGCCTTTCCCTACGCTCTGCGATTCAAATACCAAATTTCTTCGCATACTCGGTGTTCAAGCGCGGCCAACCGAATTTCATTGCTTCGCCACCAACGATACGCCCGATAGGATCGCCCGCCACGAGCCGATCGAGCACATCGAGGCAGATGTGCCAGCCGGCTGCGCCCATCGATATGAAGCCGCGATCGATGTTGTGCCAGAGCGTAAGACGCGTGCCGTTACCGAACAGTTCGAGTTGCCATCGCACATCATTTTCGCCCCAGCGATACTCGAGCAGATTCGGCGCATCGGCACGCGTCACTTGCGTATCCGAGATCTGCGGCGTCGGCGTCCCGACTGTCGAAAGCTTGACGGGACCGACAGACGCGAGGCTTCGGTCCGCATCAAACGGCGCCCATTCACGCAGACTGGCCGGGTCGGTCAACGCCTTCCACACTTTCTCCGGCGGGTGGCGCAACTCACGGACGAGAACAAGTGTCCACTTTTCTCCATCCTTCCGGACTTCGGCGCCGGCGGCTGGACCTGGCATGTATTCGTCGCGGTTGCTCATCGTTTCTTCCCCTTTTTGCGAGGTTCGGGATCCATCTGATCGAGGTGGCGTTCCAGAGCGTCGACGTGAACCGACCAAAATTGGCGGAACGGAGCAAGCCACGCGTCTATCTCCATCAGTGGTTCTGGTTTGATCCGGTATAGGCGCCGCTGCGCGTCAACGCGCGATTCCACGAATCCGGCCTCTCGAAGCACGCGCAGATGCTTTGAAACCGAGGGCTGCGAGAGGTTTAGCTTCTCCTCGATATCACCCACGGACCGCTCAGAAGTGGCGAGCAGACTCAGGATGGCGCGGCGGCTCGGCTCGGCGATGATTGCGAATGTGGATTCCATTTGTTATATATACTTGACGGAGTATATACGTGTCAAGTCACGCGAAAACGCGTAGCGCTGTTTAGCTGCACCATTGGGCGTGCTGTCCTTTACAGTTAGATCGTTGAGAATCTACTGCACTCTTTCATAGGAGGTGCCATGCATATCGAGCCGTTTCAGATTTCCGTGTCCGATGTTGAGATCGACGACCTAGGTCGGCGTTTGCGCGACAGCCGGTGGGCGTCCATGACTCCCTCCGAGTCGTGGCAACAAGGCACAGACACCACATGGCTGCGCGAGTTGGTGAAGTACTGGGCCGATACCTTCGATTGGCGGGCTGCTGAACGCGGTCTGAACCGGCAACCTCAATTCATGGCCGACGTGGACGGTCAGCGCGTGCACTTCGTTCATCGGCGTGGCGTTGGACCCAAGCCCTATCCGGTGGTCATCACGCACGGCTGGCCGGGATCGTTTTTCGAATTTCACGCGTTGGCTGATTTGTTGTGCGACCCGGCCGCATTCGGGGCGGACCCGAACGATGCCTTCGACGTCGTTATTCCTTCACTACCGGGCTTTACATTTTCGTCAGCGCCGGCCGCCCCTGGCACTTCCTCGTTTCAGGTGGCGGATCTGTGGGCATCGCTGATGCGAGGTCTTGGGTACGAGCGATTTGGTGCTCAGGGCGGTGACTTGGGCGCGGGGGTGTCGGTCGCGCTCGCCCTGCGGCACGCCCAGGTAGTCGATGGCATTCATCTCAACTTCCTACCGGGCACGTACGAACCGACAATCGACGCGATCAATTCGCCGCTTACCGCCGCAGAACAAAACTTCCTTCGAGAGAAGGGTGAGTGGGCTGCGCTCGAGGGCGGTTATGCGCATATGCACGGCACGAGGCCACGGACGCTAGCCGCGTCGCTTAACGACTCGCCGGCCGGACTGGCTGCGTGGATCGGTGAGAAATTTCGCGCCTGGAGCGATTGCGACGGGATTATTGAACGTAGCTTTTCGAAAGATGAACTGCTCACCAACTTGTCGCTCTACTGGTATACCCAGAGCATTGGTACAGCAATTCAAATGTACTGGGAAAACCGATTGCAGCCCATGCGTTTCGCCGCCGGACAACGGGTATTACCGCCGGTGGGCTTCGCACACTTTCCGAAAGAGATTAATCATCCACCGCGCGCGTGGCTGGAACGAACTTTCAACGTCGCGCAGTGGACCGACATGCCGCGTGGTGGCCATTTCGCGGCAATGGAGGAACCTGAACTCCTCGCGGCCGATATTCGTACTTTTTTCAGGCGCTTCCGGCAGTGAGTTCGTTGAGGAATCGCCCTATGCGGGATGCGGCGGGAGCAGGAACCCACTTTGACTATGTCGTCGGGCTTCGGCACTCCGCTGGCGAGGCGACTCCATGATTACCAATGCCGTAACCGCAATGAAATCCGGAGAATCGCGAGTTCCAACAATGCGGATAATCGGGAGCGTGTGTCTGCGAACATTGAAATCGCACCCACGCAGATAGTATTTGGTAACGAGATAATAAGGTCAGCGATAGCCACGGGTGATTCGCGCCGCATGTCGGCGCTGCATAGGGTGACCGCCGATATGAAACTTAGACCACTCGCATCAACCTATGAATCTCATTATAAGTAGTGCATACAAATATGCATCGCAACGAGTCCTTCCGGGCATCCCTGTATCGAACCCGCGCTGCGACCGCGATAATGCGGACGCTTCGGTGACAGATGCGGGAGTGAGCATGCTAAAACTGGACGCGTCGTTTGGCTCCGCCCTCGCCTCGATGACGTCAAGCACCCGTCTTGATAGCGCGCAATCGCCGTTCACGGGTGCGTTCCCCACTATCGGCGCAGCACGGGTCACTGCCCGCGCGCAAGTCGATGCTGAGACGGCGCGCAGCAGTGCGCTGCGTGGCGCGCGTCTCGCGGCGCCGCAGGTTTACCCGCGCAACGGAGCCACCCCGGCGAGCGTGCCGCTTCCCGCTCAGTCGGTTTTTCACGAAGCATGGTGGCTCGACCTGGCGACCGACGGCAACTGGCGCGCAGCGACTGTGCGGCGGGGCAACGAGATCGTCGGCGAGATGCCGTACGCGCTCGGGCGCAAGGGACTATGGCGCACTTCGCAGATGCCGCCGCTCACGCGCACACTCGGACCCACCCTCAAACCTTTCGCAGGCGATCCGGCACAGGCGATGCTTGATCGCATCCACGTCACCACGCAGCTCATCGAGCAGATTCCGGAAGTCGACAGCTTTTATCAAATCTTCGATCCGCGCGTGGAAGATGCCCTCGCGTTCGGGCTGAACGGCTTTACCGTATCGACGCGCTATACGCTGCAGTTCGCTGCGGAACGCGACGTGGAGCAATTGTGGAAGGGACTAAACGGCAAGACCCGCAACCTGATCCGCACCGGGCAAAAGTTCCTGAAGGTTGCGCCGATCGAGTCGCCAGCCGAATTCAACCGGTTCTACAATGCCAATCTCGCAGTGCACGGCCGCTCGAACATCTACGGCACGGATGTGATGCAGCGGCTCGTCAGCGCGTTCGTCGAGCGGGGCGCGGGCTATCTGCTTGGCGCCTACGACGCGAACGGTCATCTCGTGGCGGCGATTGGCGTGACCTGCGACCGGCACGCGGCGTACTACCTGCTGTCCTCCCGCAGTCCGAGCGCTCATGGCGGCGCGATCAGCGTGCTGATCTGGGCGGCGATCCAGGATGCGATGAAGCGAAAACTCACCTTCGATTTCGACGGCATCCCCAACGCGAATACCTTGCGCTTTCTGAGTGGCTTCAACCCGACGCTTAGGCCGAGACTGGTGGTCGAGCGGCACAAGCCCGTCTGGTCGATGGCCAAGGCTGTCCGACGCGTGATCCTACCGAAAAAATCCGCATGGTTCGCGTCGACAATGTGAGGGGAAGTTGGTGAGGGAGTTTTGCGCGTAGACCTGACGAGCAGCCTTGTTGGCCTCTGTTTTTCCAGGGGCCGTGCGGCTTTGTGCTTTGCATTTTGCAGCGCGCTTCTCGACTTCAGGCTTCGCCAAGTTCCAGCGCTTGCGGCGTGGCGAGAGATGGCCGTATTCCAGCGATATCCGGATCAGCCGTCTGGGCGGTCGTCGCGTCTTTGTCGGCGCTGGCGCGTGCTCTGGCGGCGCGCATATCGGCCAGTTTTTTTGCGAGATTTTTGGCGTAAAACGCTATTTTCCCCCACTGCGTGGTAGCAATCTGAAAGCTAGTGTTCGGCAGTACATTGCCGCGGCTCCAGTACGCCTTAAAATCTTCTGTACCGATGCCGAAGTCGAGATCCATCCGGTTTTCCCATGCCCACTTGACGCAGCGCTCCATCATGATCGACCCGGGGGCGAACCTGGAAAATTTGGAGTCGTAACCCCCGATCAAGCCGTTCACGCACGTACGCCCAATGCCCATGATGTATGCGGCGGCTGGCATGCCGTCGAGCGTCATCACGAAGACTATCCCCATCGGCTGCGTGTGCGTACCGTCGACGAGCTTGACCAGAAAGTCCCGATAACCCTGCGAATAAAGCCAGGGCCCGTCCTTTTCGGCGCGTTCTGCCCATTCGCGTTTACGCGCGAGCATCCAGTCCACCCATTGGGCGTGCGCGTACGTATCCTTAGCGTCGAGAGTGCGGATTTCCAGGACACCTTCCTTTTCGAAACGTCTCTCACGCGCGCCAGGCTTCTTCTTCGACAACGTGCCGAGCGTGTTGCAGTAAGCCGTCCAGTCCGGCTCCTTACGCAGTAGCGCCGTCGCGGAGACATCCTGCCTCGCTGCGACGAGGCCCGCGTGTCGCGAGGCGAGGTCGTAAAGGCCGGCGGCCTTCGCAACATACGGAATAGAGAAGATATCGGCGCGGCAATGCTGAGTCGCGGCTCGCCAGGCTGCATCGAGCGCTGCGCTTGAGCCATTGGCCGTGAGGATGGTCGTGTGTTCAGCGGTACCGGGCGTAAGTGGTTCGAGGACAGTGCAGGCGAACCGCCGGTGGCTTACAAGCGGCCAGACGAGCACGAGTTCACCGTTCTCCCGATACACGATGCAATGGAGCCGGCGACCGCGCTGCTTCGCCACCTGAGTCCAGCACAGCCAGCAGATGTCGAAAGCTTGGTGATGGCGTCCATCGGCTTTCGACCAGAGCGCATTCCATTCGTCTCGAAGCGCGAGGAAAGCGTCGGGATCAGTGATGATATCGAGGCCGGATTGCTGATTGCTCACGTTGTCTTCAGATCGCTGCATGGCGTTGCTCAGGCTGGTTTCAAGTGGGCGGTCTCGCCGCTGTCCTCGCGGTGTCGCTCGACGCGCTTCGGCGTGCGGGATGGCGGGCCCGGATTCGCGGTTTGCCACACTTTGAGGCTTGAGGCAGGTAGCGTCGGTGCGGTGGTCAACACACTTTTCCGTGCGGTCGGCTGATGCCGGTATCAGCGCCGTTGCAAGGTCCACGAAGTGTCGAACCCGACGATGAACAATCGGGTGAAGCTATGTCCGCAACGGCAGGATGGCTTGCCGATCAATGTCATTGCGCGAATGACCTGTGAGCCTTGAAAGCTGCCGTCGAGACAGCTCCGGGTCGAACCGTTGCGACGGGTCGACTTCCGCCGATAGTGGTTCGCTTCCGAGAATTTCGAATACCGCTTGGGCCGACTCACAGCCACATCTTCCGCCTGTCGGCCTGTCGACAAACGCCCGTTCAACAGCCCATAACACAGCGAATGTGATTGAGGTGGCAACTATCTCGGGGTATCGGGGCTAAAATCGAACGTAGCGCCAGTCCTTTTGCGCGGAACTGATCGTCCTATCCGAATCTATCGACGGCAGGCAACCATGAACACTCACTGTGCGTGTTTCGTTCGCCCGGCGCTGGCTGCGATGTGCGTGGCTTCGCTCGCAACGCTCGTGGCGTGCGGCGGAAACTCCTGCATCGGCCTCGGCGTCTGTGGCGGCGGAAATGGGGTGCCAAACGGGGTGCCAAGCGTCGCCATATCCGGCACGGCAGCTACCGGCAATGCGCTCGCCAGCGCGATGGTCAGCTTCAGTTGCGCGCAGGGTTCGGGGTCCACCTTGTCGGACGGTGGTGGACACTATGCCGCCACGTTCAACGCCACGCCTCCCTGCGTCATCACCGCGAGCTCTGGCGGCACGACCCTGCATTCGCTGGCATTTGGCGACGGCACCTTTAATACGACGCCAGAAACCGAGCTGATGCTGGTCTATCTCGCTTCCCAGCTTGGCACCAACGAAACCAGCCTGATTGCGGGCTTCCCGAGTAACGCGCAGTTCCAGCAAGTGCTGGCAAACCAGGCCGATGTGCTGGCTGCGCAATCGGCAGTCGTCACCAATCTGCAACAGCGCTACGCTCTCACGCTGATGGCACCGGCGCTCCTGACGACGCCGTTTATTGTTGGGCAAGCGGGCGTCGACAGCGATCTCGACGCGCTGGCGCGAGCGGGCGCTATCGATGCCAACGGCATGCCCGATCAGGCCGCCGTCTCGCTACTGTCAGCGGCGGGTCTTGCCCATCCGCTTGCAGGGACGCCCACACCTACGTCTGGCACCGGCAGCACCGGCAGCAACGGCAGCACAAGCGGCACCACCGGCGGCATGATGTGACGTTTGGCGAGCCGCAGACCATGGAATCAGCCCCAATCTGCGAGAAGTTGCGCTCGTCTGATCATACGAACGCGAATTCCTTTGGTGTTCCGCTAATCTGCGAACACCGCAACCTTTCGATAGCGCCAGCAAAAATAAACTTGACAACGCACGTTGTATCTACAACAATGATTTCATCAACAGACTTGGTTCGATTCATGACAACACGTAGCTCCATTCGCGAGATCATTAATAATTGCCTGGCCATGCGCGTTCGTATCGTTGCGCGTTCAGTTTCGGCCATCTTCGAACAGGCTATGGCAAGCCATGATGTGACGATTGCCCAAGTGAATATGCTTACCGCAATGGGAGAAATTGGTCCTTGCGCACCAGGTAAGATCGGCGAGGTTCTTCAACTGGAACGATCTACCGTTTCGCGCAATCTGGATCTATTGATACAGAAGGGATTGGTTGAGGCCGTGTCCTCGGACGCAAAGGGCATTCGAGAAGTCGCTCTTACAGCAGCAGGCAACGAGAAGATTGAAGACGTGCTCCCAGATTGGCGGGCTGCACAGAAACAGGCCGGCACGTTGCTTGGGCCGGATGGAGTTGGGGCAGTCCACAAAGCAGCGGCATCCATCTGGAGTTCGCCGCTCTGATGTGTCATCTGCCTGTGATTGACGCCGTCGTTTCGATGGCATTTTTTTTACAGTTAATGTTGTATATACATCAAATGTTTTACCCCAAAAAGGAGATGTCATGACTATCGAGAAAATCACGAACGTAGCTGCAATCGGTCCTGCTTCGAGACTACCGAAACGGTTGGCGACGGCGGCACTGGCGGTCACGTTGGCGCTTGCCATACCCGCCTTCAGCTTCGCACAGGCGGCGCCGGAGCCCGCACAAGCGTCCGCCTCACTCGGATTACCCGACGTTCCTACCACCCGAATACTTGCGATCGGCCGGTTGACGTCCAAGTCGACGCCCGGTGCTATTGGTGCGGTGCTTCCTCAAGAAGTCCGCGACACCGTCAAACTTTACCTCGAGGGAAAGATTGAGCAGTGGTATGTCCGCAAGGACCAGGCCAGCGTTGTCTTTATCCTCAATATCACCGATGTGAATGAGGCCCGGAGGACACTGGCACAGTTGCCGCTCGGCAGGGCGGATCTAATGGAATTCGACCTCATTCCACTGGGCCCGCTATCTCCGCTTGCAGCCTTGGGCGGTTCACCAAGCCGGTAGAAAACGGCGTGGCATCCTAAGCCATAAGACAGCGCGGACGAAGACTACAGGAAGAGTACTGCATTCCATATATGTAGGATTGCGAATGTTATTCAAATATATCTGGAGAAAGAAATGAGTGATGAACTGTATCTGGTAACAGGCGCAACAGGTGCCACTGGTCGGAGTGCCATTGACCACCTGATGTCGAGGGGATCGAAGGTACGGGCGTTCGTGCATAACGACGACGACCGTGCCGCGGCACTGCGCGCAAAAGGAGTCGAGGTTGTCTTGGGCGATCTCCTCGACAACGACGCCGTTCAAAAAGCAGTGCAGGGAGTGACCAGCGCCTACTTCGTGTATCCCGTCATGCAGCCGCAACTTGTTGACGCGAGCGCATATTTTGCGCACGCCGCTATAGCCGCAGGGGTGCGTTCCATTGTCAATATGTCGCAGATTTCTGCAAAGGTTGACGCGGTGAGCCTGGCCGCGCGTTCGCATTGGTACGGAGAACGTGTATTCGACTGGGCCGGCGTTCCCGTTACGCATCTGCGTCCTACATTTTTTATGGAATGGCTGACGTACGGGTTTCAACTGCCGCTCATCGCTAACCACGATCTCATCAAGGTTCCGGCGGGCGATGGGCGCCACGCGCCGATCTCAGCGGAAGACCAGGGACGTGCCATCGCCAATATCATGCTCGACCCGGTGCCGCATTCCGGCAAGACCTACCCGCTCTATGGCGCAGTGGAGATGAATCACGAAGAGCTCGCGCGCGCCGTTGGCGAGGCATTGGGTCGAAAGGTTCGCTACGAATCGGAAAGCTTCGACGAGTTTGGCGCACGGCTGAATGCAATCGGAATGCCGAAGCATTTCATCCAGCATATCGTCGCTGTTTATCGGGACTACCAGAACGGAGATTTCGCCGGAAACAACAATGCAGTGGAGGCTTTAACGGGTAGAAAACCCATGACGGTAGGCGAATACGTCAAAGCCAACATCAAGCTCTTTCAGCCGAAAGAACAGTAGTCCACATTGCCGTGATCGGCGCATTCCTAACGTTTTTATCAACTGGAGTTTTAACATGTCCCAAGCTAAAAATCCGCGCGTCCATGCAGACATCCTGCCGGCGCTCGCCGCCGTTGTCGCCCCCACGAACAAAATCCTCGCGATTGGTTCGGTAACGACCAAGGGAACACCTGACGCGATTGCACACATCCTCCCTTTCGAAGTGCGCGCCACCGTTCGCAACTACCTGGCCGGTAAAATCGATCACTGGTATTTCCAGTCCGAGGGGTATGGGGTTGTCTTTATCATGAACGCCTCGAGCACAGCCGAAGCTCACGAGATTCTGGAAAAGCTACCCCTTGGCGTGGCGGGCATGATGGAATTTGAACTCATCGCTCTTTCACCGCTGAAGCCGCTCGCTCTGCTGATCGGGGACCCCGCGGCCACTTGACACGAGAGTTCGAAGTTTACCTACTGACCTTGCAGAGTTCGTGGCTGCGGTGGGAGTCACCTTGTAACAGACCGATGGGGATCGTTGACTATGGGTACTCGCTTTATCCCCTGAACAATGTCGTACTGGAGGTGCTCGCAGCGCGCACATCTGCGCCTGGGTCAATCGTCAGCCTCCGGATATCAATCTTTGCCGTCAATTCGTTGATAACGACTGGCACTACAGGTCGCTTGACAGTTCTTCGAATATTGCCGCAAGAAACGGGGGGTATCCGACTGCCCACGTCGATATTGTTCAGGCAGGGAGAGGCGATCGTGCCGCTCTTCTTCAACCACAGTCAATGAGGAATTCACCATGTCCAGAGAAGACGAAAACAAGGCCATCGTAGGCCGCTGGTTCACCGATTTCTGGGGCGAGACCTGCAACCTCGACATTGTCGACGAACTTGCAGCACCCGACATGCTTCTGCGCTATTCGCTGCACGAGCCGCGCCGTGGCCGCGAGGACATCAAGGCATTCATGACCGATTTCCGCGAAGCATTCCCGGACCTCAACTTCTGGGGCGCTGCCGATCTCATCGCCGAGGGGGAATATGTAGTTGGGCGTTGGGAGGGTGGCGGCACGCATACCGGTCCGGCATTCAGCGATTTCCTGATCGGATCGTTGCCGGCTGCGACTGGCCGGACAATGCGCTTCACCGGCACGACCGTGCTCCGCCTCAAAGAGGGCAAGATCGTTGAGGAAATCGGCCTGGACGACGGCGTAACCGCCCTGCAACAACTCGGACTCGTCAAGGCAGCCTGACCGGGGGCGCGGCGCTTCCGGTATCTTTCGGCAACGCCGCGCGTATCCAACTTTCTCGGCTAACGCGAACGGTCGTGATAGTCGCACCGTTCGGAATGGGATGCCGCAGATAACCACAAGCTTCTCGCACAATAAAGCGAACCTATTTAACTCAGGATGCCAAACTATGTGATGAATCTGTGCTTTCCTCTTGCATCACCATCTTGCCTTTGGTGAGGACCTCGGTGAGCGAACAGCGCAACATATCGATAGCCCGCATGAGCCGGCCGGGGACGGAGCCGTGAATGAACCACACATCGACTCCG
>Ga0105854_1000332_pt1 | contig 23822 bp, 28 predicted proteins | sample OrgsoiDNA_201058_FD_89679 | JGI IMG/M metagenome (GOLD analysis project Ga0105854, IMG submission 89679) | Permafrost soil microbial communities from the Arctic, to analyse light accelerated degradation of dissolved organic matter (DOM) -... | ecosystem: Environmental > Terrestrial > Soil >... | reverse complement strand
TCCCAGAATAACACCTGAGGATAATCAAAACGTCATGACGCGTGTGAAATATCTGGTGGCAGCAGCCACGTTGAGCCTGGCGCTGGTCGGTTGCTCCGGTTCCAAAGAAACGGTTCCCGATAATCCGCCAAACGTACTTTATGCTACTGCCCAGCAAAAGCTGCAGGACGGTAACTTTAAGGGTGCGATTGCTCAATTAGAAGCGCTGGATAACCGCTATCCATTTGGACCTTACTCACAACAAGTGCAGTTGGATCTGATCTACGCTTACTACAAGTCTGCTGACTTGCCTTTGGCTCAGGCCTCTATCGATCGCTTTATGCGCCTGAACCCTACCCATCCGAACATTGACTACGTTATGTATATGCGTGGTCTGACGGATATGGCGCTGGACGACAGTGCGCTGCAGGGCTTCTTCGGTATTGATCGTTCAGACCGAGATCCGCAACATGCACGTGCCGCTTTCCGTGACTTCAGCCAGCTGATTCATACCTATCCAAACAGTCAGTATGCAACCGATGCCAATAAGCGTCTGGTGTTCCTGAAAGATCGTCTGGCCAAATATGAGCTGTCGGTCGTGCAATACTACACTAAACGTGGCGCATACGTCGCCGTCGTTAATCGTGTAGAGCAAATGTTGAAGGATTATCCGGACACCAAAGCGACGCGTGATGCGCTGCCTCTCATGGAAAATGCGTATCGTGAACTGCAACTGAATAACGAAGCGGACAAGGTTGCAAAAATTATTGCAGCCAATAAGGCGTCATAAGTCAGTTATAAGATTCACTCACAATATGTCCGGAACAAACGGTAGCTCAGGCTGCCGTTTTTTTTGCATGCAGCAACTAAACAGATGATTTTTAAAGCAGAGATAAAGAAGAAAGGGACGATCTTGATGGGGCGATCTTATCGATAGTGCGTTATTCTGGTGAAAGTCACAAGACCTATCAGGCCGTTAATTACCCCAAGTCACAGTTTTGTTGCACTTGACAAAAAGTGACAAAAAAACGTGATCTTCATCACGCATTTTGTCTCAAAGGCAGGTATGCTGAAACTATCCTAGACGGAAAGACAGAGAGGTAAATTAGATGACAGTGAACATTACCAGCAAACAAATGGACATCACCCCAGCGATTCGGGAACACGTCGAAGACCGTCTAAAAAAACTGGAAAAATGGCAAACTCAGTTAATTAAGCCACATATTGTTCTTTCCAAAGAACCTCAGGGATTCGTCGCCGACGCGACCATCACAACCGCCAGTGGGCCGTTGGTTGCCAGCGCAACGCATGATGACATGTACGCAGCCGTGAATGATCTGATTGCGAAACTTGAACGTCAGCTGAACAAAGCCCAGCACAAGGGCGAAGCACGCCGCGCAGAAACCTGCGTCAAAGAGTTAAACCTGGAACCTGTTGAAGAAGAGGAAGAGGAAAAATAATTTCGGGTTTTATGCTCACGAACCGCGCGCTCTCAGGAGCGCGTTTTTTATATCTGCGGGAAATTGTATTGACACAATGAAAAGCCAGCGGTTACTTTAGACCCAGACCTCCTGAGAGAAATTAATCCACATGAGCACAAAACTGTTTTTCTTCGCATTCTTTTTTACCTTCCCCTGACTGGGAGGCGTTTCGTCGCGAAAGAATGAATGCGAAGACGAACAACCAAGCCTCCTGAAAAGGGGGCTTTTTTTATGCTCATAGTTTGGCAAATCCGATAGAAAAAAAGCACATATAAAAGGGTAAAATAATGACCGAGAATCCGTTGCTGGCTCTGCGTGAACGCATCAGCGCTCTGGACCTTAAATTACTGGCGTTACTGGCCGAAAGACGCAAGCTGGCAGTAGAAGTTGCCCAGTCAAAGATGCATTCTCATCGCCCTATTCGCGACAAAGAGCGTGAAAAAGAGCTTATCAATGCCCTGATTCAGGAAGGCAAAAATCTGGGCCTCGATGGTCACTATATTACCCGCGTATATCAGTTGATCATTGAAGACTCCGTTCTGACTCAGCAGGCCTTATTGCAACAGCATTTGAATCAGACCAGTTCCGACTCAGCCCGCATTGCTTTTCTTGGGCCAAAAGGCTCCTATTCTCATCTTGCAGCCCGTCAGTACGCCGCGCGTCACTTCGAACAATTTATCGAATGCGGCTGTCAGAAATTCCAGGATATCTTCACGCAGGTCGAAACAGGTCAAGCAGACTACGCCGTATTACCGATTGAAAATACCAGCTCCGGCGGCATTAATGACGTCTATGACCTGCTGCAACATACCAGCCTGTCGATTGTCGGTGAGCTGACCAATCCTATCGATCATTGCGTACTGGTTGCCGCGGATACTGACCTCTCTAAAATTGAGACCGTCTATAGCCATCCGCAACCTTTCCAGCAATGCAGCCAGTTTATTAACCGCTTTCCGCATTGGAAAATTGAATATTGCGAAAGCACAGCTGCAGCGATGGAAAAGGTTGCCGCATCCAAATCCCCTCACGTTGCCGCACTGGGTAGTGAAGCTGGCGGTGCGCTATATGGCTTGCGGGTGCTGGAACACAATCTGGCGAACCAGGAACAGAACATCACCCGCTTTATCGTACTGGCCCGTAAGGCTATTGAAGTAACCGAACAGGTTCCGGCGAAAACCACCTTTATCATGGCGACGGGTCAACAGGCGGGTGCATTGGTGGAAGCACTGCTGGTGCTGCGCGAGCACGGCATCATTATGACCAAACTGGAATCACGACCAATCAACGGCAATCCTTGGGAAGAGATGTTTTATATCGATGTACAGGCTAACCTGCGTTCCGAAGCCATGGAGAAAGCATTGCGCGGCCTGGGAGCCATAACCCGTTCGCTGAAAGTCCTTGGGTGTTACCCAAGCGAAAATATTGTCGCCGTAAATCCTGGCTGACTTACCCGTTGGGCAACAAAAAAGGCCATACCGTTTAACCGGATGGCCTTTATTAACATGTTGAGCGTACGATTAACGACGGTTATCGTTAGCCTGGCGCAATAAGGAGCCGCTCTCTTTCAGGAAGCGCGGCGCATAATCACCAAACCAGTTCTCGACCTGCTTAAACTTGGTGATAAATGCCTGCTTGTCACCGTTTTCCAGCAGTGCCAGTGCATCACCAAAACGCTGATAGTAGCGTTTTATCAGCGCTAGATTGCTTTCTGAAGACATAATGATGTCTGCATAAAGCTGTGGATCCTGCGCAAACAGTCGTCCAACCATCGCCAGCTCAAGGCGGTAAATCGGCGAGGAGAGCGCCAGTAGCTGATCAATTTGCACATTCTCTTCGCACAAATGCAGTCCATAAGCGAAAGTCGCAAAGTGTCGCAATGCCTGAATGAATGCCATGTTCTGGTCATGTTCAACGGCGCTAATTTTGTGTAACCTCGCCCCCCAGACCTGCAGTTGCTCAAGTAACCACTGATAGGCCTGCGGTTCACGACCGTCACAATAGACCACAACCTGCTTGGCAAGACTGCCAACGTCCGGACCAAACATCGGATGCAGGCCAAGCACAGGCCCTTCGTGTACCGCGAGCATAGCCTGCAACGGTCGATTCTTCACCGATGCAAGGTCGACCAGGATGCAGTCATCCGGCAGTTTCGGTAACCGGCCAATCACCTCTTCGGTCAGATGAATCGGCACGCTGACAATCACCATACCCGCGTCCGCAAGCAGGGTTTCGGCCTGTGGCCAGTCCTCCTGCTCCAGCGCTTTAACCTGATAGCCTGATAACTCGAGCATACGGGTGAATAGACGCCCCATCTGCCCTTTACCGCCGACAATCACAATCGGACGCAATTCAGGGCGCAGGGTTTTGAAGCCCTTATCATTTTCGCTGGTATATGACTCACGCATCACGCGGCGTAAAACATCTTCAATCAAATCAGGAGGAACGTCTAACTGCTCGGCTTCCTTCCGGCGTGAAGCCAACATCGCGGCTTCACGTTCAGGAACATAAATGGGCAAACCATAGCGGCTTTTCACCTCACCCACTTCCGCTACCAGATTCAGGCGACGGGATAGAAGATCCAATAAAGCTTTATCAACTTCATCGATCTGATCACGCAACGCGTTAAGTTCTGCCACCATATAACTTCTACTCTCCTGCGATTCGTGCCGCCAGCGACTCGCCCAATTCCTGATGCATAGTGCGCAGCAATGTTTCTGTGGTCTCCCAGTTAATGCAGGCATCCGTTACGGAGACACCGTACTTCATCTCTGAGCGGGGTTGTTCAGAAGACTGGTTGCCTTCGTGCAGATTACTTTCCAGCATCAAACCGGTGATTGAACGGTTACCCGCCTTGATTTGATCGATGACTGATTGAGCTACCACGGTCTGACGGCGGTAGTCTTTGTTCGAGTTACCATGGCTGCAATCTATCATCAAGGAAGGGCGGAGTCCCGCGTCCTGCATCTGTTTTTCACAGGCCTGGACATCTTCGCTGCTGTAGTTTGGCGTCTTGCCGCCGCGTAAAATCACATGTCCATCCGGGTTACCCTGCGTTTGCAACAAACAAACCTGGCCGGCCTGATTGATACCCACGAAACGGTGTGGCATTTCTGCTGCACGCATGGCGTTAATCGCAGTACCGAGACTTCCGTCAGTACCATTTTTAAAACCAACCGGCATGGAAAGCCCTGATGCCATTTCGCGGTGTGTCTGAGATTCGGTAGTACGCGCACCAATGGCTGACCAGCTAAACAGATCGCCAAGGTATTGCGGGCTATTAGGATCCAGCGCTTCTGTGGCCAGCGGCAGACCCATGCCAACCAGCTGTAACAGTAAATTGCGCGCAATGTGCAGACCGGCTTCGACGTCGAACGTCCCGTCCATGTGCGGATCGTTAATCAAGCCTTTCCAGCCCACGGTAGTACGCGGTTTTTCAAAGTAGACGCGCATAACTATGTACAGACGATCACTCAGCTCTTCAGATAACGTTTTAAGATGGCGGGCATAATCCAGCGCCGCATCCAAGTCATGAATAGAGCAAGGGCCACATACCACCAGCAGACGAGGATCGCGGCCGTGCACGATATCTGCGATAGTTTTACGTGCCTGGGAAATATTGTTTTCGTCATTGATACCTAACGGGAAACGAATCTTGAGCTCTTCGGGAGTAATAAGAATCTGCTCTGCGCTGATATGTACGTTATTAAGTGCATCTTTTTGCATGGTGGCCGTCCGCTGTCAGTAAAAGGGTTGCTGTTTATCAGCATGGGACGAAGATAACATAGCCTGTAAAGATTTCAAACCTAATATGTAAACATATAATTACCATAAACCCTAAAAATCGATGCAACCGTAAATAATTATTTACATAAATTCAAGTTAACCCATCAGTGCACGCTACCCCGCTCCTTCCGCACGTACCTTCAGAACCCAGGTCGGGAGTTGACACATAAAATCAACATCGCTTCACCAAATGCATTACTTTCGAAACAAACAGCCTAACAGTATTTAATAAACCAATAACACGCTCACCACTGAAATAATAAAACCACACTGATATAAAGGCCTATCCAGAAAAAGAAGATCCCTCTCGCATTTTTATTATCCTGCTTCATTAACTATTCACTTCATATATTCATTACACATCTTCAGATGTCTCAATAAAAAATTACTTTTACGCTACCAGGGGGAAAAATGATCACACTTCAGTTCGCTATTATCATAATTTGCTTGCTAATAGGCACCCGATTTGGCGGCATGGGATTGGGCCTGATCAGTGGAATAGGTTTATTCTTTCTGACATTCATTTTTGGTTTGGAACCGGGTAAACCCCCTATCGACGTCATGCTGACTATACTGGCAGTCATCGGTTGTGCAGCGGTATTGCAAACTGCGGGGGGACTGAATGTCATGATGCAGTTTGCAGAAAAGCTGTTACGCAAACATCCGCAGCACATCACCTTACTTGCACCTTTAACCACCTGGATGCTCACTTTTCTATGCGGCACCGGACACGTTGTCTATACGATGTTCCCCATCATCGCGGATATCGCGCTTAAGAAAGGCATCCGCCCGGAACGCCCAATGGCGGTTGCATCGGTTGCTTCCCAAATGGCAATCACCGCATCGCCGGTCTCAGTGGCGGTTGTCTCCCTGGTTTCAATTATTGCCGCAGGCCATGGAATCGGGCAGGCATACAGTATTTTGCAAATACTGTCCGTTTCTATCCCCTCTTCATTATTTGGCGTTTTAATGGCGGCATTTTGGAGCTTAAAACGAGGGAAAGAGTTAAAAGATGACCAGGATTTTCAGCAAAAAATAGCAGACCCCAAACAACGGGAATATATTTATGGTAATACAGAAACCCTGCTCAACCATGTTTTTCCTAAGCAGGCTTACTGGTCCACGTGGATATTTTTCGCAGCTATTGTCATCGTCGTTTTATTAGGTTCCGTTTCTGAGCTGCGCCCGTCGTTTGAAAGCGCGGGAAAGATAAAACCTTTATCAATGAATCTGGTCATTCAGATGATGATGTTGATCGCCGGTGCGGTGATTCTTATCGGATGCAAAGTAAAATCGGCTGATATTGCCAGCGGGCCGGTGTTCAAAGCAGGCATGGTGGCCATTTTCTCCGTATTTGGTGTGGCATGGATGAGTGATACGTTCTTTCAGGCACATTTAGGGGAGTTGAAAACAGCGCTTCAGGGGGTAGTTCAAAGCCATCCATGGGCTTATGCCCTGGTTCTGTTTTTGGTGTCAAAACTGGTAAACAGCCAGGCGGCAGCGCTGACTGCAATCGCGCCAATGGCGCTACAGCTAGGTGTTGATCCTAAAATGCTCATCGCTTTCTTTGCGGCGTCTTATGGTTATTTTGTTCTGCCAACCTACCCCAGCGATCTGGCCTGTATCGGCTTTGATCGCTCCGGTACTACAAAAATCGGTAAATACATTATCAACCACAGCTTTATCATTCCCGGTCTGATTGGCGTCTCATGCTCTTGCCTGGCAGGTTACCTGCTGGTGACCACATTGATGTAACGTCACCTGACTGACAACGCAGGGAGCAAGGCGTGAAAGCAGAGCCCCTCAGAGATTACGATCGAGGGTAATAAAGACCTGTCCGAGCGCTTTGACTTCTTCTACACCACAATCAAAAGTCGTTGCCAGACTGGTAATTTTTAACCGGTTACCCGGTATGCGCGCCACGTCATAGACGTCCACGTCGCCATCGATATCCAGCAACCAGCGACCGTTGCCAACATTAGCGCTGCCAAGATCGACTATCCACGCATGATGCCCTTTCACTACATAGGCAGGCTTGGTTAAAGAGGTATCCAGCAGCGAGGAGTCAACGGCCCACAACCCCTCTTCTTCCAGTATACCGCCGCGCAATCTTAATTTTGTAAGCTGGCTTATTTTTTCAATTTCGACGTTTTGAGTCTGCCGATGATCATGTATCGCTCCCTGACCGGTCGCCAGCCAGCGTAAAGAAACACCCGTATCCAGTGCGCAGACAACAACAACGTCGCCGGGAAAATAATTTCTTCTCACCCAGGTACTTATCGTTCCTGAAGACAAGCCGAACATATCTCCCAGCTCTTTTTGCATACTGAATCCGTATGCCTGCAGCATCCGTCCCAGTACCGCTTTACCACCTTCGAGTTCATCCAGCCGCATCTTGCAAAAACCTCATTATCTTTGAAATCCGCCTTGACAACTTGCAAATACAAGTTTAAATTTCATCTATAAACTGAAATGTGACCTGTAATGATATCAAATTTCGCGCCGATGAGATCATTATCTATGCATTCTCAAATTGCAATGCCCTGCAACCTGGGAGGTGAGCATGTTTATGGGAAACGAAATCCAGCGGGAACGGGGTTTAAAATATATCGAAGCTATCAAAAAGACGCATTTCCAGACTTCGGGCTCTCTTATGCAGTCGCTGTTCGATACGGCAACGCCCGAATGGAAAGTGACGCTTTGTTTTCATGCCGGACTTAAAGCAAGGCATACCCAAATGACCTTCGATGAATTATCCGCACATGAAAAGCGGTTAATCATAGACGCCATTCTTTCTCTCAAAAAATTTGGCCACAAGCTGAACACGCTCTTCAAGTAAGACTTAGGCGCAGTTAACACCACCGATTGAAACCATGACGTGCAACCCGTCGGGCATTCTATTAACTGAATAAAGGCAAAATAATGAAATTAAAAATATTAACGGAGACACCCTGATGCCCGACTGGATAGATGGAGCCCAGGAGTGGCAGGCCAAACTATTGGATACACAAATTGCGCAGGCCACCGCCTCTTCGCGCCTCCCCTCTGCATTTATATGTGAGGACTGTGGTGAAAATATTCCCGAAGCACGTCGCCGTTTAATTATTGGCGTACAGCGCTGTATTCACTGTCAGGAAATTCTTGAAAAAACCGCACGACACTTTCGCCCCTGAACAATGGAAACACATCATGCCTGAAATCCACCGGGGGCGTATCGCCCCCACTTCAACGCCCCCCTTTTCTTGCAAACCCGCTTATTCGTTTAACGGTGCATGGTGGTGGAATGCGCCACGCGAAGCGGTTTCGCACCCTGTGTTCGTGCCCGGTGCACAGGCGATGAAAAGGTTTCAGGAAGCGACGGACAAAATGGCGTTATTGCCGCTGTGCCTTCGTGTACTGTTTCAACGACGCTATCAATTTATCTGGCAGGAAAAAGGCTGGCAGCCAGCACAACATTTTCTTCTGAACATTTTTCTTGGTCGTCTGTGGCCTCGTATACAGAAAGTTAACCAGCAAAATTGCCTGAAACGGCATCTGTCATTGCGGTTTACCGCGGAAGAAGAAACATACAACCGGCTTCCCGATCTTAATAAAAAAAACCTTGCTCGTCTGGCCTGGAAAATAGCCTCGCAATGCCATGAAGCCCACGAAAACCTCTGCGAAAAACTGCTGGCGAAACACCCGGACGCGCCGGATATTTTGTTGCTTGAAAACACGCAGAAGCAGATTTTTGCTGCTATCGCCGGTATGGCACGGGCGCTGAATGTCACGCCTCTACACTGGGGCCGTTTCTGTAAGGGGAAGCTTGATACCCAGGCGTCTGTCGCCAGCCTTTCAAGGTTAGTGAGTGCTGACTGGTGGACCCGCCAACTGCTATCACAACAAACCCGTTGGCGTGAGGCGTTGATGATTGCCGGAGGATTCGTCAGCCGGATGACGTCGGCTTACGCCAGCCAAAATGCGCTGCGCGAGACCCGTTCGCGGCGCTTATCCACCCTAAACTATCTGCGCAATTGCGACCTCGAAAATGAACAAACCGGCGAGCGGATCAGTCTGCTGGATACCGTTATGTCCAGTATTTCAAATCCGGCCATCCGGAGGATGGAGCTGATGACCATGATTGCCGGAGTAGAAAAAGTCGCGAGCCTGCAGGGGGACGGCGGGTTATTCATTACGTTGACAACCCCGTCCAAATACCATCCCACCCGCACGGCCGGACGTCAGGTGCAGCTTAATGCCAATTGGGATAAACAGGCGTCGTCACCTAAAGATGCCCAGCGCTATCTGGTTGCGATATGGGCGAAAATACGTACCGCATTCAAAGACCGCAAGATCAACATCTATGGCGTGAGGGTGGTTGAACCACACCATGACGGTACACCACACTGGCATCTACTGCTGTTCACCACGCCCGTTCAGCAAGCAGCCGCGATTGAAATCATGCGCCGCTACGCACTGATGGAAGATGGAGATGAGCCGGGTGCCAGCCGTAACCGCTTTGATTGCAAACCTCTTAACCGTGGCGGCGCGGCCGCATACATTGCCAAGTACATCTCCAAGAATATTGACGGCTATGCTCTGGAAGGAGAAACCGACTTCGATAGCGGAAAACTCCTGACTGACACTGCCGCAGCAGTTACCGCCTGGGCATCGACCTGGCGCATTCCACAGTTTCATCCGATTGGCCTGCCCTCCGTCGGTGCATATCGGGAGTGCCGCCGCATCCGTGATATAAGCCTGGCTTGCAGCTTTGGTCAGCCCGTTGAAGACGTACGTCTTGCCGCTGATTGTGGTGACTATGCTGCCTATATCCTGGCACAGGGTGGCACCAACGTTTCTCGTACCCAACAAACGGTAAGGGTTGCGCGAAAGGCCAGCGGCAGATTTAACGCTTTTCAGGAAGAGCGGCTACAGGTGGTTGGCATCTATTCACCCCACCTGGGAGCAGAGCACTGTTATCTGACCCGCTCATCACGCTGGCGTATTTTGCGCCGGACATCGCAGGCTAATGTTCTGAAGGACAACAGCCAGGACACTGCGCCTCGGAGTTCTGTCATTAACTGTGGAAAATCTTATGTAATACCCGCCATTGAAAAATGCACAAGGGCGCCAGCCGGTTGGAGAAAAAGCAGTTTCGCATCGGCAGAAATAGCGGTTTATACCCTTACTCCCTCCACCAGCATTTCGGCAAGGAATAGGGAAAAAATGGCTTTAAATCAGACGATTAGTAGTTTTCCAGGGCAGACAGTATTGACGTGATCCTTTAATTAAATAATACTGTATATAAACACAGTATCGGAGGGGTGGCACGGTGGAAAACCTGAATAAACAACAATTAATACTTTCGAGGATACAGCTGATTGCGGATATTTCGCAGACGGCGCAATGTAATTCACAAGAGTTTCTAATCGTCATGTCGCTGATTTCTGAACTGGCACGCCAGGCGTTGCCTGAAAATCTTGAGGATGTCATCCCCTTTGATATGAACGAAACGGAGCCTCACTAACGCTTAACTGAACACGGGTCTTCTGGCGCTAAGCCTCTCCAGTTCGGATCTTCCGAATGCAGGCTAAGCGCGCCCCGTCACCCTCCTCCTTACCCTTTAAGACTCCCCCCTCTGTCTTCTCCGTTAAATCCTATCCTGAGCCTCTTCTGTTGTGTCACAAGGTTTACAACTGCGTTTCATTGCTGCCTCCCCTGGCATTGCGGACACTGGGAAAGCTCACCAGTCCATCCACTTCAATACGGGGAACCATGATGAAAATACATGCACAACAAGGGGATACCGTCGATTCGATGTGCTGGCGTTTTTATGGCCGCACCGCATCGGTGGTCGAAAAAGTCTACGACGCCAATAAAAACATCGCCGAACTGGGTCCACTGCTACCTCATGGAACCGCCGTCGATATGCCCGACATTGCCGAAGCCTCAGTTAAAGAATCCCTCAGATTATGGGACTGAGCACAGAACGCGTGACCTCAACCTGCGCCTATCTTATCGCCACTTTTTTGGCCTGGCTCGGCGGGCTCTCGCTGGAAGATATTGCTTTTCTGGTCGGGACTGCGGTGGGTGTCGGGACTTTCCTCGTCAACTGGTATTACCGACGCAAAAGCTATCTGCTACTGACCCGCAGCGGACTGAGTAAGGAGACCTATGAACGCCTCAACGATTAAAAAATGCAGCGCCGCCGTGGTGCTGGGGCTGCTGGCTTTGTTGCCAGGGTATATGACGTTATCCACCTCAGAGGCCGGTTTAAAACTGATAGCCAATTTTGAAGGCTGCCAGTTAACACCGTATCAATGCAGCGCAGGTGTCTGGACCAGCGGGATTGGCCACACTGCCGGGGTCACGCCTCACGGCCCGATTAGCGAACAGAAAGTCGCAGAGAACTTACTCGAAGATATCAAAACCGTGGAGAAAGGCCTGCAAACCTGCATGCCCGTTGAGATGCCACAACCGGTATATGACGCCGTAGTGGCATTCACATTCAACGTGGGTGTCAGTGCATCCTGCCGCTCGACGCTGGCATTTTTCATCAATAAGCGTCAGTGGCGTGAAGCGTGCGAACAGCTGCCACGCTGGGTGTTTGTCAAAGGAGTCCGCAGTACGGGCCTTGAGCGCCGGCGTGCGGCAGAACGCGCCTTATGCCTGAGTGGAACCTGAGTATGCGTGCTCTGCTTTTACTAACAGGCACGCTGTTGCTGGCCCTTCTGCTGCTGACATTTTACAACCATGGTCTGCGGCAGGAGAGAAATGCGGCCATCCGCGACCGGGATGCCCTGGCCCTTCAGCTTGCCGGTCGTAACCAACTGATAACTCAGCTCAATCAACAAATGCAGCAGCGTGACCAGACAGAGCAGGCGCTGAGACAGCAGCTTGGAAAAGCCAGCGCATTAACCCTGCAACGTGAACAACAATTTCAGAGGAGCCGCAATGAAGATCCCACCGTTAAGCAATGGGCTGAAAGCGCTCTGCCCGCTGCTGTTAGCCAGCTGCACCAGCGCCCCACCTTCGCCTCCACCACAGATTATTTACGTTGGTTGTCCGGCAGTCACCCCCTGCCTGATACCCGGCAGTCAGCCATTAAATAACGGCGATCTCAGCGCCGACGTTCGTCAGCTTGAAGCCGCCCTGCTTACGTGCGGCCTGCAGGTCGACGCCATCAAACAATGCCAGGAGAGTCAACGTGTTAAAACCCAACCAACTGCAACAACGGCTCATTGAGCAGGTACCGCTGCTTAATGCCCATCCCGATAAACTGGTGGTAATCTCCGGCGCTGGCAATGTAGTTTCCACACTGGCCTCCCCGCTGTCATTCGAATACCACTTCCCCTTGACGCTAAGCGTCAACGAAGCCGGACTCACCGCCCAATTGGCCGATCTGATAGTCGTTACCGTACTTGACTGGCTGACCGAAAATCAGCCCGACATGCTGAGTAGTAACACCCGCCGCCTGACCGATTTCGTTTACCACCAACAGGCTGATGGCCTGACATTGACCCTACAACTGACCGAGCGCGTTCAGGTTCTGGATGCTGAGGGAGTACGCACCATCACACATCTACCTGAGCCCTCTCTCCCGCCAGCCAATGCCAGGCCACGTGAGGTTTATCTCAATGGCGAACTGATAAGCCACTGGGCTGAATAACCTGGTATCAGCGAGCGCTCGTTGTGCCATGGCCCGGCGGGCGGTCACCGATTGTCGAGCTCCCCTGTTAAACGGCATCCTAATTCTATGAATACATACGCTCAACTCAACGACATCATGCGGCTTATCCACAACATTGTTCGCATCGGCAATGTCACCGCAGTCGATCTCGATAACGCACGCTGCCGGGTAGGCAGTGGTAATAACACTACGGCCTGGTTGCCGTGGATAACCAGCCGCGCCGGAAGTACCCGCTGTTGGTGGGCGCCCTCTGTTGGCGAGCAGGTTCTGCTGCTGTCGATGGGCGGTGAACTCAACACGGCATTTGTACTTCCGGCCATTTTCTCGGATGCCAACCCTGCACCTTCCGCCTCCGCTGAAGCAGTGCATCTGAGTTTCCCTGATGGCGCCGTGATCGAGTACGAACCGGCCAGCGGCGCGCTCACGGCGACCGGCATTAAATCTGCCACGGTGAACGCTGCTGATCGTATTTCAGTTACCGCTCCAGAAATGACCTGCCATGCCAGCACGCGTATCACCCTGGAAACACCTGAAGTGGTGTGCAGAAACAAGCTCATCACCGGATCGCTTGAGGTGAAACAGGGCGGCAGCATGACCGGCAACATCAGTCATAGCGGTGGCAGCCTCACCTCGAACAGCATTGTCTTACACACTCACAGTCACAGCGGCGTGCAAACCGGTGGCGGTCAAACCGGAGGCCCACAATGAGTGACCCAAAATATCTCGGCATGTCGCGTCACAGCGGGATGGCGATTGAAGATCTCGACCATATCCGTCAGTCCGTGAGTGACATTTTGCAGACTCCGGTCGGTTCCCGCGTGATGCGCCGCAGCTACGGTTCGCTGCTCTCAGAGCTTATTGACCAGCCGCAAAACGATGCGCTGCGTTTGCAAATCATGGCCGTTTGCTACACCGCGCTGTTGCAGTGGGAACCCCGGATCTCGCTGAGTGCCATCACCTTCAACGCCGGTAACGACGGAAAAATGGTGGTGGATATGACCGGAAGCCGTAGTGATACGGCAACGGATTTTTCCCTGAGCATTCCTGTGAGCTGACACTATGGCAACTATCGATTTAAGCCAGTTACCTGCCCCGGACGTGGTAGAGCAGCTGGACTATGAAAACCTGTTTGAAGAACGAAAATCCACCCTGATTTCGCTCTACCCGCCTGAGCAGCAAGCGGCCATCAGCCGCACCTTGTCGCTGGAGTCCGAGCCGCTGGTCAAGCTGCTGCAGGAGAACGCCTATCGCGAAGTGATCCTGCGTCAGCGCGTCAACGAAGCCGCCCGCGCCGTGATGGTGGCTTACGCGACGGGCAGCGATTTGGATCAGTTGGGGGCGAACAACGGTGTCGAAAGGCTGATTCTGAAACCAGCAGATAGCTCCACCATTCCCCCTACCGAAAAAGTGATGGAGAGTGACAGTGATTTTCGCAACCGTATTCCTCAGGCATTTGAGGGGCTAAGCGTTGCCGGTCCTTCCGGGGCTTATGAGTTCCATGGGCGCTCGGCCGATGGCCGTGTCGCCGATATATCAGTTATTAGCCCAACACCTGCGAATGTCACCATCTCGGTGTTGTCCCGTGAAGCAAATGGAGTGGCCCCTGAAGATTTACTGTCGAAGGTACGGATTGCGCTCAATGATGAAAATGTGCGTCCGATTGCAGATCGCGTACTGGTGCAATCTGCCAGCGTGGTGCCCTATGAAATCGACGCAATACTCTTTCTGTATCCGGGGCCGGAATCTGAACCTATCACCCTCGCGGCAGAAGCAAAACTCAAAGCTTACATTAGTGCGCAGCATCGCCTGGGCCGGGATATTCGGTTGTCTGCGATTTACGCCGCCCTACACGTCGAGGGCGTTCAGCGCGTCGAACTGACCAAGCCGTCCATAGACATCGTGCTGGATAAAACGCAGGCCTCATTCTGCACCCATTACAGCATCACCGTTGGAGGTTCCGATGAATGAACCGCTGTTACCAACGGGCTCATCAGTCCTTGAGCGAGCAGCAGCAAAAGCCTGTGCTGAACTGGCCGATATGCGCGTTCCATTAAAAACGTTATGGAACCCGCAAACCTGCCCGGCAAAATTTCTTCCTTATCTCGCCTGGGCATTATCGGTAGATCGCTGGGACAGCGAATGGCCGATCGCCACCAAGCGAAGCGTCATTCAACAGGCATGGTTCATTCATCAACATAAAGGCACCATCAGCGCCGTTCGCCGGGTAGTGGAACCACTTGGGTACGTCATTAACGTTACGGAATGGTGGGAAACCAACGATGCCCCTGGCACTTTTCGTCTCGATATTGGTGTACTTGAAACGGGTATCGATGAGGAGATGTATGAAGAGATGGAGCGCCAGATCGACGATGCAAAACCCGCCAGCCGCCACCTGATTGGGCTGACTATCACCCAAGATATTCCTGGAACAATCTATCTGGCAGCGGCGGCATATGACGCCGAAATACTGACCGTTTACCCAGATTAATAAGGAGACTTATGAGCAAGTTTAAATCGGTCGTCACCACGCTTGGGCAGGCGCGAATTGCAGCCGCTATTGAAAGTGGAGAAGACGTCAATATTACCCATATGGCCGTCGGTGACGGTAATGGCAGCCCAACGGAACCCTCTGTCGATCAAACTGTACTGGCCCACGAAACCTACCGACTGAAGCTAAATTCAATCAAAGTCGACAATAAACACGCTAACTGGATCATTGCCGAAGCCATCATTCCAGCCAGCGTCGGGGGCTTCTGGATGCGTGAAATGGGGCTCTTCTCAGAGCAGGGAGAACTTATTGCTGTCAGCAATATGGCAGACAGTTATAAGCCGACCCTGGAGGAGGGGTCCGGGCGCACCCAAACATTACGTATGGTAATGACCGTTATGGATACCGAGGCGGTAAGTCTGACTATTGATGACACCCTTATTATCGCAACTGAAGAGTACGTCAATAATCTGCTGGCTGAGCACGAGGCCTCCCGCCGCCATCCGGACGCAACCCTCACCGAAAAGGGTTTTGTCCAGTTGAGCAGCACGATCAACAGCGACAGTGAGGTTCTTGCTGCAACCCCGAAGGCGGTAAAAACGGCCAATGATAATGCCAACAGTCGATTGCCTTCGGGCGGTACTGCAGTGGCTTCGGCCAAATTGGAAACGCCACGAAAGATTGCCGGTGTCGCCTTTGATGGCACAAAGGATATTGCCATTACGTCTGGCGACGTGGGCGCTGTGCATCAAGGCGGCGGGACTGGTATGACAAACAATGTAGTGCATATTGGGTGGAGCACTAACGCCAAGCTACTGGCTCAGGTCGATAATACCCCGATGGGGGAAATTTACTGTGAGTACAACAAGCCCACGGCACAGGATGTGGGCGCATTACCGGTGACGGGCGGTAATGTTGGCTACGTGAATAACGCCGCTCACTATGGAATAAAGTCTGGGATGTGGGAAGGTGCTGGCGGATTTAATGCTCAATATACAAACAATGCTGCACCGTTCGTAATTCCCCGCGGACTCTTGTCCCCAGCGGGTAACAGTCTGTATTTCCCAATCGTAAAGGGAACCATTCAAACTGAAAATTATGGTTTTGATACTACTGTTAGTTTTGGTGCTTTAACGTCTGGAAATGATGATTTCGCAAAAGCAGTAATACACGTTATTGGCGATAACGGCACTCAGGGAGTCTGGTCGTTCAACCCGAATGATGGCTTATTCAGTAGCCCTGGGAATATTTTTTCTGGAAAGGATGTTCTGGCGGCTAACGCTGTATATGAATCAAGTGGAGGCGTTCGTGTTTATAGCCCCAATAACAAACCCACCCCTGCTGATATTAATTGTATTCAACGGGATGTATGCGATGCCGCTGGGTTTGAAGCGGGTAACGTGAACGTGCCTTATATGCGGCACGTGTGGTCGGGTCAAACAATCTATCTTGCAAGCAATAGTTGGGTGAGACAAAACTTTGTGCAGAGCATTTCGCGCGGCGCTCAGTCCTCAATGGTCATGGATGGGGGGATGGTCGAAGCACCTGCCGGGTGCGTCCTTACTGGGGGTAACGGTAATGAAGGTAATCAGGTTGGCTATGCATTGTATCGCCCTTTGCAAATGCTGCGTAACGGTACATGGGTGACGATTGAGGGATAACAAATGAAGAATAAAAATTGGATTCAATATGTGCCTGACGAGCCAAAACACGGCGCGGGAATTATGTATCTTCAGGATGAAGAGGGTAACGATTGGTACGATTCGTACCTTAAATTTAAAAAGAAATACAAATTCACCTACGAAACCGATACAGGTATTATTCGCAGCGTAAGTGAAGAGGCGGGAATGTTATATGTTTCAGGCCTTAGTGTTTCTGATACTGATGATTTACCCGTTGGTTTTGATATTTTTGGTAACTGGAAATATACCGGCGATAATATTTGTCCTAATGTCGTAGCCCTTATAAAAAATGCTGAAGTTCAGCGAAGCAATTTATTAGCTGAAGCTGAAAGGCGGATCACGCTGCTTGAACGCGCCATGCGGTTGGGCGTGGCCAGCAACGCCGAGAGAAACACACTCGACGCATTGGAGCTTTACACTATTACGTTAAGCCGCCTGGATATATCAAGTGCACCAGCCATTTCATGGCCTGCGGTACCGGAATAAGTTACCAGCGATGACATATTTCAAGACAAGCCCCTATTGGGGCTTTTTTGTTTTCTATCCTGGAAAAAATTGCTCTTATTCCCCTTCTGTTGTGCCACTCCCTCTACGCCTGCCATCGAATGCGCTTTCTGTTGCGAATCGGCATCCTTGCTTCACCCCCCACAAAAGAGAGAGTCACCCCGATGGCTGATTATCACCACGGCGTACGCGTTGTTGAAATCAATGACGGCACCCGCGTTATTTCTACTGTTTCCACTGCCATTATCGGCATGGTGTGTACCGCGAAAGACGCGGATGCCACCCTGTTTCCGCTCAACACCCCGGTTCTGATCACCGACGTTCTGGCCGCCAGCGGCAAGGCGGGTAAAACCGGTACTTTGGGCCCGGCCCTGCTGGCGATTGCCGATCAATGTAAACCAGTGACCGTAATCGTTCGCGTTGAGGAAGGCGAAGATGAAGCGGCGACCACCACCAATATTATCGGCGGTTCTGATGCCAATGGCCGCTACACCGGCATGAAAGCCCTGCTTTCTGCCCAGGCTGAACTGGGCGTTAAACCCCGTATTCTCGGCGTTCCGGGTCATGACAATCAGGCGGTGGCCACGGCGTTAGCCGCGGTTTGCCAGCAGCTGCGCGCCTTTGGTTATGTCAGCGTATTTGGTGCTAAAAGCATTGCCGATGCCATTAAATATCGCGATAACTTCAGTCAACGTGAACTGATGCTGATTTGGCCTGACTTCGTTAACTGGAACACCACCACCAGCCAGTCAGATACCGCTTACGCTTCGGCACGCGCTCTGGGCCTGCGTGCCAAAATCGACCAGGACACTGGCTGGCATAAAACGCTGTCCAACGTTGGCGTCAACGGCGTGACCGGTCTTTCCGCCAGCGTATTCTGGGATTTACAGGCGACCGGCACCGATGCCGATCTGCTGAATGAGGCCTGCATTACCACGCTGGTGCGCAAAGATGGCTTCCGCTTCTGGGGCAACCGCACCTGTAGCGATGACCCGTTGTTCGCATTCGAAAACTACACCCGCACCGCGCAGATCCTGGCTGACACCATGGCCGAAGCGCACATGTGGGCGGTCGACAAGCCGATGACCCCTTCCCTGATCCGCGACATGATCGACGGCATCAAAGCCAAAATGCGCGAAATGAAATCCGCCGGTTACATCATCGATGGCAACTGCTGGTATGACGAAACGGCTAACACGCCGGAGTCACTGAAAGCTGGCAAGTTGTACATCGATTACGACTACACACCGGTCCCACCACTGGAAGATCTGACCCTGCGCCAACGCATCACCGACAAATACCTGGTGAACTTTGCCGCTTCCGTGAACAGCTAAGGAGATTTTGACTCATGGCACTCCCTAAGAAATTGAAATATCTGAACCTGTTCAACGACGGGAACAGTTACCTCGGTGTGGTTTCCTCACTGACCTTACCAAAACTGACTCGCAAGCTGGAAAAATACCGGGGCGGCGGTATGAGTGGTGCTACCTCCGTAGACTTCGGTCTGGATGATGACGCGCTGGCCCTGGAGTGGTCTATCGGCGGCATTGATGAGTTGGTGCTGCAGCAATGGGGCAGTACGGCAGATATTCCCCTGCGCTTCACCGGCTCCTTCCAGCGCGACGACACCGGTGAAATTTCCGCTGTAGAAGTGGCAATGCGCGGCCGTCACAAAGAGTTTGATTTTGGTGAATACAAACAGGGTGAAGATAGCGAAACCAAAATCACCACTGACTGTACTTACTTCAAACTGACCATCGACGGTAAAGAGCTGATTGAAGTCGATACCGTCAACATGCTGGAAATCGTCAACGGTGTTGACCGTCTGGCGGAACACCGCACGGCGCTCGGCCTTTAACTCTCTATAGCCGGCAACGTTTTGCCGGCTCCTTTTCTGATTAACAGGATCCCTCATGAATCCCGATGAAAATAGTGTCGTTCTTGATGTACCGCTTAAGCGCGGCGACGTTGAAATCACTGAAATCCAGGTCACCAAACCGAATGCCGGCAGCCTGCGTGGCATTGGCCTGGCGGCACTGGCCAACGCTGACGTTGATGCGCTGATCACCATTTTGCCGCGTATCACCTATCCCAACCTGACGAAAGAAGAGTGCGCCCGCCTCGAGTTACCCGACCTTATTGCACTGGCGGGCAAGGTGATCGGTTTTTTATCGCCGAAGCAGGCCGGGTAAATATCGATCCCCGTCTGACCGTTGATGATCTGATGGCAGATATCGCGGTGATCTTTCATTGGCCGCCGTCCGAAATGGACGGCATGTCACTCACAGAACTGATGAACTGGCGATATAAAGCGTTGCAACGCAGCGGAGTAAAAATAGATGAGTAATCTCGACAAGATCCCGGCGACGTTGGGGAAAATCATTCAGCAGCTCCAGCCGTTGAAAAAAGCCACCTCTGATGTCTGGAAACGTTTTACCCAACTACCGCAACAAACCTTGTTTAGCCGGATGTCAGAAGATATCAACAGCGCGTCCGGAGAACTCCAGGGGTTTGAGAAAGGGTCGCACGTATTAGATAACTTAGCTGCGGGCCAAAACCAAGTCACGGCCAATGGCCCGGGTCTCCTTCGACGCACAAAATCTGCTGAGACGAGCAACCAGAAGCAATTGACAGGCCGCTCTCTGGAAATCTTCCAGCGGTCACACATTGAGAGCCAAAAGCAACAAGGCAATGACGCAGGCCAGCAATACAAATTCCGGACACACAAAATTGAACAGCTGAAAAACACCAGCTCATCGATGGTCGCCTTCGCGCAACCTAAACTCGAACTGGCGAAAAGTATTCTGCAACCCGGCGCTGATTTGCAAAAAGGCTTATCCGAAATACAGGCAAAACTTGGCCTGCAAAAGAGCGATCCGCGCCTGGCTGCACTGCGCCAGCAAACGCTCTCCATGGCGAACAGCGGCCACAGCCCTGCTGACGTTGTTGCTGAGCAAAGCAAGCTGGCGACGAGTGGCCTGAATGCGGATCAAATTCTGGCCCAGACGCCGACGGCGCTAAACGGTGCCACCCCGGCGGCGCAAACCGAAGTGCGGGTAAAAGGCGACAATCTCGACGGTGATATCACCAAGCTGTTCGCCACCTGGGACACGATTCGAATCAATCTGTTTGAGGGGCAAAGTGCCGCGTTGCGTGAACTGACACAAACAGCGACCGGATGGCTGAACACCCTCAATACCTGGATCACTGAAAACCCTTTGCTTGTAAATTCGTTACTGAGTCTGGCGCTCGGTATAACGGGGATTATTGGCGGGTTGGGATTTTTAGGCACCGTGATCGCCCCAGTGCTGAGTGGTGTAAACCTGTTAATTGCTGGCGCGGGACTGCTGGGTACCGTATTTACCGGCGCCGGTGGGATCATGGGCGCTGCGTTTGCCTTAGTGGGCGCACCCGTGATTGCTCTGATCACTGTGATTGCAGGTATAGGTCTTGCCGTCGTCAAACTGTGGGAGCCCATCAAAGCTTTTGTTGGCGGAGTCATTGAGGGTTTTAGCGCGGCAATGGGGCCCGTCAGCGATGCTTTTTCTCCCTTCAAAGCCGCATTTGGGTGGATAACGGATCTGTTCAAACCCATTAAATTTTCTCAGGATGTACTGAGTGATTTCAGTGAAGTGGGCAGAAAAGTGGGTGCGAGCATCGCTGAAATCTTTGTCACGTTGAACAAAGCATTCTCACAAATAGGCGAACTGCTTACCCTTGCTCGCAAAGGCATTGATTGGGTGTTTGGCTGGGATAAAAACGATGATAAGGATGCATCAAGCAACGATGCATCTCCGTTCAGTAACGGCATTTCTCCCACGGGCGGCACCTTAAATCTGTATCAGCCCGCGACACCACACGTGGCAACAAATCTTACAGACAGCCGGACAACGACTCAGAACTTTGCCTTCTATGCGACGCCTGATACCGATCACAAACAGCTGCAGACTGCCGTCATGGAGGCATTGGATCAACAAAAATGGAATGAAACCAATTCATTACTTAGCCAGTACGATTATGGAGGGCGTTACGCATGATGATGACTCTGGGATTATTTGTTTTCAAACTCAGGACCCTGCCCTACCAGACGCTAAAAAGAGACGTGGGGTATAGCTGGGCCGAGAACGCACGGGTGGGACAACGTCCTGTTACGCAATATCTCGGTTTAGGCACTGAAACTATTACCTTATCCGGACAACTTCTGCCGGAGATCACTGGCGGCCAGCGCTATCTGCACGTTTTTGAAAGCATGGCTGACTCTGGCCGTGCATGGCCGCTCATTGAAGGCAGCGGCACAATTTACGGCATGTTTGTAGTTCAAAAAATCAGCCATTCAAACTCTCAACTCAACCCTGACGGACGTGCCCGCACGATTAGTTTCGACCTGACCTTAAAGCGTGTTGATGAATCTTACGTAGCCATGCTGGGTGATTTGCAGGAACAAGCTAACGGCCTGTATGAAAAAGCGAGTAAGACCCTACAACAATTTTATCCTGGCGGACTCAGCACATGATCACTCAACTTCAGTTACCGGCAGGGGCCAAAATCATGCCGGATTTTACGCTGAGCGTAAAAGATAAAGCGCTGGAAAAAAGCGTTCGTGAAAGAGTTATGTCGATCAAAATGACCGACAACAGCGGCTTTACTGCTGATACCCTGGAAGTCATTTTTGATGACAGCGATGGCGCTTTTCAGATGCCGGAGCGAGGAACAGTATTACATTTACGCCTGGGCTGGTTGGGTCAGGCGCTATATGACTGTGGCGCATTTATTGTTGATACCATTACCCACAGCGGTGCACCAGACAAGCTGAGTATTGTGGCCAGAAGCGCTGATTTTCGTGGAAGCTTTGATACTAAGTGCAGTTATTCTTATGACGACACAACCCTTGGCGCTATTGTTCGCCTGATTTCTCAACGTAATAAACTCCTGCCGCCGCAGCTATTGCCCGAGCTTGATGCCATTACCATTACGCATATCGATCAAACCAATGAAACCGACGCCTATTTTCTGATGCGTCTGGCCCAGATGAACGGTGCGCAGGCCACGGTAAAACAGGGAGCGATCATTTTTATCAAGCCAGGTTATGGCCTGACCGCATCGGGAAAAGCAATACCCTGGATGCGTATTAGCCGGTCAGATGGGGATTCTCATTCCTTCAAAATCATGGATAAGCAGGCTTACTCCGGCGTCACGGCCATCTGGCATGATGTCAAAAAAGCCCAGTCCCCTCAGGTCGCCCTCCAACGTAGCAGTACAAACGCTGGCGTTGCGAGTTCACCGCATCCAGCGTCGAAAGTGAGTAATGAAAGTGCGGGGAATGATGCCTCAGAACAGAGTTATATAGTCGGCTCTAATGAGAACCTTTTAGTACTGAGCAAAATTTATGCTGACCAGGCATCTGCTACACGGGCCGCTGACGCTATTTTCAAGCAGATACAGTCTGGTTCTGCGGCGTTTAGCATAAAGCTGGCTTTAGGCAGGGCTGATCTTTTTCCTCAAACCCCCGTTGTCGTCAGTGGTTTCAAAGATGTCATCGATAGTCAGCGCTGGATCATTGATTCAGTCGTGCACGATGTCGCTGACAAAGGATTCGTCACCACCTTGAATTTGAAAGTTTATATTGATGGAATTACCTATCAGGCCTCAATTGCATGACTTAAACTTGCATTTGCGAGCAAATCATTACATAATCATCTCAACGCTCACCAACAAGCCGGAGGTTTTTATGATGCATTGCCCACTGTGCGGTAAGGTCGCCCACACCCGTTCAAGCCGCTATCTCAGCGAATCGACCAAAGAACGTTATCATCAGTGTCAGAATATTGAGTGCAGCTGTACATTTGCCACCCATGAATCCGTCGCCCGTGTAATTTCCAAACCGGGCATGAATTTGCAAGCAGGAATGCAACCTGCCTGATTCAGCGGCTAATAAAGCGATACCCTCTTTTTGCTCCCCCCTTTGCCTGCTCACCCTGCAGGCTTTTTTATGTCGCCAATTTTATGATTACTGAGCATAAAAAAAGGGGTTAGCCGATGGCTAACCCCTTGTTCGATATTAACTAGTCGATGTCGCGTTAGCGATACCTTAGCCAAGACGCTCTTTGATACGCGCTGACTTACCAGTACGCTCACGCAGGTAGTACAGTTTAGCTTTACGAACGGCACCACGACGTTTAACAGCAATGCTGTCGATTACTGGGGAGTGAGTCTGGAATACACGCTCAACACCTTCG
>Ga0105854_1000329_pt1 | contig 24023 bp, 23 predicted proteins | sample OrgsoiDNA_201058_FD_89679 | JGI IMG/M metagenome (GOLD analysis project Ga0105854, IMG submission 89679) | Permafrost soil microbial communities from the Arctic, to analyse light accelerated degradation of dissolved organic matter (DOM) -... | ecosystem: Environmental > Terrestrial > Soil >... | reverse complement strand
GGTTCTGTCGCAGTAAGGAAATTAGGAAGAGTCGGGACGGAACGGAGAGGAATGCTTATTTCGCAAGATCGTAGAACTGCTCGGCGACTGAACGATGCCGTCCACCGTCACTCTTCATCTGCCCTTTCGCTATCATATGCACGAGTTCGATGCCGCCTAAAATGACGCGGGCGCAACGAAAGCTCTTGAATCCTAGCATTGGTCGTACGATGCGTTTGATCGCTCGATGGTCCTGCTCCACCACGTTGTTTAGATACTTCGATTGTCGAATTTTGATCGGCACTTCGCGATCAGCATTGATCGCATTTAGCCCTGCAAGATTCGCCCCGCTCTTGTCGATCGTCACCGTCTCCGGTACGCCGTTTTCAGCGATCGCCTTTTCAAAATAGCGCCGGGCGGCGGCCTTGTCCCGCCTGGCGCGGAACAGGAAGTCAACCGTGTCGCCGGCCTTATCGACGGCTCGATACAAGTACTTCCATTCGCCCTTGACCTTAATGTAGGTCTCGTCCATTCGCCAACTTCGACCGACCTTTTGCTTGCGCGGTCCGAATGCCTTCCCGAGCGCAGGCAGCAGCTTGATAGCCCACCGGTGCACCGTCGAATGGTCGACCGACACTGCCCGCTCGGACATCATTTCTTCCAGATGACGCAGACTCAACGGGTAGGCGACGTACCAACGTACGCATGTCAGCATTATGTCCAGCGGGTAATGCAGCCGTTTGAGCGCCTTGCTCACAGCTGCGTTCGGGGTCTTGAGCATTCGTTACATCGCTCGTCTCGGGACGGACCACTATAGCAGATCGGCTTACTGCGACAGAACCCGCCAGATCGGGTTGGCCGATAGCCGTTTATCGCAGATCACTTGCGCGGTTCGCTGGATTAGAGCTAACTACGCGAGGGCGCTGCGAATCGATGACCTTTCAGAACTCGCGGGGATGAGTGTTTCCACATTCCACCGGCATTTTCGTGCCATCACTACCATGACGCCTCTCCAGTATCAGAAGCAGGTCCGGCTGCAAGAAGCGCGCGTGCGCCTGCTCTCACAGGCGGACGATGCAGCAACGATCGGCTTCTCGGTCGGGTATAACAGTCCGTCGCAATTTACTCGGGAGTACCGCCGGTTTTATGGGGTCACGCCGGGTCGCGACGCGGCCCGATTGAAGATCGATGCGACTGCCGCTGAGAACACCTGATACGAACTCTGTAGCAAGTCGTCTCAGACTCCGGCCATCCAATGCTCGCGCAACAAATTTTGCAATATCGGCACTGCCTGGTTCAACAATGGCCCGCGCGGTCGCTGCGCTGATGTCGCTATCCACAACGTTGTTTCCAGGGTAGGTTGCCGGATGGGCCGCACGTGAAAATCATTTTCATGCCCGCTTGAGCGGACTGCTTTTAATGACAGTATCGCGTGCACGCCCTCGTCACGCACCAAAGTCAGAATCGCCGGGATGCTTTCAATTTCGAGCGCGATTCGAGGCTTAAGCGACGCTTGCGCCATAGTCGCTTCGACCAGCATGCGAATCGAGTGTGGCCGACTCGGCATCACCAGATTTTGCTCGGCCACTTCCGCCAGACTGATTTCCTCTGACAACGACGCGCCCGTCGAGGGAGCGGCAGCCCCTCGGCTGGACACCAGATAGAGTTGCTCGTTCAACACGGGCGCCAGTTCGACGCCCGAGGAGGTGGGGACTGTATAGACCACGGCGCAGTCCGCGCGGCCAATCGTTAGCCATTCAAGCACGTATGTAGAAAGCCCCTCAAGCACGCAAAGCGTCGCTTTCGGAAAGCGCTCGCGGAAGGCGCGTACCAGCGGAGCCGTAAGCGTGAGGCTCACGCTCGGCGGCAACGCCACAACGAGGCGCCCGGTCGAGGCGCCTCGTCCTTCCTCCATGTCGATCTGTGCGCGATCGATTTGCGCAAGAACGCCTCGGCCATGCTCTAAAAATCTCTTCCCTGCCTCGGTCAGCGTCACGCCCCGACCGTTTCGCTCCAGAAGTGCTTGGCGGAATTCCACCTCCAGCGCCCGCACCTGGCGGCTCAGCACCGGTTGCGCAACCGAAAGAAAGTTCGAAGCCCGCGTAAAACTCCCCAGTTCTGCGACATGGACAAAATATTCGAGTTGGCGAAGTTCCATGGCTGTCTCCGGGAAATGCATTTACGGTATATCTAATATGCAAGATATGTCATTGCAGAATGGCAGATAATGTAAAAAAATACAAGCACATCAACAGAGACAGGTCGCTAACGTCCATGCAACACGCCATACCCTGTTTGTTCATGCGCGGCGGCACGTCGCGTGGGCCGTTTTTCAACGCGGCCGATCTTCCGTCCGACATTGCGGCGCGTGACCGCATGCTGCTTAGCGTCATGGGGTCTCCTGATCGACGTCAGATCGATGGCTTGGGAGGTGCGCATCCTCTGACCAGCAAGGTCGGAATCGTGAGTCGTAGTGGCCGGCCCGGAGTCGATCTCGAATTTCTGTTCGCACAACTGCAGCCCGATAGCGACAAGGTCGACACGACGCCCAACTGCGGCAACATGCTTGCAGCGGTCGTGCCATTTGCGCTGGAGACCGGCTTGGCAACGGCTCAGGGCGACGTCACGACATTGCGAGTCCTCACGCTCAATACCGATATGGCATGCGATATCAGCGTGCAAACGCCAGATGGAAAGCCGAGCTATGAAGGAGACGCACGCATTGACGGAGTGCCCGGCACCGCTGCACCAATTTCCATCAACTTCCTCGATACGGCGGGCTCGGTTTGTTCAGGCCTGCTGCCGACCGGCCACGCGCGTGATCGCGTTCAACTGGGTGCGCACCTTGAAATTGACGTTACCTGTATCGACAACGGCATGCCAATGGTGCTTTTGCGTGCCGATGCGGTTGACCGTACCGGGCGAGAGTCGGTCGCGGAGCTCAATGCCGACACGGAGCTGAAATCCGCGCTCGAGGCCCTTCGTTTGCGCTGTGGCGAAATGATGGGGCTTGGCGACGTCACATCCAAAAGCTACCCAAAGATGTGCCTGATCGCCGCGCCGATTACGGGAGGCTGCTTGGCGACCCGATGTTTCATCCCACACGTATGCCACGACGCAATTGGCGTGCTGGCGGCGGTCACAGTCGCCACTGCGTGCGTACTCGAAGGCAGCGTTGCAGAGGGATTGGCGTTAGTGCCGTTGGGCGAAAGCAAACAAATATCAGTCGAACATCCCTCTGGCGAATTTAGCGTTGAGCTTGTGATCGATCCAATCGATCCAAAGGCCGTGCCGCGAGCGGCATTACTGCGAACCGCGCGAATGATCATGCGTGGCGAGGTCATGGTGGGTCACTCGGCATTTATGGAAGGAGATGCAACATGATCATTGATTGTCACGGCCACTACACGACAGCGCCCAAGGCGCTGGAAGATTGGCGTAACCGCCAGGTTGCCGCGTTGAAAGATCCGGCTTTGCAACCGCGTGTTGCTGAGCTAAGCATCAGCGACGACGAACTCCGCGAATCTATCGTCGCAAATCAGTTGAAAAAAATGCAGGAGCGCGGCAGCGACCTGACGATCTTCTCCCCACGTGCCAGTTTCATGGCCCATCACATCGGTAACTTCGAAACCAGTGCGACGTGGGCGGCGATTTGTAATGAGCTGTGCCACAGAGTTTCTCAACTGTTCCCAGACAATTTTATTGGTGCTGCAATGCTGCCGCAGTCCGCAGGCGTCGATCCGAAGACGTGCATTCCGGAACTGGAGCGGTGCGTCAAGGAGTACGGGTTTGTTGGCGTTAACCTCAACCCGGATCCATCAGGTGGTCACTGGACCTCGCCGCCGCTGTCGGATCGTCACTGGTACCCCATCTACGAGAAGATGGTCGAGTACGACATTCCGGCGATGGTGCACGTTTCCACGAGTTGCAACGCCTGTTTTCACACGACAGGGGCACATTATTTGAACGCCGATACAACCGCGTTCATGCAGTTCCTGACTTCAGACCTGTTCAAGGATTTCCCTGACCTGAAGTTCGTGATCCCCCACGGCGGCGGTGCAGTCCCGTACCACTGGGGACGCTTTCGCGGCCTTGCACAAGAGTTGAAAAAGCCTTTGTTAAAGGAGCATTTGCTCAACAACATATTCTTCGATACCTGTGTCTACCATCAGCCCGGTATTGACCTTTTGACCAAGGTGATACCCGTCGACAACATCCTGTTCGCCAGCGAGATGATTGGTGCTGTGCGGGGTATCGATCCAGAGACTGACTTTTATTACGACGACACCAAACGCTACATCGAAGCATCGGCCAATCTGTCGCCGGAGGACAGGCACAAAGTGTACGAAGGTAACGCGCGAAGAGTATATCCGCGGCTCGATGCGGCATTGAAACAGAAAGGACTGTGAGCACAATGACTGATACCAATCTTGGTACGACGCTTGGCGTTGTCAAACGTAACATCGAGCGTGCCGACGAGGCGGTGGTCAAACAGCTGTCGGTGTTTGGCGTCGCGACTATTCATGAAGCGATGGGTCGGATGGGGTTGATGAAATCCTTCATGCGTCCGATTTATGCCGGCGCCTACGCGTGTGGTCCAGCGGTAACGGTTTTGATGCATCCAGGAGACAACTGGATGCTGCATGTAGCGGCTGAACAAATTCAGCATGGTGACGTTGTCGTCGCTGCAGTCACTGCCGAGAGTACCGATGGCTTCTTCGGCGATCTGCTCGCAACCAGTTTCCGGGCACTTGGAGCGGTAGGTCTCGTCATCGACGGCGGTGTACGAGATGTTCAACACCTGAGCGCCATGGAGTTCCCGGTGTTCTCGAAGGCAATTAGCGCGAAAGGGACGGTCAAAGGCACGCTAGGTTCGGTGAACGTACCAGTCGTGTGCGCCGGCGTGCTCGTGAACCCGGGCGATGTGGTCATTGCCGATGACGACGGCATTGTCGTGGTCCCTGCCGCCCTGGCGCGGAAAGTCGCTGACGCCGCTGCAGCCCGCGAAGCCAACGAAGAGGAGAAGCGACACAAACTCGCCGCGGGCATCCTTGGCCTGGACATGTACTCAATGCGAGGTCCACTGGAAAAGGCCGGCCTTAGGTACATCGACTGACCCGTTATCTCGATGACCACACATCTGCCGTTTCCAGAATCGGAATAACGGCTTCGACGATCATGCGAGAGCTGGTCTGGCAATACCCTGACATGGCACGAAAACCAAGATGAGCGAGCGTTTCCAAAAAACACCCGGGTGGTTGGACTGGTACCAGAGCCCCTCCGAACCCCACTTTCAACTTCCACCAGGCTCGGTCGACGCCCATTGCCATGTCTTCGGTCCGGGCGAGCGATTTCCCTATGCGGCGGAGCGTAAGTACACCCCATGTGACGCGAGCAAGGAGCAACTATTCGCGTTGCGCGATCGGTTGGGTTTTGATCGCAATGTGATCGTGCAGGCTACTTGTCACGGCGCTGACAACCGTGCGTTGGTCGATGCTTGTTTAAGCGCTGACGGCAAAGCTCGAGGCGTTGCAACTGTCAAACGAGATGTGAGCGATCAGGCATTGCTTGAATTGAACGCCGCCGGCGTGCGTGGCGTGCGGTTCAATTTTGTCAAACGGCTGGTCGACTTCACCCCAAGGGAGGAGTTGATCGAGATTGCGCATCGGGTTGCGAAGTTGAACTGGCACATCGTTGTCTATTTCGAGGCAATCGATCTTCCTGAACTGTGGGACTTCTTTACTGGCTTACCTACTGATCTGGTCATTGATCACATGGGGCGTCCTGACGTCTCAAAGCCTGTGGACGGGCAAGAGTTCGAGCTACTCGTCAGGTTTATGCGCGAGCATCCGAATGTATGGACGAAGGTGAGCTGCCCGGAACGGCTTTCCATATCCGGCAAGCCAGCCCTGGACGGCGAACAAGACGCTTATCACGATGTAGTGCCCTTCGCACGCCAGCTAGTCGAAACCTTTCCCGATCGGGTTCTCTGGGGCACTGACTGGCCTCATCCAAACTTGAAGGATCACATGCCCGACGACGGACTGCTTGTCGATTTCATTCCGCGTATCGCGACCACACCAGAGCTGCAACGCAAGTTGCTCGTCGACAATCCCATGCGTCTGTATTGGGGGGAACAATGAATACAACGACCGACCGAGACTATCGTCAGATCCCCGGAACCTATGTATTCGACGGCGACCACTGCCGTAAGGGATACGCACTGAACATGTTCTGCAAGTCCTTGGACCAGGAAACCAATCGCGCTGCCTTCCGGGCCGACCCTGCGGGATATCTCGATCGGTATCGGCTGTCCGACGATCAACGAAAAGCGGTACTTCTTCGGGATTGGCTCGTGATGCTGCGCTTGGGCGGAAACATCTACTACACCTTCAAGCTGGCCATTTTTGACGGTCTGACCATGCAGCACGTGGGCGCCGCCATGTCGGCCAAGAAAATGACCGTAGACGATTTCCGCGCGATGATGATCGCCGGTGGTCGCCCAATCGCAGGAAATCGTAACGTAGAGGAATGGTCACATGGCTAAGTTTATTGGAGGCGTCGGCACCTCACATGTACCGTCCATTGGTGCCGCGATCGATCACGGGAAAACTGAGGAACCGTATTGGAAACCGCTATTTGATGGCGTTAAGCCGGCTCGTGACTGGATTGAAGAAGCCAAGCCCGACGTGGTCATCGTTATCTACAACGATCACGCGTCGCGGTTTGGTCTCGATGTGACACCGACGTTTGCCATAGGCGTGGCGGATCACTTCGAACCGCACGATGAAGGATATGGCCCGCGACCCGTGCCCGCGTGCCAAGGAGACCCGGAGTTGGCGTGGCATTTGACAGAATCGCTCGTCTTGAAGGACGAATTCGATGTCGCGATCGTGGGTGAGATGTCCGTCGATCACGGTCTTACCGTCCCGCTTTCGCTGATGTTCGGCCAGCCGGATCAATGGCCTTGCCGTGTCATTCCAATTTGCGTCAACGTGATTCAGTATCCTCAGCCGACCGCCTTGCGCTGCTTCAAACTCGGCCAGGCGCTGCGGCGAGCCATTGACTCGTATGGACCCGACATCAAGGTGGCCGTGCTTGGGACAGGTGGGATGTCGCATCAACTGCAAGGTGAACGTGCCGGACTAATTAACGCGTCTTACGACAATCAATGGCTGGACGGCATGGTAAATGATCCGCAGTCGCTGACCAAGATCGGTCACACCGAACTGTTGCGCGAGGCTGGATCGGAGGGGCTAGAGATCATCATGTGGCTCATCATGCGTGGGGCGATGAACGAATCTGTACGTCAAGTCCATCGGTTCTATCACGTGCCCGCATCGAATACGGCCTACGGCTTACTGGTTTTGGAGGACGCGTGACAGAGCCGCTGAAGATCGCAGTGGTGGGTGCAGGCGCGTTCGGAATCCAGCATCTCAACGCGATCGCCGGCTTGGACGAGGCGGAGGTGATCGCGCTTGTGGGGAAGGATTTAGAAGAGACACGCGCGATCGCTAACCGTTACGGTATCGCACAGCCCAGCGCCGACCTGTTGGATGTTTTAAAACGGCCGGAGATATCAGCCGTGATCCTGTGCACGCCAACTCCGCTGCACGCAGTACAGGCCATCGCCTGCCTTCAGGCAGGCAAACATGTGCAAGTGGAGATTCCTTTAGCTGATTCCTTTGACGACGCCGAGACGGTGGCGTTATTGCAGCAGCGTACGGGTTTGGTTGCGATGTGTGGGCATACCCGGCGGTTCAACCGCGGGCACCAGTGGCTACGTGACCTGATACTCACTGGGCAATTCTCTTTGCGCCAACTCGACGTGCAGACACATTTTCTGCGTCGCTCAAACACGAATGCGCTTGGCCAGCCGCGCGATTGGACAGATCATTTGCTATGGCACCACGCGGCACATACGGTAGACCTTTTCCAGTACCAAACAGGAGAGGAGGTGATCACTGCTAATGTGCTGCAAGGGCCGATCGATCAGACGCTGGGTATCGCGCTCGACATGGTCATTCAGTTGAAGAGCCGTGGTGGCGCCTTGTGCACGCTGTCGCTGAGTTTTAATAATAACGGACCGTTGGGATCGACGTTTCGATACATAGGCGACGGATCGACTTACATCGCGCGCTATGACGAGTTGACAAACGGCCATGGAGAGAGCGTTGCCTTGGATCTGCCCGAGCCAGAAGTCAGTGGGGTAGCCCGGCAAGACAGAGAATTCTTTAGAGCAATCCGAGAACGTCGCGAGCCGAACGCGAGTGTGGCGAGTGTTCTTCCGTGCTATCGAGTACTGCACCAGCTTGCGCAGCAACTCGTCCAAGGTTGACATAGCAGCTATATCAATCAAAGTATTTATCGCGATTTGTTATCCGAATACAGTCAATTGCGTTGAGCCAACATGCATGTTGTAAGTATCACTACGTTCTTTGCAAAGACCGCCATGCGCGTCGGTTAGGCGGAGTTGCCTCGACGTAAGAAAAAAGTAGTGATTTAAATCTTTGGCACGTTGATATATCGACGGCTAAGTAATTAGTAAGAACAAATATAAACAGACGGAGACAGGATGTCGAATAAATTTAGCCATTCGAGCCGAACATGCTCGTTCGCCTTAGGTGCGTTCGCAATATTTCACTCGGTAAGTGCGATGGCAGTCGACGGGCTTTATCTCAGCGCGCTTGGTGTGAAATCGGCTGGAATGGCCGGGACCTCAATTGCATTTCCACAGGACAGTGGTGCGGCTGGAACCAATCCCGCCGGAATGGGACTTGTCGGTTCACGCACCGATCTCAGAGTGGAGCTACTTGAGCCATTGATCGATTACCAATACGGCAGTTCCTCAAACACATTGCACTCGGGAAAAGTCTATCCAGTGCCCGAGGGAGGGGTCAATTGGCAAATAACTCCGCGTGTGACATTTGGCGTTTCCCTATTTGGCGCAGGAGAGGGGACAAGCTACGGACGGCCCGCGCTCGCGATCCCCGGTGCGGGCATTGCACAGTCAAGCCTTCAAATAGCCATTGCAGCCCCAACTATTACGTACCGGCTGGATGAACACAACATCATTGGCGCAAGTCTTTCACTGGCTTATCAACGATTTTCTGCGGAAGGTGCAATCGTCCCTACACCCCAGGCCGGCCTCGACCCGCTTCCGTCCCATGGCGTCTCGAGTGCGTTTGGCTATGGTGCGCGGGTCGGCTATTTATGGCAGCCAGTCTCCACCTTCACGTTGGGTGCCAGTTACGCGACCCGAATTCGAATGGGTAGGCTCGCAGGTTACGACAATGACCTTCTTGCTGCCGCAGGTGGGCGCATAGATGTCGGAGCGCAGTACGGGATTGGAGTTGCATACAGGATCGTTCCTTCGGTGGTTCTGGCGGCCGATTGGATGCATTTCGAAGTGTCGAATACGGTAATAGGTTCAGCGCAAGGTTTTGGGTGGCAAAACCAGGACGTGTTTCGCATGGGTGCCGCGTGGGATGTCAGCAGTCATTGGACTGTCAGGACCGGCTTTACACGTGGAAATCAATCGTTCGGTCCCGCAGTAGTAGCGCAGAACTTATTGGCAGCGTTGCCCAATTCCATCGCGGCGTCTGTCGGGGCGACTTATAAGGTAGACCAGAAAAATGAGGTGAGCGGCGTGTTTGAGTACGGTTTTCCTGTGACCGTAAAGGGAGACGGCGCGAGCACGGGCTTTAACACCTTTTCGAAGACCGAAGTATTTGGCTTGAGCTATGGCCACCGCTTCTGAAGATGGCGCTTCAGTCTAGCTGCTGCGCGTAGCAAACCCACGCTCCACAATCGCGGGTCCTGAAATATAAAAAATATTCCTAAAGGGTTGGAGACATGAAACAGGTTCTGATGGCGACGGTGGTCGCAGCGGCGTTGCTGGCGTCTGTTCACGCAGATGCGCAGAGTAGTGTATCTCTCTACGGTTTGATTGACACGGGTGTCGATTGGGAAAACCAGGTTGCCAAAGCGCCTGGCCAAACGAGTGCATCGGGCTCGGCCGTTCGGATGACATCGCTCTCAGGAGCGTTGCCATCGAGATGGGGCTTACGAGGCACAGAAGACCTTGGCGCGGGGTTACATGTGATTTTCGAGTTGGAGAGTGGCTTTGCGCCAAACTCTGGCGCCACTCAGAACGGCAATCGTCTCTTTGGCCGGTCTGCGTGGGTGGGACTTGAAACGCCATACGGTACGGTACGCGCGGGACGTCAGATCAACATGACGTACATCGCATTGTTGAAATCAACGGTTCTCGGACCGGCTTTGTATTCATTGGCTTCGCTCGACCCGTACTTACCCAACAGTCGCTCAGACAATACTTTGAGCTACTTTGGTAATTACCGCAATTTTGTGATGGGGGCCACGTACAGTACGGGGCGGGATGCTGCAAGTGCCGCGGGAGCCGCAGCGGTAAATGGTGGGGCGACATTTAACCCTGGTGCCACGAATTGCCCAGGCAATGTCGCAGGAAACGCGACAGCGTGCCGGCAGATTACGGCGTTGGCCGGCTACTGGGGAAAAGAACTCGGCATACAGTTCGTCTATGACGAACTGCGTGGTGGGCCAGGTGCGCTACCCGGCAGCGTATCTTTCGATCCGTCGATGCCGCTGTTGCTTTCGAACGCAAATGCAAAGACCACGCGATACATGGCTAGCGGCTATCTGCAATTCGGAGACTTGGCGTTTCGTGGTGGCGCGATACACCGAATGACGACGACTACGGTGGACTATCAAACGAACATTTTCTATGGTGGCGCATCGTATATGGTCGTGCCGGACGTTGAGCTCGATGGTGAGATATCAAGAATTTCGACGACGGATCAAAAGAACGCCAATTACTACGTGATGCGCGCGACATATCTTTTTTCCAAACAAACCTCCCTCTACACAATGCTTGGCTTTATGCAAAATAACAGTCGTGCATCATATTCAGTGGGCGCGGGCTATTTGACCGTTGCAGGTGCAAAACAAACCGGTGTTCTCGTCGGTATGCAACACCGGTTTTAGTGAGCGTCAGTTAAATGCACCGTCTGCGGGAATAATTCGATATGAAATCAAATGCGGCGCGCCCGCTCGTCATGGTGACGCTGAATGGGCAAGTGGAATACGTGAACGATGCCTTCCTGGAGACGCTTGGGTGGTCCCGTGATGCCGTGATAAATGTCGCAGCATCGTCTCTGCTTTCAGACATACCCAAGGCGGTTCTGTCCGATATCCAAAAGACGGTACGTGCCAATCGTCCATGGATTGGTTACTTGGCATACCGGAGCGCGGACGCATCAACGTTTTGGGCGCGCTCCAACATTATGCCCAGCAGATCGGGACAGCGTGCAATTGCGGTCATCGAACCGATTGAGCCGGAGGAAGCCGCTAACATAGCGCAAGCCTACGAGATGCTTGGCGTAGCCAACACGAGGTGGTCAATACATGCTGGAAGAGTCACAAAGAGCAACTCGGTTGGTCGGCGGTTTGGAACGCAACGCTTAGGTTTGCGTTGGAAGGTCGCGGGAGTTGTCGCTGCGTTGTTTGCAACATCCGTGTTGGCGTGCATCGCGTCTTCGAAGGGAATATTGCTGGCAGCCGTCTGCGTTGTCCTGTTCTCGATATTCATTGCCGGCGGAACTGTTTTAACCAGGTTGTTTCATAGGCCATTGCGCGATATTACAAGGGTGGCAGTTGCCCTGGCGGCCGGCCAGTTGAATATTGTGCCAGGCTCGCCGCGCGATGATGAGGCGGGTGATGTAATCGTTTTGCTCAATCAGGCGATCCTGAACCTGCGGACCACGGTCGCGGATGTGCGCGATGGTGTCTTGCATATGTCCTCAGGTACCACGGAGCTTTCGACTGGAAATAGAGATCTGGCCAAGAGAACTGATCAACAGGTCAGCAGTATTCAAAAGACCGCTGCAAGCGTCGAACAACTTAACGCGACGATCGTCAACAATACGGAGTCAGCTGCGGAAGTCGATCGACTTGCGCGCGAAGCAACGCTCGTCGCGCGGACGGGAGGTGAGATAGTCGAGCGTGTGATAGAAATCATGCGTCAGGTCGACACGTCCAGTTCGGAAAGTGAAGGCATACTTGGTGTGATCGACGGAATAGCATTTCAGACGAACATCCTTGCACTGAATGCGGCGGTTGAAGCGGCACGCGCCGGCGCCGAAGGTCGCAGCTTTTCTGTTGTCGCCTCGGAGGTGCGGGCTCTCGCACAACGAAGTGCAGCAGCAGCAAACGAAATTCGTGTGCTGGTCTCAAAAAGCATTGATCTAGCGAGACAGGGCCGTAGCGTGGCTGAAGCAGCAGGTGCACGGATGCACGAAACCGAGACTGCAGTGAGCGTGGTGAGCAACCTGATAAGGGAGATAAAGGAGGCCTGTTCCGAGCAACGTCTCGGGATGGCACAGATCGATGAGGCAGTTAGCGTGATCGATCTAACAACACAACAGAATTCAGCGCTAGTTGATGGTGTCGCATCGATCTCGGAGGATTTGCGTCAGCGAGCGGCAGGCGTGGAGCGGGCTGTTTCCTTGTTTGACATTTAACGTCGGTCCATGGATAGCGTGTCATGTGTCATCGATGCCTGTCTGTAATATGCTGTCGTCTTTTTAGCGATTCGAATTCGCCATCCTGGGAGCTTTCGATGATCAACGAAGAAGACAACCTGAACGCACACGGCGGCATTGTGTTAGATGGCGCTTCTCCATTTCGGCTGCTAGCAGAACGCCAAGATTTACTTTCTCAAGTGTTGACCCTGATCCGGTTGCGAGGCGAAATTGTGTATCGCGGTGAGCTGAGCGTCGCATCAGGACTCGCATTTCCAGCAGGACCGGCTCATTTCTACTTTGTTCAACAGGGTCAGATGGTGATCTTGCCAGCGGCTTCGCAGGCGGTCGAGCTAGCAAGCGGAGACCTCGTGTTATTACCTCGAGGCGATGGGCATGCAATCGTTGACAACATGATTTCACACGAGGCTTGCATCGAGCCTTTCGGCGTAAAGCATTTCGACTCGCATAAGCGCTATTTACGGTCTGGAAACAATCCTGAAAATGCTGCGCGTTTCATCGGAGGTTCATTTTTTTTCGACGGACATCGTCTAGCGCCTAGCCTGTCAATCTTGCCGGGCGTCATCCACATTCCGAGCGGCGCGAGTGGAACCTCGGATTGGCTCAGAGGCATTGCTCATTTTATGCTTGAGGAGACGCGAGAGGCTGGTCCTGGGTCATCGTTGATGGTATCGAGACTCATTGATTTGCTGGTGATCCGTGCCCTACGTACTTGGGCATCCGCGCATCCGACAAATCTCGGTCGGCTTGGCGCATTAAACGAAGAGCGAATCGCACGTGTCATCGATTCGATGCACAACGATCCGCAGAAGGATTGGACGCTGGAAACACTCGCCAATATTGCTGCGATGTCGCGGTCGCTTTTTGCCGAAAAATTCTTGCTTACCGTCGGCGAGCCCCCATTACGCTATCTGACCCGTTGGAGGTTGACCCTTGCCGCCGACTTGCTCAAAGCAGGGCGCCTGAAGGTCACTGAGGTTGCACGACGAACCGGTTATAAGTCGGATGCCGCATTCAGTCGTGCGTTCAAAGCACAGTTTGGGTGGCCACCGAGCGATGCAAATCGACAGTAAGGTGCACTTCCGTGCTCTAGGGCGGCTTGCTCTGGCCTTATGCCCAGATAGCTAGCACGGCCAAACCAGCGACGACTAAAGCAGTTAGGTCTTCAACGATGGCTGCAGGTCGATCCTTACCTCCAAACACTTTCGCGAGGCGCGCGCGGTATTCGAACCCGCCAAACGTGCCAATGGCGGCACCAATCACGCCGACAGCTGCGCACCCGACAGAGGCGCCACTCGAGGCGCCTAACACTGCGCCGCAAAAGCCTCCGCTCGCCAATCTCGGAATGAACTGCATGGGTACTTTTCGACTTGGGGTCTTCGGCAACTGATCCGTCACGAACTCTACGATCACGAGAATGCTGAAAATTCCCATTGCCCAGACGCTAGTCATGAAAGAGGCCCATGTGTCCGCAAAGTGGGTGGGTTTGGTGTGTGCGAGCCAGCTGATTGCTGCAGGTGCGACGAAAGCCCGTAGCCCAGCGACAATTCCTATGATCAGGGCAACGATATAAAGCGACATTTAAGGTTCCTTAACACTGGGTGAATGACCGCTATGACCATTTCATTGCCTTCGATGCGGTCTTGGGATATCGGATCGATGCCAAGAATGGTCTTTTGCGAATTATGGAAGTGTAGACAGAACGCTACTTGGACGGAATGCCGTCAAGTCCAGAAAGCACGACGATTCGTCCGAAAAGACGCAAATTCAATGCCCTAGAGTGCCGATGAATTCAGGCGCGCTAGCCCCGCTCAGTTGCGCGACACGATTAGAATCAAGCGTCTATGGCGTTCTCTACGTCCGTGCGGAACTGCGCGAGTTGCTCGCGCACGACTTCGCGCACCAACGATGTTCCTTGCTTGATCAGCGCATCATCAAGCGCCCGTGTTGGGCTGACAAGGGAAAGACTACACCGTAGAACGGGCTTGCGGATTCGATGTAATCGTAATTGAGGGTCGCCAATGCACGAATGCACGCCGCTCAGCGGGATGACCGAGCTTCCATAGCCCTTGCGGACCAAGTCGAGGATCGCGGTAAGGTTCTCGATCTCGTGCACAACTTGCGGTTGCAGACCGAGTGTAGACATTGCGGTCGCCAGCGCCACGTGCACCGCATTCAATTTACCGGATATCACAAGCGGTAAAGTCGCTACATCGGCGAGCGTCAGCGAATGCGGCAACGGTTTTCCTGCTCGACGAGTCGTCGGCCCGGCAACAAGGTACAGATCTTCATCGGCCAACAAACGCAATTCGGCGAGATCGCTGTGTGGCTGGTTGTAAACCACTGAGCAGTCGAGATTTCCGGTTTCGACGAGTTCGACGAGTTTCGCCGACAAGCCGTCCACAGTGCGCAAAGTCACCTCGGGTAGTTGTTCCCGGAAAGCATCGATCAGCGGCACGACGACTGTGCGGGCGAGGCTGGGCGGCAATCCAAGAACTAAAACTCCCCTAGCCGGTTCGGCAGTTCCTCTAACCGCTCGCTCAGCGAGAGCGATCTGTCGCAGAACCATCGGGACATGATTAAGAAGCCTTTGGCCAGCATCGGTCAGCACAAGCCCGCGTCCGTTTCGCCGGAACAGTTCAGTGCCGAGCTCCGCCTCCAGTTGTGCCAGCTGGCGGCTCAGCGCTGCCTGTGTCAATCCAAGCAGGCTAGCCGCACGCGTCAAGTTCCCGATCTCTGCGATACGTGAGAAATGTTGGAGTTGTTTAATTTCCATGTGCCAACCCTACTGAAAATACATAACAGATATGCGGAAAAGACGATTTTTAAAAATCAGCTATCAGTTTATCTTAACACTCGTCGACACTGTTTGGACTTCGCAATGGACTTGCAGCAACTGGTCAAATTATGGCAGCAGGGCCGCGCTGCTATTCGTGTAGGCCTGTTCTGTTCGTTTTTAACGTGTCTCGCTGGCACTTTGCTGAACGCGTTCCTTGATGGACAGCTTTACGCGTTCGATCCAGCTGGACTGATGCGGCGCCTGATCGTTGGCTACGCTGGATCCGCCACCGTGGTGGTAGCGGCGTTCCCGTTTCTGGCTCGATCTCAGCAGCGCCCAGACGACTCCACATAGTGCATGCCAGTTGCAATCAAATTGCGACGCTATTTCTTAAATTTGCCCCTCGAAAAAAGCATAGGAGACATCATGGACAACTCCACACAGCCTATTACGATAAGGCCGCGTCAGCGCGGAGCCGATCGTTACCACTATTTGACCCAGACAAGCGCAGGTACACCTGCCGGTGAATTGCTGCGCCGTTACTGGCAGCCCGTGGCGTTGAGCGATTCATTGCCGCCTGGCGCCGCGCCGCAGCCTATTCGTATCATGAGCGAGGACCTGGTCCTGTTTCGGGATGACGGCGGTCACGTAGGCCTGATCGACCGGAAGTGTGCGCACCGTTGCACCGACCTCGCATTGGGTCGCGTGGAGGCAGGCGGTATCCGTTGCCCCTATCACGGCTGGCTGTTTGACGTGAATGGCCGCTGTCTGGATCAGCCGGCCGAAGCGTCGCCGACTGCCAAGGATCGTATTCGGATGAAGTCGTACCCGATCCACGAAGCGGGTGGGGCGTTCTGGGCCTACATGGGTCCGGGAACGCCGCCGCTATTCCCGAATTACCCTGCGCTTGCCGGCGGCGATGCATATCGGTACACGACGCGTTGGTTCGGCGACTGCAACTGGATGCAGGCAAGCGAAGGCAATATCGACCCGGTTCACACCTCCTATTTGCACCAGCTGGAACTGTCGAGTGCCGACATGCAGGCTCGCTGGGGGGTGTTTTCGAATCAGGCGCGCCCGGAGCTCGCCGTAGAAGACACGCGTTTCGGAGTGCGTCTATACACGATGCGCAAGATAGAAGGGACCGATCGATCGTCGATCCGCATTACGAATTTTGTAATGCCGAATGAGTGCGCGGTCGGCGGTTTCGAGGGTTACCTCGGCGATGGCGGTGTCACCATGCTTTGGGACGTTCCCATTGACGATGAGCATCATTGGCGTTGGGAATTCATCTTTCACCGCAGTGGCAAGCTGGATAAAGAAGCGCTTAAGAAACAATACGAGTCGGAGAAGGCCGAGGGCGATCGCATGTGGCGCGCCAAAGATGACCTTTATTCGCAGGATCGTGAATCGATGAAGCGCGAGGCATATCTCGGCCTTGGTCAATGTTTTTCCGTGCACGACATTGCGATCACCCAATCGCAAGGCACGATTCACGATCAGAGCGGCGAACACCTATCGTCATCCGACATCGCGATCGTGCGCGCGCGACGCATGCTCGATGAAGCGGCGAGTGCCGTCACCGCCGGGGAAGAACCACGCGGGGTGGTACGCAAAGCCGAAGAGAACGATTTCACCGACATGGTGGTGATCACGGGTGAGATCAGCGCTGCCGACTCGAAAGAGGGCTATTGCAAGCAGTTTGCGAATGACCCAAGCCTCTTCGCGTTGGAAACACCGGTCGAGAATACATAGTGCGGCTTACGTGCTGAACAAAGTGCCCGCTGTCCGCCATCTTGTTCCGATGAGCGGCGCGGGCGTTTTTTATACGGAGACGAACGACGCCGCCACCTCGAACGATAGGTCGAGGAGTACGCGACTTGCGTCGTTATCCATGGACTGGATTTTTCATCAATGAAGACCATTCTTGTTCGAGTGAGCTCAGCGCTGCCGATTGGGCAAGACATCCGCTTGGTGACGCTCGCTGCAGTCGACGGATCGCCGCTGCCAGCCTATCCGCCTGGCTCGCACATAGACTTGCATCTTGACTCGGGATTGATTCGGCAGTACTCACTTTGCGGGCCACATAACGACGTATCGAGTTACGCCGTCGCGGTGAAACTTGAGCCGGAATCGCGCGGTGGCTCGAAATGGGTGCACGAGAAGCTCGATGCGGGATCCGAGCTGCATATTTCGGCACCTCGCAACAATTTTCCAATGGCGGCCGAGGCGCGGCACAGCATCCTCGTTGCGGGCGGCATTGGCATCACGCCGTTGATTAGTATGGCGCGCTCACTTCAGGCGCAGGGGCAGCCGTTTGAATTGCTCTATTTCTGCCGATCGACTGATCACATTGCCTTTAGAGAAGAGCTCGAGACCGGCCCGTTTTCTCCTGCGTGCCGTTTCCACCTCGGGCTGACAAGAGAGGAAGTAGCCGGCGCACTGCGCGATGCGCTTGTCCGGCGTCCCGAGGGAGGGCATCTCTATCTATGTGGCCCGCGCCCCTTCATGGACACTGTGCGGGAGGTCGCGGCGCAATCCGGGTGGCCCGTCGATGCGGTGCATCTGGAGTACTTCAGTGCTTCCGAACAAGCCCTGGATACGACTGGGGATACCAGCTTTCAGGTGACGCTGGCTCAAAGCGGTGTAACCGTCGACGTTGGCGCTGGTGACACCATCATCGATGTCCTTCGAGCCAACGGAATTGATGTTGAAACCTCGTGCGAGCAAGGAATCTGTGGGACCTGTGTGACGACTGTGCTTGAAGGAATACCGGAACATCGTGACTGCTTTCTCACCTCACAGGAGAAAGCGCAGGGCAACTGCATGGCGATCTGCATCTCGAGATCCAAATCGCCGCGGTTGGTTCTCGATTTGTAATTCCATCGCAGCGCATCTGCTTTTCGAAACAACACCAATACGGAAACAACATGAGACAGCCGCTGTTCAATCCTGCAACTGAAGTATCCGATGATGTCCGTTCACGGTTCTATATTGGCGGAGCCTGGGTCGAAAGTGGTTCGTCACAACGTAGTATGTTGACGACACCCACGACGGAGGAGTTCCTTCTAGACGTTCCACTCGCGAATATAGACGACGCTGATCGTGCCATTGACGCGGCGCGCGCAGCATTCGACTCAGGTCCTTGGCCCCTTATGAGCGGCGCGGAACGAGCCGTATATATCAGGAAATTTTCGGCTGCTATCACGGAGCGGTTGCCGCTGCTGGCCCGGATTTGGACTGCGCAGGTTGGGGCGCCAGTCGGTTTTGCGGCTATGTTCACGCCCGTCGCGCCGGCGATGCTCAATTATTACGCCGGGCTGGCGGAAAGCTTCGCATTTGCGGATGTCCGCGCAACCCCGCAGGGAGAGGCGCGCGTGCATGGACTGCCGGTAGGCGTCGCACTTCTGATTGCACCATGGAATGCGCACTTGCCGATCCTGTCCTATAAGTTGGGGGCCGCGTTGGCTGCCGGATGCACGGTGGTCGTGAAATCCTCTCCAGAAACGCCGTTGGACGCACTTGTGCTTGCCGAATGCGCGCATGATGCCGGCCTTCCACCCGGCGTGTTCAATGTCCTCACGGCGGACAAGGATGTAGGAGCCCATTTGGTGGCATCGCCAAAAGTGGATAAGGTGAGTTTTACGGGCAGTACGTCGGCAGGAAAGAAAATCGGCACGGTGTGTTTGGAGCGCATGGCGCGCTTTGCTTTGGAACTCGGCGGTAAGTCGGCCGCCGTCGTGCTTGACGATGCGGACCTCATGTCAACGCTCCCTGCATTGGTTCATTACTCAATGCCGTTTTCCGGTCAGATTTGTTTTGCGCAGACGCGGATCCTGCTGCCACGTTCCAGATACGAAGAATTCCTCAATGCGTATGTTGCCGCCGTGAGCGGAATGGTCGTGGGCGATCCATGGGACGACACGACGCACGTCGGCCCCCTTGCGACCGCGGCACAACTTGAACGCGTTTTGGGTTACATCGATATAGGAAAGAAAGACGGTGCCCGGTTGATGACAGGAGGCGCTCGGAGCAAGCATTTCGAGCGCGGCTATTTTGTCGAACCCACGGTTTTCGCCGACGTCACCCCGGAGATGACGATCGCCAGGGAGGAGGTATTCGGCCCGGTGGTGTCGGTGATGCCTTATGAAGATATCGAAGACGCCATAAGGATCGCGAACGCGTCAGATTTTGGGCTGAGTGGCACGGTCTTTACGAGTGACGTCAATCGAGGCTATGACGTCGCGAAGCGTATAAAAACCGGGAACGTCACTGTCAATGGTCTGCAGATGGCGCCCAACGTTCCTTTCGGTGGATTCAAGCAGTCTGGCATCGGGCGAGAGGGCGGCCCGGAGGGCCTCACCGCGTTCCTCGAGTATCAGGTTGTCTATCTGCCGCACGCTTGAGCAACGGGATCTGACGAACATTCATGAATTACGACTACATCATCGTTGGTGCCGGCAGTGCCGGATGCGTTACCGCAAACAGGTTGGTCACGGCCCATGGCAAGCGCGTTCTGGTGCTCGAAGAAGGGGCACTGGATAAGGGAATGCTGCTGAAGATGCCGGCGGGTGTGTTCAAGATGCTGTTTGAAGGCAGTCCTTTCATCAAACGCTACACATCTGATGCACAACCAGCGTTGGGAGGCCGTGCGGTGTCTGTCCCGCAAGGCGCTGTTGTGGGTGGCAGCAGTTCCATCAATGCGATGGCTTACGTGCGCGGTTCGCGCTTTGACTACGACCGTTGGAATGATGCTGTTGGAGGTAAGGGGTGGGGTTGGGATGACCTTCTCCCTTATTTCAAGCGCCAGGAAGGCAATCAGCGGTTTGATAACGATGCGCACGGCGGGGATGGTCCGCTAAAAGTCTCTGATTCCCGCTATGTAGTGAATGCGGCCGATCTTTTCGTTCGCACGATGCAGAAAATGGGTTTGCCGTTTACTGCTGACTTCAATGCCGGCGCGCTGGACGGCGTTGGTTACATGCAGACAACAACATACCGCGGCGAGCGATGTAGTGCCGCTACGGCGTTCCTGCACCCAATCATCAATCGACCGGAATTGACGTTGATTTCGAAAGCGAAAGTCACCCGATTGCTATTCGAAGGTGATCGGGTCGTTGGCGTCGAATACAGCGTTCATGGCAGCCTCCATCAGGCGTACGCAGCGGCTGAAGTCATACTTACTGCAGGCGTCTACGCGACACCACGGTTGTTGATGCTATCGGGTATCGGCCCCGCTGCGCACTTGGCCGAACACGGTATTCCTGTCCGGGTAGACCTCCCAGGTGTTGGCCAAAATCTGCAAGATCACAATTCAGTCGTCGTCTCCATGGCCACTTCGGGCGCCCACGGGTACTTCGGCGAAGACAAAGGTCTTCGCGCTCTCAAGAACGGCTTGCGTTATTTAGCATTTCGGGACGGACCGATTTCTTCGAACGGTGCGGAAACGATGGCCTTCGTGAACCTTGAGGACTCTCAAGCAGATCCTGATCTGCAAATCTATGGGGTAGGCGTCATGTGGCCGGATCCAGAAGGAGGTGTGCTTTCGCACGGTATCTCGCTCATGGCGAACCTGGTCAAGCCTCGCTCGCGGGGCTCGGTGAAGCTTCGCTCGGCAAATCCTGAAGATGATGCATTGATCGATCCGAACTGGTTGAGCGACCCTTCAGACCAGGCACGCTTGTTGAAGGCAATGAAATACCTGCGTCAAATCGCATCGACCGCGCCGCTAGCCGGCGTAATTCGCGAAGAAAGCCAACCTGGTCCAGCTGTCCAATCGGACGAGCAGTTGCTGGCTTACATGCGTCGTACTACGGAGAGCAATTATCACCCGTGCGGGACATGCCGCATGGGCCGAGCCGATGATCCCATGGCCGTGCTGACTCCTGATCTTCGAGTGAACGGCGTTGACGGCTTGCGCGTCTTCGATGCCTCAATGATGCCTTCGATCATTAGCGCAAATACAAACGCAACAGTAATGGCCGTTGCCGACAGAGGAGTCGACATCATGATGGAACGCGGTTGAGACACGAAATCAGGAACAAGGCAATACGGATGAGATATCGATAAGTTAAGAGGAGCAAGTGAACATTCGAGCCGCAATCCTGACCTCGAAAAGCGTTGCGGCATGACGACCGGCGGACCGGACGCACAGATCATCTATCGGTGTCAGCGAATGTTCGCGCGTGTAGCAGGGCCATCTGGAGGACATGTTTTATGAGTGTCGATACATTAAAACCATTACAGTTGTTGGCGACTAAGCGGCCGTTCTATAAGGCACTGTATTTCCACGTATTGATCGCGATTTTCCTCGGATTGCTACTCGGTATCTTTGCGCCATCGATCGCCGTGAAGATGAAACCACTTGGCGACGCTTTTATTAAGCTGATCAAGATGGTGATCGCTCCCATCATCTTCTGTACCGTCGTGACCGGAATTGCAGGTATGGAAGGCATGAAGAAAGTAGGTCGTGTGGGCGGCAAGGCTTTACTCTATTTCGAAGCAGTCTCGACACTGTCGCTGGTAATTGGCCTTGCGGCCGGACATCTGTTTCATCCTGGAAGCGGTTTCAACCTTGACCCAACGAAAATCGACACTAAGAGTCTGAACGAGTACACCTCAGTCACCCATCAGCAGAACACGGTTGAATTTCTCATGCACATCATTCCGGACACGATGAGCGGCGCTTTTGTATCGGGGAATGTGCTGCAAGTTCTTTTGGTCGCACTTCTGTTCGGCGCTGCACTTGCGGCGATTGGTGAGCGCGGGCGGCCGCTCGTAGCGCTGATCGATCAATTTGCGCACACATGTTTCGGGATAGTGCGCATCATAATGAAAGTTGCAGCGCTCGCTGCCTTCGGATCGATCGCATTTACTATTGGAACCTATGGCATTGGGGCGGTGCTTCCTTTGCTAAAGCTTATCGGTGCATTTTATGTGACCCTCACGCTCTTTGTAGTGGTCGTGCTGGGCTCGATATCTGGACTGCTCGGCATCAACATCCTGCGTTTCATGAGCTATATCCGGGAAGAAATCCTGGTAGTGCTCGGGACAAGTTCGTCCGAGGCTGCGCTGCCGCAAATGCTCGAGAAGCTCGAGCGTCTCGGCTGTTCGAAATCAGTGGTCGGGCTCGTTATTCCAGCCGGATATTCGTTCAATCTCGACGGAACCAACATCTATCTGACGATGGCCGTACTGTTCATCGCTCAATCGTTCAATGTCCAACTGAGCATAACGCAGCAGCTAACGTTGGTTGGCGTCGCGATGCTGACATCCAAAGGAGCAAGTGGAGTGGCGGGCGCGGCATTTGTGATGCTCACCTCGACGTTGATCGTCTTTCCCTTGATACCTGTGTCTGGCATGGTGTTGCTTCTCGGGATACACCGCTTCATGGGCACCGGCCTTGCCATCGTTAACACGATTGGAAACGGCGTCGCAACGCTAATTGTGTCCGCGTGGGAGAACGAGCTGGACCGTGTAAAGTTAAAGGAGCAAATGCTTCGTCGAGTCTGAACAAGCTCCGCCAAGCCCCAAAAACAAAAAAACAGGGTGTTTTTAATGTCCAGGACAGTGCTATTGACAGGGACGTCGACCGGTTTGGGAGACGCGGCCGCTCGCCTTTTTTTCGACAAAGGTTGGAACGTAGTGGCAACTGCTCGCGATGCCCAAGCCGCAGTTAGGGGTATCGAACACCCCCGCTTGCTAAGGGCGCATCTTGATGTGACGAACCCGCGCTCGGTGGAGGCGGCCTTTGATGAAGCGGAGGAACGTTTCGGCGCAATCGACGTCGTTGTCAATAATGCGGGCGTTGGTCTTGGTGGCCCGTTTGAAAAGATCGAGCTTGCGCAATTGCGTGAGCATCTTGAGGTTAACTTAATTGGTATCGCGAGTGTTTGCCAAATTGCAATACCTCGAATGCGAAGTCGCGGGGGAGGACTGTTGATCAACGTTTCTTCGGCAGCTGGTCGTGTTGGGCTCCCGTTCCTCAGTCCATATTGCGCCGGCAAGTTCGCCCTAGAGGGACTGTCCGAATCAATGCGCTACGAACTTAAGCCCTTTGGTATCCGCGTAAAGATCGTTGAACCGGGCGGTATTCGCTCGAACTTCTCGCATGCGTGGGCAACCGCTCAAAATTACGAGCCGATTGCAACCTCCGTCCGCGAAACGATGATGAAGGGACAACAGCGTGCGGCCTTGCCTGAGGTGGTTGCGCGAGCGATTGTTGTGGCGGCAAATGATCGATCGGACCGGCTTCGTTATCCTGCGTCAGACGCCGGCTTACTGTTTGGAATCCGAAAGTTCCTTCCAGACCGTGTCTGGCGCGTATTTATCGGGAAGATCTTTGGCCTTTTCTGATCCAGATTTATTTTCCTCGGTGAGTCAGGGCGAGAACGTTGTGACGGCCGGGACAGGTTTTTAGTGCGAGCTGTTATGGGATAAATGCCGCATTGAGCTAACAATGGTTCGATTAAAGAAAGATCTTATTAAGGTCGTCAGATTTTCGAGAAAATGACAATGCGAATCCGAAGCACCAGGCTATCAAATGCACCGCTGTGTAGTGCATTTCGCACAACCACCGGTGATGGGACCTTTTTTACCTCCTACGGCATCGGATCGATGACAGGCGATGCGGCCCAACTATCCGACTCAGCTAAAGCCGCCTTTGTGAAGTTTTTCTCTCTGTG
>Ga0105854_1000328_pt1 | contig 24078 bp, 23 predicted proteins | sample OrgsoiDNA_201058_FD_89679 | JGI IMG/M metagenome (GOLD analysis project Ga0105854, IMG submission 89679) | Permafrost soil microbial communities from the Arctic, to analyse light accelerated degradation of dissolved organic matter (DOM) -... | ecosystem: Environmental > Terrestrial > Soil >... | reverse complement strand
TAGGTCTTCGCGATACGCGCCGTGTTCGCGACCTGCGCGTTCGACACGTGACCGATGCCGCTGACGTTCGGCCACACGAGCTTGTTGATCTCGTTCATCTCCCACAGCTGATGGCCGTGACCGAGCGCCGTGCCGTTCTTCAGCACGATGTCGGTGCAGGCGGACACATGGTCGCGGCAGTAGATCCAGCCCTGGAAGGACGCCTGGAGGAAGTTGACGATCGTCGATTTGTGCGACGCATCGTTCAAGTAGCTCTCCGTCGTGAAGATGTTGTCCTCGAGCATGCCGGTGCCGACTGCGGGGCTCGCCATCTTGAAGACGTTCAGGTCGGAGAGCTTGTTCAGCTGACCCGTCTTCGGGTTCTTGGACTCGAGCACCTGTGCCATTTCGTTGTAGGTCATCGCGGCAGCCGCGTCGATCTTCCGCTGCAGGAAGAGGTTCATGTCGAACGGCTGGTTGACGATCGTGACGTCGCTCTTCTTCGCCGGGTTGATCCCGTTCTTCGTCAGCGCGGCAAAGAGCTCGGGCTGGTTGCCGCAGCACCAGACGCCGACTTTCTTGCCCTTCATCTTCGCGATCGAGGTGATCCCGGAGTCCTTCCAGGTCAGCTCGGTCATTCCGGAGCGGTCGAAGACCTGCGCGATCGAGACGATCTTGCCGCCCTTCTCACGTGTGGCGAAGAGGTTCGGCAGCCAGTCGATGCCGAACTCGGCCTGGCCGGCGAGCACGGTCTGTTCCGGCGTGATGTCGGGGCCGCCCACCTTGAGCGTGACGTCGAGCCCGAGCTTCTTGTAGTAGCCCTGTGCGACGGCTGCGTAGTAGCCGGCGAACTGGGATTGTGTGACCCACTTCAGCTGCAGCGTCACCTTGGTGAGCTTGGGTGCAGCCTGCGCGCGCGACATCCCGAGGCCGGCCGCGACGGCGGCGACGGTGACGGCGATTGCCGCGAGTGCGAGGATCGATTTCCTCTTCATGCAGTTCCCCTTTCCTGGCGGGTTGGATCCCACTTGAGAGTGAAGCGCTCGACGAGCGAAACGGTGACGTACATTCCGACGCCGAGGATGCTGGCGACGAGGATCGCCGCCCACGCCGTCTCGAAGTCGAACAGGGCGACAGAGTTCTTGATCGTGATCCCGAGGGATCCGAAGGTGCCGAAGTAGTCGCTCACGATTGCCCCGATCATCGCGAGGACCGTGGCGACTTTCAATGCCGAGAAGACAAACGGGAGCGCCGTCGGTACGCGGACGCGCCTGAAGATCGCGAGCTCTCCGGCGGCGTAGGAGCGCATCACCTCGACCTGCGACGGTTTCACCGAGGTGAGGCCGCGAAGGGTGTTCACCATCACCGGGAAGAAGCAGAGGACGCCGGCTGTCGCCATGCGCGGTGTGAGTGAGAGCGGGTCGAACCAGGCGTTGAAGATCGGCGAGAACGCAATGATCGGGATCGCGTTGGCCGCGATCGCGATCGGCATCAACGCGTCGCTGAGGCGCCGGAAGCGCGCGAGGACGGTCGCGAAGGCGATGCCGAGGGCCGAGCCGATCGCGAAGCCGCCGAGGGCCTCCTTCAGCGTTAGCCAGCCGGCGCTCGAGAGCTCGTGGCGCTGGGTCCAGCAGGCGTGCACGATCGCCCAGGGTTTTGGCAGCAGGAACTTCTGGATGTTGAAGATCTCGATCGAGAGCTGCCAGGCCGCGATCCCGGCTGCGAAGACGACGATCGCCGGGATCCAGTCCCGCAGGCGCGCCCTCATGTGATCTCCTCGGCGAGCACCGAGCCGTGGTCGTCTGCGCCGACGCTGCGCAGGAGCTCGCGCACGGCGGTGACATGCTCGAAGAAGCGCGGGTCTTCACGGGTGTCGGCGCTGCGCGGCTGCGCGAGGTCGATGTCGACGATCCCGGCGATTCGGCCCGGGCGCGGGCTCATCACGACCACGCGTGTCGAGAGGAAGACCGCCTCCGAGATCGAGTGCGTGACGAAGACGACCGTCGACTCCATCCGGCGCCAGATCTGGAGCAGCTCGATGTTCAGGCGCTCGCGCGTCATCTCGTCGAGCGCACCGAACGGCTCGTCCATCAGAAGGAGCGGCGGCTCGAAGGCGAGCGCGCGAGCGATCGCGACCCGCATCTGCATGCCGCCCGAGAGCTGCCAGGGATGGTGGTCGCCGAAGCCCTGGAGCTCGACGAGGCGCAGCATTTCGTCCACGCGCTGCTTGCGCTTCGCGCGGTCCCAGCCGAGCATCTCCAGCGGCAACGCCACGTTCTTCGTCACGGTGCGCCAGTCGAACAGCACCGAGTCCTGGAAGACGATCCCGTAGTCGTGGTCGAGCCGGGCCTGATGCGCGCCCTTGCCGTTCACCTCGACCGTGCCGGAGGTCGGTTGGATCAGGTCGCCGATCACGCGCAGGAGCGTCGACTTGCCGCAGCCCGACGGGCCGATCAGCGAGACGAACTCGCCCGGCTCGACCTCGAGGTCGATCTCCTGAAGCGCCGTCACGTTCCCCTTCGGGAACGTCTTCGTCATTCCGCTGATCGAGACGACGCTCACGCGGTGTGCTCCGGAGCGCGGCGGACGATGAGTTTCTCCGCGACGACGACCGCGAGGAAGAATGCGATGCCGAGCGCCGCGGCGATCAGGTTCGTGGCCCAGAGGTTCGCAGGCACCAGCGAGTAGTACTGGTTGAAGTTGAGGATCGCGCCGCCGAGGCCGCCCTCGATCGAGCTCGGCAGCTCGCCGATGATCGCGCCCACCACGCTTGCGGTCGCGCTCACCTTCAGCGCGCTGAAGAGATACGGCAGCGACGCAGGGACGCGCAGGTGCCAGAGCACCTTCCAGCGGCTCGCCGCGTAGGTGCGCAGCAACTCGTGTGCGCGCGGGTCGGCCGACTGGAGGCCGCGGAGGGTGTTGATCGCGACGGGGAAGAAGGTCAGGTACGCCGCGATCACGGCGACGGAGAGCCAACCCGCCTGGAGCCAGACGACGACCATCGGCGCGACCGCGAGCATCGGTATCGTCTGCGACGCGACGATGTAGGGCAGAAACGCGCGCTGCATCAGGCGCGAATGGACGAGGGAGACGGCGATGAAAAAGCCCAGCGAAGCGCCCATCAGGAACCCGACCAGGGCTTCCTTTCCGGTGAACAAGGCGGCGCGGAGGAGCACGGAGATCAGCAGTGGCCCCTGAACGCGCGACGGGTCGGCGAAGGCCTTGAAGATCGTGTGGACGTGGGGGAGCGTCGTGTCGTTGACCGGAAACGGCCACGTCCAGCCGGTCTCGACCCAGACGAAGCGGTAGAGCTCCCACAGCCCCCAGAACGCGAGCAGCGCGGCCGTGACGACGCCGATGCGCATGGCCGCGGCCGTGACGCGTTCGCGCGAAAACGCGCGGGTGGGCACCTGGCCTCGGAGCGCCGCCGCGTGACCGGCATGTGCCATGGCCTACTGAGTATCACACGCCTTGCGTCGTTGTAGAGTCGCGCCAATGGCGCTCCGGCCCGCCCGCACGATCGAGGAGCTCGAGGAGCTGAGGGCGCTCACCGCCGACGAAAACGGGGCGCAGCGCGTCGCGTGGACCGAGACCTGGGAGCAGGCGCGCGACTGGTTGCGCGGCAAGCTGGCCGGCACCGGCGCCCTGGAGGAGATCGACGCCGCCGGTAACCAGTGGTTCACCCTCGAGGGTGCTTCCGACCGCGTGCTCGTGATCGGCGGGCACCTCGACTCGGTGCCGAACGGCGGCTGGCTCGACGGCTCCCTGAACGTCGTCGCCGGTGTCGAGGTGCTGCGCCGCATCGCCGAGGACGGCCGGCCGCCGGTGACCGTCCGCCTCGTCAGCTGGGCCGACGAGGAAGGTGCGCGCTTCGGCCGGTCGCTCTTCGGCTCCTCCGCGGCCGCGGGCTCGATGCGCGACCAGGATGAGCTGCGCAACCTCAAGGACCGCGACGGCGTCGCGCTTCCCGACGCGCTGCGGGAGCACGGGGTCGAGCTCGCGAGCGCGCTCGATGCCAGCGAGCAGCTCGAGGGCGCGGCCGCCTATCTCGAGCTTCACATCGAGCAGGGCCCGGTGCTCGAGTCGATGGGCCTTCCGCTCGGCGTCGTGCTCGGCACATTCGGTGTCGAGCGCTCGCGCGTCACCTGGCACGGGCAGGCGGCGCACGCCGGTTCGACGCCGATGGACAAGCGGCGCGACGCGCTCGCAGGCGCCGCGAAGCTCGCACTCTCGATCCGGGAGATCGCGCGCGAGGTCGGGAACGGCGCGGTTTGCACCTCCGGCGGCGTCGTCACGAAGCCGGGCATCGTCACGTCCGTGGTCGAGACGGCGGAACAACTGCTCGACCAGCGGCATCTCGACGCCGACTCGCTGGCGCGGATGCTCCAGCTCGCGCAGGACGACGCCGCGCGCTTCGCTGCCGAAGAGGACCTCGAGGTCGAGTGGGAGCGCATCTGGTCGATCGAGCCGATCCTGTTCGACGAGACGCTGATCGGCTTCGCCGACGAGGCGGTCCGCGAGGTGTCGGGAACGTCGCACCAGCTGCCGTCCGGCCCGCTGCACGACGCCGCCGAGGTCTCGCGCGCCGGCATCCCGACGGTGATGGTCTTCGTGCAGAGCCTCCGCGGCCTCTCGCACACGAAGCTCGAAGACACGAAGCGCGAGCACCTGGAGCTGAGCGTCGAAGCGCTCGACAGGCTCGTGTCGAAGACGCTTGCCTGGCTTTCGAGCTGAAGGCGAAGGCCTTTGAGTTCAGGCTTGAAGCACCGCGCGCAGCCGGGCGGCGTACGGAGCGCGCTCCGCCGGCGTCGTCCAGCGCATCTCCTCGTGGCGCTGGTAGAGCCGGTCGCCGACGTAGCGCGGGAAGACGTGCACGTGCAGGTGCCAGACGTCCTGGTTGCCGCCCGGCTCGTTGTGCTGCCGCGTCGACGTGCCATCGCAGACGTACGCCTCCTTCAGTGCAATCGCCACCCGGCGCACGGTCGAATAGACCGCTCCCAGCAGTTCGTCGTCGATCGCGTAGAGGTTCTCGACGTGCAGGTTCGGGATGACGAGCACGTGCCCGTGGTTGGCCGGCCACCACCTCGGCGCGATGAACGCGGTCGTCTCGGCGTCGCGGTAGACGATGTCGTCGAGCCGGTTGACGTCGGTTTCGGAGCCGCGCAACAGCCGGCAGAACGGGCACTCGTATCCTGGTGGGGCGTGCGACACCTGCACGCGGCCAGAATAGGGACCGGGCACCGTACGGCTCGAGCCGGTGGTCTCCACGCGGTCAAACGTTCTGAGAGGCCGCGCTACGCGGCCACTCCACCGAGGTAGAGCTCGGCGACGCGGGGATCGTCGAGTAGCTGCGCTCCTGTTCCGGTGAGCGCGACGCGGCCGCCGTCGAGCACGGCGCCGTACTGCGACATCGCGAGCCCTGCACGGGCGTTCTGTTCGACGAGCATCACCGTTCGCCCCTCCTCGTTCAATTCGCGGACGAGGTCGAAGAGCATGTGGCGAGCCTTCGGGTCGAGCCCCATCGTCGGCTCGTCGAGGAGGATCAGCCGCGGTTCGAGCATCAGGGCGCGCGCGACCTCCACGAGCTTCTGCTGTCCGCCCGAGAGCTCACACGCCCGCTCGCTCCGGCGCGCCCCGATCAGCGGGAAGCGCTCGGCGATCGCGTCCGCGCGGCCGCGGACGAGGGCACGGTCCGCGAGTTGGTGTCCGCCCATCAACAGGTTGTCCCACACCGTCATGAGCGGGAAGAGGCTCCGATCCTGGGTCACGTGGACAACGCCGCGCCGAAGCACCTGGGCGGGTGAGAGGCGCGAGATGTCCTCGCCGTCGAAGACGACTCGCCCTTCGCGCGGATGCAGCAACCCGCTCACTGTGCGAAGCACGGTCGACTTGCCGGCCCCGTTCGGGCCGACGAGACACAGGACAGAGCCCTCCTCGACGGTCAGGTCGATCCCGCAGAGGATGTCCCCGCGTCCGTAGCCCGCGACCACGCCCTCGAGGGAGAGAAGCGCGGTCATCCGCCGAGGTACGCGTCGAGCACGCGTGGATCGTTTCGGACGTCGGAGGGACGGCCCTCGGCGAGCTTCGTCCCGTGGTCGAGGACGACCACCGGGTCGCAGAGGCGCATGACGAGGTTCATGTTGTGCTCGACGACGAGGAAGGTCAGCCCGTGCCCGTTCAGCTCGCGGACGCGTTGCTCGATTTGGGCAACGAGCACGGGGTTGACGCCTGCGGTCGGCTCGTCGAGGAGCACCAGGCGCGGCTCGCCCATCAGCACGGCCGCGAACTCGAGGAGCTTCTTCTGGCCGTACGAGAGGTTGGCGGCCGGCTCGTTCGCGAGCCCGGCCAGCCCGAACTCGTCCAGCAGCTCGAGTGCGCGTGCTTGCTCGTTCGGCCTGAGCGCGTACCGCAGCGCCGCACGCCACGGCTGCTGGAGTGCGGCGACCATGTTCTGGATCAGCGTCAACTCGCCGAAGACGCGGGCCTGCTGGAAGGTGCGCGTGAGCCCGAGGCGAGCAAGGCGCACCGGATCGGGACGGCGGATCGGCGAGCCGGCGAACCGAATCGCGCCGGCGTCGGGCCGGAGGTAGCCGGTGATCAGGTTGAAGGCGGTGGTCTTGCCCGAGCCGTTCGGCCCGACGAGCGCTGTGACAGATCCTTCCGGCACCGCGAAGGAGCAGTCGCCGACGGCGGTCACGCCGCCGAAGCGCTTGGTCAGGCCCTCGATCTCGAGCAGCCCCGTCATGCGTGCGCGCGTTCTTCGCGGATGACCGGCGGCCGTTTCGTCCGCCGGCGCTCGCGCAGCCGGGCGAGCCCGCTGCGGAGTGACGGCAAGATCCCGCGCGGCAGGAGGAGCAGGACGACCATGAAGACGGCTGCGTAGCCGACGAGGTAGAGCTGGCTCGCACCGAGCTGCAAGAGTGTGTACTGCTGGGCCGGCACGAGCACCATCGCGCCGATCGTCGGGCCCCACAGCGTCCCGCGGCCGCCGAGGAACGTCATCAGAACGGCCCCGATCATCACGAGCGGGTCAACCGCAGACTCGGGATAGATGAACGTGAGGTAGTAGGCCCAGATCCCGCCGACCATTGCGGTGAGTGCGATGCTCAGCCACCACGCGATCAGCTTCGCGCTCGTCACACGGATGCCGAGGCCGCGAGCCTTCTCCTCGTCCTCGCGGATCGCGAGCAGCATGAGCCCGAGCTTGCTGCGGAGCACCACCCAGCAGATACCAAGCCCGAGCAGGAGCACGGCGAGCATCGCGAGGTAGAACGGCCTGTCGTAGTTCCCGATCGCGAAGCTCGGCGTCGGAAGCATCAGCCCCGTCGTGCCGTGCGTGACCGAGTGCAGGTTGAACGCAAGCTGCTGCACGACGAAGAGCACCGTCAACGTCACGATCGCGAACGTCATGTGCCTCGTGCGGAGCGCGATCCACGCGACCGGCAGAGATGCGAAAGCGACGCCGATGCCGACGAGCGGCAACGCGTAGAAAGGGTTGTACCCCGAGCCGATTCCGAAATGCTCGAACGCGATCCCGAGCGTGTACGCGCCGAGCCCGAAGAACGCCGCTTGCCCGAGCGTGATGTAGCCGGTGTAACCCGAGAACAGGTTCCACGCGGTCGCGAGCGCCGCGTACATCAGCGTCAGCACGCCGATGTTCACGATCCAGGCGGCGTGGACCACGAACGGAAAGCCTCCTACGACCGCCGTGAACGCAGCGCCGCGGCCGAGGGTGGCGGCCGTAGCGCGGCTCACAGAGTCCGCTCGCGGACGCCGAAGATCCCTTGCGGCCGAAGGAGCAGGAAGGTGAGGAGCACCACGAAGAAGGAGAACGCCGACCAGGTGGGCGAAAACTCGACCGCGACGACCGCCTGGATCACGCCCATCGCGAGGGCAGCGACGACGGCGCCGCCGAGGCTCCCGAGCCCGCCGAGCACGACGATCGAGAGCAGCCGCGAAATCAGGTCGTAATGGCTGCCGGGATTGAACGGGTAGATCACGCCGTAGACGGCGCCCGCCGCGGCCGCCAACGACACGCCGAGGCCGAAGCTGAGCGTCTGGACGCGGTTCGCATCGACGCCGAGCAGCGTTGCCGCCGTCGGGTTCTGGACCGTCGCGCGGACTGCGCGCCCGAAGCGCGACCGCGTCAAGAGGAGCGACAGGAGCCCGAGGAGGATCGCCGACGCGAGGAACGCAAACGCCCGGACGACGCTTACCTGGTAACCGAAGAGATCCCAGGAGCGATCCGCGTACGACGGGTTGCTGACCCGGTAGGTCGTGTTGAAGATGACGCTGAGAACACCCTCGATCCCGAGTGCGAGCGCCCAGGTGACGAGCAGCGAAAGCTCGGGCGCGTCCGGCCCCCGCAGGGACCGGACGAACACGAGTTGAACTGTGACGCCGAGGACGAACATCGCCGGCGTGACGATCAGGATGGAGAGAAACGGGTCGACGTGCAGGTGCGAGAAGAGCGCGTAGCTCAGGTACGCCGCGAGAATCACGAGCGCGCCCTGCGCGACGTTGATCACCTTCATGATCCCGAACACGAGCGTCAGCCCGCTTGCCATCAGCGCGTAGACGCCCCCGATCAGGAGGCCGAGGATGACTGCCTGAACGACCTGATGCACGTCGACCTCGCCTCTACTTCCCCCAGGCAGGCTTCGGGACGACGGGCTTGTGCAGTGCGATCTTCGGCGGATACACGGGGTACATCTTGCCGTTGATCCACTCCACCAGCAGATCGCTGCCCTGCGGTTCCCCGACGGAGTTCCAGCGCAGGACACCCTCCACCGTCGGCCAGCTGCCGGTGTGCAGGGTCGAGATGATCTTCTTGTTGTCGATCGAGTGGATCTTCGCCGCCACGGCCTCGACGACCTGACCGGCCGCGTACGCCTCCGCGGAGCCGGGGTCGATGGCGCCGGCGCCGTAGGTCTTCTGGTAGGCCGCGACGAAAGCCGGGTTGCCCGGATTCTTCGCCTGCGGGAACCAGTCACCGGTGCTGAAGATCCCGTTGACGTTCTTCGCGCCGACCTTGCTCGGGAACTCGGCCGGGTTGTTGGCCCCGTTCGAGAGGAAGACGAACTTCGGGTTGAACTTCTGCTGCACCATCGCCTTCACGAGTGCGTAGGCGTCGACGCTCTGCGTCCCCGCGATCACCGCATCGGGATGGCCGGACGCGACCTTCTGGATGACCGGCCCCATATCCGTCCCCTCCGACGGGTAGATCGTCTTGTACGTCGTCTTCACATGCGCCTTCTCCAGAAGGCTCCGGACACGATCGGCGATCGGCGAGGCGAACGGATCGTCGAGCGCCGGATACGACGCGGACTTCGGTCGTTGCGAAGCCGGCAACGAAAGCAGGAACTTCGCGAAGACGTCCGCCGACTGCACGACCGGAGCCGGCTGCGTGAAGAACACGTTGTGCAGCTTCTCGTCGAAGATGGCGGGCCCACCGCCGGCCGGCTCGATGAAGGCGTAGCCGTACCTGCTTGCAACTGCAGCCGAGGGTGCGCTGAGCAGGGTCGAGAACGGACCGAAAACGAGATCGACCTTGTCCCTCGTGATCAGCGTTTGGTAGTTCGTGGCTGCCTGGGTCGGACTGCTCGTGTCATCGCGGATGATCAGCTGCACCTTGCGGCCGAGCACTCCGCCCTTGGCGTTTGCCACCTTGGCCCAGAGTTTGTAGCCGCGCTGAGCGGCCTTGCCGGGGTCGGAAAAATCTCCCGACAGCGACAGTGAGATGCCGATCTTGATCGGCCCCGAGGCCGCGCGCGCGTGCGTCGCGGCTGCGCCGCCTGCCGCAAGCGCAGAGAGGAGAAGCACTCCACCTGCGGCGAGCACGGCGATACGAGCAGGGTTCCTGGTCACTCGAGCCTCCTTCGGCTGCGGGTCCGGCCTGCGTCGGCCGGAGTTGAATGCGGGCACCATCTCGTCAGACCATCAGACAGAGGCGCTATCGAACCACGTCGCGCGCGTTGTTGCAACCTCCTCGGCAAAAGCGGCTCTGGAAAGCCAAAGTAAGCCCGCCGCTTGCCAATTTCAGGCGGACGGCGTAACCTCCTCGCTCGTCTGCTGGTCCGACAAGCCGATGAATTACCAACCACTCGAGCGCCGCAAGGTCTATGAGCAGATCGCCGAGCAGTTGCTCGGACAGATCCGCACGCGCCGGCTCAAGCCGGGCGATTCGCTCCCGCCCGAGCGAGAGCTGACCGAGAGCTTCAGCGTGGGCCGGTCGTCGATCCGCGAAGCGCTCCGCATGCTCGAGTCGAAGGGTGTGATCACGCCCGTGAGCGGAGGGGCGTTCATCGTCTCGGACCCCGCCACCCCGCTCAACAGCTCGCTTCGCCTCGTCTTCTCGCTGGACGAGCGCGCCGGCCTCGACGACCTCTTCGAATTGCGCCGGATCCTCGAGTGCGAGGCGGCGGCGCTCGCCGCGGAGCGGCGGTCGGATGCGCACCTGGAGGAAATGGATGCCGCGGTCGCGGAGATGGACGCGTCGCTCGGCGACGCGCACGGCGCAGACCGGTTCATCGACGCCGACCTTCGGTTCCATCTTGCCGTCGCCGAAGCGACGGCCAACAGGCTCGTGCTCCACAGCATGCAGGCGGTGCGCGACCTCGTCCGTCGCGCGCTCCTGACGATCGTCCTGATTCCAGGCAGCCCCGAGAACGCGGTCGTCGAGCACCGTGCGATCCGGGCCGCGATCGCCGCCGGCGACCCCGCGAGCGCGCGCGAAGAGATGCAGGCTCACCTCGCTCGGGTCCGGTCGGACGTTCAGACGGGACCATTCATTGACTGACCTCGGCTATGTCGGCCTCGGCGTCATGGGTGGAGGCGTGGTGCGCCGCCTGCTCGACGCCGGTCATATGGTCACCGTCTGGAATCGCACGCGCGAGAAGGCCGATCCGCTGCTCGCGGCCGGCGCACGGTGGGCCGACAGCCCGAGGGAGGTCGCCGAGCGCAGCGAGATCACCTTCACGATGGTCACGAACACCGCCGCCGTGAAGGCCGTAGTCGAGGGCCCGGAGGGCATCCTCGCGGGCCTCGAGCCCGGCAAGGTCTACGTCGACATGAGCACCGCAAGCCCCGCGAACACGCGCGAGCTCGCCGAGCGGGTGGCGGAGGCCGGCGCCGACATGCTCGACGCCCCTGTCTCGGGGTCGGTGATCACACTGGAGCAAGGGAAGCTCACGATCATGGTCGGCGGAGACGCCGGCGTCTTCGAGCGCGTCAAGCCGGTCCTGGAGGCGATCGGCCCCCGGGTGTTCCACCTCGGCCCGTCGAGCGCTGCCGTCACCATGAAGATCGCGATCAATCTTTCGCTCGCCGTGCAGATGCTCGCTTTCAGCGAAGGCGTGCTGCTCGCCGAGAAATCGGGCATCCCGCGAGAGAAGGCCGTCGAGGTGATGCTCGCGTCGGTGATTGCCTCGCCGATGGTTGCCTACCGTGGGCCCTTCGTGCTCGAGCAGCCGGAAGAGGCATGGTTCGACTGCCACATGATGCAGAAAGACCTCAACCTCGCACTCGAGCTCGGCCGCGAGCTCGAGGTGCCGCTGCCGACGACCGCGGTCACGAACGAGCTCCTGACCGCCGCGAACGGCATGGGTATGGGCGGGAGAGATTTCGCCGTGCTGTTCGACGTGCTCGCCGCGATGTCGGGCGTGAATACCGAGCCGCTGACGTGACCGCGATCGCGTCCCCCGCCCACATCGACGCGAACCTCGCGTGCGAGATGTACCGGCGGATGACGCTGATCCGTCTCTTCGAGGAGCAGGCCAACGAGCTCTACCGCGCCGCAAAGATGCCGGGCCTGACCCACCTCTATCTCGGAGAGGAGGCGATCGCGGTCGGCGTCTGCTCGGCGCTCCGCCGCGACGATTGGATCACCTCGACGCACCGCGGCCACGGGCATTGCCTTGCGAAAGGAGCCGAAGTCGGGCGCATGTTCGCCGAGCTGCTCGGCAAGGAAGCCGGGTATTGCAGTGGTAAGGGCGGGTCGATGCACATCGCCGACCACGAGAACGGCAACCTCGGGGCGAATGCGATCGTCGGCGGCTCGACGGGAATCGCGACCGGTGCCGCGTTCTCGGCGAAGCGGCGCGGCACCGACCAGGTCGCCGTGTGCTTCTTCGGCGAAGGGGCACTCGGCCAGGGGCTCCTGTACGAGGTGATGAACATGGCGTCCCTCTGGGCGCTGCCCGTCGTCTACGTCTGCGAGAACAACCAGTACAACGAGTACACGCACTACCTCGAGGTCACGGCCGGCGAGATCCTCGCGCGGCCCCGCGCGTTCGGGATCGAGGCGCAGGAGGTCGACGGGCAGGACGTTCGCGCCGTGTACGCGAAGACGCTCGACCTCGTGGAGAGAGCGCGTGGAGGAGACGGCCCGGCCTTCCTGCTCTGCAACACGTACCGCTACCACGGTCACCACGTCGGCGACGTCGACCGGGCGTACTACCGATCGAAGGACGAGGAGGAGCTTTGGCGCGGCGAGCGCGACCCGCTCGCGCTGCACGCCGCGTGGCTCGAGGAACAGAAGCTTGCGAGCTCGGACGAACTCGAGACAATCGAGGCCGGAGCGCGCGAAGAGATCGCGGCCGGCCTCGCATTCGCCCTCGACGCGCCGTTCCCGGACCCGAGCCGAGTGACCGAGGATGTCTACGCTTAGTGTCGCAACGCGGACGCTGACGTTCGCGCAGGCCGTCAACGAGGCGCTCGCAGAGGAGCTTCGTCGCGACGAGACCGTCTTCGTGATCGGCGAGGACGTCGCGGAGGCCGGCACACCGTTCAAGGTGCTCGCGGGCCTCGTCGACGAGTTCGGCGTCGGGCGGATCGTCGACTCGCCGATCTCCGAGGCCGGGATCACGGGGCTCGGCGTGGGTGCCGCCATGACGGGCATGCGCCCGGTCGTCGACATCATGTTCGGCGACTTCCTCACGCTCGTGATGGACCAGCTCGCGAACCAGGCGGCGAAGTCGCACTACATGTCGGGCGGCAAGCTGAAGGTCCCGCTCACGCTGCGGACCACCATGGGCGCGACGCGGCGATCGGCTGCACAGCACAGCCAGAGCCTGCACGCCTGGGTCGCGCACGTGCCGGGCCTGAAAGTCGTCCTGCCGTCGACACCGGCAGATGCGAAGGGGCTCCTGAAGACGGCCATCCGCGACAACAACCCCGTCGTTTTCATCGAGGACAAGATGGACTACGCCGTGAAGGGCGAGGTGCCCGACGGCGAATACACAATCCCGTTCGGGGTCGCGGATGTGAAGCGCGTCGGCGAGGACGTGACGATCATCGCCACGAGCTCGATGGTGCGCGTTGCGCTGGCCGCCGCGAAGCAGCTCGAAGCGGAGGGCATCTCAGCCGAGGTGATCGATCCCCGGACGCTCGTCCCGCTCGACGAGGATGCACTCGTGCGCAGCGCCGAAAAGACCGGACGCGCGATCATCGTCGACGAGGGTCATCGCCGCTATGGGGTGAGCGCCGAGCTCGCTGCGGTGATCGCCGACCGCGCCTTCTACAGCCTCGACGCACCGGTGAGGCGGCTCGGCGCGATGGACGTTCCGATTCCGTTCTCGCCGCCGCTGGAGGACGAGACGGTTCCGACACCCGACACGGTGGCCGCCGCCGCCCGAGTGCTCTGCGGCCGCTGACGAAAGGGGGACGATGGGAATTCAAAGCTATGGCGTGATGGGCGTCGACTGGGAGGAGCGCGTCAACTTCGAACGGCTTCGCACCGAGCGGCTGGCCCGCGCGAAGGCCGGGCTCGAGCGCTCGGAGCTCGGCGCGCTGCTCTGCTTCGACATGAGCAACATCCGCTACATCACGGCGACGCACATCGGAATGTGGGCTGTCGACAAGTACGTTCGCTTCTGCCTGCTGCCGCAGAACGACGACCCGATCATGTGGGACTTCGGGTCGGCGGCGCGCCACCACTCGCTCTACAACCCGTGGCTCGGCGAGGGCCGCTCGCGCGCCGGGATCTCGACGCTGCGCGGCTCGGCACCGGGCCGTGCCGGCGCGGTGGCCGAGAAGATCCGGGTCGAGCTCGAGGAGCGCGGCCTGCTGGGAGAGCCGCTCGGCGTCGACATCGTGGAGCTGCCCGTCCTGCGCGCGCTCGAGGCCGCCGGCATCTCCGTCGTCGACGGCCAGGCGCTGATGCAGGACATCCGGATCGTCAAGACCTCCGACGAGATCACGCTGCTGAACACCGCCTGCGCCATGGTCGATGCGGCCTACGACGACCTCTTCCGCGCGATGAAGCCGGGCTTCCGCGAGAGCGACGCGGTCGCGCTCGTCAGCAAGCGGCTCTTCGAGCTCGGCTCCGAGCACATCGAAGGGATCAACGCCATCTCAGGCGAGCGTTGCAGCCCACACCCGCACGTCTTCACGGACCGCATGATGCGGCCCGGCGACCCTGCCTACTTCGACATCCTCCACGCGTACAACGGCTACCGCACCTGCTACTACCGGACGTTCGCCGTCGGCAGCGCCTCGCGCGGCCTCGTCGATGCCTACAAGCGCTGTCGCGACATCCTCGACCATGCGATCTCGCTGATCCGCCCGGGTGTCTCGACGGCAGACGTCGTCGCGGTCTGGCCGAAGGCGCAGGAGTTCGGCTTTCCGGATGAGGAGGCGGCCTTCGCGCTCCAGTACGGGCACGGCGTGGGGCTCTCGAGCTGGGAGAAGCCGATCTTCAGCCGTCTCGTCTCCTTCGACTACCCGACGATCATCGAAGAAGGGATGGTCTTCGCGCTCGAGACCTTCTGGCCTGCCACCGACGGGTGGCAGGCGGCGCGGATCGAGGAGCAGCTCGTGGTCACGAAGGACGGCTGCCAGGTGATCACACGGTTCCCCGCCGAGGAGCTGCTCGTCGCAGGCGAACGGCACTACACGGTCGGAGGTGAACTGCCCGGGATCCGCGAGACGCAGTCGCACCTCAACAACCCGTCGCTGGCGGACGCCGTCGTCGGCTCGGCGCGCTTCGAGGCGACGCACGCGGACTGATGCCGGCCGAGGTGATCATGCCCGCCCTCGGGATGGCACAGGAGACCGGGAAGGTGCTGCGCTGGCTTCGAGGCGAAGGTGACGTGCTCGTGAAAGGCGAACCGCTCCTCGAGGTCGAGACCGACAAGGTGACGGTCGAGATCGAGGCGCCGGCGGCCGGCACGCTCACCGGGGTCACGGCAGCGGAGGGCGCGGAGGTCGCGGTCGGCACAGTGATCGCCTTCGTGGTCGCCGACGGAGAGTCGATCGAGCCGGCTGCCGACCCGGTGCCCGCTCCCGCGCCTCGTGCGGCGCAGCGCGGACTCGCGTCGCCGAAGGCGCGGCGGCTCGCGCAGAGCTCGGGGGTCGCGCTCGATGCGCTCGTCGGCAGCGGCCCGAACGGCGCCGTGGTTGCGGCCGATGTCGAAGCGGCAATGGCCGCATCCCCCGTTGCGGATCCCGGCTTCATCGAGGTCGCGAACGTCTGGCGCGTGATGGCGGACCGCGTGACGCGCTCGTGGCAGGAGGTGCCGCACTTCGTCCTTGCGAGGGAGGTCGACGCATCGCGGCTCGAGAGCTGGCGCGCGTCGGTCCGGCGGAGAGCCGGGTCGGACCGGACGAGCCACACCGACCTGCTCGTAAAGCTTTGTGCCGAGGCGCTGCGGCGACATCCGCGAGTGAACGCCTCCTGGCGCGACGGCTCGATCGCGGTCGCGGGCGCAATCAACGTCGGGATCGCCGTTGCGATCGAAGACGGCCTCGTCGTGCCCGTCGTGCGTGACGCCGACAAGCTGGACCTCGCTGCGATCTCCGCACGAAGCCGAGAGCTCGCCGAAGCTGCGCGGGCGGGCCGCCTGCGCCCCGATGACCTCCAGGAGGGCACGTTCACGATTTCGAATCTCGGCATGTACGGCGTCGACTATTTCCAGGCGATCGTCAACGCCCCGCAGGCGGCCATCCTCGCGGTCGGCCGGATCCTCGAGCGGCCCGCCGCGGTGCACGGAGAGCTCGTCGTCCGCCCCACGATGACGCTCGCGATCTCGTTCGACCATCGCGTCGTCGACGGCGCGCGCGGTGCTCAGTTCCTGGAAACGCTCGCCGACCTGATCGAGGAACCTGCCGGGCTCGTCGGCTAGCCTCTAACGCACGACCGGATTCGACAGGACGCCGATCCCCTCGACCTCCACTTCGACCACGTCGCCGTGAACGAGCGAGACCTTGGGATCGCGTGCCCAGCCGACGCCCGGCGGCGTGCCGGTGAGGATCAGGTCGCCCGGCTCGAGGGTGAACACGTTCGAGATGTAGGCGACGAGGACCGGCACCGGGAAGATGAGATCGCTCGTCGAGCCGTCCTGAAGCACCTCGCCGTTCAGCCGCTGCACGACCCGTAGGCCGCCGCCGCCGCCGAGCTCGGAGACCGGCACGAGACCGTCGCCCAGCGGGCAGAACGTGTCGAATCCCTTCGCGCGGGCCCACTGGCTGTCGGAGTACTGGAGGTTCCGCGCGGAGATGTCGTTCGCGCAGCGGTAGCCGCGGACGTGATCGAGCGCGTCGTCCTCGGCGATCCGATGTCCGGCGCGTCCGATCTCGACCGCGAGCTCGGCCTCCGCGTCGACGTGCGTCGCCTCCGGCGGCAGCACGATCGCCTCCCCGGGACCGATCAGGGTGTTGTCGAACTTGCCGAAGAGCAGCGGCTCGGTCGGCGGGTCGTCGCCGAGCTCCGCAGCGTGCTCGGCGTAGTTCCGGCCGACGCAGATGATCTTCACGACGCTGAGTCTGACGGATTAGGCTTGCGTTGACCGCGACAGGGAGGTCTCATGAGCTTGAGCTTCGGCGTCACCGTTCTCCCCGACCCGCCCTACAGCCGGATGATCGAGCTCATCCAGCTCTCGGAGCAGCACGGGTTCGAGTACGCGTGGACCTACGACTCGCACGTGCTCTGGCAGGAGTCGTTCACGGTCATGGCGCTCGTCGCGGACAGGACGTCAAAGATCAAGCTCGGCCACATGGTCACGAACCCGGGCACGCGCGAGCCGACCGTGCTCGCGAGCGCCTACGCGACCCTGCACGACATCTCGGACGGACGGATGATCATGGGCATCGGCCGCGGCGACTCCGCGCGGCGCTACATCGGCCAGCAGCCCGTGAAGGTCGCGGAGTTCGAAGAGGCGCTGAAGATGATCAAGCCGTTCATGAACGGCAAGGAGGTGAGCTGGAACGGCAAGGAGCTCCAGCTCAAGTGGGTGCGCCCGGAACTGCCTGAGATCGAGATGCACGTCGCAGGCTACGGCCCGAAGGCGCTCGCGGTCGCGGGCCGCCAGGGCGACGGGGTGATCATCCAGCTCGCCGACCCCGACATCATCACGTGGATCATGGACACGGCGCGGCGGGCCGCCGAGGAGGCCGGCCGTGACCCGGCCGCGCTGAAGTGCATCGTCAGCGCGCCGAGTCACGTGACCGACGACCTTCAGGATGCGCGCGAGCAGGTGCGCTGGTTCCCCGCCATGGTCTCGAACCACGTGCAGGACCTGATCGACCGCTACGGCACGGACGGGAGTTCGGTGCCGCAGGCGCTGACCGACTACGTGCAGGCGCGGAAGTTCTACGACTACGACGAGCACTCTCGGGTGGGCGCGAAACACGGGGAGTTCGTCACCGACGAGATCTGCGACAGATTCTGCGTGATCGGCAGCACCGAGCAGTGCAAGGCAAAGCTGCAGGAGCTTGCGGGAATCGGCGTCGACCAGTTCAACATCTACCTCATGACGCACGGCCAGGAGGAGACACTCAAGACGTACGGCGACGACATCATCCCGGAGGTCGCGCCGACCGTCGCGTAGTTGCGCTCGCTAGGCTCGGGGTGGTGAGCACGAACGGCACAGTCGTCAGCGCTGTCGACGTCACACGCCGCTACGGCGAGGGTGAAGCGGCGGTCGACGCCCTCCAGGGTGTCTCCCTCGACGTCAAGACCGGTGAGCTCGTGGCGGTCATGGGCTCGTCGGGCTCCGGCAAGTCCACGCTGATGCACCTGCTCGCGGCGCTCGACAAGCCAACGAGCGGTTCGATCATGATCGCCGGTGAGGACGTGGGCTCACTCTCAGACCGTGAGGTGACGATGCTGCGGCGCCGCCACATCGGCTTCGTCTTCCAGTTCTTCAACCTGCTGCCGATGTTGACCGCTGAAGAGAACGTGCTCCTGCCGCTCTCGATCGCCGGCGAGAAGCCCGATCCGGCGTTCTTCGAAGGCCTCCTCGAGCGTGTCGGCCTCACCGACCGCCGCTCACATCGCCCGTCCGAGCTGTCCGGCGGGCAGCAGCAGCGCGTCGCAATCGCTCGCGCGCTCGTCTCGAAGCCGACCGTCGTGTTCGCGGACGAGCCGACAGGCAACCTCGACTCCAAGACGGGCGCCGGAATCCTCGAGTTGCTGCGCTCATCGGCCGAGGAGCTCGGCCAGACGATGATGATGGTGACCCACGACGCCCAGGCGGCGGAGATCGCCGACCGCATTCTGTTCCTCGCCGACGGCCGCGTCGTCGAGGAGCTTTCGCGCAGCTCGGCGGCGGAGATTCTCGCGGCCATGGGCCGCGCGGGCACATGATCCGCGTCGCACTTGCGGGCCTGCTCGGGCGGAAGCTTCGCACCGCACTGACGGCGCTCGCCATCGTGCTCGGAGTCGCGATGGTCAGCGGCACGCTCGTGCTCACGGACTCGATCGACAAGGCGTTCAACTTCATCTACACCGACGTCCGCCAGGGCTCTGACGCCGTCATCAGCGGGAAGTCGGCGATCGACGTCACCCAGGGCCAGGGCTCGTTCGCCCCGACGGTCGCCGACTCGTTGCTCTCGAAAGTGCGCGCACTGCCGGACGTATCCGACGCGGAGGGCAGCGTCTCCGGCGAGGCGCATCTGATCGACCAGAAAGGGAAGTCGATCGTGTTCGGTGGTGCGCCGAACCTCGGCTTCAGCATCTCCCGGTCGGACTCGCCGTTCAACGTCCTGACGCTCGTACAGGGCGGGTGGCCGACGAGCGGCGAAGTCGTGATCGACAGCAACACTGCTTCGAAGAAGCACCTCCCCGTCGGGGGGCACATCGGAGTGCAGGCCGAGGGGGCGGTGCAGCAGTTCCGCATCTCGGGCATCGTCAAGTTCGGCTCCGCGTCGGCGCTCGGCGGCGCCACCCTCGCAGGCTTCGACCTCCCGACGGCGCAGAAGCTCTTTCAGAAGAACGGCCGCTTCGACGAGATCTCGATCGCCAGAAAGCAGGGGAGCACCGACACGCAGCTCCTGCAGGAGGTGCGGTCGATTCTTCCGCCGGAGGCGCAGGTGCGGACGGGCAACGCCCAGGCGCAGGAAGACGCGAAGCAGACCAACTCGTTCATCACCTTCCTTCGCGGCTTCCTGCTCGCCTTCGGCGGGATCGCACTCTTCGTCGGCAGCTTCGTGATCGCGAACTCGCTGTCGATCACGATCGCCCAGCGGACGCGCGAGTTCGCGACCGTCCGCACGCTCGGGGCAAGCCGTCGGCAAGTGTTGACCTCGATCGTGATCGAGGCGCTCGTGATGGGGATCCTCGCCGCCGTCACCGGCCTCTTCGCCGGGCTCGGCCTGGCCAAAGGGCTGTTCAAGCTCTTCGCCGCGGTCGGTTTCACGCTTCCGAACAGCGGGATCGTGTTCGGCACCTCAACGATCCTCATCGCCTTGTCCGCGGGCATCGTCGTGACGCTCGTGGCGAGCCTGCGACCGGCGATCCGCGCGACGCGCGTGCCGCCGATCGCGGCGGTCCGCGAGGGCGCGACGCTGCCGCTGTCGCGCTTCCACCGCTTCCGCACGCTCGGTTCGACGTTGACGACGGCACTCGGCTTCGCGTCGCTCGCCTACGGACTGTTCGCGCCTCACCTCGGCACGAAGGGCGTGCTCGCCTTCATGGGCATCGGCGCGCTGCTGATCTTCATCGGCGTCGCGATGCTCTCCGAGCGCGCGATCGGCCCGCTTGCCTGGGCCCTCGGATGGCCGACGACGATGATCGGCGGCGCAGCGGGCGCGCTCGCCCGCGACAACGCGCGGCGGAACCCGCAGCGCACGGCGTCGACCTCAGCCGCATTGATGATCGGTCTCGCGCTGGTGACGCTCGTCGCCGTGCTGGCCGCCGGCATCACGACGAGCTTCCGCGGGGCGGTCAACAAGATCTGGAAGGACGCGGACTATGCGATCACGGCGCAGAACAACTTCACGCCGATTCCGCCGACGGCCGCCGACGCGGCAGCGAAGAGCCCGATCGTCGAGGCGGTCGGCAACGTGCGCACCGGTGACGTGGCTGCCTTTGGCAAGACGTTCTTCGCAACCGCCGTCAACCCGCCGAGCAGCACGATGTTCCTGCTCGACTGGGTCGAGGGGTCGCAAGAGACGATGGCGACCCTCGGCGACAATGGTGCCTTCGTCGACAAGGGCTATGCGAAGGCGCGTGCACTGATCATCGGCTCTCCGATCGCGGTGACGTTCGCCACAGGCGCGCGTAAGACGTTCAAGGTCGAGGGGATCTTCGATCCGCCCGCCGGAGGCTCGCCGTTCGGGAGGGTGACGATCTCGCAGGCGACGTGGGACAAGTACAACCCGAATCCGCGCAACGTCTACTCGTTCGTGCGCGTTCGCGGCGGACAGAGTGACGCGAACCTCAAGCAGTTGGAGGTGTCGCTGAAGGGCTTCCCGAACGCGAAGGTGCAGACGCGCCAGCAGTTCGTCGACAACCAGATCAGCGGCCTCAGTTCGGTGCTGAACATCCTCTACGTGCTGCTCGCACTCTCCGTGATCGTCAGCCTGTTCGGGATCGTCAACACGCTCGTGCTGACGGTGTTCGAGCGGACGCGGGAGATCGGCATGCTTCGCGCGATCGGTATGACGCGGCGTCAGGTACGGCGCATGATCCGGGCCGAAAGCGTGATCACCGCGTTGATCGGCGGCGTGCTCGGGATCCTGCTCGGGATCGTCCTCGGTGCGCTGCTGGTCGCCCGCGTCGACTTCATCGAGTTCTCGCTGCCGGTCACGTCGCTCGTCGTCTTCGCGTTCATGACGGTCGTCGTCGGCATCCTCGCCGCGATCTTCCCGGCACGCCGCGCCGCGCGCCTGAACGTGCTCGAAGCGCTCCAGTACGAGTGAAGCTCACCGGAAGCCCGGCTCGCGGCTGAGCTCGAGCGGGCTCGCCGGCAGGCCCTCGACGGGCTCCGTCGCGTTGTAGCCGGCCGGCGCCACGTCGTTCGGCGCGTCCGGATGGAAGAGCGACGCGAGCAGCTGGATCTGGCCGCGGCCGGGGCCGAGCTCGAACTGCCCGCCGCCGTAGAGCGCGATGCCGTGCTCGGCGCAGCGGTCGTAGAACTCGAACAGGCGCTTGACCGACCCGAAGCGCGACGGCTTGCAGTTCAGGGAGCGGGGTGCGAACGGCAGCGCCTCCACGTCGGTCCAGTCGTGGATGGCCGCGTCCCAGGTGATGCGCGTGCGATGGGCCGCGAGCGCCTTGGACGTCTCCGCGTTCAGTGCCGGGTCTTCGAGCCACGCGGCGGGAAACGCCTCGGCGATCCGCCGGTAGAGAACCGGGTCGGGCGGGGAGCCGAAGTCGCCCCGGTAGACGCCCTTGAAGTCGACGGTTTCGACGCGGCCGTTCCGCGCCAGCGAGTCGATCGTCTCGTCGGACCAGGTCGCGTCGGGGTCGAGCTTGAAGCGGAGGTCGGGAAAGAGCGCCAGCCAGCCCTCGACGTTCGCCACGCGCGTCGAGACGACGAAGCGCACCGGATGCAGCTTCAGACCGAGCGCCTCGTCCAGGGGGAGGCCCGCCTGCCGGAGCGCGAGATCGAGCGCAGCCGCCTCGAACGCCCAGCGCCGGTATTCGGTCTGGCCGGCCTGGAGCAGCGAGAACGACTCGAGCGTGTGCTCGCCCGCGAGCGGCAACTCGCTGCTGCGTGCCTGGAACTGCTGCTGCGCTGCGGGGTTGTAGTCGACCTCCTCGCCGCGCCCTTCCTCGCCGCCGCCGCGCAGCACGACGACGGTACGGCGGAGCGTGAAGCCGCGCGCGACCTCGCGCTCGAGCGGCTCCAGGTCGTAGCCGTCGATGCGCAGCGGCAATGAGCGGACGGAGTCGTAGGTGTTCATATCGCGAGCCTAAGGGATGCGCGAGGCGGTGGTCTTCAGTCAGTTCTTGCGCCGCTCGAGGTGCTTGCGGAGTGAGTCCAGCCGGTCGTCCCACTCGGTGCCCGCTTCCGTCAGCCGGTAGCGCATCTCCCGGCCCTGCCGCTCCGATTCCACGAGGCCTGCGTCCGCGAGCGCAGTGAGGTGCTTCGAGACGGCCTGGCGCGTCATCGGCAGCTCGCCCGTCAGCTCCGTCGCCGTTGCCGTGCCGCACTCCGACAGGTAGCCGATCACCTGCCGCCTGCTCGGGTCGGCCAACGCTCCGAAGACGAGATTCAGCGGGTCAGACAAGTGCGAACGCCGAGGCCTGCAACTCGAGCGCGGTGCTCCAGGAGGGCGACGACTCGACCACGGTCAGGAGCGTTCCTTCCGCGTCGTCGTCGAGCGTGAACTCGACCGCACCGTCGTCCTCCCAGTCGAATGCGAGCCGGCGTCCTGGGTCGACCTCGGTGAACGTCGCGTGGCGTTCTTCGCCGTTGCTCCAGCGGAAGCTCGCGCCGCCCCCTGGGCGGAGATCGAGCTCGACCGAGTTGGCGAACCAATCCTCGAGCCGGTCCGGATCGGTCAGCGCCTCCTAGACCTCCTCGCGGGGTGCGGGGAGGACGATCTCCTTCTGAATCATGTGCAACCTCCAAGTTGCGCTAGAGTAGCAACCTTCAGGTTGCATATTACAGGGGAGGTCGCCGTGCTGATCGGTTCGGTTGTGCCCATGGTGGTCGAGCAGTCGGGCGCGTACGAGCGCTCGTTCGACATCTACTCGCGACTCTTGCGCGAGCGAATCGTCTTTCTCGGCCAGGAGGTGAACGATGACATCGCCAACCTGGTCGCGGCGCAGCTGCTCTTCCTCGACGCAGAGAGGCCGGGGGAGGACATCTACCTGTACGTCAACTCGCCCGGCGGGTCGGCGTACGCGGGGATGGCGATCTACGACGCCATGCAGTACGTGGGCTCCGACGTCTCCACCGTCTGTCTCGGGATGGGCATGAGCGCGGGCGCGATGATCCTCTGCGGCGGCGCCGCGGGCAAGCGCTTCGCGCTGCCGAACGCGAAGATCATGATCCACCAGGGCTCGGGCGGTTTTCGCGGAACGCCCGCCGACATCCAGATCGCCGCACGCGAGATCCTCGACATGACGAAACGGATGGCGGAGATCATCGCGCGCCACGCGCGCCAGGACGTCGACCAGGTTCTGAGTGACATCGACCGCGATCGCTTCATGACACCGGAGGAGGCGGTCGAGTACGGGCTGATCGATGCGATCATGGAGCCGCGTGGAGTGGCGCCTGGTTGACGAGAGGAGCGCGTGCGGTCGCTCGGCGAGTCCGTCGGCTGCCCAGCGCGGTGCACGCAGTCGTCAGTGCAGGGAGAGGCGGTTCGGCGGCCAGTACGTCGCGAGCAGCGGGCCGATCAGGTTCTTGCGCGGCACCGAGCCCCACGTCCGCGAGTCGCACGAGTGGCTGCGGTCGTCACCCATGAAGAAGTACTGCCCGGCCGGCACGCGCCAGCCACCGGTGGTCTTGTCGCTCGCCGTTCCTGACGCGTACGGCTCGCGCAGCTGTCTGCCGTTGACCGTGATCGCACCGTCGCTCTCCTTGACGACGTCGCCCGGCAGGCCGATCAGGCGCTTCACGAACGTGCCGCCTTCACCGCAGTGGAGCGCCGCATTCGCCGGTGCGTTGAAGACCACGATCTGACCGCGCTTGGGCTCGCCGAAGCGGTAGGCGAGCCGGTTGACGACCACACGGTCGCTGAAACGAGCCTCGCACCAGGCGCTCGGGCGAGCGCAGTGCAGCGTCGGCTCCATCGACGACGAGGGGATGCGATATGGCTTCGCGACCTCGGCTTCGAATATGAGGACGAAGGCCAGCGCGACGCAGATCGTCGCGAGCCAGTCGAGTATGCGCTTCCAGGCCGGCAAGGCGGCCATGGTACTCAGGG
>Ga0105854_1000325_pt1 | contig 24412 bp, 28 predicted proteins | sample OrgsoiDNA_201058_FD_89679 | JGI IMG/M metagenome (GOLD analysis project Ga0105854, IMG submission 89679) | Permafrost soil microbial communities from the Arctic, to analyse light accelerated degradation of dissolved organic matter (DOM) -... | ecosystem: Environmental > Terrestrial > Soil >... | reverse complement strand
TTTCACTGTCCGGCACCGCCGCCCTTCTCGTGATTCGTGCACCGCTGTGCTACGTGATTCATGGACTTAACATGCTTTCATTGAGATTTGGCCTCAGTTCGGTGCAGCGGCAATTAATTGATTCGCATTACTTATAAAAATTTCGGCAATTCGCTTTATGTCAAATTGAAAATCGTAGAACGTGATCCGGTCGCCGGAAAACGAAAAGGCCCGGGCTATGCCGGGGCCGCAAATCAAGGTGGAAATCCCCGTTACCGCCTTGATCATGTTTCTCCCGTATCTGACCTGTCGCCTCTGAGACTTGGTTGTTATGGGTTCGGGCGGTTGTCGTCGATCAGTGAGTTGCATGGTATCTGCAGACAAATGATCGTTATGTGCGATGCACCACACGCGGTTTGCCTCTGGTTACAACCGTCGCTTTGCGGCTTCATTTATTAAGTGGAATGCGAAGAAAGTTTAACCGTGTGTTTACGAGGCGTCAGCCATGAACGCTTGCACTTCGGCCGCTGAGTCGACCCGGACCATGTGGTCGTAGAGCGCTTGCAGCTCAGAGAAGCTTTGCCCCATCGTCGGCTGGGGACTCGCATATCAAACGCTCGGCTTCCGGCCGATGGCCGAGCGCTGCGCCGGTACGTCGTGCGTTGGCTCAAGGGACGCCTGACAGGTCGGCCCGAGCGCGGCGACTTGCTGTACGAATTGAAACGCTGGCTCTACGAGCGTCACATCCTGATCGTCCACGATCGGTTGCTCAAGCGGCTTATCGTGAAGGCTGGGCAGGATGTCGAGGAGTCTCTGATTGATGGAGTTATTGGTGCGTTTGGCGCAACGCGCACCCCTATCGCCTCAAAAGAAGAGAATACATTTTATTTCGAAACGAAGTTTCAGATATTTACCCCTGTTTATGCGACGGTAGCAGATACGAGACTTATTTGTCGCCTGGCTTCGTTATAAGTTGGTATCCCTTTTCACTCAAAGTCACCGCACCATAGCCGCGATTTAAACTGACGAACGTAAGCGTCATTAGTTTTAACTACAACACACATACAATCACCATACTAGCATTAATGAATCATTACGAATCGCACCAACACGGTGAACTTATTGTCGGATACAGCGATCAAATTTTTTTGTTACCGCTTGATATTTTTAAACAGCAGTGTAAATATTATGTCACCGGGGCAGTCGCGCAAACGCTCAATGTTTTCATCTGTAACACGCCGCGGTTAGCCCAACGACATCGAGGAGCCATCTATGAAGTTTGCTGTTGAATCGATTAACCACGTTTGCGTCGTAGTGAAAGACATTGCGGCAGCTCGCCAGTTTTACTGTGGCACGTTGGGGCTGCGGCCGCATCACAAGGTTGCCAGCTGGTTGATCCTGAATAATGAGAGCACGCTTCATCTAGTACACATTCCGGAAGCAGAGGTAGACAACTCGCTGTACCACGAAATCCAGCATTTCGCCTTGCAAGTGCCTTCGCTAAAGGCCGTCCTCCAAGAGCTGCTGGAGGTCAATGCAGAGGTATTTCAGATGGACTTTGAAGGCGCCGAACGCGCGGTCAGGAGCGTGGACGACCCGCTCGCATTTGGATTAGGGAGTATTTTCACGCGCGATCCGGACGGTAATCTGATGGAGTTCGTCCAGATCGGACACGGTCTGTTCAAGGACCAATACACCGTCAATCAGGCTGCCGCCTCCTGAACCGACGGCCCGATTTTCCGCAATATTGACGGAACGCGCAGTCCTGCGTTGAATTGAACCGAGGGTAGTCCATGCAGCCGATTTACGAGGTTGTGTCCGGCCAAATACTCCTATCTCGCCGGCGGGAATTCTTTCGCCTTCACTCGGAAATTCTCCTCCCGATTATGAAAGACATTGGAATAAAGCCAAAGATGTTGCTCATAACCGAAATTGGCCGCTATGGGAAGTTTACGGATATTTATCAATATCAGGATTTAATGCAATATCGACTGTTGACCGACAAACTGCTCGCCGATCCCCGGGTCGAGCCGTATTACGCCGAAGTCGGGCAATGCATACATGGATCGATTATGGTCGAGATCATGGTCGACTTACCTTACGCCCGCTAGTGGAGAAGCTGATGGTGAGCCGCGGCATGTTGACGTTCATTACCGGTGGCACATCCCGGGCAGCGCGACTCGTAGAGTACGACGACGCCCGTTGGGCTCGCTCGGTACGATGCAAGTCAGCAATACTCGCAGCCCATGGCGTGGGAGTCGGCAGTCGCGTCGCGGTGTGCCACCCGTTTGCCCCTTGGGCGATCGGGCAGGTGCATGTGGACGGCGCGCTCGCCTGCGGCGCGGACGTGTTTCCATTCGGTCTGAACGTCTCCAACCAGGAAGTGCAGGATCTGTTGTTCGACGTGCGCCCCACTCATCTGTGTGGCGGGGCGCGCAATCTGCTTCGTCTCGCAGCCGATATGCAGCGACACCAGCGGCTGCCCGCCCTGCCCCCTGAAGGCGCGCTCTTCGTCGCCGGCGAGGCCTTGTCTCTGGCGACACGGCTCCAGTGCGAGGAGGTGTGGAACGTCCCGGTCGTCAACGTCTATGGCATGGCCGAATTCGACGCGCTCGGTGCCGAACTGCCGGGGCGGCATGGTCTCTGGTTGCTCGACGAATTCGAATTCGCCGTCTGCGTCGGCGACGAGCAGCTTGAGCCCGCGGCAGGCCTGATCGGCACGCTGGCAGTACGTGGCCGCGGAGATGTCGTCTGGCACCAGAGCGGCGACATCGTCGAGGTGCTGCCCGCGACGAACCCGCCCGACGGTTTCTCGTGCGCAGTCGCAATCGTCGGCCGCCACGACCTCGTCGTGAATTTCGCGGACGGCAGTGCTATCTCCGAAGTTCAGGTGCAGCAGCTTCTACAGAAGGTCCCCGAGTTGGCCGCGCTGCAGGTCCAGGTGTTTTCACCGGACGACCAGGGCGAGATCGTCCGAGTCGTTTGTGTTCCGCGCAGCCCAGTCAATACGTTCGACCACGCGCGCATTAGGAATCTGATGGAAAACATCAATGTCGATGTTGCCGACAGTTTTCGGGCCGGCATCATCCGCGATTTCATGATCGATGTGTATCCGACAGAACGCGCGCTCATAGAAACGGCGCGCGGCAAACGCCCCCTCCTTCTGAGAATGGGATAAACCATGTCGCTGCTTCATGCATTGCTTGACCATCCGAGCTTCGCCCGCCGCGAAAGCGATTACATCCGCTGGTATCCCAAGTCGTTGACACCGGTGAATCCAGCGGCACTGGCACTGCCTGCCAAGCCGCAAGGCATTTACGTGCACGTTCCGTTTTGCGATCAGCTCTGCCGTTTCTGCCCGTTCAACAAGCGGCAGACGGACCGCCAGGATGTGGCCGCCTACGTTAGCGCATTGATTCGGGAAATCGAACTTTATGCCGCGCTTAGCGACGGGCCTCCACTGGAGTTCATTTATTTCGGCGGCGGCACGCCCTCGGTGCTTTCCGCACCCATGCTCCAGTCGATCATTTCGGCCATCCAGCGTCATTTCGCGCTGGCCCCGAACGTGGAGATTTCTGCGGAATGCCACCCCACGCACCTGGTCTACGATTGGGTTCGCGCGGCGCACGACATCGGCATAAACCGTATCAGCTCGGGCATCCAGTCGTTCGACGACACCACTCTGGCAACCCTCGGCGCGCAGCACACCGCGGAGCAAGGGCTTCGTGCAATCGAAACCGTGGGAAATGTGTTCGGCTCGATCGCCATCGACCTACTGTTCCGTAGTGCTGGACAGACGCTCGAACACTGGGCGTCGCAGGTCGAGCGCACCCTTAGCATCGGCTGTATCGACCACATCAGCATGTACAGCCTGATTGCCAAAGATCCGGACACACTACCGCCACCGGAGATGGAAGCCGAGATGACGGTTCTCGCGTACCAACGGTTCGTAGGCGCCGGCTTCGAGCACTACGCCTCGTGCGCGAGCGGCGGGTTCGACTTCGCCAGAACCGGTAGGCGCTGCACCTATGAAGCACGCCATTGGGGTGCCCCGCAGGCCGAATTCCTGGGCCTCGGGCCAGGTGCGCTCGGATTTGCCGGTGGCCACACCACCGTCAACGGACTCGGACTCTCCCGCTATGTCAACGAACTCGGCGTTGGCAGCTTGCCGCTCGTCTCAGCCACGCAGGCGAACGCCGACGAACTGCGTCGGCGCTACTTCGTGCTCGGCGTCAAGACGCTCGACGTACCACTTGCACCGTTCGAGCAGCAGTTCGGCGACGACCCATGCGTGTACTTCGCGCGTGAGTTCGCCATGTTGCTCGAACTTGGCTTCGCGACGATCAGTAATACTTACTTATTACTGACGCCGCTCGGCCGACTGTTCGTTGACTCGGTCAGCGCGGTGTTCTTCAGCGACACCGAGAGAGCGGTTCCGCATCCCGAGGAGCCCGAAATCCGTCGCGCCGAAGTCGCGGCGACGAAGCGTCGTCAGCAGGCCATTGCTACCGCCCACGGCTGAAGCGCCACGCTGCCGAGGGCGCCAGCCTCCCGTCACCTGCATAAAGGACTCTTTTCATGGAATTCTCCACGGCTCTGGACCTGCTGCGTCACGCACCGCTTCACGAACTCGGGCGCATGGCATTCGATGCGAAACGCGCGCGCTTCGGCGACGTGGTCACCTATACGGTGAACCGCCACATCAATCCGACTAATCTGTGCGTTCACGCGTGCAAGTTCTGCGACTTCGCCGCGAAGCCGAAAGATGCGCATGCCTATTCGCTCGATGAAGCCGGCATTCTAGATTCGCTTCAGGACGTGGAATTGGACGAAGTCCATGTGGTGGGTGGCCTGTGGCCCACTTGGGGATTCGAGCGATCATTGGGCCTAATCCGCAATCTCCGCGCGGCATTGCCGGGCGTATGGATAAAGGCCTTCACAGCGGTCGAGGTAGCGTTCTTCGCGAAGCTCGACAAGCTGCCTATCGAGGATGTTCTGCTGCGCCTCATGGAAGCCGGCGTCGACGCCCTGCCCGGGGGCGGCGCGGAAGTGCTCAGTGAGCGCATTCACCAGCAGCTTTATGCGGACAAGATTGGCCCCGAAGAGTGGTTGCGCATTCATCGTCTTAGCCACGCCATCGGCCTACCGACGAACTGTACGCTCCTGTTCGGCCACGTGGAGACCGACGAGGAAATCATCGATCACCTGTTCCAGTTGCGCGATCTCCAGACGCAGACAGGCGGGTTCGACGCCATGATTCCCCTCGCATACCAGCCCGGTACCACGCGGCTCGTCGAGCGGATGGCATCGCCCGAGCGGTGCCTGAGGGTCATCGCGCTGTCGCGACTGGTGTTGGACAACGTCGCGCATATCAAGGCCTATTGGCCGACCTTGCAGGTGGAAACCGCATGCGTGGCGCTGGCCTTCGGCGCCGACGACCTGGACGGCACGCTCGGACTCGAACGGATCATGCAACTGGCGAAGACCGGTGCGCCTGCGCGCATGCACGGCGAGCGCATGGAGACGCTGGTCCGGGACGCCGGCCAAATCCCGCGACGGCGCAGCGGATCGTTCGGTCTCTCAGCCCATTGCCGCTTGACGGCACAACACAACGAGGCGCTCGCTTGAGCGGCGTGGTCATGGCGAAAGTGCTGTTGGTCAACAATCTCTCGGCCGAACCCTATCGGCTGATCAAACCCGCTTTCGCCAGCGAGGTGCGTGAGCTGCCGCCCTCGCAGACTTGGCTGGCAGCGCAGCAGAACCACACCGACATGGCATTGATTTCGGTCGCAAGGCGTTCGGACGTGGCCGGCGTGATGGAGCCGCTCGGACACTTCGGTGTCGCCTGCTTCGGCGCGGTCGGCAGCGTGGTGTGCGTGTCGAAGCAAAATCTGGCGCAGGTCGCCCGCGATCGCCTGCCAGTTCATCTGACGGTCGAATCCGAAACCTCGGTTCTACTGTTTCAGCACCTGTGGCGCAAGGAGTTCGGCATCGCGCCGACGATCGCCGCGGACGCGAGTCAGGCAGCCGCGCGTCTGTGCATCGGCAATGAGGCGCGCGCGTTGCAGGTAGCCGGACAGTGGCCGCTAGTGACGGATCTCGGCGAGTGGTGGTATCGGCAGACGGGCCTGCCCTTCGTGTTCGCCAGATGGATGATCCGCACCTCCTGCAGCAGCGACGTGAAACAACGCGCACACGATTGGCTGGCCGAATCCACGGCCCTTGCGCGAACCGCCGAAGGCGGCCAGCGGATGGTTCGCCGCACCCTCGAACAGAGGCTGTTCAACACGCCGACCGCGGCGGCGGCTTACTTCGCCGCGCTGGTCAGCCGCTTCACACACGCCGAAGTGCAGGCCGAAGCGCAATTTCTCGAACTGATCCGACCCGCGAAATGAGCCCAACCCTCTCCAGGCAGGAAGCCGTTCATCTGCTCAAGCATGCGCCGCTCGGCGAACTGATGGCGCAGGCAGATCAGCTCAGGCGTCAGTTGCATCCCGCACGGGAAGTCACTTTCGTCGTCGACACGAATCCGAACTACACTAACATTTGCGTGACCGACTGCACGTTCTGCAGTTTCTTTCGCAAGCCGAACGATACGTCTGGCTATGTTACCTCTCCCGACGAGCTCGCCGCGCGCATCGAAGTTGCGCATCAGCACGGGGCGACGACCGCGCTCATTCAGGGCGGCCATCATCCGTCTCTCACGTGGGACTACGCGCGCGGTCTGATCGAAGCGATTCAACGCCGCACGCCCGCGATCCACATTCATCCGTTTTCGCCGTCCGAAATCAGTCACTTCGCCACGACCTCGGGCATGACGATCGAAGCGGTGCTAGCAGACATGTGGGCACTGGGCATCCGCTCGATTCCGGGTGGTGGCGCGGAGATTCTGGTCGACCGCGTGCGCCGCAAGCTCGCGCCTAAGAAACTGAAGTCCGCCGAGTGGCTCGGCGTGATGCGAGCGGCACATCGGGCCGGCTTCAAGACCAGCGCGACGATGACCTATGGACACGTCGAAACGCCCGAGGAGATCGTTGAGCATCTGTTCGAATTGCAACACCTGCAAGCCGAGACCGGCGGGTTCTATGCGTTCATCCCCTGGAGCTTCAAGCCAGGTCGCTCGCCGCTTGCCAAACTCGTCCGCAGCGAGGCCAGCCCGACCTTTTACCTTCGCGTGATCGCGATCGCCCGCCTCGTGCTCGAAGGCATCCCACATATTCAGGCTTCCTGGTTCGGCGAGGGCGTGCGTGCAGGGCAACTCGCGCTGTTCGGCGGCGCAGACGATTTCGGCGGGGTCTTGCTCGAGGAGAACGTGCTACGTGAAGCCGATCATGCGATCGCCACCAGTGTCGAGTCCGTGCTCGACATGATCCAGCAAGTCGGTTTCGTGCCCGTGCAACGGACCACGCTCTATGGGCGCTTGCGTGATTATCCGGCGACCGCCACGCCCCTCCAAGCTAACGTGTCGCCTGATTTCGTGCGGCGACGCGGCAGGACAATTCCGATCCACAGCCTCACACCGGAGAGCCTCTCATGACCTTGTCGACTGATAGCAAGATTCTTCGCATCGGGCACAGCCCCGATCCCGACGACGCCTTCATGTTTCACGGCTTTGCGAGCGGCGCTGTACGCCTTGACGGTTGGTGCATCGAACATGTGCTGCACGACATCCAGACATTGAACGCGCTGGCCGCAGGCGACGATCCGCTGGAGGTCACGGCCATGTCAGCGCACGCCTTCTTCGATCGCGAGGACCGATACGAACTATTGCCAGTCGGAACCAGCGTCGGCCGGCGCTACGGGCCGCGTGTCATCGCGCGCCAACCCATGACGATCGCGCAGCTTGCAGGCGCGACAGTTGCGATGCCCGGGCCGCAGACGACCGCGACCCTCGCCTCACGTGCATTGTTACCGGCGTTCCGCGAGGTCCACATGGACTTCACCGATATCATGGACGCCGTAAGCGCAGGCGACGCCGACGCCGGCGTGATCATCCATGAAGGTCAATTGACGTATGGCCGGCTCGGCTTCCATCTGGTTGCGGATCTCGGCGTCGAGTTTGCTCGCCGCCATGCGGGATTACCGTTGCCGCTCGGTGTGAACTGCGTGCGCCGCGATCTCGACGCCCCGCTGCGGGTCGACATCGCAAGTGCCTACGAGCGCTCTGTGCGTTATGCTTTGAAGCATCCGGATGACGCCGTGAAGTATGCAATGCAGTTCGGCCGCGGACTCTCGTTTGCGGACACCAGGAAGTTCGTCCATATGTACGTTAACCGGGACAGCCTGAGTCTCGCAGCCGATGTCCGCAAAGCCTTGGATGTCCTGCGAGGGTTTCATCGCGACGCAATCAAGGCAGCGTCGCATGTCGAATTGGCCTGATTCGCGCGCAGTCGGCTTCGGCATGCATCTGATGGCAGATCTGGAGGACTGCGACCCGGCGACGCTCGAGGACCTTCGTCTGGTCCACGACACGCTCGGCACGCTCTGCGTGACTATCGGCATGAAGGCGCTGACCGCGCCCTACGCATTCTTCTACGACGGTGGCGACGATCCGCGGGGTAGCGGCATTACGGGTTTCCAGGTCATCGCGGAAAGTCACATCTCGATCCACACGTTTCCGCACATGCGGCATGCGTTCGCAGACGTCTTTTCGTGCCGCCCGTTCGACGCCGAGGTGGCCGCGCGGATGCTCAAGGGCGTATTTCGCTGCAGCTCCGCTCGGTTGCAGATCGCCGGGCGCGGCAAGAACTTTGTCTGGGAAGCCGGTGTGGACCCGGTCAATCTGGAAGAGGAACAGCAATGACTCGCCAGCAGCAGGGCATTAAGGGCCGACTCAACGAACTGCGGCGCCTCGCGAGCTCAGACGACTGGTCGACCCGGGAGTCGGGCGGATTTGGTCTGCGCGATCTGATCGAGACCGACTTCGACGAGGCGATGAGCTTGACCACGGCGTGGCCGACCGACCCTTCGGCCTTCGTCCGGCGCGCCGCATGCCTCGGCTGCATGCAGCGCAAGGCGGTCACCGACGACCGGCGCGTGCGCCTCGTGCTAAAGCGGCTCGAAACCACGATGCATGACGACGACGCCTATGTCCGCAAATGTTGCGGACCGTTTGTGGTCGGCTATCTCGGTTATACCTATCCCCATTTGACATTGCCGTGGCTCAGGAAGATGGCGACGTCACGTGATCTGAACGTACGAGCCAATGTCGCCAAGGCCTTCAGTCAGGCGCTGGGGAGGCGCTACCCCGACGACGCCATGAACATCCTCAATGTTCTGGCCGACGACGACCGGCATCGCGTGGCGGCGGCGGTCGGCGCGTCGGTGCGCAACATCGCGCGTCATTTCGGGCCGGCTTGGCCAACGGCAGCCGAAGCCTGGGACCTGGCGGCGCGCCATGCCGCCACCACACGGAAAACCACGACCGGAGAGCACGCGTGAGACATGCCGACACTGCCGCATTGGACCAGCTGGAGGACTTGCTGGCTGCCATTCGCACGCTTCGCGATCTGAAATAGCGGTCGCGAGGGGTCTTCTACCGGCGTTCGAAATCGTTTCTGCACTTCCACGACGATCCGGCCGGTCTGTTCGCCGATCTGCGGCGTGGAAGCGACTTCGAACGCTACAAGGTCAGCTCGGCCGCGGAACGCCAGCAGTTTCTCGACGTCGTGCGCAAAGAGTTGGGGGGCGGGGCATCATGAGCGAACCCCCGTGGACCGCCCAAACCGGCCTCGCAGCCGCAGATGCGGACGACGACCTTGGGCCGTGCGCTCTAGTAGCGCAGCTGGACGCCGACATACGCACGTTGGACACCTCGCCGTCGCTCGGCACCTTCACCCAATGGGCACAAACGGTGTTCCGGCAACGTGTGCCGCATCAGCGGGCGATCTTCGGCATGGCGGCTCGACATTCCCTCGGCTTCGATATCCAGCAGCTCATCCCGCTCGACATGCCGGGGGCATTTCTTGACGCGATCCGGGGCACGGCCGGGACGATTACCTGCCCGGTCGTGTATGACTGGTTCCGGCTGCGGCGTCTGCAGCAATTCGACGCCGAGCAGCCAGGCGCTCATGACCAGACGCCCTGGCTTTCCGCATTTCGCCGGCATGGTTTTCGCACGCAGATTGTTCACGGACATGCAACTGACGACGGCCAAGTCGTGTCGTTCGTCAGCCTATATGCGGGCCATACGGTCCCTCCCGCCGCGTTGCCCATGCTGGAGATCTACGTGCCGGCGGTGACGGCATGCCTGTTGCGGCTGCTGCACAACCTGGCTCCGGCATCTACCGCCGACAAGCCGGTCGCGTTGACACGGCGCGAAATGGAGATCATCGACTGGATCGCCAAAGGCAAAACCAACTGGGAAATCGGGCAAATTCTCGGCATCAGCGAGTTGACCGTCAAATCGCACGTTCAGCGGCTCTTCTTCAAAACTGGCACCAACACGCGCACGCAACTGGCGGCGCGGGCCTTGTCGCTACGACACAAATGGTGAGCACCGCGCGGGGATAAAGAACCGCACAATTCATAGCAACGACATGAGCGACACGCGTCGGATCTGCTCGTGTCACGCCTCTTCGAGCCAGCGGCCTGGCCACCGAGCGAAACCGGCAACAGTCGCCATGCGCAGCAACTGCTGCGCTGTCGCATCCGACTCTTCAGGCGGATAGCGGCACGCGCTCGTGCAGTACTGCGCATAGTTCTCGATGCCGAGCCGCGCCATTTCGACGGATGCCTCAGGATCACGACGTAACACGTCGGCCCAGTCGGCAGCTTCGCGTTGCGCAAACCAGGCAGTCAGTTGAGCGTCGCCGACCGCCGGATAACGCTCCCAGAACAGTTGCGCGTCCAGCGGCAGCCGAGCGCGCTTGGGCGGCGTGTCGGCCGGATAGCCCACTGCAAGACTAGTCACGGGAATGCAGCCTTTGGGTAAGCCGAGGAACTGCGCAATGCGCTCGCATGCGTCGAGCGTCGTCCCCAGAAAGCAGATACCGAGTCCGGCCGCCTCGAACCCCAACGCGATCGATTGAGCGAGCAAGCACGCGTCGACCACCCCGACCGCCAGTCCATGTAGGTTGTCGAAGCAAGGCCGCGCTTCGCGCGCAGCGAGCCACACGCCAAGCCGATAAGTATCGGCGCATACCGTCAACATCAGTGGCGCGGACTGCGTGGCCGGCTGATCGAAATGCAGCGCGCGGAGCGACGCGAGCCGTTCGGCTTCGGCGGTCGCCACCACCGAGGCGCAGTTCAGATTACCGTATGACGACGTGCCCGCCACGGCCTCGGTCACGACGCGCTGCACGAGCTCCACCGGCAAATCGCGTCGCGCAAAGCGCCTGACTGAGCGATGCCGTTGCAGCACTTCGGATACGCTGGCGTGCAATAGAACCCCCGCTTCGTTGTGAGCCTGGTTGCCCGATCCCATCCGCCTATGCAGCTTGGCGGTCGTGCGGCGTCAGACGCTCAGGCCGCGGCCTCAGCCAGCGTCTGCTGGAAAATTGTCGAAACCGGCGGAGCGCGCCGTAGTTCGATCAACCGGTTGCAGCACTGCGTGAATGCCGCCGACAGCGTCAGCAACGCTTCACAGGTGACTACGGTGTCCGGGAACACCTCGCAGTTGCGCACGTGCGCCATTACTTCGGCCTCGCTTCCGCAACCGATCAGAATGCCGACCTGCTGCCCCACTGGATTGTGATCGGCGAATTCCAGGCGATTGTTTTCATGGGCGTCCTGCGAGCGCACGGTACGCCGATAGATGTCGTCCTGTATTGCCTCGGCCAGCAGAGGGCTGAACGGCCGAACTTCCTTCCACACCAGAAAGTAGCTTCGATCTTCGCGAGCCTCCTGCTGCGGATGAACCAGTTGCGACGCCCGCGCCCCCGAAATGATCTCCTCGCCCAGATAGTCCTGCGCTTCCTGAATCAGCCACTCGGTATCGATCACCGGTGTGACGTCGATTTCCGAATAGGGAAACAGCGGATCGCGTTTTATCAGCAGGTCGAGCGCCTGGTTCGATCCCGCCCACGCCAATTGAACGCTGCTCGCGCGGTCGCGCAGACAAAACGAATAACCGAGCTCCTGCGCTTCGAGTCGCATTGCACGGTATTCGAGTGCCGCGGCGCGAATTCTGAGCATCGCGCTCTCCTCCTGCGGATCCTGACACCGGCGTTCGGTGATCCGGATCAGATATGGTTGACGGCTCATCGATCGCTCTCCATTTCCATGGATTCTTGTGCTACCAGTTCGTTAAAGTGAATCCTCTCGCTCGGGGAGAGCACCTTCGTTACGCCGGCCTCGAAGGAACTCTCCGGCCGGGTCGACCTGAGCCGGCGGATCAGGTCCAGATGAAAGCCCGTATAGGAATCCGCCCCGAATGCGAAGTTGCCTTCGAGGAGGCGATTCAGGCGAGGCAAATGTCGTGAAGGCAGTCGCGGAAACATGTGGTGGTCCGCATGGAAGTTTCCGTTCCAGTACAGATAAGACGCCACAACGTTAGAGCGCACCGAACGCGTATTTCTGCGCCAGTCTGCGCTCTGCTCGCACCCGTAATGTTCGGGTAGACTGAAGATGAACACCGTCGGGAAGAACAGCAGCAGCGGCGCCCAATAGACCTCGACCATCGTCATCGGCCACTTCACCGAACAGGCCACGACGATCGTCAGCCAGATCGCCAAGCCGGCGTCATCGATCAGCACATCGCGCCGCTGTCTGCGATTGCGAATGAAGTGCGGATAACGGCCCAGGAGCGCCCTGAACGACAGGCGCCAGAACGTGTAGAAGAAGTGGATGGTCGGCAGGCTGGAAAGGTACGAACTAAGTGAATCGAATTCGCCGGCGGGCTCCGTATCTTGTTCCGTGCCCACGTACTGGTGGTGGTCGAGATGGAAGTGTTTGTACAGCGTGAAGTTCACCGAGGTGACGCTGCCCCAAAACAGCCCGGCGATGCGGTTCGCCAACGGTGAACTGTAGTGGACGCGATGCGCACAATCGTGTGCGGCCCCGAGAAAGCCTGCTAGTAGAAAGGCATGAAGCGGCCAGACGATTAGCCACGCGAACCATCTGTCGATCCACAGCGCACCGACTGCGAGCGCCACATAGAGGCCCATACAGGTGAGTGCCTGCACGACGGTATATTGATTCGAAATCCTGAACCATCCGCGGCTGCCGAGTTCCGCGCCGACTTCATCCAGTGTCCTCACCTGCGTCACGCTCATAGCGGTGCCTCATAAAGCGGTTTTGATCGCGCAGTCGTCGTGCTGCCTGCAACGCGCGCACGACGGGGTCTCCAGCTTCAGCAGAGACCGGACGCGCAGCTTTGTGGCTCGGAAAAGAGATCCAGGGGCTGTTCGAAGCAAGCGAGCCGGCTCTCCGCGAGCGCCCAGCCGGTGCTTTGCCACTGCGCAGCGAGAAAAGCGTCACGCGACATGCCCGAATGACGAATCACAGCCGGATGAACGCACCAGCAGAAGACTGGCGATGTGCAAAACGGGGCTAGGCAGCCGCGCAACGGAAAGATCCCGAAGCGGAAGTCGAGGAAGCTGAGCGCAAAGACGATCCACTCGACCTCCCCGTCGGCGGCGGTAGCACTCCACGCGCGATGGAAGCCATCCACCCCTTCGAAGTCCCTTTCCAAGACCCGGCGCAGGCGTTCCCCGCCGGTCTTCGGCACATTTAACTGCTCGAGCAGGAAGCTCGCGAGAAATGCTTCGTTGTGGAGCGTCAGAGACGCTCCCGCCGATCTTCCCCAAGCGATCCCGGAGAGCTGCTCCAGTCGCTTTGGCGAGGCGTCCTGCATGCGAACCAGTTCATCATGCGCGGCGTTGTTGAGCCACGCAACTCCACTTCCCAACAGGATGTCTCCCACCAAGTCACCTCGTATCAGGCTGACAGGGAATCGAATTCCCACGTTTCCATCGTAGCGATGTCCCGCGACTCGATCTGCGCGGTCTTCAACGGTCCGATATCCGGGCGCTGCCAGAATTCGAATACGTTTCCTTCGTAGTCGACATATGCCGCGCGACGGCCGTGTTCATCCGCTTCGAGCCGGGGCTGCTCAAGCAGCTTGAACCCTCGGTCCGACATCCGCTGCTGGGCAGCGGTTAAGCTCCGTACCTCGATCAGCGGAATTCCGCCGCGGCCCTTTGCAGACAGTCCATTGGCTTTGACGTATTGGTCGTCCGCATGCAGTTGACGGAATTCAAGGATCGTGCCGTCCGAGTCAACCCGCAGACGTTCGGCCGATTCATAAGTGATCGGCAAGCCTAGCGTGCCGTGATAAAACGCTCTGGCGGCGGCGAGGTCGTCTTCATAGAACGCCGCGCTATAGGCAAGGTTTCGTCCATCCCGCAGATTGGAGCCGGCGAGAACTTCACCCCTCGTGACATGACCCCATACGCTCGCCGGATCGCTCGGACTCAGGCCGAACGATGTGTCTGCGCCACTCGGCTCGTAACCCGTCTTCAGCAAAGTATCGCCCTTGTGCGCGGGATGCTTATTCGACATCATCGACATGCGCGCTAGCGCCACGGCGGTGTTGCCTTCGCCAACCCGAGCCTCGTAGAGCTGCACCGCTCGTCCCGAGTGATCCTGGAAGATCGAGATGACTTCCATCCCACCCGTGCACAACAATGGTTGGCCAAAGAACCGGCAGCCGCGAGCGCTCAACGAGCGAATCGTTTCATCGGTGTTCTTGACCTCGAAGGAGATCGTCACACCACCGCCGGATTTGGTTTCGTGGAAGTCGCCCGCGGCACGGGGATGAATCTGCGTTGTCGCTTCGGCCTTGCGAAACGAGAACTCCATCCCGCCAACCGGAATTTCTGCCCACATCAACCCCGGCGCTTCGGCTTGCGCACGGCGCGCCGGGACATTGAGCAGGCCGCTATAGAAATCCGACAACTTCGCAACGTCGGGGGTCACAAGAAAGATGTTGTCAACGCGCAATAACATTTTCCACTCCTGTCCAAATGGCGGTTGCTGCTAAGAGAAAGATCAGGAAAACACCACGATGCGTACATTGTGATTCACCGAGACTGAAGCGGCGCCGGAATGTGCGAACGGGGCGGCGTCCTTAGGCGCTTCAAGACGGCGCATACGACTGGCGTCAACGACGAAACGGGTCGCAACGCCGCTTCGTTGAGCTTCGCGCAGCAGGCTGCGCACCTGAGTTAGCTTCGGCGGCGCAGCCAGCGCGTCGCAAGATGTCGGCACTTCGATGCCCATATGCCTGCCCAGCGCGCCCAGGTCGATCGTGCCTTCGGGCAGGATTGCCGCAAGGGCGGGTACGCCGGCGATCTCCACATTTGCGACGATCAAATGAGCATTGACCGCGGGTTCGCTGGGCGGCAGCCCAATCGGCATGCTGGCCGCTTTCTGGCCGGCACGGCCAAACGCGAGATTTGAGGTACTGGCAGCCGCGCCCAACGCAAAGCATGACCTCAAGGCATTTCGACGGTTCATTGTGTACTCCCAGCAATCTACTCACGCAAGGGGATCGCGAACCGGACTTCGTTCCCGAAAGACGATTCGCGACAACGTGGGCACATCGTAGAAGCTTATCCATGGATCGTCGCTACTCCGAACGGAGTACATCGGCGCTTGACCAATGTGGCCTTATGTCTCCCGCACACGCACACGCATGCGCAGCGCCCGCTCGACCGACACCAGCGGCTTGAGGTGCCACTCGATGCCATCGCCGACCGCGCAGTTCGCCACGTACTGCTCGACGCGCTCGCGCGGACCCATGCCGATCAGATAGCCGGCCATCTGGCCAGCCACATTCAGATCCGCGAACTCGATATGAGGATCGACCGTTGTCTTCGCGACCACGGTCTGTTCGAGTACGTCGCGCTGCCGTTGGCTGCTCTCCGTGGCCCGAAACGGTGGACAGGCCTTGTACACGAGCCAATACTCGCCGTCGGCCTCGACCTCACGGTCGAGCTGCTGCGACGGCAGGTCCGGCGTCGCGGCAAGCGGAGCCTCGCACAGACTGGCAAGAATCTCGCGTGCGACGGCCTCCGAGCTGATGGTCGGGGTGCAGCAGACGTTCGCGTACGGGAACATCGGAGATCGCTTGACTATCGCATCAAGTGCTTCGAGCGACTGAGGCTCGATCAGACAAAACGTCATCGTTGCGTCAGCGGAAGCGAAAGCCCAAACGAGGCTGCCTGAGCCGACTCGCTGAAACCAGTAGTCAAACGCTTCAGTACGCAGGCGCAGCAGCGCTAGGCGCTCGGCTTCGCCTGCGGTGACACACTCCGTAAAGCTGACCAGAAATCTCACGATTCTTCTCCAAGTTGCGATCTGGCGGGGGCATCGGGCTCAACGACGCCAACGAACTTAGGCGAAACCGGAGACTCCGTCAATGCTCCGTTCGGAGCATAGCGACCGCGGATGAGCTGGGTGCATTATCACCAGGATAGGGACCCTTCCTTCGCAGCCTTACGATGTCATGAAGAGGGCGGCACCGACGTTGAGCCGGGCGACCTATTTTTCGACGTATGACAACTACGTCGATCAGTTGACGCCGGCGCCTACCCCCGCCTAACGCAGGCGCGGCATCGGCTTGAGAGACGAAAGATCAGGTCTTTTCATCTATAGCGTGTCTATTGCTCGGATCGTGAACGGAGAGAACTATGAGTGAAAGAGCACCATCGTTTGATGATCACGACTCGTCTAGCACAGCGTCGTGTCCGACTGATTGCCGAACGTTATCGCAGGATGACGGAGCTGCGCGCAACTTGCATACACCAGTACAAACTGTCCCTCTCTCACTCACGCGGATCCTTTATCCGTTCGAGTACTGGCCGCAAGCGAAACAGGAAGGCGTCGAGCGTCAAAGTTTTCTTTCGTACCACTCAAGTCCCTATTCCCCTACGGGGTCGAAGATCATTCCGCTTTCGGTTCGTTCTTTCAGGAGATTCTTTGTTCCGGTTTGGAGCTGGCTCCCCTTCCGGCGCAAGGGTTGAGCGGACCAACGGCATAACCACAACACTCTGCGGACAAACACTGACACCTTGCGAAGCAAACCATCGTAAGCAACCCCGGGCCCTTGGGCAGGGAACCTGCGTGCCCGAACACAGTCGTTCCACTCAATCGAGAAGGTCAAGTAGCCCATAACCGTCCGACCGTAACAGTTAGGAGGACACGATGTTCCCACGACCTTCAATACAGCTCCAGATGGGTGTGCTTGTGGATACCAAAATTGATATTTTTTGCGGCATCTACGCCTAGCGCTATCGATATGATCCACCTGCAGAACACGATAACGCAGAGGACAGATCGATTACCGGCCTGGAGGATCGCGAAGCGGCGCGGCTGCCGGTGGCCCGCAAGACTAGACAGGTATTTGACTTTTTCGACGTAGGAAGGCGAATGAAATTTCCAGGCGCCCCACGTCGCTACATCGAACATTCAATTCAACTGTTTAGCGACTACGCATTCGAGTGATGCTCACTGCTCGCAAAACGGAATCAACCAGACCGCTCCCTCCATTGTGGAGCATTCCGCCAGTCTCGTTACTCTTGTCGGCACCTTTTTACTCAACGAGTTCAAATGAATTCAACAACCTCGTTTCTGGCCACAGTGCTTGCGGCGGCCTTCCTTGCATCTGCCAGTGCAGCGTGGTCTGCAGACGGTCCTCCGGTCGCACCAGTGCGCCCCGTCACTGACACGTATTTCGGCACGCCTGTGGTGGACCGCTATCGCTATATGGAGAATCTCAAGGACCGCGATGTTCAGAGCTGGATGAAGGCTCAAGCCACTTACGCGCGGAAGGTTCTCGACAGCATTCCCGGCCGCACACCTCTCGCGCTGCGCATTCAGAATCTGATGGGTAGTGACCTGCTACGAGACAACTTCTCGCGGCGCGGCGACCGGATCTTCTATCGGTTGTTCGAGCCCGGCACGGATCTGCCGAAGCTCGCCTATCGCGACGGCGTGAGCGGCGCGGAACATGTGCTGGTCGATCCGGCGAAGCTCTCGATCGATAGCCCTCACCACTTCGCACTCGACTGGTACTCGCCGTCATGGGACGGACGCTATGTCGCGTATGGCGTGTCCAAAGGCGGTTCGGAAAAGAGCGTGCTACATGTGCTCGATTTGCGGACAGGCACGCAGTTGCCGGAAGCCATCGACCGCACTAACAACTGCGTGGTGTCATGGCGCAAAGACAACGGATCTTTCTTCTATCTCCGCTTTGCGAAGGCGGGACCCGAAACGCCACCTTCGCAAAGCGAGTACAACGCTGTTACGTTCCTGCATGTGCTCGGCGATCATACAGATGGCGAAGGCGACGAGGCGGTCTTCGGACGCGGCGTGTCAGCCAAACTCGATGTCCCGGAAGGGCAGGGCACGTACGTGTTACTGTCTCCCGATTCACCCTATGCCGTGGCCGTCGTGAATCGCAATATGGATGACAGCCCGAATACGTTCTACGTCGCGCCGCTCGACAGCATTCACGGGGCACAAACGCCGTGGCGTCGTATTGCGACGCCTGACGACGATGTGACTGACATGCAATTGCGCGGCGACCGTCTCTACTTCCTATCCGAGAAAGGTGCACCGCATCTCCGCATTCTGTCCACGCGGGCCGTGCATCCCGATGTCGAGCATGCCGACGTCGTGGTGCCGGAAGGCCCGAACGTAATCGACACGTTCGAGCTCGCGAGCGATGCGATGTATGTGGGCGAACGTGCCGGCGCGACTTTCCGGTTACGCCGCGTGTCGCTCGACGGCAAGAACAGCCGTGTGATCGACCTGCCATTTGCCGGCAGCGTGCATGGTCTCACCGTTGATCCGCACGCTCCTGGCGTGATGTTCAGCCTGCAGGGCTGGGTCAGGGCGCCGCGTGAGATCGCTTACGATCCGGCGGCGAATGCAGCAACCGATACCGGCCTCATTCCCGCATCGAAGCGAGAAACGGACGATCTCGAGACGCACGAAGAGTTCGCCACGAGCTATGACGGCACGCGCGTGCCAGTGTCGATCATCGCGAAGAAGGGCATCGCGCGAGACGGCTCGCATCCCACGATCGTTTTAGGCTACGGCAGTTACGGCCTGTCGATGGACCCGGCCTATCGTCCGGCGTGGCAAGCGTGGATCGAGCGCGGAGGCATCATTGCGGTCTCGCATATGCGCGGCGGTGGCGAGTACGGCGACGCGTGGCACCGTGCGGGTCAGAAGCTCACCAAGATCAATACGATGCTCGACTTCATTGCTTCCGCGCAGTACATGATCGACCAACGCTATACGCAATCAAAGTACCTAGCGGCGAATGGTGCGAGTGCGGGCGGCATCGTAATGGGTGGCGCGATGGAGCTCAACCCAGGTCTATTTCGTGTAGTTCTCGACGACGTGGGGCTCTCCGACGCGCTGCGATTCGAAACCGAACCCAATGGGCCGCCGAACGTGCCTGAAATGGGCTCGAGCTCGGACGAAGCCGGTTTTCATGGCCTCTATACCATGAGTGCGTATACGCACATTCACGACGGAACGCCCTACCCGGCCGTGATGTTCACCACTGGCGCCAATGATCCGCGAGTGTCTCCATGGCACATGCTGAAGATGGCGGCACGCGTGCAAACGGCGACGAGCAGTGGACGCCCGGTACTATTGCGCGTCGACTACGACGCGGGACACGGCATAGGTTCCAGCGTGACGCAGCGTGCCAATCAGTTAGCGGACGAATGGTCATTTGCGTTGTGGCAAATGGGTGAGCCGGAATTTCAGCAGGATCACAAGAGCGGCGGCTGACACAGCGCAACAATTGATCAACTGGTTGCGGGTTTCTAAAAATCGAATTTCCATTCAATAAGCATACCGTACTATATCTTATATAAGACGTTATGGAAGCGCACGAAGAGGTGATGCAAGGACGTGGCTGGCGGGTTTAGCCATGCCACAGACGAGCGGAATCACGGCGCGATGCGCCGGACTTGAAACACGGGCATTGCTACGAGATCAGCCCGGGCAGTAATGCCGCAGGTTGATCATCGTGTAGGCAAGGGTTTTGAAGGCGTAATGCAACTGACTGAGACGATCAAAACGAAGTAGCAAGCGCCGGAACTTGTCTTCCCAGGCAAACAGCCGCTCGATGGTACGGAACCGCTCTTCGAAGATGGCGGGATCGAACAATGGCTTACGGCCTCGCTTGGGATGCTTCCTACGGCGCGGGTTCGGATTGATGTTGGGGACCATGCCACGATTGAAGATGGCTTTGCGATTATGCGGACAGTCGTACACGCCATCCAGGCTTATGACGCTGCCCTGCAGGTCCAATCCGAGCGCACGTGCGATTTTCGTCAGTTGCGGCAGCGCCTGTCGTAGCAACGGCGATTCATTGCGGTTACCCGCCGCAGCCACGAGCGGTGCGATCACGTTGCAGTGCCTGTCGCAGAAGACGACCGCCTTATCGCCCTTAACTTTCTTGTGACCGCTATAGCCGATGTTGTCGCCCCCTTTCTTGGCCGCGGTCGTCGTGCCATCGCCATGAATGACGCTCAGATCCAGGCGATTGTCCTGGTGAAGCTTGAGCACCGAGCCTTCGAAGATGGCGTCAAAACAGCCCTCGGCCTGCCAGCGCCGAAAGGTGCGGTAGATGCTTGTGGAGTGGATCTCGCGACGCCCATGCCGATCCTTCTCGATAGGCAAGTGCTTCCATTGGCAACCCAGATAGAGCACGCACAAAATGTAGTTGAAGATCGCATGAAAACTGAGCGTCGTCTCAGGGCCGCAGCTGCCTTTACTCAGGTGCGGCAAGATAAATTGCTCGAACTGCTCTTTACTCAACTTCGTGGGAATGCCTTGCCGTGGTTGGCTTTGCGCCATATCGAGCACCAAAGCAACCGCATTCTACGCGGTTCATCCGTATTCGCGAGACCCCTTGCCAGATAAGCCTTCGAGCCAAATTCGACATTTAAAATAACCTGCAACCAGTTGTCGCTCTAAGGAAAATTTCCTGTTGGCGATCACCGTGCATGTGGAGTAATTTTTCTGGGTGAATCGCAGATTGCCCCAGGATCGGCCGCTTGCATCAGATTGCAGCGTTATTGATAAAGTATTCGAGCCGGTCCGCTTCTTTGTTGGTCAGTACGTATAGCTCTGTACTCAGCTGGGCAACGAACGCAAGCATCCCCAAACGCTCCATCTGTATCAGCGAACGCCCGATGGTGTTCAACTTGCGGGTAGCCTAGCGTGGATGCGGTGATAATGTCGCCCATGAAACCAGTGCACTGCAGAACACGTCTGTCACCGACAAGTCGCTGTCCTACGCGGGCTATCGCTTCCCGCCCGATGTGATCAGCTATGCGATGCGGCTGTACTTTGCCGCTGAGCCTGCGCATGGTCGAGGAGTTGCTGGCCGCGTGTGGCATTGAACTTACGTACGAAAGCGTACGTCGCTGGGCGGTGAAGTTCGGCCTAGGCATTGGCCGACGTATCCGGTCGACCGCCTTGGCGCGCGGCGACAAGTGGCACCTCGATGAGGTGGTCGTCACCATCAATGGCACGAAGCACTGGTTGTGGCGTGCGGTGGACCAGCATGGCGCGGTGCTTGGCGTGCTGGTGCAAAGCCGGCGCGACCGGCACGCAGCCATGCGCCTCATGCGCAAGTTGCTCAGGAAGCACGGCCGTGCGCGGCGTGTGCTGATCACCGACAAGCTCAAAAGCTACGCGGCGGCGAACCGGGATCTCGGTCTGAGCGGTAAACACCGCCAGCATAAGGGGATGAACAACCGGGCGGAAAACTCGCACCAGCCGACGCGGGTCCGCGAGAAGATGATGCGCCGCTTCAAATCAGCACGGCACCTTCAACGGCTTGCTTCGGTCCACGATCAGGTGACCAATCTGTTAATGGCTTGCCGCTACCACACCGAAGCCAAGCAAAATCGGGCGCTACCCACCCATGCTTTCAAGGTGCGGGAAAGCATGACGGGCACCCCGATGCTAGAGCGCCTTGTCGCTTAACTTAGCTATCCCTACGCATTACGTGTTCAGCCGCACGTCGACCAATAAGTTGAAAGTTCCCGTCAGGAAGAAATCGCGCAACTGTTCGCGCTGCGCGAGCAGGCGCCCGATCGCAATGGAAGCCCCATGGTCCATTATTTGGTCGATGCTCAAGGTATTATTTTAAGTTTGCGCAGCGTATCAGAATTAAAACCTGAGCGAAACTCCGGCATTACCTCTCCAGCAGATAGCGCGAAACAATCCGCGGTGTGAACCAAACAAATTCGCCCCGCAGACGAATGGCGATGGAACGACACATCGTGAGGATTTCATGCAGGGCATTTCCGTTGACAGATTTTTATGCAACGACCCTTCAAATCGACCTTCATCGCGGATTCGTTTGCGTCGACTGCCGTCATAACGACGCTCGCGCTAATCAGGCAGCAAATACTTTTTAAGCGCGCCATCAAGTTTTCTGATTCCGAGCCGTTAAGCCAATCTGGCGTTAAGCCAACGCGCGCGATTGCTTTGCCTGACGGCTCATTGCCTGCCATTTGAATCTGTTAGCCGGGAAAAAAATGTCAACATCGAAAGACGCGATTCACGGATCGCTCGTAGTTCTCGAAGCAGTGGATGCCGCCCGCAATACGCGGGCATTCACGTTGTTCCTGGGCTGTGCGATTTCGGCCTTGATCGTCGCGGGGCTTCTCGCCGGAATCGGCGTTGTTGAATTAATCGATCTTCAGCCCAAAGGCGGGCGATCTGGCATGATCTGCGGGTGATTTCACCTGCAGAAGAGCTGATGCCGTACAAACATAACCAGAGCCGCCGCCACAAGATTGAGAAAGCGCGTTACAAAGTCACCAACCGGCCCGAATATAACAAAGCCTTGCGCCAGCGTGGCGATATCACGATCTGGTTCACTGAGGAGGCGCTCGCCGCATGGCATCCGGCCAAGACCGGTGCTCGTGGCAGGCCGCAGGAATATTCCGATCTCGCTATAGAAACCGCTTTGCTCATCCGCCAGGTCTTCATCTGCCGCTACGTCAGACCGAAGGTTTCATGAACTCGCTCAGCCGCCTCATGAAGTCCACCATCAGCATTCCTGACTACAGCAGTATTTCCAGGCGCAGCATTTCAATACCCCAGCACGTGCTGAGCCAGGCGCTCGCACCGGGTAGCCTCGTCATCGTTGATTCCACCGGACTCAAGGTCTACGGTAAAGACGAATGGCATCAGGAGAAGCACGACGTTGCGGCTCGCCGGACCTGGCGCAAGCTCCATCTTGCGATCGACGAACATCATCGAGTTCTGGCCTGCGAGCTCACCACGCCGGAAGTCGGCGATCCCTCGGCTGTGGCGGCTCTGCTCGTCCAAATCATCACCCCTTTTAAGGCCTTCATCGGTGACGGCGCGTACGATGGCGAGCCGGTCTCGCAAGCCGTTCTGAATCACCAACCGGACGCTCAAGTGGTCATTCCACCGCACAAGACGGCGGTGCTCTCAGCGGCTGGTGACACGCAGCGAGACCACCATATTAAGGTCATTGCACAACAAGGCCGCCTCGCCTGGCAGAAGATCAACGGCTACAACCTACGCAACTATGTCGAGCTTGCGATGCAACGCTACAAGCGCATTTTCGGCAATACCATGAAGGCGCGCGCTCTGCCGCAGCAGAAAACCGAGGCATGGATCAGTGTGTCTGCACTGAACCGAATGACCAATCTCGGTATGCGGGTGTCCGTGAAGGCCTAAAAAGTAGCCAACACCGAGGCGCTTTTCTAAATTTTTCTTTTTTCAACAATGCCGCCCTGGACTCAAACTTCTGGTCTTCTCGACTCGGGCCAACACCGCATTTACAGATCGATAGTCCGGACCTCATTGCGTGGATGCAGCAACTCAGCCTGATTACTAACTCCCCGGCACTACTCAACTCAGCCAGAAGGAACCAGGAAATCGGCAAGCAACTCGGACGGTTACTGCTTGAATTGCTCCGCGCCCCCCCACAAGCTCCAAACAACGTCGACCAGCCAAAGGTTTCTCCCGGGTTCGTCAAACGCGCCGAAGACTACATTTGTGAGCATAGCGGCGAGCCATTGCGACTGTCGGACATCGCAACGGCACTGGGAATGCCAGAGCGCACATTAAGAGGCGGATTCCAGCAGTTTCGCGGTGTCAGTCCCATGCAATATTTGCGACAAATCCGTCTTGACCGGGCATACAGAGCGCTACTCGACGCACCGGAAAACGCTTTTGTCTCGGACATCGCTCTCGACTGCGGGTTCATGCACCTTGGCCGGTTCTGAGGCTTGGCCGGGATTCGTTAGAAATCCGCCACATCTCAGCCTAAGCGGCTGATTTAAATGCGAAATCGATGGTCGAATCTAGCGGTGGAACGGGGCGCTGGAGATCCAGTAGATAGTCCCCAAACCGGTTGATGTGCTCCCGCCGGTACGGCGACAGCACCTTGAGCACCTCGGCGTCGACCGGG